>Ga0137409_10003974_pt1 | contig 15636 bp, 10 predicted proteins | sample CZODoug1_16funga_FD_122059 | JGI IMG/M metagenome (GOLD analysis project Ga0137409, IMG submission 122059) | Vadose zone soil fungal communities from Angelo Coast Range Reserve, California, USA - CZODoug1_16fungal (Hybrid Assembly) | ecosystem: Environmental > Terrestrial > Soil > Vadose zone... | reverse complement strand
GACGGCGCGCGCGCTGGCGGACGAGCAGGCCGTGGGCTGGTGCCAGGGCCGCATGGAGTTCGGTCCGCGCGCGCTCGGCAATCGTTCGATCCTTGCCGATCCGCGCTCGCCGGCGATGCAGCGCGTTCTCAATCTCAAGGTCAAATATCGCGAAAGCTTCCGTCCCTTCGCGCCGTCGGTCCTCGCCGAGGACGCGGTCGACTGGTTCGATCTCGATCGGCCCAGCCCCTACATGCTTCTGGTCGCTGACGTGCTCGAGCGGCGGCACCGGCCGGTCAACGGCGGCGCGCTGTCGGGGCTCGAGAAGCTCAGCGTGCCGCGGTCGGAGATACCGGCGGTCACGCACGTCGACTATTCGGCGCGCGTGCAGACCGTGCACGCCGACACCAACCCGCGCTTCCATGCGCTGATCTCGCGCTTCAAGGAGAAGACCGGCTGCGGAGTTCTGGTGAACACCAGCTTCAACGTGCGCAGCGAACCGATTGTGTGCACGCCGGAGGATGCCTTCCGCTGTTTCATGGGCAACGAGATCGAACTGCTGGTGGTCGGCAACTGCATGCTGCGCAAAGCCGAGCAGAACCCGGCGCTCAAGATCGACTACAAGGACGAATTCGAGCCGGATTGAGCGAGCGGGCGCGGTCTCACGAGCCGGTTGCCGACATCGGGGCGCTCAGGTCAGCCGCTGGTTTGGCAGTGTCGGGCTTGGCGGTCTCGGCCACCATGAACTGGGTGCGGGCGAGCTCGGCGAAGCGGCCGCCCTGGCGCACCAGCTCGTCGAAGTTGCCGGATTCCACGATGCGTCCGCCCTCGAACACCAATATGCGAGTGGCGTTGCGGATGGTGGCAAGCCGGTGAGCGATCACAAACGTCGTGCGCCCCTTCATGACCTCGTCGAGCGCCGCCTGTACCTTCGCCTCGGTCAATGCGTCGAGCGCGCTCGTCGCCTCGTCGAGGATCAGGATCGGCGGGTTCTTCAGCAATGCGCGCGCAATCGAGATGCGCTGGCGCTCGCCGCCCGATAGCAGGCGCCCGCGCTCGCCGACCTGCGCCAGGAAGCCCTCGGGATTGTGCTCGATGATCTCGAGCGCTTGCGCGCGCTGGCAGGCCTCGCGCATCTCCTCGTCGCTCGCGTCCGGCTTGCCGACCTGCAGGTTCTCCTGGATCGATCGATTGAACAGCAGCGCTTCCTGGAATACGACGCCGATATTGCGCCGTAGCGCCGACAGCGTCAGCGCGCGGATGTCCATGCCGTCGATCTTGATCTTGCCCGACTGGGGGTCGAAGACGCGGTGCAGGAGCCCGAGCGCCGTGGATTTGCCGGCGCCGGTCGCGCCCACCAGCGCAATCGTCTCTCCCGGCAATGCCGTGAAGTGCAGGTCTTCGACCGCGGGGCGCTTGCCGTCATAGGAATAGGTGACGTTGTCAAACTCGATCAGCCCACGCAGGCGGCCGGGATCGACGGCGCCAGGCCGATCGCGCACCGCCGGTTCGGTATCGAGGACGTCGAAATATTCCTGCAGCCGTGGCGCATCCATCACCATGTGATTGGTGAAATAGACCAGCGACTCGAGCTTGCCGATCAGCAGGGTGGCGAAGCTCATGAACATGACGATCTCGCCTACGGTCGAGAGACCGGCCAGATAGAGAAAGATGCCGACGATCAGGATTGCCAGTATCGTCAGGGTCGTCGAGGTCCGGCTCAGAACCGCTGCCAGCGCCCACCACGTGAGCACCGGCATCTGGGCGCCGAGCAGCTTGTCGCCGACGCTGCGCATCAGCGACACCTCGGACTCGATGCGCGCAAAGCTCTGGACCAGGGCGATATTGCCGAACGTATCGGTCGTCCGCTCAGCCATGTCGGTGTAATGCGACTCAACCTGCCGCTGCAGCTTTTCCGTGTGGTTCGCCACAAATGCAATAACCGCCGCGAAGATCAGGCAGAGCAGGATCAGCAGCAGCCCGAACCGCCAGTTGATGAACAACGTGAGCGGCATCAAGACGAGCAGCGACACAAAGCACGTCAGATTCTCACGGAAGAACGCAAGCCACAGGGCCCACAACGTATTGGTCCCGGTCAGCATGATCTTCATCAGGCGGCCGGAATGGCTGCCGGTGTGATAGCTCAGCGGCAGCTGCAGCACATGCTCGAAATAGTCTGCGCGCACCTTTTGGGCGTGGCGATGTGCCAGCCGGTCGGCGTGGAGCGCCACCATGGTGCCCGTACCGATGATAAACAGGCCGAACCCCACCCAGGCACCTACGAGGAAGCCAAGGTCGGACCATGACACTGTCCGAGTTCCGCCCTGCGCGTTCGCCAGGGTGTCGACGATCCGACCAAACAGGAGCGGCTCGACAAACTGGGCCGAGGCGAGGGCCACATTGGCAACCGCAAGGGCCCAGCCCAAGCGTGCTTCCGACCCCAGCAGCGCTAGTACCCGGATATAGAGTCGCAGGAGTTTCATGATATTCGGCGAGCCTCTAGCCCCACTCTAACGAAATGGCGACCGCCTGCAACGAATGGGACGCGCCAAACAGGTGGAGAAAGGCTTACTACAAACGTGCAATTGTGAAGGATTTTAGTATTGTCAGACGTGCGGGGTTGAGTAGTTGCTAGCAAAATGCGCTACGTTGTGGTGGAGTCGCGTTAAACCTGCTTGAATTTCGCGTGGCTGGCGCAAATGATCTGCTCGCCCGGAGCGAGATAGCTGGCGATGCGACATATTGGAATCGTGGAATCGAGTTCGAATCTTGGAATGTCGACCAGCTTGATAATTGAAACGGCGTGAGCGCGATGCTGAATATTCCGACTGATCTCTTGCGAACTCTGTCAACCGTTGTGGACCTGAGCAGCTTTACCAAAGCTGCCAAAGCGCTGGGAATCACCCAGCCCGCGGTAAGCGCCCAGATCAAGCGCTTGCAATCGCTCCTGGGGTACGACCTGCTCGATAAGCGGGCACCCGGCGTGATCCTCACTCCGCGCGGAGAATTCGTTATCAATCAGGCCCGCCGGCTCCTGTCGATCAATGACGATATCCTGCGCTCGACCAGCGGCGGTCGCATCTCTAAGACTCTGCGGGTCGGAATTCCTGGCGATTATGCAGGGTCGCGTGTTCCGGAAAAGCTTGCTCGTTTCCGCCTGCGCTGGCCCTCGATCAACTTCATCGTGAGCAGCGCCTCGTCCGAGCAGTTGCTGCGCGATCTGGCGCAGGGCGATCTCGACGTGGCGATGGCGGTGACCGAGACGCCCCCACCTGTGATCGAGCCAAGACACACCTGGATGCGCGAGGCGGTGTGGGTGGCGAGCCCCGCGACTCGGATTGATCCGAAAGGTCCAATCCCCCTTGTTTGCTACGGCGAGGATTGCGCGTCGCAGCGGGTCGCGGTTGCGGCGCTACGTCAGGCCGGGCGCACCTGCGAGTTTGTCTACACGTCTCGCAGCCTGGTCAGCCTTGCGGCCGCCGTCCAGGCCGGTTTCGGCGTCATGGCGATGCCGCGCGGGCGGGCATCGAAGAAGGGACTTGTGGTCTGGGAGGGTCCGCCGCTGCCGAAGCTGCCGGAACTGTACTGCGGCATTTATGTGCGTGAGGGCGGGACCTCGGCTGAGATCAACGATCTCGCCGATTATCTCGAAGACCTGCGCAACGAGCCGATGGAACCGGGTGAGGAGCAGACTAGCGGCACGATTGCCGTGATCCGGCCTTCCAAGGTCGGCTGAACCTTTGCCACCCTGGCATTGCGGCCTGCGCGGCGCAGGAACCGATGCCGTCGGCCATTTCCGTTTTTGCCATGCGCGTTACCGTGGTATGGGTGATCAGTCGCTCATGACGGCGGGTTCGTCATCAGGAAACAGCATGACCAGCCGATCTGGGATCTGTGCGCGAGTTTTTGCTGGCTTTGCTTCGATTGCGCTGCTCGGTCTCGCCGCATCTCCCGCGCCGGCTTCAGATGTCCGCGTCTACACCTCCGGCGCGCCCGCTGATATTCAAAAAGGGCTTGCGCAGAGGTTCAATGAGGCGACCGGCCATCGGCTCGTTATCACCTCCGGAACGCTGGGCGCGATCCAGGACCGGCTGCTGGCCTCCGAAGCCACCGATGCGGTGGTGTTGCCGGTGCCCACGGTCGACAGATTGGACAAGGCTGGGAAGCTGCGCGCGGGCAGCCGGATCGGACTCGCGCGAGTAGGAATTGGGGTCGCGGTACGCCAGGGCGCGGCGGTGCCTGACGTCTCGACCGTGGAGGCGCTTCGCAAGACGCTGCTTGCGGCGCGCTCGATCGTGCACCCGGATCCGAAGGGCGGCGGCTTCACCGGTGCACATATCGACAGGGTGTTTGAGCGCCTGGGGATCGCCGACGCGGTGAGGCCCAAGGTTACGCTAATGTTCGCGATCAGTGGTGGCACGGCGGCGGTAGCGAAGGGCGACATCGAGATCGGTCTGTTCAATGTCAGCGAAATCCTGCCGGTCTCGGGCGCTGCTCTGGCGGGTGCGTTTCCCGTCGAGCTGCAAAACTACATTACCTTCGCGGGCGCTGTTTCGGCTGACAGTCCGGCTCCGGACGTGGCGACGGCTTATTTGCGATTGCTAGCGGGCGCGCGCGACGCCTGGGCTGCCGGCGGATTCGAGGTGCTCGCGGGTGCGCGCTAGACTTTGATCCGATCAGATTGAATCGGATCAAAGTCTAACTTTTGTTTGAGCATGATCTATTCCGAAAACCGGCTTCCACTTTTCGGGATCATGCTCCAAGGCCAACCCGTCGCCGTGTTAACCATACATTAGCGTTAACTCTTCCAACCCGATGGTTGTACCGCTAGGGTGCAGCAATCGAGCTTGGCCAGGGGAAACATGATGTTTCGGGCATTGTTGGCGGCAGCTTTGCTGCTGTGCGTGAGCCATCCGAATGCGAGCGCAGCGGAGATTACCCTCTGGTCCCCGGGTGCGGTCGCCAGCTCGCTGCGCGAGCTTATTCCGCAATTCGAGCAGGCCTCTGGCCACAAGGTTACAGTCCACTATTCGCCGGCGCTGGCGCTGGTGGACAAGCTCAAGAGCGGTGAGGCTGGCGACGTCGCCATTGTGGGCAGCTCGGCTGCCGACGAGTTGATGAAGCTCGGCAAGTTCACCGCTGGAAGCAAGGTTTTGATCGCGCGGGTCGGTGTTGGCGTATTCGTGCGGCGCGGGGACCCGAAGCCGGACATCAGCACGCGTGAGTCGTTCGTACGTTCGGTCATGAACGCCAAGGTCATCTCGTATTCTGATCCCAAGCTCGGCGGCACCGCCGCCAACTATGTCGGGCGCCTGATGGACTCGCTCGACATTACGGGATCGATCGCGCCGAAAACCAAGCTCACGCCGCCGTCGAAGCCGCTCGCCGACTTCGTTGCCAGCGGTGGCGCTGATTTCGGGCTCAACCAGATCACCGAGATTCTGCAGGACCCCCGTCTTGAACTTGTGGGTCCGCTGCCGGCGGACATCCAGTTCTATACGGAATATGCAGCCGGTGTGATGGCCGCAAGTGCGCACCAGGACGTCGACAAGGCGCTGATCGCCTTTCTGTCCACGCCGGCCGCTTCGGCGGTCATGAAGTCGAAGGGCTTCACGCAGTTTTAAGTTCAAGCTGCGTTTTCAAGTCAGGCTGCATTTTGACGTTAAGCCGCCTGGGCACCGCGCAGCGAGCCTGATCGCTTGAACGTCAGCTCGCTGAGCGGAACGGGTCGGCTGAACAGGAAGCCCTGCGCCAATTGGCATCCCGCGCTGCGGAGAAGCGCGAGCTGCTCGGTTGTCTCGACGCCTTCTGCGGCGGTTTCGATGTCAAGCGAGCGCCCGAGGCCCGCGATCGCGCACACGATCGCGGCGCTGTCCGGGTGGCTCGTCATGCTTTGAATGAAAGTCTTGTCAATCTTGATCTTATCGAACGGGAACATCTGCAGATACCGCATCGAAGAATAGCCGATCCCGAAATCGTCAAGCACGATCGAGACCCCGAGATTCTTGATCTCATGCAGCACGGCCAGGTGTTCTTCGTTGTTGTCGAGGAGCACGGTCTCGGTGATTTCGAGCTCCAGCCGGGTGGCTGCCAGTCGGCACTGCTCAAGGATCGACTTGAGGACGCCCGGAAGATCGTGCTGCTTGAATTGCGCCGGTGAGATGTTGACTGCGAGCTTGAGATGTGACGGCCACTGTGTGGCGTCGGCGCAGGCTTTGCGCAGGATCCACTCGCCGAGCGGAACGATCAGCCCGCTTTCCTCCGCCAGCGATATGAACTGGTCAGGGGGTATGAGGCCGCGCTCGGGATGACGCCAGCGAACCAGTGCTTCGACGCCGCAAGCGTCGAGCTCGCCCGCATTGACGATCGTCTGGTAGTGCAGCTCGAACTCATTGCGCGCGATCGCCCTGCGCATGTCGTCCTCGAGCTCGCGGCGCTCGCGCGCCGTCGCCTCCATGGCGGGCTCGAACAGGCAGTAGCGGTTGCCGCCGAGAGATTTGGCCCGGTAGAGGGCGAGATCGGCATTCTTGAGCAGCGCATCCGCATTGTTTCCGTCCTGCGGCGCGAATGTGATGCCGACGCTGGTCTCGATCGTGAATCGCCGGTTCTCGACATCATAGGGTTCTGTCACGACCGCGAGAATCTTGTCGGCGAGGCTGGTCGCGGTCTCCTTGCGACCGGCAGGCAGCGACACCAGGATGGCGAATTCGTCGCCACCCAGTCGTGCAATGGTCTCAATATGCGGGATCGCCGTGCGCAGCCGTTGCGCAACGACTTTCAGGAGCGAGTCGCCGACGGCATGGCCGAGCGAATCGTTCACCGTCTTGAAGCGGTCGAGGTCCAACAGGATCGCAAACGGGCTTCCCTGCGTCCGCAGCTTTTCGATGGCTGCGCATGCCCGATCCATGAACAGCGTGCGGTTGGCGAGCCCGGTCAGGCTGTCATAACGCGCCATATGCGCGAGCTCCGCCTCGGCTCGTTTCTGTGCCGTGATGTCCTGGTGGACTGCGACCCAGCCTCCGTCGCGCATCGGCTGGTGGGTGGTCGAAACGATGCGGCCGTCCAGCAGCGTGTGGACCACGCAGGATGGCTGGTTCAAGCTGATCTGCCCCGCGGTTTTGGCGATGAAGTCCGCAGAATCCTCAGGCACCTGTCCAGCCATGACGCGCATGGTGATGATGTCCTGAATCGAGGTGCCGGGCTTGGTCTGTTCCGGCGTGAGCTTGTAGATCTCGTTGTACTGCCTGTTGCAGATGATCAGCCGACTATGCCCATCGAACATCGACAGGCCTTGCGACATGTTGTTCAGCGCGGCATCGAGCTGTTGTGATTTCTGCGTCAGCGATGATTCAGAACTGCTGAGGCGACGAACCTGCCGTGTCACCGAGAGGAGCAGGTAGATCGAGCACAACAGCAGTGCCGCACTGCCAATGCCGATTGTGGCGGCGCGCTGGCGCCAGCCGTCGAGCGCCGCCCGATCGGTGACCATGATGTCGACCACGAGCGGATAGTCAGGGACGGTGCGGACCGATACGAAGTTGGTGCCGCCGTCGGGTTGGCTGGCGGTGCTGTAGCCGCCGCCGTTATTGGCAACCGCCGAATGCCATTCAGATCCGGCGCTGTCAGTCTTGCTGGCGAGGCCTGGCGCATCCGGATGGCTGGCGAGAATCGTTCCATCCCATTTGCGCAGCCTGAACTGGTGGCTATGAACCGATTGGATGGAGCCGTAGATGTTCTCAAAATATTCCGTGTTGACGCTGCAATAGATGATCCCGGCGAACTCGCCATTCACGGTTTCCAGGCGCCGGGCAAAGACGATCGTCTGCTTTCCGTCGATCCGGTTATAGATTGGGAGCGACGTGCTGATTTGTGCGTCGCTGCGGTCGCGCGCATCTTTGAAGTAATCGCGGTCGGCAATGTTGATGGTGGGGGTCGGCCAGGCGGCGGTCGATACCGTCAGCTGACCGTTGCGGTCGGCAATAGCGATATTGAAAGCCTGCGGCAGGCGGCCGAGCTTGTCGACCAACGCGTCGCGCATGCTGCGGCGATTGAATGCGTAGCGGAAGCTGGCCGGCGTATCGATATCCAAATCCTTGGTCGCGCGCTTAGTCTCGATCAGAACGGAATCGATGCCGTAGATCGATCGCGACAGTTGGCTCGCGAGCACCGCGGCGATATTGCCGGACTCCGCGATTGCGGCCCGGAATGCATCGGACCGGAGCTCCCAGATCGTCCAGCCGACCGCGCCCGCCGAGACGCCGAGCAGGACAAGGGCGGCCCACCACAGATCCCGCAGCGGAATCGATAGCCGCGTGGTGCGCGCCGCCTGCTCCATCGCAGGTGCAGCGCCTCCACGTCCAGCAGGCGGAACGGACTCGGACATCAGGCCACGACCAGGCGGCTGCGACTTGCGGTTGCTGCGCCAACTATGCCAGCGGTCTGCCGAATTTCCGCTTAAGGTCTTGGGTTAACCAATCGCCAACGGAAACCCGCGCTTGCGAAGGCCGGTGTTGCCGCCAGTCGTCGGGTAGTTTGCGAAATGCCGACCCGAGCCTTCCGAAAGGCTTAACCGTATTTGGATTCCGCCACGTCAGCGCGGGGCTCCAAGCCGCGCTCTTAATGAATTCCTGCGATGGGGAGGGCTGCCATTCGGGCGCGGGTTTCCGAAGTTCGTGTGCGAGCGTGCCGAGATGTATGACGAACTTCGGAAACGGGGCACTAGCCGCCTGAACGAAGCGCTGCGCCTGCCAACTCTTCATGCGCGCGCTCAGTCGCTCGCCGCGCTGCTGCCGCGCCCTTTGCGATTCCTTGCGGTTGGCGGTCTCGGCCTTGCAGCCAACATTGTCTTGTTCAGCATCGCGTGGATGCTTGGCGTCCCGTCGCTGACGGCCGGCCTGCTGGCGCTCGTTGCAGCGACGGTCCTGACCTGGCGGCTCAATCGAGCCTTCACCTTTGATCGCACGGGGCGCTCCCAGCGCGAAGAAGCCATGCGCTACGCCCTGGTGACAACCGTTGCACAAGGGACGAGCTATGCGGTTTTCGCCGTGCTCGTGCTGACTGTGCTGGCGTGGCTGCCGCAGGCCGCGATTGTCGCCGGCGCCGCCGTCGGCGCGCTGATTTCCTACAACGGCCATCGCCTGTTCGCCTTTGCGCCCAGCCATGCTGATGCGTCCAACGACGCCGGGTCTTCGGGCTTTGTGCGGTCATGACGAAGCATGTCGAGGTCTTCGTCATCGGCGCGGGGCCGGCTGGTCTCACGGCTGCCTATTGCCTGAGCAAGCAGGGGGCGCCGGTTCTCGTCATCGAGAAAGATCCGGTCTATGTGGGCGGCATCAGCCGCACCGTTCGCTACAAGGACTTTCTGTTCGATGTCGGCGGACATCGATTCTTTTCAAAGTCGAAAGAGGTGGTGGACCTCTGGCGCGAGATTCTGCCCGACGACTTCATCGAGCGTCCCCGCCTCTCGCGTATCTTCTACGGCGGAAAGTTCTATTCCTATCCATTGAGCAGCGTGCCGCAGCGCGCGAAACGCGCGGCAACTGGCGGCTGATCCATGGTCGTGCGCAGGGGATCGCAATGACGCTTGCGGTGCTCTCTCCCGGCCCGCGCACCAACTGGCCGCTGACACGGGGGTTCGAGCTTGGTTGCGTTGCCCTCTGTATCGGTCAGGCCATGTATCTCGCGGCCTCATTCGTGCAGGGTCAATGGCTTGCCGATCCCAGCGGCCAGCCGATCGCGACCGATTTTGTCAACGTGTGGACGGCAGGTCGTCAGGCGCTCGCGGGAGAGCCGGCGGCGGTCTACGACGTCACCCTGCACAAGGCCGCCGAGGTGGCGACCGTCGGGCATGACTTCAACGGCGAATATCCCTGGCTCTATCCGCCCATCTTTCTGTTCGTGGCGGCGTCGCTCGCGCTTCTGCCATATGTGACAGCCGCTGCCGTCTGGCTGGCGCTCACGTTCCCTGCCTATTTGATGGTTGTGCGGGCAATCCTTCGCCATCGCGTGGGCATCCTGCTGGCATGCGCCTATCCGGGCCTGCTAGCCAATGCGGTCGTGGGTCAGAATGGATTCCTAAGCGCTACGCTGCTTGGCGGGGCACTCTTGCTCCTGCAGGGAAGCCCGGTCATGGCCGGCTGCCTGATCGGGCTGCTCGCATTCAAGCCGCATCTCGGGATTCTGCTTCCCATTGTTCTCGTCGCCGGGGGCCATTGGCGCGCCATCGCGGCGGCGACCGCCACCCTTGCGCTGCTTGCGCTGTCATCGTGGATTGCTTTCGGCCCTGATGCCTGGGCGGCTTTCTTCCAGAGCCTGCCGACGGCATCGCAGTCGACGCTCGAGCTGGGTCGCGCGGGGTGGGGCAAGCTGCAGAGCGCCTATGGCGTCATGCGAATGATGGGCGGGGCTAGCGCGATTGCTTGGGCCGTGCAGGGTGTGCTGGCGGGGGCGGTTGCCGTCGCGCTCGCCGCGCTCTGGCGCAGCAAGGCACCCTTCGACCTCAAGGCTGCGGCGCTTGCGGCCGGCATCCTCTTGGTCGTGCCCTATATCTTCCTCTACGATCTCGTCATTCTGGCGGTGGCGATGGCCTTTCTGCTGCGCGCCTGCGGTGAGGCGGGCCCAACACCGGGTGAGATGCGCGCGCTTGCGATCGCCGGCCTCCTGGTCGTCATCTTTCCTTTGGTGAAAGCCCCGACAGGATTGGCGGCCACACTGGTGGTCGCGCTTCTGATCATCCGACGGGCGGGGCTTATGCCGGCGCGGCTTGGCTCATCGCCCCTGCGGGCATAGACCACCTGCTCGCCGAGCAGCCATGCGTCTGCCGCGACCCAGCCTTGCGGTGCTGCTAGTTCGCGCGACGGTCGGCGAGCGGAGCCAGGAACGATGAATCGAAAACGGTTTCAGCCTTTGGCTTGGCCTTGAACGTATAGGTCAGCGCAAGTTGATTGATCGATTCCTCAAGCCGCGCATTGTCGACCGCGCCAAAGCCATTGGTCCGAACCTCGGGCGTGATCAGGTTGTCGCGGATCGCCATGCGCAGGCGCTCAAGCTCGACCTCTTTCCTCGCGCTCTCGTCCCGTTTGAGCAAGGCGTCAATGGCGCCGCCCGGGTTCCTGATCGTATCGCGCATTCCACGCAGACTTGCCCGCAGGAACGCGCTGACCGCCTCCGGCTTGTCGGTGGCCAGCTTGCCGTTCACGATGATGGCGCTGCCATAGAGCTTCAGGCCGTAATCCGCCATTGGCAGCAACACGATGTCGTCAACCGGCACGCCCCGGTCTTTCAGGTCAACATAGACCCGAAACGAATTGCCCAACGCGGCGTCGATCTGTCCTGCCGCAAGCATCGGGACGCGCACTGGAATGCCAATCTGTTCCACCGCCACCTTGCTGGTGTCGATATCGTTGAGCTTGGCAAATAATGGCCATTCGCCCAGCGTTGCGCCGTTCGCCGGTATGCCGACTTTCTTGCCCTCCAGGTGTTTTGGCTCAGTCACGCCGCGGCTTTTGCGCGAGACGATCGAATATGGCGGCCGGTTGTAAACCATGAACACCGCCTTGACCGCCGCGTTCGGATGCTGGTCGCGGTACCTGATCAGGGCGTTGATGTCGGCAAAGCCGATGTCGTGGCTGCCCGACACGACGCGGTTGATCGGGTCGAGCGGAACGGCACCTTCGTCGATCGCAACGTCGAGCCCTTCCTCGCGAAAATAGCCGCGGTCCTGCGCAACCAGGAACATCGCCAACGGGCCTTCCAGCCGCCAGTCGAGCGACAGTCGCAATGGTGCGGGCTGAGCTTGCGCGGATGCGACACTGACGGATGCGACTTGGACGGATGTGCCTCTGACGAATGCGACACTGACAAGCAGGGCCGCCGCGAGCACCGCGGCGGGTCGACCGTGCCGGAGAAATTGGCTCAAGGTCGACATGCGTTCCTCTGTCCGTCCTCTTACACTGTGGTTGTTGCCCCGGTCCGCATGACAGATCAACAAAAGAACATCATCACGCAAAGCGCAAGCCCAGATCGCAACTCGACTGCATATTCGTTGCGATCATTGCAACGCGGACACGATTGGTCGCCTTCGTTCATGGCAGCGTTAAGATTTTCCCAAGGCCCTCGGCATGCGGACTGGTAGAATGCCAGCCCTCCAAGCGCCGGAGCGCTCGTTATGGCTAACCGACCTGAACATCCGTTCAGCGCGCCCTATGCGCCGCCCGACGAGACTGTTGCGGTAGCGCTGCTTGCCGGCGCGCTGCGCGCTCCACGGGCGGAGCAGAGCATTGATCAGCGCGCCAAGCGGCTGATCCAGGGCATCAGGGCAAAGGCCGGCGGCCTCGGTGGGATCGAAGACTTTCTGCATGCCTATTCTTTGTCCACCAAGGAGGGGCTTGCCCTGATGGTGCTGGCGGAGGCGCTCTTGCGTGTTCCCGATGCGACCACCGCCGACCGTCTGATCGAAGACAAGCTCGCGACCGGCGATTGGTCGGGGCGGGACGTGAAGTCGAATGCCTTTCTGGTATCGGCCTCGGCCTGGACGCTCGGCATCACCGCCCGCATCATCCAGCCGGGCGAAACCCCTGATACGATTCTTGAAACGCTGATCAAGCGTCTCGGCCTGCCGGCTGTGCGCACCGCGACCCGTCAGGCGATGCGGCTTCTCGGCTCCCACTTCGTGCTGGGCCAGACCATCGAGGAGGCGCTCGATCGGGCCGCCCAGCATCAGGACAGCCGCTACTCGTTCGACATGCTGGGCGAGGGCGCTCGCACCGCCGCTGATGCGGATCGCTATTTCGACGCTTACGCGGCCGCCATTGCGGCCATCGGGGCATCGGCGGGCGACAGTGCGCTGCCCAACCGGCCGGGCATCTCGGTCAAGCTGTCCGCGCTGCATCCACGCTTCGAGGCCATCTCCCGTGCACGCGTGCTCAAGGAGCTTGCACCCAAGCTCTTGGAGCTCGCTCGCAGGGCCCGCGACCATGACCTCAACTTCACGGTCGATGCCGAGGAGGCCGATCGGCTGGAGCTGACCCTCGACGTGATCGCGGCGGTGCTCGCCGATTCCTCGCTGCGCGGCTGGGAAGGCTTCGGGCTCGCTGTGCAGGCGTATCAGAAGCGGGCGTCTGCCGTGATCGACTGGCTGGCCGAGCAGGCGCGCGTGCTCCACCGCCGCTTGATGGTGCGTCTGGTCAAGGGCGCCTACTGGGACACTGAGATCAAGCGCGCGCAGGAACGCGGGCTCGCCGACTATCCGGTTTTCACCCGCAAGGCGATGACGGACCTGAGCTATCTCCAATGCACCCGCAAACTGTTGTCCGCGCGCGGGCAGCTCTACCCACAATTTGCCACCCACAACGCCCTGAGCGTTGCGAGCGTGATCGAGGACGCCGGCGGCGGCGTCGCAGGCTACGAATTCCAGCGCCTGCATGGCATGGGCGAGGTGCTCTACGAGACGCTGATGGATGATCTGCCCGAAGCGGCTGTGCGGGTTTATGCGCCGGTTGGCGGCCATCGCGATCTGCTCGCCTATCTGGTGCGTCGGCTGCTCGAGAACGGCGCAAATTCCTCGTTCGTGGCAGTCGCGGCCGATCCTTCGGTGCCGATCGAGACCATCCTGCAGCGTCCGCAAAGCTGGATCGGCGACGCCTCGCATGCGCGCCATCCTAAGATCCCATTGCCGCGCGACCTCTATGGCTCCGAGCGGCGCAATTCGGCGGGCGTCGAGTTCGGCGACCGCGCGAGCTTCGCGGCCTTTGTGGCCGAGGTCCGTGGCGCTGATGCGCCGGCCGAGGCTGCTCCTCTCGTCGACGGTTCCGCGCGAGCAGGCACGGAGCGGCCGGTGCTGTCGCCGGTCGACGGCAGCGTGGTGGGCCGTGTGCGCGAAGGCGACGATGCGCTCGCGCGTGCCGCGATGGCGGCCGCACAAGCGGCGTTCCCGTCATGGCAGGCAACACCGGTCGAGGAGCGTGCGGCTAAGCTCGAGCGGGCGGCCGATCTCTTGGAACAGCGGCGTGGCCGCCTCATCTCGCTGATGCAAGGCGAGGGCGGCAAGACGCTCGATGACGCGCTTGCCGAGCATCGTGAGGCGGTCGACTTCTGCCGCTACTATGCGGCGCAGGCGCGCCGCACGCTGGCGCCCGCGGCGATGCCCGGTCCGACCGGCGAGAGCAATGAGCTGCACTGCCGCGGCCGCGGCGTTTTCGTCTGCATAAGCCCGTGGAATTTTCCGCTCTCGATCTTCCTCGGCCAGGTGTCTGCGGCGCTGGTCGCCGGCAACGCCGTGGTGGCGAAGCCGGCCGAGCAGACGCCGCTGGTCGCCGCGGAAACTGTGCGCATCCTGCATGCGGCGGGCATTCCGAAGGGCGCGCTGGCGCTGATGCCGGGTGACGGCAAGGTCGGTGCCGCGCTTGTGGCCGATGAGCGCGTCGCCGGTGTGGCCTTCACGGGCTCCACCGAAGTGGCGCGCGCGATCAACCGCGCGCTCGCCGCCAAGGATATGCCGATCGTGCCACTGATCGCCGAGACCGGCGGCATCAACGCCATGATCGTCGATGCCACTGCGCTCCCTGAGCAGGTTGCCGATGACGTTGTCGCCTCTGCCTTCCGCTCGGCGGGTCAGCGCTGCTCGGCGTTGCGGCTTCTGTGCGTCCAGGAAGATGTCGCGGATCGTATCGTCGAGATGATCGCAGGCGCCGCGCGGCAACTGAAGCTCGGCGACCCGCGCGATCCCTCGACCCATGTCGGGCCGGTGATTGATGCGGAGGCGAAGGACCGCCTCGACCGCTGGATCGCCGCGATGCAGAAGCAGGGCCGCGTGCGCTTCCGCTGGGACGAGAGCCAAGTGCTGCCGGCGGCGGGCACTTATGCGCCACCCACGATCATCGCGCTCGACCGCGCCCGCGACCTCAAGGAAGAGGTGTTCGGCCCGATCCTGCATGTGGTGCGCTGGCGCGCCGATGCCCTTGATACGCTCATCGACGACATCGCGGCGAACGGCTATGCGCTCACGCTCGGCGTCCACTCGCGCATCGACACGACTGTCGAGGAGGTGGCGGCGCGGCTCCCGCACGGAAATGTCTACGTCAACCGCAACATGATCGGCGCAGTGGTCGGCACCCAGCCGTTCGGCGGCACCGGGCTTTCCGGCACCGGTCCGAAAGCGGGCGGTCCCAACTATCTGCATCGCTTCGTCACCGAACAGGTCGTCACCATCAACACCGCGGCCGCTGGCGGCAATGCGAGCCTGCTGACAGCGGAGGAATGATCAGCCGGAATGATGCGGCGCATCCGCATTCTCCGTTCATTGCCGCGTGAGCGGGTCGGCTTGCGCTCGATCGACGGGTGAGGCACTACTTGGCGGTGCGCACGAACAGGTCGTAGAGCGTCACCAGGATCTCGACCACGATCAGCGCCACGATAGTCATTTCAAGCCGCACGCTGCGCTCGGTGTCGATGATGTCGCTGAGCGCGCGGGCGGTTTCGTTGATGACCGACAGCTTGCGGGCGAGCCCGATGGCGCGCTCCTTGAGCTCGTATTCATCGGCGAGCCTGGCGTACAACCGGTCGAGCTCGGGATGGTCCCACAGGATGTCGGGCTTCTCCTCAATCTCGAGCCGCCCCGACATGCGATGATGGGCCAGCAGGGCCTGGCCGATGGTTCGC
>Ga0137409_10003973_pt1 | contig 15641 bp, 14 predicted proteins | sample CZODoug1_16funga_FD_122059 | JGI IMG/M metagenome (GOLD analysis project Ga0137409, IMG submission 122059) | Vadose zone soil fungal communities from Angelo Coast Range Reserve, California, USA - CZODoug1_16fungal (Hybrid Assembly) | ecosystem: Environmental > Terrestrial > Soil > Vadose zone... | reverse complement strand
GTAGGTAGGAAGACATCAGCCGTTTGAGATGGCGCTCATTCAGGATAATCACGTGGTTAAGCAAGTCGCATCGGCAAATCTTGCCATAGGAGTGGCTAATCGAACGGATTCAGCAAGTTGGGGCAACTCCGTGCAATCTGCCTTCTCCTTCTTTTTCCGCAACTTGCGTTACGTTTTAGTGACAGCTTACCGGCCCGTTTCGCCGGATTCACATCGACGAGTACCACGTTAATCGGGCATGTGGATGTAACCGGCCTTTACTTCTGGCTTCTCTTTGTGGTCAGGCCGACGAAGACATTTGTTGCTAGAGACAGAGGCTGCGTGGGCATCACCGCGCGGCGCCGGCTTTGCGGATGTAGATGCCGCCATTGAAGTTTGTAAATTGCAATTCGGGGCCGCCGCCGTTGATTGCGGCGTGGACGGCCTTGTCGATCTTGACAAGGTACTTGCCCCCGTGGCCGCGCCCATCCTCGACGATTTGCTGCGGCGCGGAAGCTTGAACCTGGACGTCGAAATCACTGAAAATCTCTCCGCGATCGGACTTAAGGCTGAGGTTGGCTTTCAAATCGGCGGGAAACGTAACGTCAATGTCGCCGTTCAAAGAACTGAAGGCCATGGGCTTCTGGGGATTCACGCGCGAAAAAGTAGCCAAAAGGCGCCCGTTCAAGGCATGCGCGACGGCGCTGCCAGAGACATTGTTCAGAGTGACGGAGCCATTCACGTCGTTGACGTCCAATTCGCCGTCCACGCCAGTGACCACGATGTCTCCGGCGTTCACGGCACTCAGCTTGAGGGAAGTGTGAATGGGAACGGAAATGGACAGGTCGACGGCGCGCATGAACGAATCGGTGGAGATGCGCACTTCGTTGTTTTCTTCTTCCACGGAAAGGCCCGTTCCTGAAACAGGGATGCGCTTCATGGTCGAATCAGAGCGCGCCGATTCGCGGTTGCGGGCGCGGGCCTCGACGACAACTTCCTTGCCGTCATAGCCCTTGACGGTGATTCCGCCGTTGACCAGGCTCGCCTTCACGAAAGCGGGCCGCGCGGGATCGCTGAGATTCACGGAAACGTGATCCGCGCCAGATGGCGTTTGCGTCTGCCCGTAGGCCGGCGCGGCGGCAAACGCAACGCAGAGAATCGCAGCAGCCACAACGAGGGATGGGAAACGCTGAGTTTGGTTATTCATGATTTTCAAGAATACGAATCTCTCCATTTAGATTTTCCACCTTGATCTCCGGCCCGCCCGAATTCACCCGCACACCGGTATAGCGGTCTGCGTGAAAAACTACCTTCGCGCCATGATGCTCTTCCTGAATGGCGCGCACTGGCAACGCGGTGACGGGAAAATCGCTGTAGATGCTGCCGTTAAAGGTCTTGAAGCGAAAATCCGCGGCCAAGCCTTGCGCGAAACGCAAATCCACGTCGCCGTTTATGGTGCGGAAATCGGAATTTTCGCGAGGGTTCTGGCGAAAGGAAATCTTGACAGGACCATTCACAGTACGCGCCGTCCCAGAACCGGCAATGTTATCCATTTCGACATCGCCATTGACATTGTGCACAAGAAAACTCCCGTTGATGTCGCGCACCAAAACGCGGCCCTCATTCACAGTCTTGACTTTGATGTCGATGTCGCGGGGAACGCGGAACTGAAAATCCATCTTGACGATATAACCCTCGAATTCGCGGCGGCCGCATCCATCGTCGCAATTGCAGCGGAAAGGCCCGTTCACATAGAGCTTCACGGAGCCTGCTTGCTCGGTGATGTCGAGGGTGACTTCCTTGCGAGCCCGTTCGAGCTTTTCCTTGGATTCCGCGCGGACAGACTTTTTGACCGTGAGTTGCGCTTGGTCGGAATTTGTGCCCACGACTTCGATGGAACCCCAGACGTTGTCAATTTCCAGGGACTTATGCTGGACGCCCGCCATCGAAAAAGATTTCTGGATGGTCTCCTCCTCCTGCACTGGCAGGTCGCGATCGGAGTCGTCGAGAGTCATTGGGAATACGGACGGAAGATGAAACTCCAAGGGAAGAGCTGCGGTGACTTTTATTGCCGGCCGCGGGACTTTTAGGGTCATGGACTGGGCGGACAAGGAAAAGGAAAGCATACAGCCAATTGTCAACACCGTGAAAAAGCGCGTGTTTCGCATGGTCTCCTCCTCAATTCAGTTTGCTTTTGGCCCACTCGACGCGTTGTCGCACCGTGGGATTCAGATTCGGGGCTTGCTGAAGGGCCTGGAGCCGCTGCGCAGCATCGGGATCCCTCCATTCCAGCAAAAGATCGATCAGGGCTACCTGCACCAGGGGCGATTGCTGCTGCTGGAGAGAATCCAAAATTGCCTTGTGAACCTGGGGCTGCCGCCCGGGGCGGCTGAGAGCATCAAGAGCCGCCAAGCGCACATCCACGCTCGCGTCGTGGCGCAGCGTGTGAAGGAGAGCGGAAAGCACCTGCGGATCAAGTTGCTGGTCGCGCGTGCTCCAAGTTACGCCCTCGAGCCGCGCGCTGGCCGATTGCTGCTGCAGCATCGAAAGCACGACCAATTGCTTCATGCTCGCGAGTTCGGATTGCATTGCTTGCAAGTCTTGGAAATGGGATTTGGAACCAGCCACCTGAAGACCCGCGTAAACGCCGATAGCAAGCAGCGCGGCGGTCCACGCTGCGGCCCCCAGAGGCGAGCGAAGCCAATGGAACACGTTCCAGTTCCGGGCGGAAGCCCGCTTCCACCGTTCCGAGCCGCCCTCGGCCTGACTGGAGCGGCCCGCTTGGTACGCTTGCAGCATGGCCTCAAAACGCGCGCGAGACGCAGGGCCTGGCTGTTCGACGGGCAGAAGCGAGAGTTTTCTCCAAATGACCACTTCTTCGGAACAGTCCGCGCACTGTTCGAGGTGGCCTTCGACTTTGTGGTGCTGCTCGGTGCTTAAGCGCCCTTGCAGGTAGTCCGGCAAGAGTTCCGCGATGTGTTCACACTTCATGGCGACCTCCTCGAGGAGGAATGTTCTCTACAGCTGCCGCTTCGGCTTTCTTAAGCATCGTGCCGCGCGCGAGTTGATGAAAAGCCTTGCGCAAATCCTGCAGGGCACGGTGGATGCGCGTTCTGACGGTGTTGAGTTCGCAGCCGAGAAGAGCGGCAATTTCCTCATACTTCAGTTCTTGAAAGCGGCAGAGAAGCAGGATTTCTCTTTTTTCCTCCGGCAACTGCTGGAGCGCGCGTTGCAACAGTTCGACTTCTTGCTGCTGCTGCGCGGAATCCGTGGGAAGAACAGGGGGCAGCATTTCCGGCTCGAGAGCGGTCTGCGGAGGAAACTTGCGAAAGTGATCGATGCGCGCGTTGCGCGCAATCTGGTAAATCCAAGCGCGGAAAGGGGTGCCAGGGCTGTAGCTCCGGTGGTATTTCAGGATACGGAGGAATACCTCCTGGACAAGGTCTTCGCTCAGCGTCCGGTCGCCCGTCAACTTCGAATAGAAATTGAAGAGCGGCGTTTGGTAGCGATCAAACAACACGCCTAGCGTTTCGCCCGCGCCATCGCGCACTTGGAGCATCAGATCCTCGTCGGGAGCCAAAGTCATCGCCGAATTATGGTCCTAAACGGCTGTGGTTGCCCTTACAAGGAGTGAATACTGCGGATAGTGGAAAAGGTTCCGTGCACTGGCCGGCGCGAAGACAAGGCCTAGTGACGGGTAGGGCTTTCGCCGCCCTGAGGAGTTCCTGGCCAGTGAGTGGCCTCCAGTCTGGCTGTTAAGTCCCGATGAGTCGGAAAACCGGAAAAGTTCCATTTGCCCAGCCCGGGTGTAAAATCCATCCTCTATCGCCATCGTAAGGAAGGAGCGGTCCGATGAGGCACCTAATCGGGATAGGCGTGCTGGTCACGATGGCTCTTGTTTTGCGGTTTTGGCTTGGCACGCCCCTAGCTCTCGACATCCAGGTTCATGATGTTTATTGGGTCGTCCCTCTCAGCATCATCGGCTTCTGGTTCCTAATCGGAAGTGCGTGTTTCTGGTTCCTGATTGTTGCTTGGACATCTATTCGTCGCCATTTCTAAGCCACCACCCAACGTAGCGATGAAACCGTACGCGGCATACCCGACTGGGGTTCTACCATCTGGAAAAACCGCCAACTCCTGTTAAGTTTGGTTAGCGGAGATGTGAAATATCCGGTAAGCGCTGCGGGCACTGAGCCGTCTGTTTGGAGACATGACTGAATCGAAAGCTGAAGGACCTAGTCGGAAATCCAAGTTTTTTCTATTTCCTTGCCGGTCCACCCGTAAAGAATCGCCCATGACTCATGACCACAAAAGACGATCACGGGGTACTTAGCTCGAATTGTCATGGGATCAGACATGCCATCATATTTCCCGGGGCCTTCACTCCACACTACCGGTGTCCCATCCGCCGTCTCCAAGGAACGAGTCTGCCATTTGTCGGCTATGTGACGCGCCACGACAAGTTCCGCTTTGCGTTTCGGGTTCTCTCCCGAAATTAAGACGAAAGCCCTGGTTGGATTCCCGTCACCGTAAAAATTGATCTTGACGAGACCGGGGCATCGAGTGCCGTGGTCTTTGCGAAACAACTTTCTGTCGTATTCGTCCAGATCGGCCAAGGTAACAATGTGCGTACCAGGATATTGTTTTGAAATTTCGTCACGTAAGCCAGGCGGCAAAGCACATGGGCCATCGGATGATGCAGCATTCACGGCTGGGATCAAAACGAACATGTAGACACTCAGCGCGCAAATCAACACAAATTTCAGTCGCATAACAATGACCTCATAACCCCAGTGACCTGCTCTCTGTCGGTGGGCAAGGCAAGGCCATCAAACAAATCCAATACGGTTATGGAGAATTGGCCCAGTCGCGAGAGTTGTCGAAAATGTCTTTGGTGTACCAGATGCCCAAATCCATAGCAACGATCGAAGCAAAGGCTTCGTGAGCACAAGGCTTATCTTTGAACGTTGTGGCTATGAAGGCGAAACGATTTGCGATCAGATTCGTGGTGCCGTAGAGCCGAGTGAGGTTGGTGTAGCCCTGCCGGATCTTTGGCCAGAACACGTGCGGGAGGTCCACCTTGGCCTGTTTGCAATAGCAGGCGAGCGAACTGACGATCTGGAAGTAAAGTATCGAGCTATCAGGTTCCGGAAGACGGCCGGAAATTTCCTCGGCGAAGGCCTGTATATCGCCGGGTTCACCATACCATTGGGGCAGGAGGTACTCGGCGTAATTGCGATAGAAGTGGTAATAGCCCGGCTCGAAGGCCACGGCCTGGCTGAGTAATTCGCGGGTCTCCGTTTTATCCCACCCTTCGTGATGGGCGACCTGCTGCATCACCGCGTACCACTGGGGATCTCGCTCTTTGAGACGGGCGGCTTCGAGAAGGAACTGCTTGGCCAGAGCAGTTCGTTCGTGAAAGAGTTGCCATTGAGAATCAGTCACGGAGTCGGCAAAGCCCGGGCCGCGACCGAAACTAGCGTAATTGGTGTAGAGGTCTGCGAGGGCGATGTGGGCGGCAGCGGATTCAGGATAAGCGGCGATCCATTTCTTCACTCTCTCAATCAGATGCCTGTAATCGGAATCCTTCGGCTCGCCGTCAGAAATTGGGTAATCGGCCGCGACGAAGAACTCGTAGTTTTTCCATAAGCCGCCGATGAGGCGACCCTTTTCTGTGCGGTTCTGCTGCGCGATTTTTTCGAGTTGGGCGAAGTCTTCCTGCGCTACCAGGTTGCTGATGTGAGCGCGGTATAGATCGTCGGTCTCGTCTGGTTTTGTGGAGCTGCCAGGGGAGAGCGGTCCTGAGTGATCGAGGCCGTAGTCGTGAATCGTTTTCATGACCACGTCCATCGCGACTGGGGCAGGGGATGCTGCGGTGTGCCCACAGGAACTTGCGATGAGGGTCAGACCAAGTAGTCCAAGGGAACAGACGATTCTAAAAGAATCGTTAACCTGTTTATGGACCATAGAGAAATAATAAAGAGGCAGGCAGGAGGATGCCCCGGGTTTAGTTGAAACTTGAGAACAAGAAGCAGCGGCTCTCGCCCGAACTCGGATAGAGTTCGGGTTGAGAATCCCTTTTTAAAGGAGAGAGCCGCCGTGAGAAACAAATACCAGAGGAAAGAGCGCAAGTCCAATCACAAGTTCGAGGTCGTCGGAGGGCAAGAGTTGATGGTGCGGGTGCCCTTGCCGATAGCCGAGGTGTGGGCAGAGATGCAAGCGCAGGTGGAAGAACTGACCGGGCAAGCCGGGCTGCAGATCCTGCGGGCCATCCTGGAAAACGAAGTAACTCACCGGGTGGGACCTCCGCATCGGCCCAATCCCACCGCGGGCTGTGTGCGCTGGGGAAAGCAGCCGGGTTATGTGGTTTTTGCTGGGCAGAAAATCCCGCTGGAACGGCCACGGGTCCGAACGCGTGAAGGCCAGGAAGTGGAGCTAGAGAGCTACGGTCAGTTGCAGCAGGACGGAAAACTACAACGAGCGGTGCGCGAGGGCATGGTGGCCGGACTGTCCACGCGGAACTATCGGCGAGCGGTGGGGAGTGTTCTGGAAGGCTACGGGATCGAGAAAAGCAGCGTGAGCCGGCAGTTCGTGGCGGCCAGTTGCAATCAGCTGCGGGTGCTGTGCGAACGGCGCCTGGAAGATCTGAATCTGGTGGTGTTGATGATCGACGGCATTCACTTTGGCGGCCAGGTGCTGGTGGTGGCCCTGGGGATCGCGGAAAGCGGAGAAAAACACGTTTTGGGGGTGTGGCAAGGAGCCACGGAGAACGCCACGGTGGTCAAAGGGCTGTTGGAAGATCTGGTAGACCGAGGACTGGATCGCCAGCGGCGGTATCTGGTGGTGATGGATGGATCGAAAGCGCTGCGAGCCGGTGTGCAACGTGTTTTCGGTGAGCAAGTGGAAGTGCAGCGTTGCCAGATTCACAAGCGGCGGAATGTGAAGGAGTATCTGCCGGAGAACTGCCAGAAAGACTACGATCGGCGGATGCGCAATGCCTATGCGATGAACAACTACGCGGAGGCCAATGAGGCGTTGCAGAAAATCTTCCGACAACTGGAACGGATCAATCCGAGCGCTGCCCGGAGCCTGGAGGAAGGTCTGGAAGAAACGCTGACGGTGCATCGCTTGGGTGTAGGAGCGGTGTTGCGTCGGAAACTGGCCACCACCAATCCGATCGAATCGTGCTTGTCGACGGTGCAGCGGGTGGCGAGAAACGTAAAGCGTTGGCGCGAAGGAGATCAGCCGCTGCGCTGGACGGCCACCGGACTCTTGGAAGCAGAGAAGAAGTTCCGACGCATCAAAGGCTATCAAGAAATCCTATTGCTGAAGGAACGCTTGAATCCGTCGCGCATTCAGCAGAAGGAGGTCCGGACAGTAGAAGTCGCTTGAACTTCGTTGTAGGTAGGCTTACAGTGCCGAACATCGAGAGTCGCTGCAATCAACTAAAACTCGGACATCCTCGCAGGCAGCGCCGCGATACTGTACGAAGGGCCAGTGCGGCGAAGTAGCAATCTACTGCTATTTCGGACGTGCGGAATTGCAGATGCCTTTGTACTAAATGCAGGTCGGATCAGCGCGCACTCACCGTAACTCCGACTGCGTCTTCGACGCGTCACCGGTGCCAGAAACTTGCCCAGACAGATTTGGTGATTTGAAAGACTTTATCAATACGTTTAAGGAGAGTTGATAATCAGAAACTTGAAATCCACATGGATGGTTAGTGCGTTTATCAGAAGGAGTTATCCGGGTTGGATCAGCGTTCCCGATAACTGTCAATCCCGTAGAATGAACGGATGAAGCCCAAAGCAAGAATAAACTCGCCAATTCTAGCCGTCTGGTCCGGCGAACACCTTTTGAAGAAGTGTTGATAAACCGGCGCGGAGTGCTTACCTCCAGTAGCCGAATTACCGGTTGTGGTGATGGGAAAAGTGAAACTCATCCTCGGATTGGCGGTTCTTGCGTTGGCCGGCGTCGCGGGCTGGCGGATCGCTTGGTGCGAGCTGGCCAACATCGAGCTGCGCGAGGATATGCGGGACCTCGCGGCGCAAGTCGGAAGCCGAATCGGGTTGACTCCTCAGAGCACAGACGAGGATTTCCGCAGGGCGGTCATCCGCAAAGCCGAAGAGCATGAGATTCAGCTTGAACCTGAGCAAGTGACAGTGCAACGCACCGGCACTGACGATGCACCGATCATCTACCTTGCGGCGGACTATAAAGTGCGCGTAAAGTTGCTCGGATTTTCGTTTACTTTCCACTTCACTCCATCGAGCGCGAAGTGAGCCACTACCTGACCTCTCGACTAACTCTTATGTAGTCGGTTTACTAGCCCTCTGGGCAAGTGATTTTGGGGGCGATTCCATTTCTCCGCGTTAATCAGAGTTAGCCGACGCCGGTGCGATTCCTGTTCCGAAGAGTGCTCCGATTCGTTATTCGTACCGCAACGACTCCACCGGATCCATTTGCGAAGCTCGGCGCGCCGGGAGGTACGTGGCGGCGAGAGCGACTCCAACAAGTAGCAAAGCTACTGACGTCATTGCGATCGGGTCTTTTGGCGTAACGCCGTAGAGCAGGCTTGCCATTAACCGCGTCACCCCCAGCGCCGCCGCTACGCCGATGATTACCCCGGCCAACGCCAGCGTCATGCCCTGTATCACCACCATCTTGCGCACGTCCTGCGCGCTCGCTCCCAGCGCCATGCGGATGCCGATCTCCTGCGTCCGTTGCTGCACCGAATACGCCATCAGGCCATAGATGCCGATCGCGGCTAGCAGCAGTGCCAAGCTGGCAAAGATCACAAGCAGAGTCACGTTGAAGTCCGTGCGCGATGTGGATTCTCCTCTCACTTGCTCCATCGACCGGATATGCGCGACCGGCAATCCTCCGCTCGCCGTGCGCAGCGCTTCCTGAATTTCCTTGCTCACCGAGTATGGTTCTACATTCGTGCGAATCGTCCAGGTAATTGGAATGATGCCGTTGTTGAGCGCTGTGACTCCATCGGTTACCTGGGCCACCGGGACGTACATAATGGGATCGGGATTGTTGTTGAGCCCCTGACCACGTACGTCGCCTACGATCCCAACAATCTCGCGCGGCGCCTCAGCAAACTCCGGCCCAATTCCTTTGCCAATCGTGATGCGCTGCCCAACCGCGTCACTATTTGGCCAAAATTGTTTTGCCAGACCCTCGTTGATCAACACCACCGGAACCGCACCCCCGTCGTCACGTTCCGTGAACATTCGCCCTTGAACAAGGGGAATCTTGAACACTTGGAAATAGCGCGGCGAAACAGGATGCCAGCTTGCTCCCCCATGAAACGGACCGTCAGTCAGCGGGCGTCCTTCAATCGTGAGCGGCAACCCGAATCCTCCCTCGAGTGGAAGGCAACATGTGGACGCCAGCGCGGTGACCCCCGGCAAACTTTCGACGTGCCGTTGCACTTCGCGCACCAGTTGATTCACTCCCGCGGCCTTATTGAACCGCGTCCCCGTGAGCGACATCTGCATAGTGAGCACGTTGCGCGCATCGAAACCTGGATCGACGCTTCGCAGCGCACCGAACGTGCGGATCAGCAAGGCCGCGCCCACCAGCAGAACGAGCGCCAACGCCATCTCCGTGACCACGAGAATCGATCGCGCCTTGTTCTGTCGCAATCCACTACCTGCGCGCAACCCGCTCTCCTTGAGCGTCGCGTTCAGATCCGTTCGCGATGCATTGAACGCTGGAATCAGTCCAAACAAAACTCCGGTGAACACGGAGACGCCAAGCGTGAACACCAATACCCGCAAATCCAGCGTGATGCCCGATCCCTGCTCGCCAATTCGCGGGATATTGCCGGGATTGATCGAGAGCAGCCCGCGCACGCCGAAATACCCAAGACCCAGACCAAGCAAACCTCCAGCGAGCGACAACAAGACGCTTTCTGTGAGTAGTTGCCGAATCAGGCGTCCGCGCCCCGCGCCAATTGCAGCGCGAATGGCGATCTCACGACGCCGTATGGTCGCCCGCGCCAGCAGGAGGTTCGCTACGTTGGCGCACGCAATGAGAAGTACAAGGCTGACCGCGCCAAGTAAAACTAGCAGCGCTTTCCGAACGTCGCCGACTATTGTGTCCCTCAGCGGCTCGGCAGTGAAGCTTCCTTGCGGACCCAACTGCGCGCCGGCCGCAGCAGCAAACTTTCGATTAAATTGCTCCGCGGCGACTTTCATCGCGGCTTTTGCTTTCTCAAGTGTCACACCGGGCTTCAATCGTGCCGCCGCGCGCAAGTAGTGGGCCTGATCGGTGCTATTCGGGTCTGCTTTCAGCGGCAGGTAGATGTCCGCAGGAGGATCGGAGGTAAAAGTTGGATCCAGAATTCCGATCACCGTGAACGGTTCGCCACCCAGGTCGATGCTCTTGCCCACAAGATTCAGGTCAGAGCCGAATCGGCGTCGCCACAGCCCGCCAGCGATGACCGCTAAAGGTGGCCCGCCCGGGCGATCCTCTTCCGCAGAAAACGTTCGCCCGGCCACCGCTCGCGCTCCGAACAGCCGGAAAAACTGCGCCGAAACGTGCACACCCTTGAGCTGTTCCGGACGATCTTCGCCGGTCAGGTTTACGCCGGGCCCCCCGAGATCGTACGCCGCCACATCCTGAAACACTTGCGTCTGCTCTCGCCAAATAATGAACTTTGGAATCGACGTAATGTTTCCGTTTCCCTGCGGTGAGCTCAGCTCGAGTTGCACCAGGCGATCGGGTTCAGGATACGCAAGCGGCTGCAGCAGCACCGTATTGACCACCGTGAAGATCGCCGTGTTGGCGCCAATCCCCAGCGCCAACGCCGAAATCGCTGTGGCGGCAAAACCCGGACTGCGACGCAGCATTCGGCCGGCGTAGCGAACGTCCTGCAGCAAAATTTCAAGGAATTGCCGAGTTTTCATCGCACCGTTCCTCCCCCTATCTCCAAGACGAGAAAGTACTCCTACCGGCAGTGGTAGGAAAGCGCCCGCGTCGAGCACTCCGAGAATGAATCAAACATATTAGCTCTGATCGAAAGATTTAGTATGAGATAGAAGTAGGAGCAGATGGCTTAATGCGTGTTGTATCCACGGTGATTTAAATTTACAGATGGATGGTGCGGCTGACTCCTGATAAGCCCCGACTGCGTCTTCAACGCGTCACTGGTGCCAGAAACTTGTCCAGAACGATTTGTTGATTCGAAAGAACTCATCAACAAGTTTCTGGAGAGCGTCGGACGACCCTGAACGGGACGTCGCCAGGTGCAGAAACTTGCCGTGGAGCGGACGATTTGCAAAGCTGGAAAAGACGTCGAACAGCAGCTAAAGCCGTGGCGAAGATGGTGCCTTTGTGCCCGATGGAGAGCGTGGCTCAGGCTCACATGCGATCGCTTACCTGGTGGCTCTGACCCCGTTGAGAAGATTTCTAAACCCCTCGCAGCCGGGCTGGCCGACGTCGCCTGAGGAGAGGAGAGAGCGCAGTGTGAGCTTCCGGCAAGCATACGTAACGACAACTTTGGCCGCTCACTCGGGATCCAGATCGGGAATCAGCCGCTTCCGACGGGCCTCAGCTTGAACGTCTGAGGGCAAGGTTCGAGCATCCACGATGAGCCCATTGAACTCGACGAACCATGCGACAGGACTATTGGCCAGCAACCTCCGCCGCGAGAATTCCGGATGGAACTGATACAGCTTCAGAGAATCCCGAACCTGCTTGGCTTTGTTCGTGAGCGTACTCTTCGGGATACCGGTGAGAACGCTGATCTGGTCGCCGGTCATGAAAATGTCTTGGGATGGATCAAACAGGAAGTTAATGCTGCCTACCGCGTAAATCGCAGTAGCGGCCCAGATTCGGAGATCGCCGCGGGCCAGTGGCGAAGGGCGTTTCCGTGCCAACTTGGCGATCAGCTTACGGCATAGCTGTCCATATTCCAAATCGAGATGCTCTGCACAGAATGAGTCCGTCAGCTTAAAAATCTCCTGGCAATCGTGACGTAATGATTCTGGAACGTTGAACGAATTGGTGTTCATGCCAACGGACTCTTACTCGCTTGTAGTCAATCGTGTGCTTTCAGCAAGGCTGTTGAATTTCGTTTGAACGGGTCAGACTCTTGCCCCGCAGCACCTTTTATATCTCTTCCCGCTGCCGCAGGGACAGGGGGAATTGCGAGCTGGAGTGTACGCTGACAGTTTCTGCTGCGGCAGATCCGCTCCACCAAATTCGCTATGAAACTCCTGCCGCCGTTGATTCTCCACGGTCTCATAGGCGACGTGCCGGGAAGCCCCACTTTCAAGCAGCGTTCGAACCAAGACCAGGGCCACCTTGTGCGGCTCGGTGAACCTGTCTTCCTCCAGCAGCCGCTGTTTACTCAAACGATCAATCGCATTCTTTATCGCCCCACTGCCGGTCGGAAGTCCAGCACCACTGGTCATCCAGAACTGGCCCAGAGGGAGGGTGCGGATGGCATAGGTCACGTCGAGTGGAGTTTGGCTTAGACCAATATCCATGATGAAGATTTCCTCGGCCGACGATAGGTCCACGAAATAGGCACCCGCGCCCTGCACACGGGATTGCGGAACCACAATCCGGTATTTAGCTTGCAGATATGCCTCGAGGAGTTCGTGTTCCTCGGTCCCTGGCGCCGGAGGATGATTCTCGGCGTACTTCTCGACAAGGTTTTTTCCCTCTCGTATCCAGTCGTAGAGGCAGCAATCCATCAGTACGTTGGACTCCTCTTCGCTTTCCAACACCAGCACTCCTCCGTGCAGCACACCGATGGCTTCTGCGACCTGGTGCATGGCTTCCCGGGGAATCGTCTGAACGATTCTGTGGTTGAGATCCCGAGCAAGTCCGCGCAAGCGCTTGTAGCGCTCGATATCTGCCGGAGAGGGAATAAATGTTGATGTGAGAGGCATCCTATCTCCAATGCTACAAACTCGATTTTTGCATCAGTATTTCCCGGTAAATCCAAGGTATCCACTGCTGCGGACTGCGGGCCACCAGCTCGCTGTGTTCCTGCAGCGCGGTCAGGTAGTGGAAGGGATTGGCATCGCAGAATTGGCACGTGTGGATGAGGCTCATGAAGAGGTCGCCAACGTGAGCCCCGTTCTGGGTCTTATAGAAGAGATGTTCGGCAAGGAGCTGGCGAATGAAGGCTGCGTCGCTGTCGATGATTACCCGGTGCCGGTAGTGCAGCTTTGCTTCCACACCGGCAGCGTAGCCGAGTCTCTACTGGAACGTAAGTCCTTTCTGTAACAACGCGGGACCTTATTATTTACGCTGGCACCGGGAGCGGACGCAACGCCGGCGGAACCTTGGCGGAGGTCGGATCGCCGCCCATGAGCAACACGTGCAACTGGTGTGCCACTAACCCTTGGGTTACCGCAGTCGCACGGGCCGGCCAGAAACGGAATCGTCTCGTCGAGAGTCGCTTCTGGCAAAGCCAGAATCCTTGGCCATCGTACACCAGGATTTTGATGGCCATCCTTCGACGATTGCGAAAAACGAACAAACATCCGGAGAAGGCATCGGCCTGCAGCGCTTGCTTACAAACGCGGGCCAAGCCATCGATCCCGTTCCGAAAATCGACGGCACCAGGATGCGCATCTGGGGGCGATCTGGATCATGACCCGACCCTCCAAAAGTTGTTGCTCAGGGCTGACAGGTCTGGGGCGCCCAGGCCCTGAAGCTGGATCCTCATCTTCCCGCCTTGCGCATTTTCCATCTCGATGCTACAAACCGAGAGACCACTGGCCCGCTGTGGAAGGAACTCCAAAAACGTGGCTTTGCTTGCCCGGCGCCTCGCGCGGCGGGCCGCCGTCAGAGGCTAAGCGTTTCTTCAATGCGTAGTGTTTAGTCGGAGTGTCCTGGCTGTTCGGTTGAGGCCGTGCTCCCGTGCCATTTCCACCGCCGAACTCCACAGATTTTCAGGAATGGGTGAGCAACGCTTGCGAATACTGCGCCAGCACTCGAAGCGCCGCTGAATTCCTTCCCTCTGACTGGCTTTCGCCGATATCACTTTGGTTCTCTTCAGCTCTCCTCCGGCCACTTTCATGTGGACAGCCGGCGATACCAATCAGTTCAGTCAAATTCATGCAGGCTTGCCGAAAGGACACGCTTCTCGGGCCGATTCTGAATCGTACTGACAACGCCCAAGCTCCATTTGGCACCAAGTCTCCTTCTAGCGGCCGACCTTTTGGAGCAACTTTGGAGCAGGCCAAGGATGGCCCAGAACTCGTAAGCGCAACCGGAGCAATTGGATTGAATTCGCGGCTGGTTCGTAGCCAGACGCTCTATCCAACTGAGCTACGGGCGCGCAGCAAAACACTTCACTGTCAACAGTTTACGGCAAGTTCTTCTTCGATTTCAACCTCGAGTTTTGGCTCATTCGGGGGCACGTGTGAGGATTCGCTGGATGCGTTATCTATCTCATGCGAAACAATTTAAATGAATTGATTTCACGCGTGAGCGTCTGGTTGTCTACCAGACGCTCGACTCGCGGGGAGCAACCGTTACGAGGGCGTTAAAGTGGATGAAGAGAACGACCAGATTGCGCATCGCAGAATCGTAGCAGGACGGAAATCCTCAGGAATGCGAAATAGCAATTCGCCAGAGACACCTTCCCACTCTTCAGTCCAAGCTTGACGGCGGCGGGATCTTTCTCTTTTGCCAAGATTCAGATGATCTAGCTTCAGCGCGACCGCGATAGCGAGTATGGGGAGAAGCTGCACGGTTGTGTCCTTTCGGCGGGGCTGCGTAGTCGCGAAAGTTGTCTGAGAGCCTGAGAGCCCGATCGGTGTCAGTGAAGCATCTGCTGTCGCCCACGCCGCGCGGCGCCAGACGTCAGCGGTACTTCGGGTCTTTGCAATTGTGGCTGACCGAAAACTCGCTAGGTACGCGCTCGTCTCCCCAGATTTTCTGGCCCGCTCGTTTCGGGTGCTTAGAAAACTGCTCATTTCTTTCAGCGAAGTATTTGTCGATGGCGGCCTGCGCCGCGTCCACGGAAGGAAAATCGCTGTTGTGAATGATTGCTCTTGCCATACCACTGAAGACTGACTCGATCACATTCAAGAATTGCGCCGAAGATGGTAGTGGAACGAGCTCCACGTGTGGATATCTGTTGCTTTCCATATTGATCTCCTGAACTCTCGCGTACAATGCCTTTGATGCATGCCATGATGCCGCATCCCACGAAAAGTAAATGCATTCCTGGTCAGCGTATTCGTCCAGGAGTCTGTTGAGCAGTTTCACCATTTCCGAGGTATTCTTCGCTGGAGAGTAGAAGTGCGTAATCCGATTGGTGGAGAGTTCCAGGGCCGCTGTAACGATTAGGGTACCCTTGCTGCGTTGACGTTGCGGCACAGTCCGGGCATGACCTCTGGGTACCAATGACCTGCCGCCCTGGAGTTTTATCGCGAATGGTCCATATTCGTCGATTGAAAAGAACTTTTCTTTTGGACCAAGCTTTTGGAGAATGCTCGTAATCTTCTTGAGTTTGTCTTTGTAATTCGGGTCAGTGCTAGTCAGAACTTTCTTAGCCTTGCGATAACAATAACCAGCGTTCTTGATGATCTTCCGAATGTTACTTCGCGCTATCGATAATCCCCGCCTTGCCATAACCGACTGAATATCCCGTAGTCTCCATGTTGTACGGTTGATTCTATGTG
>Ga0137409_10003971_pt1 | contig 15644 bp, 26 predicted proteins | sample CZODoug1_16funga_FD_122059 | JGI IMG/M metagenome (GOLD analysis project Ga0137409, IMG submission 122059) | Vadose zone soil fungal communities from Angelo Coast Range Reserve, California, USA - CZODoug1_16fungal (Hybrid Assembly) | ecosystem: Environmental > Terrestrial > Soil > Vadose zone... | reverse complement strand
CGCACTTATCGCGTCATCAAGAACGTGCAGGCCACGCTCGAGGCCGATGGCGGCACGGCCGTCAAGCTGCAGATCGAGGACAAGGATCCCGTTCAGGGGCCGTTCATCACTGCCTTGAATGCCTCCCTCTCACAGGTTCAGGGCAAGGGCGACTTTCACATACAGGGGTATTGACCATGACCGCACTGCCAGTCAAAGGCGATTTAGACGGCTCCACACCGGGACACGATGAAGGCATGTTCCAGGCGGCCGTAGGAGGCCTGCGCGATTTTCTCGCTGACCTCCTCGCCGCCACGGGTACCAAGGACGATGCGCTGGTCGCCTTGCGCGTATTCGGGATGGACGGCATCCACAACCTGTCTGTGGTGCCGACCGTCGGCAGCAACGCGCTGACGATGAACATCAAGACGCGGGCGGGCGCCGCGCCGGCGGCCGCGGATCCCGTCATGATTTCCCAGCGCAACGCGGTGGCGGGCAGCGGCGATTTTCTTTTCCGGAAAATGACCGCGGCGGTGGCGTTGACGGTGAGCTCCGGATCGACCCTCGGAACTGCCAATAACGACCAGAGCTTTCTCTACTACTACCTGATCGACAACGTCGGTACGCAGGAGCTGGCGGTATCCAAGCAATTCATGGGCTCTACCGGGATCGTCTCGACCACGGCCGAAGGCGGCGCCGGCGCCGCCGACAGCGGCACGGTGATGTATTCGGGGACGGCGCGCTCCAACGTGCCGTTCCGATGCATCGGACGCATGAAGGCGCCGCAGTCCACGGCCGGCCTGTGGACGGCGCTGCCGACCAGCCTGGAGCTGTCGCCTTTTACCCAGAACGAGGTAGCGGGAAATCTGACGGTCACCAGCGGTGTGCTCTCAGTTCCCGACGGGGCGGTCGGTGCGCCGTCAGTCAAGATCGGCGATGAGCAAAACGGCTTCTATTCAATCGCCGCGAATCAACTTGCAATCACCCTCAACGGCACCCGGATCGCGACGCTCGATCCGAACTATGTGAGCCTGACGGCGCTTAACAATATCCTCCTCGGGTGGGGAGGATCGCCGTCATCCTCGTACCTAATTGTTTGCCGTGCCAATAGCGCAGCCGGTAACGGCGGCACGCAGTTCACCTCGACCGATGCCGCTCCGCTGGTGTCAAACACCGGGTTTGCCGGCTATTCGGGATTGCTCATCGCCCCTGATCGGTGGGGCAATGCCAGCACCGTCGATGATCACCGCGTCGTGTATCTCGCCGGCTCACAGCGCAATGCCGCAGCGGTCTGCACCTCGCATGTGTTCGCCAATTGGGGCTACTTCACCGGCACCGGATCAGGCGCCGGCGGGCTTCAGAATGCAACCGCCCGCGCCGACGCCATCAAGTTCAAGCTGGAGCATTTCGACGGCGGTGCGGAATTCACTCAATCGCTGGCGCTGTTCTGCAAGAGCGCGACGGGGGTCGCGACCGAGTCCTTAAGGTTTAACTCGAGCGGTGCGATTACGACGGGGTCGGTTGCCGGCGCATCCGCGGCGGGTTACACCGCCGCCGGTGATATCACGATGCCGACGACCGGCGCGATTCGCGCGAAGAACACGTCTAAGGCATGGGTCAGCTACAACCAGATCACGCCTGCGATTCTTTCGAGCTTCAACGTCAGCAGCGTCACGGACGTTGGCACCGGCGACATGACCGTCAACCTGACCAACGCGGCCGCGAGCGAGAACGAGTTGTGCCCGGTCTCCAGCTCGAAGGTCAGCGATGACGACACGGGGGAAGGCCTGACCCGTCTTGTCCGAACGACCTCAGCGAGCGCATTCAAGGTTATCAATTGCAGCGCGGCCGGCACCAAGACCGATTGTATTTTCACCTTTGCCCATGCGATGGGGGTCTGATGAACATCATCTGGAAAAAATTGAATAGCGGCGTTGCCTTTACGTCTCTCACGCCCGAGGCCCTTGAAAAAATCGCCCTGGCGAGAAGCTACCTGCCGCTCGTCGAACGTCGCGCCGATATCCAGGTCGCGCGCGATGACGCCGATGCGCGGCTGCAGCCAATCAGGGAAGCGATCAAGACGGCGCGCGATGAACTTGCGAACGCGATCAAGGCCGTCAGGGCGCCGAATGACATGGACGAGGAACAGGCCAAGCGCGCGATCAACGCGCAGATTGCGGCACTCATTGCTCAATGTGAGGACCTGATCACACCGCTCAATGCGCAGGCGGAGCCGCTCACTCAGCTGCTTCAGGAGGCCGAAACCAACCTGCGGTGTATCGCATTCCACGACGAGATCAAGGCATCTATCGGCCTGGATTCGTACGAGCATTATCTTGTTCTGCTCTCCCGCGCACAGGGGCAGGCCGCCCACGACCTGGCCTCTGGCCGCCAGCGCCGGCAGGAAGTCATCGACTGGCAATGCGTCGCGCATGATATCGAGGTGCCCGCCACGCGCCGCTATCGGGAGGCCTGGCGCTGGACCACGCCCGACCCGATCATCGACATCGACCAGGACGAGGCCCGGCGCTGCGTCATGCGCGAGGTCCGGGCGCGCCGCAATGCGGACCTCGCCGCCCTGGATGAACCCCAGCAGCAAGCCAAGGATGCCGGGGATACGGCCGCCTTCGATGCGATCGAAGCGCAGAAGCAGGCGCTGCGCGACCTTCCCGTCGACGCTGCCGATGCCGTGAATGACTGCGTCAATCTCGCCGAGCTGGACCGCGTGACCTTCGATCAGATCAAGCAGAAGCCGTGAACCGCAGCAACTTCACCCACGCCGCCTATGCCCTGGTAATCCAGGCTGCGCTCGGCTTGGCGCTCGCGCAGCTGGGTGTCACGAACGCCTGGTGGATCGCCGGCGCCCTCCCGGTCGGCTTCTTCATCGGCGTCGAATGGATGCAACGTTTGCGCCAGATCATAGAGGCGGCCGGCGGCACGTGGCCCGCGCCTGTCAATGCCGCCCTTGCGCTGCGCGCCTTCCTCGGCTGGACTCGCGACCGCTACGGCGACGCAGGAATTCCGCTGCTCGCCTGCGCTCTCGCGGCCAACGCAGCGCCAATCTGGCGCGCACTGAAAGGGGCTTTAACTATAATTTAACGGAGCAGCGCACGATCCAGAGCAATTCGGTATTTCCGATACTGCCTCGTTTGATCGTCTGCTCACGCGAAACTGTGAAAGCCGATCCGCATAGGCGTCTTGCCTCAGCGTCGAGCACGGCGCGCGCCTCTTCGAGCGTTCCGTTCCCTGCGCCGTAAAAGCCTACGATTGAGAACGCCCTCGCACCGCCTTCATCGGCCAGTGGCGCGTAGTTGAGGATCTGGGGCGCGCAGCCGGCCAGTGCCAAGACGATTAGGGCAGGGAGGAGGATGGACTTCATCAATGGCATCTTACTGCTGACACCCTCACCAAGCACTTTCTGCCGATCTCGATCAATGGGTTTTGGGGATCGAGAGACTGGAGCGTGGCCAGATCCTCCTGCAATGCTTGGGTTCTCCACTGTCGAGTGGAAGCCCGTATCCGGGGCTTAATCAAAGTTTCGACGGAGTCTTGTATCTGTAGGCAACATTGCCGGATAGATACTGCGAGCCCAATAGCGTCGCGGTCAACGGATGTGTCCTGCGTCCGCCACGCCGAGCGCGGTGTCTCGCCGTTCATGATTGATGTCCACCAGGCGGTGCATCCCCATGCAATTTCGCATGCTTGAGGCAGAGGCGGAGCGTCGGCAAGACGGTAACACCCAGCAAGACGATGGCACAGCACGCACGAATACGGAGTCGTTCGTATATCAATGCCGGTGACGAAGTCGGTCTTACGCCAATCGGCAAGATTGCGCTGGTAAGCGTCCTCGTGGCGGTTGGCCATTACTTGAACAGCGAGATCAGCGCAAGCTGCTTAGTAGGGGGCATATTGCGGAAGATGCCGAGTAACTGTCTTTCGGCATCAGTGAGCTCCGGCAACTGATAGCCAGTTCCACCGGGCTCTGAAACCCTATGCCCTGATGCTTGTTTCTCTAGGCTTGTCTTGAGCCTGTTCACGATCTCGGCGTTCAGACTTCTCCCGTTAATTTTCGATTCCTTTTCAAGCTGTTGCTTTAACTCCTCAGGCATTCGCACGTGGAATGCCGACTGTTCTCTGATGCCCAAGATCGCCCCTTCAATGTCTCGTGGTGCCATTAGTGTGCCCATGATGCCTTGACGCGTGTGGTTCCACCGTGGCACCATGTAATGCCTTATTGGTATTACAGGGCACGAAAATGGCACTCATCGCTAAAGCCTCCGACCCCAGCGTCCGGGTTCGCTTCCCCAAAAAGCTGATTAAAGAAATAGATCGGCTGGCATCCCAAAGCGGCCGCTCCCGTAATTCCGAAATTGTCCATCGCCTGTCCGAATCCCTGAAGCCGGGACAGGGCAGTCCGCTCGCGGCACTCGCCGACTGACCGCAGTTCACCACACGCCCACCCGCCACGGATAGGTGAACGTCGATGACCCATTCACGCACTCCGACTCGAGGGATCGGCGTGCGCTCTGATGTCCAGGAGGCGGCACGCACGGCGGTGTATGCGTGGCTGGACCCGATCACCCAGGACGTCGGCGTGGATGCGGTGGCGGCGCGGATGGGCATGCCGGCCGGCACGCTCTACAACAAGCTGAACCTCCACGAAGAGAACTACAACAAGCTCAACGTGCGGGACCTGGTGCAGATCTGCACGATCACCGGCGACATCCGCATCGTGCAGGCCTTCTGCCGTTCGTTCGGCTGCGTGTGCTTCCCGGTTCCCAATCTGTCCGGTATCACCGACGAGGCGCTGCTCAAGCTCATCAACAACATCGGAGCCGAGGGCGGCGATTTCTACCGCGCGATCAACGGCGCGCTCGCACGCAAGAACTGCGCGGCGAAGGATATCGCCGCCGTTCACAAGGAAGGCATGGAGTTCATCGGCGCGATCGCCGAGGCCATGGAGCGTGTGAAAGGGCTGCTGCGTGGATAAAGCCATTCCGATCGAGCTCGCACGCAAGGGCATCACCGGCGTCCGCCACGATCTGCCGGCGGGGATGGAAGTGAACTGCGCCCGCGACCTGGCGCTGATCTTCGGCGACGAGATCCGCGCACTGATCGCAAGCAAGGCGGAAGTGCCGTGCGAAAACCTGTCCAGACTTCCCTCGATCTAGGGCGCCCCATGCCGAGCGAAGCGGCCCTGCGCGCCGCCTTTCAACGGGTGAATCTGCCCCTCAAATTCGAGGACGCGATGCAGCGTCCGGCGGTGGCGAGGTCGCTGGAGTGTGCAGCGCGCTACCTCGGTCGCGACAACAAACACGGGAGGCGGCGTTGAAGCCGTCTCTCATCGACTGGCTTATCGCTTTCGCCGCCGCGTGTGTCCTGCTGATTCTGATGGGACGAGTGGATGGCAATAATTATTACACGACGACAGGGGGAAATTATGCAGGTCATGAAGCACTATCTCACCGAGCAGGAGCAGCAGCTGCTGCTCAAGCACCTCAAGTCTCTGGCCTCGCCGATCGCGCGGCGGGATCTCGCATGGATCAGCCTGCTGAAAAACGCCGGACTGCGGATCACGGAGTTCTCCCTGATGACGGTGGCCGCCGCGAAGTTCGCGCTGGCGAAGGGCTGGATCTACATCCCCAGGGAACACCGCAAGGGCAAGAGGAAGGGCCACGAGGTCCCGGTCACTGACGCGATCCGGCAGGACCTGAACGCGCTGCTCAAGCTGCAGCTGGAGCTCGGCGGCACCGGCGCCATCGACGAGCCGCTGGTCATGAGCCGCCAGGGCAACGCGCTTTCGGTGCGGTCCTACGAGTCCCGGATCCACCACTGGGCGCAGCTGCTCAACCTGCAGGCCACGCCGCACGCGCTGCGCCACACCTGCGCCATGAACATCATGCGCCGCTCCAGCGCGGGGGATCCGCGCGGCGTGGTGCAGGCGATCCTCGGCCACGCCGATATCCGCTCGAGCGGCGTCTATACGGCGCTGAACCGGCAGGAAGTCCGCGCCGCGTTCGAGGAGTCCCACGGCCCGCGCCGTCTGCGCAAGCGCCAGGTGGCGAAGGCCTACCAACATCAAGTGACGGCGTGACTCGTGACTGGTGATCGGTGACTGGAGAAAACGATGTGCTACATCAAAGTCTGCCCGTTCCGGCATCCCATCCTCTGGGTGCGCCAGCAGCTGCACAACCGGCGCATGCGCAAGGCGGCGTCATGAGTGAGCACGCCCATTGCGAGGATTGCGGCATGTTGTATGGAAGCATCGGGTGGGCCGACGTGGTAATTCCTGATGCAATCTGGAACTCGCTCGGCGTTGATCTGCTGTGCTTCAACTGCATGACAGCCGCGCTTGTCCGGGCTGGCCACAAGAACGTCCCCGTTCTGGTGGCATCGGGACCTTATGTCTGCGACTCCGAGAAGTGGCGGCTGCTCGGATGGGATCACGGTAACAAGGTCGGCAGGCAGGATGCCGACTCCGAACTGCTCGCGGCGCTGCGTGAATGCCGACAACTCGCCGACGGTCTTTGCTGGGTATCTGGCGGGGTCCCTTCCGCCACAACTACGCTCAATGAAACGGCGCATCGGCTGCGAGACAGGCTCGACGCTGCGCTGGTCAAGCACGCGCCGAAGGTGAAGGCCTACGAGGGGAGGGTGGGGGTATGAAGCGGCGCACCGACAACATGCCGGCGAAGTTGACGGCTCACGCCGTGCGTCGCCTGACCTCATGCAGCCTGTGCCGTGGACTTGGCGATCGCACGCTGATGGTCAACGGCGATACTCATACGTCCTGCTTCGCTGAGAAGTTCGGTTTCAAAGGGCTCACTGAGTTGAGCGGCGCAGAAATCGGGAAGCTACGGCTGGACGATATTTCGAAACTCAGCGTAAAGCAGCAGCGCGCCGTTCTCGCCAAGCACCGCCCAAAAACCGCGCCACAATCTCCCTGCATATACGATGAAAGCAAACCCTCCGGTCTGACCGAAAGGTCGGGTAGCGCAAAAGCGGGTGAGTCCTCTAGGGCACCGCACCTTGGGAATGCCGATCACCTCGTCCCTGCAAAGATTGCTGGCGCGGCCTCAGTATGAATTTCGATCAATGCGGGGACCGCGGCCAGCGAGTCCTCCTCCCTCGTGGCAACAGTCGCGCCGACCAGGCTGCGGCTGGGCTGCGGACCCCGCTCCTCATTACCCATTACCCATCACCCATCACGGGGGTTCGATGATCGACCCGTTCATCAGCGCATTGCTGCAGGCCTTCATCGCGTTGACCGGCGCGGTCGCGTTCTGGATCGTGCTGCGGCCGCAGGCCTGGTCGCGGTGGGGTTACCTGCTCGGCTTCGCCGGCCAGCCCGCGTGGCTCTACGTCACCTTCAGCAGCGGACAGTTCGGCATGTTCGTGGTGTCGCTGGCGTGGACCCTGATCTGGGGCCAGGGCATCTGGGAGCAGTGGCTGCTGCCGGCTTTCAAGATGGCGGTGGAGAAAGAGCTCACCGCGCGCGCCCGGAATCAGGAACGGCGGTGGTTCTGATGAACGCGCCCGCGCCGATCAGCACGCTTCACACCTTTTCCGAAATCACGCGGGAAACCTGCCTCACCTGCATGGGCCGCGGGCACGTTCCCTACAGCATCCGCAACAAATTCACCCATCGGCTGGAGACAGCCCGCGCCGATTGCCCGCGTTGCCGGGGCACCGGCCGCGTCGAATCCAACTAGGAGATCCCCTCATGTATGCGAAAACGCATGCCGATATTCCGCTTTCCGTCGAAGAACGGGCGGCGGAAGTCCGAAAGATCAAGCGCGCCGTCGCCGCCTTCAGCAGCGAGATGGAGGCCCGGATGATCCAGAAGCTGCAGGAAGGCTGGCGCGGTTGGGACAACCCGGAGCACGCGAAGGAAATCTACAACTGCATGGTCGCGCACGGCGCCGCGATCCCGCTGGCGACCGGCCAGGAGCCGGACATCGGCAACTTCGCGATGGCGCTGTGGTGGAACCGGATCGGCCGGGACCGCAATCCGGACATGGATCCATCGCCGGCGGCGCCCGGCCTGCGCCCGTCCGGTCTGGATGGCGGCGCGGCGGCCGAAGTCGAGCCCGAATTTGAAGGCAATCATCCGGTGAAGCAGGTCGCGGCGTGAGCCTTCTGCCGCCGCGCCATCCGCAGGAGGCGATCGCCAAGGCAGTGAAGGGAATTGTCGAGGCCTACCGTCCGGAACCGGACCCGCGCGTTTCACTTTACGACCAGGTCATCTACGTGGCCGAGCGGCCGCTGCTCGAAGCCGTGATGCAGCGCGCACGATGGAACCAGGCACACGCCGCGGACATGCTCGGCATCAACCGCAACACGCTGCGCAAGAAGCTGCGCGCGCATGCGCTCGACAAGGGGGGGCGATGAACCATATCCCTCTCGGCAAGGATGCCGCCGGCGCGGCGGTATCGCTGAACCTGAAGATCCTGCTGGCTTCACGGATGCTGGTGCAGGCGAACAGCGGGGCGGGCAAGTCTTGGGCACTACGCCGTCTGCTCGAGCAGACCTTCGGCCACGTGCCGCACGTCGTCATTGACCGCGACGGCGAGTTTCACACGCTGCGCGAGAAGCACGCCTACGTGCTCGCCGGCGGGCCCGGCTCGGACTGCAAGCTGGACATCAAGATCGCGCCGCTGCTCGCGCGCCGGATCCTCGAGCATGGCTTCTCGGTGATCCTCGATATCTCCGAGTTCAAGCATCACCAGCGGATCCTGTTCGTGCGCCGCTTCCTGGAAGAGCTGATCGAGGCGCCGCGGGCGCTGTGGCGGCCGCTGCTGGTGGTGGTGGACGAAGCGCACATCTTCTGCCCGGAGAAGGGGCACGCGGAATCCCAGGACGCGGTGATCGACCTGATGAGCCTCGGCCGCAAGCGCGGTTTTTGCGGTGTGCTGGCGACGCAGCGGATCTCGAAGCTGAACAAGGACGCCGCGGCGGAGGCGAACAACAAGCTGATCGGGCGCGCGGCGCTGGACGTGGACATGAAGCGCGCTGCCGACGAGATCGGATTCTCCGGTCGAGAGGAGCAGCGCCAGCTGCGCGTACTCGATCCCGGAGAGTTCTTCGCCTGGGGGCCCGCGATCTCGCGCGAGGTCAGGAAGTTCACGATGGGGCCGGTCAGCACCACGCACCCCGAACCGGGCGAGCGCCTGAAAGCAGGGCCACCGCCGGCGCCGGAGAAGCTGAAGGGCATCCTGGCCAAGCTCGCGGACCTGCCCAAGGACGCAGCCGAGCAGGAGGGCGAGCTCGAACGGCTGCGGCGGGAGGTGGGCGATTTGCGAAGATCCAAGGCGGCGGCGAGCGCGCTGGGTATCACGAAGCCCGATCCGCAGGCGCTCAGGCTGGAGCACTCCGCCGGCAGGGTCGAGGGCTATCAGCAGGCGCTGCGGGAACTGGCTCCCCTGACCGCCAAGATAACGCTGACGAAAGCCAGGGCTGTCACCCTCTTCGACGATATCGAAGCCGAGTTCCTCAAGTTCAAGCACCGGCAGGAAGAGGCGCTGACGGCGGGGATGGAGGTGAGATCACCGATGCCAGCCAAGGTGAGCCGGGATGGCGTGGTGACCTTCGACCGGCCACCGCCCAAGCGGAGCCGCATAACGGCCACCTATGGCCCCAAGCGCAGCGATGGCGTGGACATTGACCTCAAGGTCGCCCGCCCGCAGCAAGCCATCCTCGACGCCCTGGTGTGGCTGGAGACGGTCGGGATAGAGCAGGCGGACCGGGTGCAGCTGGCGCTCCTGGCTGGCCAGTCGCCCCGATCCGGCGGTTACCGGAACAACCTGGGGGCGCTGCGCACGGCCGGCCTGATCGAGTATCCCTCGGACGGCCAGGTGATCCTCGACCGTCGAGGGAGGGCGGCCGCCCGGCCGCCGGCGACGCCGCCCACCACCGAGGAGCTCCACCGCACCCTGCAGGCCAAGCTGCCGGCGCCGCAGTGGCGGATCCTGACCGCCCTGATCGAGGTTTACCCGCGCCACCTGGGGCGCGAGGACCTGGCTGCGCAGTCCGATCAGTCCGCGACGTCGGGCGGCTTCCGCAACAACCTCGGCGCGCTGCGCTCGCTCGGCTTCATCGACTACCCGCGACCCAACACCGTCGGCGCGCTGCCGGTGCTTTTTTTGGAGAAGTGACCTTGAGCACGATCGAGATCCGGCACGCGCATTTTTTCTGCGGCATCGGCGGCGGAGCCAAAGGTTTCAACAACGGACAGGCGCGCGTCGGCCAGGTGAAGGCGAAATTTCGCTGCATCGGCGGCATCGACGTGGACGCTGGCGCGGTTGCCGATTTCGGACGCATCGCCGGGGTTCCGGGGACCGTGCTGGATCTCTTCACGCGCGAGCAGTACCTCGCGTTCCACGGGCGCAACCCTCCGGCGGACTGGCGTGAGGCCATGCCGGCGGACGTGCAGGCCGCTTTCGGGAACGAGCGGCCGCACATCCTTTTCCTCTCGGCACCGTGCAAGGGGTTCAGCGGTCTGCTGTCCGAGGAGAAGTCGAAGAGCGGAAAGTATCAGGCTCTGAATCAGCTCACGCTGCGCGGGCTGTGGCTGGCGCTGGAGGCGTGGAAGGATGACCTGCCGGACTTCATCCTCTTCGAGAACGTCCCCCGGATCCAGAACCGCGGTCGCCGGTTACTCGATCAGATCATTCAGTTGCTGCAGGCCTACGGCTACGCCACGTCCGAGACCACGCATGACTGCGGGCACCTCGGCAATCTGGCACAGAGCCGCAAGCGTTTCCTATTGGTCGCTCGCCACCAGGAGAAGATCCCGCCGTTCGTGTATCAGCCGCAGAAGCGGTCGCTGCGCGCCGTCGGCCAGGTCCTGGAGAAGCTGCCGCTGCCGGGCGTGTCATCCGCCGGCGCAATGCACCGCATGCCGTCGCTGCAATGGAAAACATGGGTGCGCCTGGCATTCGTCAAAGCAGGAAGCGACTGGCGCTCGCTGCGGGATCTGCGGGTGGCGGATGGATACCTCACGGATTTTTCGATCGTGCCGGAATGGGCGATGCACAACGGCGTGCTCGGCGTTTGCCCGTGGTCGGATGCGCTCGGCACGGTCCAGGGATCCTCGCTGCCTACAAATGGACGCTTCTCCGTCGCTGATCCAAGGATCTCGCAGAGTGCTGAGTACGGCCAGCTTGGCGTGCGGAAATGGAAGCAGCCGACGGGCACCGTCACCGGGCAGCGTTCGCCAGGGCAGGGCGGCTTCGCCGTCGCGGATCCCCGCGTGCAAGGTGAACGGTTCAATCACATCTATCGAATCGTGGGGTGGGACCAATCCGCGCCAGCAGTTACGAGTGCGAACAGCGGGACTGCCGCAGCTATCGCGGATCCCCGCCCGAATGAGAGCGCGGGCTACGAAAGCGTGAAGTATCGCGTGACGCGAATGGACGAGCCCGCCGGCGCCGTGATCGCCGCAAGCGGAACGGGTAATGGGGCCTATGCGGTAGCGGATCCTCGCCCCGCAGTTGGCCCGCTGTTCAGCAAGTATCCCGTCTCGAAGTGGGAAGGTCACGCCGGCACGGTAATTGGCGGCGATGATACCGGGGCCTATGCGATCGCTGACCCGCGCATCAATCTGAATCGCCAGGGCAGCGGCAACTACGGCGTGGTGCCGTGGATGTCGCCGGCTCGAGCCGTGACTGGCCGGGCGAAACCCGACAACAGCTACAGCAACGTGGCCGATCCGAGGCTACCCGTGGCAGCCGAGCGGCTGGTGTGCGTGATTCGGGCGCTCGATGGCACCTGGCATCGTCCCTTCACCACGCTCGAACTCGCCGCGCTGCAGGGGTTCATCGACACCGAGGAACATCTGGAACTGGAGGGCCTGTCCGATAGCGCCTGGCGCGAGCGGATCGGCAACGCCGTGCCGCCGCCGGCCGCAGCCGCGATCGCCGGGGTGGTCGGACGTGCACTCCTCATCGCCTGGTCGGGCGAGACCTACGAGCTCGGGCTGGAGCCCGTGTGGGTGCGGCCGGTGGCGATTGCGCTTTCACTGGCGAGGGTGGTGTGAGCAGCTGGGATGGCCTTCTACTCGGCAAACGCTGGCCGAAGTGTGGGCATATCAAAAACGTGGGTAACACTCAGATGTGCGGTGGCTACGGGAGATGCAAAACATGCCACCAGCAGCGCGGACGGGACTGGTGGGAGCGAAAACGCTATGAGCAGAAAAAGGAAGCGCGCCGCGAATTGAGGCGGCTCGATGCACTCGGGATAGTAGGTAATGAATTCCAGCGCGCGGAGCAGCGCAGGAAAAAGCGTGATCAGCAAGTCATGAGGAGACGGTCATGAAGGAAAAGAACGGGGGCTGGATCTTCGAGCGTCACGGCGGCGGCCGCAAGCACGGCTGGCGGCAGGCCTTCGCCGGCAACGAGAAGCCGGCGCGCAATCAGATCTATCTCACGCACACAATGATGAGTCAGGGTGGGGTGAGGTTGTTAAATCCAGCCGGCGTTATCGTCCAAGCCTGGTGGCGCCGGCACGCACCCGGTGCCGAGGCGAAGCGGATCCGCTTCTGCATCGGATGCGGATGCGATGACAACCACGCCTGCCAGGATCCTCTGACCGAAGAAGGCTGCAGCTGGATAGAAGCTGACAGCCGCACCGCCACCGGCGTCTGCAGTTGCTGCCCAGGAGCACTGAAGCGGTGGCGCACAGGCGATCGCATCTTGAGGGCGCATAGAACATGAGGACCTTCGCGGAGCTCGCAGCCTGGTGCGCCGGCGCGGCCGAGGAGTTGGGCGATCCGGCCGAGGCTTGCGGCCTCTCATTCTTTCGCTGGCAGGAAGATCTCGTGAACTACCACGGCGAGGAGCTGGCGTGCGGGATGATGGACGACGGCTTTGTCCTGCAGCTTGCCCTTGGTAGGAAAGGCCTCGTCCCGCTCCCGATCAAGCTGGGAGACGTCGAGGTGATCTGGCAGGGGCCGCACGCCGAGCTGGTGAGCTACGGCATGCAGCTCGTCACCGCCGGCGTGTGGGCGGTGGACCCCTCTCTCAACATCGAAGGCATGGTGCACACCTTTGTGGTGCTCTACGACGTCCCGGATCCGGCGCCCTGGGGCGAAGAGCGGAGGATCCTGCTGCCATGATTCTCTGGAAATGCAGCTGCTGCGGTGAACGGTGCAGCACCCCGGGCTGGTATCCGGGGAAATGCTTCCGGACAGGGTGCAACTCCCGTCAGTGGATTGCCTGGGATCCATATAAGGACGCGCCGCTGCCATGACCATCGAGCACGAACTTCAGGGCATCATCGCCGGCGGCATCGAAGTGAAGATGCCGCGCTACTCGCAGATCGAGCGGCGGTTGTGGGTGGGCGGCATGCCGCCGGTGTCGTGTCCGACGCAGTTCGATTTCATCATCAATCTGAATCCGGGCATGGCGTACTGCATCCACCGCCACCAGGTGCAGGTGTGCCACCTGATGTATGACGAGCGGATCCTGCCGGCAGAGAAGCCGCTCGGCGTGATCCTCGGCATGGTCATGCAGTTCCTTGCCCGCGGCATGGTGCTGATCCACTGCCGGGATGGGCTGAACCGATCGCCTTACGTGGCCGCACTCATCCTCATCGGGAAGGGACTGGCGCCGGCGTCGGCCATCGAGCTGCTGCGCGCGAAGCGCCACCCGGCGATCTTCAGCAACGACATGTACGAGAAGCATCTGCTGAGTCTCGGAAAGAAAAAGGTGAACTTCGATGAGTGACGGCACGCCGATCGAGTGGACGGACGCGACTTGGCCGATCGTGGCCGGCTGCGAGAAAGAGTCTCCCGGGTGCAAGAACTGCTGGGCGATCCGGGAATCGTGGCGGCTCGCGCACAACCCCAATCGGAAAATCCATGAGCCGTACTTCGGCACCGTGGACAAGCTGAGCAAGGGCGCGCTGGTCTGGTCGGGGATCGTGCGCACGATCCCCAGGCGCCTGACCTGGCCACTGCGCTGGAGAAAGCCGCGGAGGATCTTCGTCTGCAGCCAGTCCGATCTGTTTCACCCCAAGGTGCCGTTCGGCTTCATCGACCAGGCTTTCGCGGTGATGGGGATGTGCCGGCGCCACACGTTTCAGATACTCACCAAGCATCCGGACCGGATGCACGAGTATCTCTCGGACCCGAACCGGGCCGCGGCGATCGGAAGCGAGCAGTTCGTCCTGGCCAGCGCCAATCCGCGCAGGCATGTGGACGGCTACACCGGGATGCAGCACACGCGGCTGCCGTTCGAGAACGTGTGGCTCGGGTTCTCGGCCGAGAACCAGGAGTACTTTGACCTGCGCTGGTCTGACATGGAGCCGCTCGCGCTCGCCGGCTGGCTGGTGTGGGCTTCGCTCGAGCCGCTGCTTGACCCCATCGACGCCAAGAGGGCGCTGGGCCTGCAGATTCTGGGCGGTGAGGTTGTGCCGAATCACTTTCCCTATCTGCGGTGGGTAGTCGCAGGCGGGGAGTCAGGACCGAAGGCACGGCCTTCGCATCCCGACTGGTACCGGCAGCTGCGCGACCAATGCGCGGCCGCCAGCGTGCCGTTCCTGTTCAAGCAATGGGGCAACTGGATCCACGAGGCGCAGATGCTGCCGGACGGCAGCAATGTGGTGGACCGCTACGTGCTGGATGAGGATGGTTGTCCTGGCGCGCTGCATGATTGGCTAAGGACTCCCACCGAGCCGGCCAGTTTCAGCGTGCGGATCCCGAAGAAAGATGCCGGACGTCATCTCGACGGCCGCGAGCACACCGAATTTCCATCGTAACGTCAACCAACGAAAGGGAGTCAACGTGCAGACAGGTACCGTGAAGTGGTTCAACAAGACGAAGGGTTTCGGGTTCATCGCGCCGGAGGAAGGTGGCAAGGATGTGTTCGTGCACATCAGCGCGCTCGAGAAGGCCGGGATCCGCGATCTCGCCGAGGGGCAGCGCGTGACGTTCGAGCTTGACCGCGGCCGCGACGGGCGTTCGTCGGCGGTGAGTCTGCGGACGGCATGAGCGTGAATCAGTCTCATGCACCGGGGAGCCAGCGAAGGAAATCGCTTAAGTCCACCTATCGACGGATCCCCGGAGCACGAGACGAGGGACAGCGTTACGTCGTGACGTACTGCGACGGCTTGGGACAGCGGCGTGAATACGGCTTCACCGACGATCTGGAAATCGCCCGCGATTGGGCAATCAAGATTCAGGCAAATCCCTGCTTCAGCAAAGCGAAAGTGAAGGACCGATTGAAATGAGCCCGATCGAGCGCGAGATTGCAGCGGCCGAGCGCAAGGCGTGGGATGCGCTTGCGCGCTATAAGTTTTGGATGTTCGGCTACCACGCTGCGCAGTGGGTGCTGCTGACGCGGGTGTCTGGACTGGCGCGGCCGAATCCATTCAAGCCGCTGGTGAAGATGGCCCGGCTCTCGTCGCCAGTCACTCATCACTCGTCACAGGCGAAGCCATGACCCACGCATCCATGCTCCGGATGAACATCTGCGCGGCCGAGGGCTGCAGGGTGGCCTGCGCGCGCCACCATCTGATGTGCCTGCCGCACTGGCGCATGGTGCCGGCACCGCTGCAGCGCGAGGTGTGGGAAACCTGGCGGGCATGGAGCCGCAAGGGCGGCGGCAATATCTACGAGGCCTATCAATCCGCCCGCGGGCAGGCAATCGCCGCGGTGCGCGAGAAAG
>Ga0137409_10003970_pt1 | contig 15644 bp, 28 predicted proteins | sample CZODoug1_16funga_FD_122059 | JGI IMG/M metagenome (GOLD analysis project Ga0137409, IMG submission 122059) | Vadose zone soil fungal communities from Angelo Coast Range Reserve, California, USA - CZODoug1_16fungal (Hybrid Assembly) | ecosystem: Environmental > Terrestrial > Soil > Vadose zone... | reverse complement strand
CGCCGCGAGATGCTGGCCACCATCGCGCGCCAGGATAAAGTGCCGGTGGCGCTGGTGAACCAGGTGGGCGGCAACGACGGCCTGGTCTTCGATGGTTCCAGCCTGGTGCTGAATTCCGCGGGCGAGGTTATCGCGCAAGGGAAGTCGTTCGAGGAAGATCTGATCTATTTCGAGTCGGATCGCCTCACCGGCGAAATGCATGAGCAGATCGAGGGAGAAGAGGCCAGCGCCTACGCAGCCCTGGTTCTGGGCACGCGCGACTACGTGCGCAAATGCGGCTTCCGCCAGGTCATCATCGGATTGAGTGGTGGCATCGACTCCGCTCTCACGGCTTGCGTCGCCGCCGACGCGCTTGGGCCGGAAAATGTTATCGGGGTCGGCATGCCTGGACCGTACTCTTCGGCGGGTTCGGTCGACGACGCTCGCGCACTCGCCCAAAATCTCGGGGTTCGGTTTGAGTTGCTTTGCATCACTGAGATTTTTGACAGCTATCGAAAAGCTCTGCGAACGGTCTTCGCCGGATGCGACGAAGATGCGACGGAAGAGAATCTTCAGGCCCGCGCCCGGGGTGCGTTGCTCATGGCGCTTTCCAACAAGTTTGGGGCGATCGTGCTCAGCACCGGCAACAAGAGCGAGCTGGGAGTTGGATACTGCACCCTCTATGGCGATATGGTGGGCGGACTAGCTGTGATCTCGGACGTGCCCAAGACGCTGGTCTATCGCCTCAGCCACTATGTGAATTCCCGCCGGCCGGTGATTCCTCAGGCCAGTCTGGAAAAGGCACCCTCGGCGGAATTGCGTCCCGAACAGAAGGACATCGACTCGCTGCCGCCTTACGACATCCTCGACATAATCCTCGAAGACTACGTCGAGGACTCGCATCCTGCAGAACAGATTGCGACCGACCACGGCTATGATCTGGGTCTGGTGAAAAGAGTGGTTCAGATGGTGGATCGCGCCGAATACAAGCGCCAGCAGGCTGCACCGGGCCTGAAGATTTCTCCGAAAGCCTTTGGCTCCGGTCGCCGCTTTCCCATCGCCGCCAAGACCGGCGCGATGTGAGAGCGTCGAACGGCAGGTTACAGAAATGATTTCTGGAAAGGAACCCATGCGTCGCGTTGCATTCTGCTGCTCCCTTTTCCTGTTGCTGGCGTCGGTCGCAGCACAAGAGAAGGCATCGTCCAGGACGAAGGACTCCGACTCTCCCGCACCCACATTCAGCACACGGTTGCCGTCGGAAGAAACAGTCAACTCCTGGCGTGAAGCGCGCGGGATACCGCGAAGACCGCTGATTAGTCTCGCGCAGCTCTGGCAACTGGCCGTGCATTGGTACGCGAATCGCCTGACTGTTGAATCACGTCGTCCCGTACCCGAAGAGATGATGTCGATTTTCGAATCGATTGGTTTGACGGGACCGTTCTGGGACCCGAAGTCGGATCAGTGGACGCCAGCCAATTAAACATCCGTCCTGCCGCACAGGCAGATCGCGACGCCATCTGGAATATTTTTCATGAAGCATCCCGGAGGAATGTGGATGTTCTTAACATCCTGGCAATCCAGCGGGACGGGCTCTTTATGAGGTACTCGATAAGTAAAGTACTTCGCAGAACATCCTCCAAGAAGCACGGATATCCAAAGAAGAGAAAGTAAAAGGAGGAATTCCATTGCGATCCAGAGTAAAAACCTTCGCATTGAAATTCCTCCTCCTCACATGGTGAGATGAATCGATTCTACTAGCTCACTTGCTTGATGTCAAAGCCTGTCGCTGGCTGTACGACTGTGGCGGTCAAAGGAACATTGACAGTGGAACTGATTGGCACTCCCGCCGAATTGATTCCTGCAAGTACGAGATCAAATGAAGTCCCTGGATCATTCGCTACGGTCGATACTTCGAGCGACATTCCGTCAGTTGAGGGAACGAGGATGAGATTCGTATCGTTCGCGCTCCATTTCGGAATGTTTCCCGGCTGTAGCAGCCCTCCCACTGGCGTAGTTGTTGCGGAAAACTTTCCCGTTGCCCCTTTCACGATTCCTTTTACGTCCGATTGCATGTTTCCTCCGATGATTTGATGAATTTTGAATCCTGTCGCTGCATGCTCGATTCTTTCGATTCGAACAAGTTCCCGGAAAGAGCTCGCGATGCTTTTGATCGCTTCGATACCCTCCCATAATTCCTTAAGCATTCGGCCACACTCTATCGCTCCTATACGGCCCAGGCTTACCCTTATCTATCGGAGCATCCTCTCCATAAAAGGGAATGACTTCTACTTCGACGGGAGGATTCTGCAATCCGATTCCAGCAGCCCGCGCGAAAAGTTTTCCCTGGAATGGCCATGGCACGACGAGAACCGAATTCGTTGCGGACGCAGAGAGCCTATGCCCCGCTTTTGGTATTCCTGTGGCAGGGTCCACAATGTCAAGCTGTCTTTGGTCGTCCGAGAAATAAATGTCCACTGTCGCGGACATATTCTGAATCGAGAATCCGACAATATGCCGACTCGTAAGCACGATCACAGTGCTCTGCAGATTGGAACAAGGGACTCTCACCAGCGTAATCCTCTCCATTTCGAATCGTTCACTTTGATCGTACCGTCGTCATCCCCGTCTTTGCGCCGCGTGTCGGACGGCCAAACGTCATAAGCAGCCATGAAGAATGTCTCCGTAAACCCAAAGGACCGTGCCGAGTAGGATTAGGATTATTCCAATCCAAATGTACGGCGCATCCGAGAATCCTTTGGTTATTCCAAACATCGTCGTGTAACAGGAAACCTTTCTTTTAGTTTTGCATCAATTTCGGCGTCGTTTCGAGCCCCGTATACCTCACATTGCTTGGTACGCTCGGGGCAACGGGCGCACTCGCTCCGAAAGGGATTGTGGGATTCTTGCTCTTAGCAATCCAGTAGATGAGAATCCCGACGATTGCCAAACCGATGAAAAGCTTTACGTTCTTAGTCATCTTTCCGCCTAGGACGAGCGCCAGGATTTCACCCGGCACTTTGTTTTGATCCGAACAGCGAATATAAGAGTATTCCCATGCCAATGGCCCAAATGATGAGCACAATCACGATGTTGCGTTCTCCGAGCGTCATGTGCAAGATACTCCGTAAGTCAAATTATAAGTTGGTGCCGTTCCACCTACGACGATAATGAATCGCCCCCACCACCCTATAGGACCATCGATTTTTGTACCCACTGCCAGCGCTCTGTCTTGAATTGCTACCGGAGTAATCCCGGTCGATTGTGCTATTCCCGCATATTGACTTGAAGTACCAGTCCCCGCTTGCAGGAAATGAATCCTGTCAGTCCAGGAAACTCCATCGTTGGAAGTCTGTAAGTACAAATCAAGCGTTGGTCCCGTTCCCGCTGTATTCGCAATTGTCACCGTTACGTAACATGCTTGCATGACTCCCTGGCCGCCAGTTGCTCCTGACCACAAAGGAGTTGCTTGCCCCGTAGTTGTTAAACCGTTATTACTTGAATTCTTGACGTATCCGCCATTTGTAACGAAAACATTTGGCATATTCGCCGTATTTAGAGCGGCTGCTCCGTCGCTCATAAACATATTCCCCATTGTATTGTTAGTGGCCCTTAGAACCAACGGAGCTACTGCTAACCCTCCTCCCGGAGTTCCTTTGGGGAATGTCATACCACCAACGGATGATCCCAATCCCACTGCAGAATTTCCCACAGCGCCTATAGGCATACTGTCGTAATTCGAACCTGGGGGATCATTGAAATTCGCCATCATGTAAAAGCGGTTATTTCCCGACAAATCCTTCCCGCCTATCGCCACAGGATTCACAGCCGCGAGCGAACTCGCTACCGGAACGACTCCTTGCACGTTCGCTACTAGCCCCGGCTGGATGATATTGTTTCCGGACGCCACATTGATGAGCGGAGAGGTTATCGAGACCGTCGCGAATTCCACGAGAACATCGATGCTTGTCGAAGCGCAAGCTCCCGTAGTATTAACCACAAAAACAGCCACGTTTTGTCCGGCGATTGCCGCTGAGGTGATTACCACGCTTCCAAGTGCTGGGATTGTGAATAGTCCCGAACTCGATGCATAGCTTCCCGTCGTGTTAATGATAGGGACAACGGCCCAATTTTGCTGATTGTTATTGAATGATCCGATGTTCTTTTGCGCCGTAGTTGCCACGGTAACTTGAAAAGCCCCAACACAAGCATTCGAGGTTTCGTTAACGATGTAGATGCGCGCCGCTGTTTCCGGCTGTGACGCCAGGATAAATGTATTCGTTCCCGTGGGAGTACTGAAATTCAAAGCGGGAGTATTTGCGGCAAGCGACGCTACTTTACCACTATAGGTGATAGGTTGCTCTATTCCTTGAGGGGTTAATTGCGCTTGGGCACATGGAACAAACAATAGAACTACGAAAAAGAATTTAGCAAGCATCGATTTCATAAGGGATTACCTCCAGCGCCGCACCCACTCCTTGAGTTCTCGCAAAAAGTTTACCGATGAACACAGGATAGACCACAACCTGAGTATTACCTCCGGGAAGTAAGTGGCCAGCTTGTGGCAAGTTCGTTCGGTCAACAGAATCAAGTTGTCTTTGATCATCGGAATAATATATGTCTGCCGCACTAACATTTTGAATCGAGAATCCCTTTCTCTCGCCTTTCGTGTCCACTATCGGAATGGCCGCGGCACCTTGTGGAATCGCTTGTCTCATAAAATTATCGGGCCGCGTCCCGATGCGGCCCGTCCCTTTCCTCCGCGCATTCGCCCGTAACGCTCAGGAAAGAATCCTTTGGATTTCCGCAACTCTGAACATCGCTGCTTGCCTCATCTTTACCTCGACTCCTTCGAGACTCGAAACCGTTCTGAAAAATTCTTGCGAAGCTTGCAGTTCGGTCACTAGCTCGGCTGCTTTCGCTCCTGTGAATTTATCTCCCGCATGCGTTTTGACATGCTCAGCAAGGGCAATCTCCGCAATTGCCAATTCTTCGGCGGATGTTTGCATCCCGCACACGGGACAAGAAACCGTTCGCATCATAACTTTTTCCTTTCAAGCTACTACTGCTTTTGTACCGCCAAGGAGCAAGAAAACTACGATTCCGATCACGGCAAAGAATCCCCATCCCAATCCCGATGATGTTGGGGGTACATCCGCAAGTTTGCCACTTTGCCCCGTGGGGGTCCGATTACTTTGGACAGCGACCGAGCGCGTCGTACCGCTCACTGGATTGGCGGGACTCCCTATTGGCATCGTGTTGATACCTAAAAGAGAGCGCAAGGGCGGGCTAGGAGCGGGGTTATTGGCGGTTGAAGGCACCCCACCCGGTAGACTCCCAAAAGCTGTTGGTGCCTGCCCTGGGCGCAATTGTCCGGTATTTGGCGCGATGGACGGATAGTACTGGCGAGAGAAATCTACTTGCGCAGAAATATACGCTTTGAAATAGCATGCTGCGTTACAGGCTTTTTCGATGGAAGAAAGTCCGGTTTTAGCTTGATTGGCAACTTGATTCAGATAAGTGACCGCTTCCCCCGGAGTGATACCGCCAGAAAGAACGGCTGTATCAATTTGTTGCTTTGCCCCGTTGAAGTAATTGACTACCGAACATATGGTTCTTTGTTCATTCGCTACTGCTTGGTCATGATGCTGGAAAATTTCCGAAATTCCAGCAACCGCGACGGTAATTGCCGCTCCAATGCCGAAAGTGGCCGCTCCGGAAAGAACGCCAACGGCACCAAGACCACCAACGCTCAAAGCACTTGCCTGTCCCGCAAGTCCCGTGATTTGAGAATTGGTGAATCCGGGATTTCCCGCCGCTGAACTGCCACAATCTCCGTCCACTTGCTTCGCGTATATCAATCCCCTCGCGCGTAGCATCGCTTCGCATTGCACTTTGAATCCTGCGACATTCACATTCGCAGGCATGTTGCGTTGAACGATGGCAGGATACAAAGACGCGAACGGATCGTTGGGATCGTAGGATGCCAATCCTTGCGGCAATCCCTTCGCTACATAATCCGGAACATTTGTAGGAGTCGCCATGATTCACCTACGCGGGAAGCAGGTTAGGGTCCAGCATCAATGAATATGTCGGATCATAAGCGTTGTCAGCCGCAAGAGCGTCATAACTGAACGAAGTTACATCCGTATTGTCATAAGCCATAGGATCGGTCCATAGGAAAGGATCATTCGAGTCAGAAAGACCGAGAGGATTCGACGGACCTACTCCTGTACTGGCTGCTTGAAATGCTCCTGTTGGCGCGGCTGCTTGCACATTGGCGGGAGTATTCGTTGGCTTCGTATGCATCCATCCGCTGAGCGCTCCTCCGATACCGGAGAGCAATCCATTCAAAGCGTTCGATACTCCCGGAGCGGTCGATGCGGCAAGGTATCCGGAATAATTTTGTGCTGGCTGAGGAGCATACACTCCTCGCCCAACAGGAATAGCCGCTCCGGGATTCGGTCCGATCCATCCGCTCTTCATAGCGTAATAAAGCAGAGCGAATCCGCCGATTACTACCGCGAGTAGAGGAGCTTCTTTCATGACAATTTCCTTTCGCTAAGCGAGTAAAGCTACTCTTCCGGTTCCCAGGTTCCTCGTTGCAGAACGATTCACAAAAGCTTGATTGTCATAAGTAGGAGCAACTGCGACAGCGCGCGGAGTCGGGCCACTGGTATTCGGAGCGTACGTAGCGGGTGTCGTATAGGTCCCAGGATAGGCAATGTTGCTCCTGGGCGCAACCATGGGCACGAGAGGAGTCCAAAGTTTAATTTGGCTCATGTAGCTTGTCTCAGCAGGAGCAGTTCCAGCCCCGCCGAGCGGAGGAGCACTAGGAGAAACCATCCCAATTACCCCGCTTGGAATTTCTCCTTGCGCAGCAGGAGCAGCAGCATACGTGGGGGCATACTCATTTACCTTGCATCCTCCCGCGCATCCTCCGGTAGACAAGTATCCAGGCATGCCAGGAGCGTTTGCTTGCGCGATTACTCCTTTATGTTCTTTCCTCCAAAGCATCAAGAGCGCGATTGCTACGAGAATCCCTAGAAAGAAATCCCTGTTCATGAAAGTACCTCTCCAAGCGTAGTGTCGGTCGAAACACCAAGCTCTCGCGCTACGTTCATTGACCAATTCGGATTTCCCGACCACCGCAAGCCGAATTCGTCGAGCGTTTCGCTCAGAGTAAAATGAGAATGTCCTTCAAGAATATCCTGGATTTGAACATAGAGCGCTTGCCATCCATCATTGAGCGTGGAAAATTTCAGGACTCCATCGGCATTTTGCGGCCCTTGATTTGAGAATCCAAAAGATTTCGTCAGGCTTCCGGGATTGTTCCAAGAAGGATTCGATCCTTCGGCAATAGAAATAGCTTTAGCCAAAGCATCTACGTTGGCATTTCCGGATGAAATTGTTTGCTGTGGTCTGTGTCCCATGATGAAGTAAAGAATCAATCCCCCCGCCAGAATAATGACAGCCAGCCCTACCGGATTCATGCCGTGGCCGCCAGGAAGAACAGTATAGCAAGTCCCGCCACGAAGAGCCAGATTTCGGGAAAGTAATAATTTATCGTTTGAGGACTGCTGAAAATTCCCCAAACTTGCGGGAGGGTATCCTTCCCGGTTGAATTGTTTATTTTCCCGGCCGTGAAATCATAGGCGTAAACCCCTACAAGTCCCACGCCGAGAATAAAGAATCCTTGTCTCATACGAAATGCGGAATGATATGCCGCACGTTTGGAGCGAAACCAATCAACAAAAGAACAATGACAACGAGAATCGCGACGGTCCATAGAATCTTGTTGAATTCTCCGAAGATCGGCGATGTAACTTTGTCAACTACGGTCCCGAGGCTTTGCCCTACTCCGGCAACCACGCATCCGGGGTCTGCCCATGCGTAATTGCTAGTGGAACAATCGGTCCCGAACCATCCCATCGCACCCATTGTTTTCCTCGTGAAAATTCGCGTTTTTCTCGGACATGCGCGACCCGTCCGCCGAAGCGCCGTCAACAAGCGCTGAGAATTCTAGGCCGCCGCGGGGTTTCCGAGATATTGCTCCTGGATAACTTCCGCGAAATTATTGGCGTTCGCGGTTTTTACCTGGGAATCAAGCTCGAAAACAGAACCGCCAGCCAATTGGTCTGCTGGATATGCGGTCAACGGATTCATGCTATCCATGAAACTAAATGGCAAGTATCCTTGCGGGAGTCGCGCGTCGAAAGAATAACCCGCGTACTCCTTATAGGCCGCGTTGAGAAAGTTATTGCGGACGGGCTTGTTATCCACAATAACCTGAGTTTGTTCGAAGATCGCATCCGAAAGCGTATTGTAAACGGTTACACCCGCAGAAGTTCCGGCTTGAACAAGTCCGGATTTGAGCAGTATGTTCGTCGTTTTTTGCTTTTGGAGCAATTGCAAACGCTGAAGCGTCGAAGATTGCGCCGTGATGTTCCCCTGCGGAATGTTTTGCGTATTCCTGACCACAACCGCAGATTGAACGCTTTCCGCGAGCGCTCCGAGAATTTCGTAGTTAGTGAACAAGAACAATTGAGGCGTTCCCGCTCCCGACCCGAAAGAAGAGAATGTGAATGTCGCGGTTCCTGCTGTTCCGAGCGCCGTAGCATCCGCGAACGTTAGGAAAACTTGAAGTGTATCGCCCCAATCTTTTTGCTGATAAAGGAAGGGGATGACGGAAAGCTTTGCCGCTGCGGGAACGACAGGAACAAGAGGAATGTCCCAATGGATTTCCACGTCATACGTTCCGATGTTTCCGAAAACGGTTTGAGCGGAGAATCCAGCGGGAATATCCAAATTCTCTTGTCGCGCTCCATTGATGTAGATGGTAGCGCCGCGGGAACGAAAAAGCTTTGGCCAAGCAAAAGCATCCGCTCCCGTCAAATTGATGGGAGTAATTGCCTTGAATGCCGCATGCGTCCCCGTGAGTTTGATCGTCTGAATCAAATTCTGCAAGGATTCCGCTGCCACGTTCGTCATGTTTGACGTGGCAATCACAATTCGCCCCTGCCAAACGAGGTGCAAACGTTCGAGGGGACGATTCAAATTGATTGCCTTGGGAATGACTACGTTGTTCAGCGCGGTCCAAGCAGTTTGAAAAAAGAATTCCGGACCCTGATTGCGGCCAAGAAGAGAAGCAACTTGACGAACCGTGAGGTTAGCCATTTAGATTTTACCTCCGGTTAAGTTTGAGATTGTGGGATGGAGCATTACGCCAAGATACGCTCCAACAAGAATTGCCAGCATGGAGAGAACAAATGCAATGAGGTGTTCCATCATGCAGCCGCTTTCTGTCCCGCTCCGAAATTGAAACCAAGCAACGGAGCAACCAAGACAAGAACTAAGGCGGCGAGCAGAATGGCTATATATCTCGCCCAATGTATATCCACTTGCTTTCCTTTCCGCTTCCGGGCGATGGAAGCTTACAGCAGATTCACGAAAATTAAATAGGCATCCGTTTCGGAGCAACGGGAAGCTTTGCCTTGAGCGCCGCTATTTCTTTCGTTTGCTCATCGGCGGTTTTTTTCAGCGCTTCGATTTCCTCTTCATGTTTCCGAAAAGCTTTTGCCGTCTCTCCCATCTTGATGATTTCTCCATCGGCTGTCAAGCGGCACCCGCAGAATTCGCAAACGCATCCCTTACCAGTGCGTAGAGGCACGGGAGGAATAGGAGGAGGATCGGGAGAAAGCTCGGGAGGATCAGGGTGATGCTTTTCCGTTCGCGTGTTGCGCCAAAATTTACCCATTGGGACAGTCGTCTCTCAATCTAGCCGGATGGAACCATTTGTCCCACTGGCATACTCCGATGATTTCGTACTTCGTGAATAAGAAGAGCACGATGCTCCAAAGTCCGATAGTGAGAATGAATCCAATATCATTCATTTGGATTCAGCCCACTTTTTCAATTCGGCCAGGAAAACGCTTCCGGATTGCACTACCTCAGAAGGAACGTCTTTCGCAGCAGCGAGCGCGAAGCTCAATTGCGTCACTACTTGATTCAACATCTCTTTCGAGACATCAACTTGTGGCTTGGTTGCCATGTAGCTCCTTTTATGCATCTGAAATCTGAATCTGTCAAGGAAAAAGATTCCTCGAAATCTCAATAGGCGAATCACGCGGGAACCGATTCGCTTCGCCGTTCGATGTTCACATACCATGCAGCCGAATTAGACTTGACCGTAAAAATTCCTTCCGCATCGCTCCAAACGATGTATTGCATTTTGTTCAACCTAGAAACTAAGCTCGCTACTTGCGGTCCGCATCTTTGATCGATCACTTTCAAATCGTGCTCTTGCGTCGTTTTGAAGATGCACCAATAATCGGCGATGGCTCGAATGTCCGTAGAAATATCTCCGGGCCGATGCGCGGTCATAATCACGTTGACACGTTCGGGATTTCCAAATCGGATGATGCGGTCAAGGGACGGGTAATCTGTATTGGGAGTATCGATGAAAAGGACTTCATCCGCCAGGAGAACAGATTGCTCGTCGGTATTTTCTTCTATCCAGTCGGCAAACGCGCGACATGTTTCCGTAAAAGATGTTCTCACATACTCGCGCGGTTGAATAATGATTTCACTGCGGTCGTTCAAGAGCTCGAAGAGTCCATCGCCATTTGGAAGGATATCATCGGTAGTTCTGAACTGTCCCCGAGGATCAAAGATGATTCGAGTTGGAGAACGCAAGCTCAAAGAATATGCTAGAGTTGTTTTTCCTTGCCGTCTCCGTCCGATGATGAGCGTTAACATGCCCTATTGAACTACTTCCTCTTTTTTCCCGTCAATCGGAGTCGCGGGAACGGGGACGGGCCGTTGCTGAATCATGAGAGCGTTGCATAATTGAATCTTAGCCATCGTGATAGTGATGAGCAAAAACGCCAAGGCGATCTCATCCTTGAATCGAACCATCCAATCCGTGGCGTACTTGTTGATGACGCGCGCGGTCGGAGGGCCTAGTTGGGATTTCTCGAATTCGCTATAGGCAAAAGCCTGCTCAGCGATTTCCTTCGGCACTCCTTTCCACTTCGATGCCATCGTCGCTTCGATTGTTCCGATGGTATCGTAAAGATTCGCGCACCATTCAACAGACATTAGTTCAATGACTTCAGCAGGAACCTCGACTCCAAGAGCTTTGGCGATATCGGGACGCTTCAGAAAAGCGCGCAATTCCTCTTTCGTTTTCTCGCGCATCCTATCCCATTGGACATTGTTATTCTTGTCCACGAAGAATGCGAACGATTTACGTTCGAGTCCGTCTTCGGATTCTGAAGGTGTTTCGCGCGGCTCTTCGCGCGGTTTTTCTGGCTTTGTCTCGATATCTGATTTCTTTTTGGTCCGCATAAAAGCATGCTATACCCTTTATTTACGCACTGTCAAATAATTTTGCTTGACAAAAGATGCTCTGAACATATACCTTCCCTAAAGGACGAGGTACAGCGAGAAATCATATAACAGGGATTTCATCACTTTTTGGGAAGGTATACGTTGGCGAAAAAAACGCATAGGAAACCCGAACGCGATAGGCTGGTGAAACTCGAACCGATTCTTTCAATTCTGCGCGCCGCTCTTTGGACGGGCAAGCTTTCCGACGAAAAACCTGTCAGTGTAATGCTTATAGCTGTTCAGGAAAGCGCTAAAACGGAAGCCATGAAGTATTTTAGAGGCACTCCTACCGTTAGATACATTTCAGACCTAACCTCTCGTGGGTTGAACCATTTTAAGAGCGATATCCAAAGCGGGAAAATAAAACATATCATGCTCCTTGATTTAGTGCGAATCCTTTCGCATGGAAAGGGAGTATCCGAGAGAACCATCCAAACACTCGCCTCTCTCATGGAGGAGGGAGAGAGCGAGACGGCGGATGCGGGAGGAAGCGACAAGTGGGAGAACTTCCCCAGGATAGGAGCGCTCATGGGAATCACTCCGGCATTTTTTAAATCTCGTCGCGGTAAATGGCGTCAAACAGGTTTCATGACCCGATTCATCCCTGTTTGTTTCAAGTACAAATCAAAGACAGTGGACGAAATTCATGATTCGATTGCCAATGGCCAGCATGCTCCTGCTCCTCAAGCCGAACTTATCCCGCACGAAGCATATTCCGTCTATTGCCCCCCAACGCTTTCGAAATTTATTGCCATCCGCGCAAAGCTTCTAGGCCAAGAGATGAAATCCTACGGATTTCGTTACCATCGCATTCTCAGAGCGCTTGCAAAAGCACAAGCTAGAATCGAGGGCAAAGGGCAAGTAGATCAATCGCATGTAGATAAAGTCATGAAATGGAGCGAATTCTTCACAGATAAGGAGATCGAACTGTGATCGCCGTGATCGATCCTGAATCAGCAAGGCAAGTATAAATCGTTTTACCTCTTCGCGGAAAACGACCAAGAGGGCGAAGTTTTGGAAACGATATCATTCTTGCTTCCGGCATGGATGAACGACGATTTCCGCGTCGAGTATGGAGGGAAAAAAAAGCAAGGTGGACCCTATCTGCAATTTTTCAAATGGAAAAAATCATGATTGAACACGCAAAGAAATCCGATCCATTCGCATGCGAGGTGACCACATGCGCATCGACAAGACAGACGGCATACTGCGCGGCATGCTGCGTAAAACTGTGCGTCGCGCACAGCGGTCCAAACGATCATCCATGCCCGGAGTGGCGCTCCCGCAACCTAAAGGATGGTTCTCTAGCTGTCAGCGATGCGGACACGAAATCTTCGCTCCGTCGCCGTACGTAGTGTGCATGCGCATGACTGACCATGTCCTTGAAGAGCATGCATTAGAATGCGCCTTTTGTTTTTTGCGCTTCCGTGACTTTGCCGCACTTGCCGAGCACGTAAACGAAGCGCATCGCAGTGAAACAGAAAGAAGGAACAGTGAGTTTACCAAATCCAAACGCGAGACGCGGGAATTTCAAACTTCCGAAACCGGAAGCGTCCGGAGGGGACTTTGACCCTTTTTTGAAAGCCGAAAACATCGGCAAGCTCGGCGCGGTCGGAACTATCACCGTGCTGGCCGCTCCGGAAGCATCCGAGTCGGAGTTCTCCGACATGACCATGAGCGTCAAGCTCAAAGGCACGACCTACGCCATGGGCCTGAAATCCAGCGGCGGAAATTACGCGCGCCTTTACAAGCGCTTCGGAGCCAATCCGAAGAAATGGAAAGGCAACGTGAAAGTAGAAGTCAAGGAGTTCAAGAAGAAACTGTACGTCGCGGTTGTCTGATCCTGGCCGGTAGTACAGCAGTTGATTCGCCCCTGTACGGATGGCCGGGGTACGAAAGTCCCATTGCATCGTACCCCGCGCCGTTCTATAGTGTAGGAAATTAGCCAGTGCCAAGGCTCAAAGTGCAAAACGAATCGAAGGTACTAAGCGTTGTTAGCGATATTCGATAGTTAGCACAGGCTAACTAATTTCAAGGAGGAATCAATGAGCATATCACACGAAGTCATGCGCGAGCAAGCGATTCGCCGTGGCGTCAACATGGCTTTCGAGCAGGCACTTCGGGAGTTCGGAAAAACATCGTTCAACAGTCTCGGCATGTCGCAACTCATCGATGAGCACGGCACGCGCGGCGCGATTGTCACAAGCGCGTTCGCGCTGTACTGGATCGGGCTGAATCCCGAATGGACGCGGGAGGAACTATGAGCGGACTCGAACCAAATCTGAAAGTTTGGTGCATTTTGAAGCATGACAATTTCACGATTATCGAAATGAGGGTTTCCGGAAATGTCTGGGACTTCATCCAAACGATCAAAGATGTTGGCGGGCTGGCGTACAAAATGATGTTCATTCCCTGGCATCGCATCAACCATTTTGAGGTACTGTGATGAAGCAATGCTCCATCCAAGATTGCGGCGAACGGCTATCCGAAATCCTTTCCACGCGCCGCACGCGCGAAGCATGGCGCGTGTTCCCTGCCGGATATCAAATCGGCACGGAAGCGGACGGCAAAACTCCGATCACTATCCCGTTTGAAATCGTGCTGTGCCCCAAGCATCGCATGGCGGTATTCAGTGAAGTGCTTGCGGACAAGAAGCGAGGTGAAAATTGAGAAAACCAATCATATCTAATTGCCCCGTTGGCTCACATTCAAACTTTTATCCGGAAATTCCGTTTCCGATAGACGTGGAAAATAAAACTAGGCATATTGTAGAAGTAAAGATATCAACTTTGATACAAGGTAGAATAAGTATCATTATCCGTGAAGCTATCCCTACGGAAACTTATACCTAAAAATGAGCTACCGCGACACGCACACGGGCCTATTCGTCAGCAAGGCGACATGGAAGCGCAGCCGCGCGCATGGCGGCACTCGGTACAGGCGTTCGCGCACAGGGCCGGGGAAGGAACATCCCAAGACTCGAACCGTGCGCGCGGCTGCGCTTCCAGAACCGGAGGAGCGATATGAAGAGGAAGAAGAAATCGAATACAGCGGAGCGTTCGACAGTCCTTGAAATTCTGATAAATTGGCCGCTGAGAAAAGTGACTGTGACAAGTAAAACCGGAGGACATGTTGCTACCTGTTATGACATGGGAAATACCATGGAGATTAAAATTGACGAAACTCCCAAAACCTAGTGCCGTCCGCTTCCAAACTTCACAACGCGGCGTCCGCTTCGCCACTCTCAAAGACGCGCGTGCTGACTTTTTCGATTGGCTTATGACCGGAGTGTCTCCCGCAGGCGCAAAAACGAGCGTGCACATATGGCAAAACGACAAGGAACGAGTGATCGAGAAAATCGGCGACGATCCCAAGGGCGAGCGGTTGCGCGCCGTGATCCGGAGGGCGCTTCAAACGGGGAGACTTCGAATTCAGCAGATGCGGACGAATCGAAAATAGGACCGAGCGGTCGGTATTCCTCTGCGATTACGACACAGGAAGAACTGCACCGAATTATCGCGGCCTTTGCGGAGTGCTTAGATGGCTTGGCTTCGTTCCCTACAAGGTGCAATATAGTCGAACGCGCAAAGGATGGCATGTACTCATTGCACATAATGGTAGGTGTACGCCATCGGAAATCGTTGCGTGCCAGTTCGCTCTTGGCAGCGATCCCCGGCGCGAAACCCTCAACCTTATGCGAGTTCTGCGGATCAGAACTGCGCCGCGCTTCTGGCGAAAACGATTCAATCTCCTGTATTCCGAAAAATTACGCTAAGGAAAATCCGAATGAATCCTAAGATGGATATGATAAAAGTTCTTGAAAAAATTTTCAATGGTTGCCATTGCATTCCGTCGCATCATTGCGAAGATTGTGTTAGAGCAAGAAAACTCTTAGAACTTTTAAGCGATCCTCGCGTAATCATAGCATATCGAGGAGACAATCAATGATCGATTCCGAATTCACGCGCGGCTACCTCGCCGGTCTCGCCGCCGCCAAGCAAGTTACCCACGAAGCAAAGGAAAATCTTCTCGCGTGCTTCGAATCCGAATCCGAGAAGCGCGCAGCAACTCTCGCATCCATCATGTTCGAAGTCGCTTTCGAACAGGCCGCCGAATTGATAAAAGGCAGGAACAATGAGAAAGAGCACAGAACAAACTAGAGAGCGAGACCGCAAGTACGCGCGCGACCATCGCCAATATACTTGCAAACCGCCATTCCTTTGTCCCTGGCGTCACAGCGACGGATGCGCGCATGTATCCGAGACGCGCGAAGAGCA
>Ga0137409_10003969_pt1 | contig 15645 bp, 9 predicted proteins | sample CZODoug1_16funga_FD_122059 | JGI IMG/M metagenome (GOLD analysis project Ga0137409, IMG submission 122059) | Vadose zone soil fungal communities from Angelo Coast Range Reserve, California, USA - CZODoug1_16fungal (Hybrid Assembly) | ecosystem: Environmental > Terrestrial > Soil > Vadose zone... | reverse complement strand
TCATGCTGATGAACACGGGTACGAAGGTCACGCCATCGAAGAACAATCTCCTGACGACGGTCGCGTGGCGCATCGGCAAGCGCACCGAATACGCGCTCGAAGGCAGCATCTTCATCGCGGGCGCGGTGGTGCAATGGCTGCGCGACGGACTCGGCATCATCAACTCATCGTCGGAGGTCGAGGCACTCGCCGCCCAGGTGACCGATCCCGACGGCGTCTATCTCGTGCCCGCGTTCGCCGGTCTCGGCGCGCCGCACTGGGATCAGTACGCCCGCGGGCTGATCGCAGGCGTGACCCGCGGCACCACGGCTGCGCACATCGCGCGCGCGGCGCTCGAAGGCATCGCGTTCCAGGTCGCCGACGTGCTGCGCGCGATGGAAGCCGACGCGCACATCAAGTTGAAAGAGCTGCGCGTGGACGGCGGCGCATCGGCGAACAACCTCCTGATGCAGTTCCAGTCGAGCCTGCTCGGCGTTCCCGTCGTGCGGCCCAAGGTGACCGAAACGACGGCCCTGGGCGCCGCGTATCTCGCGGGGCTCGCCGTCGGCTACTGGAAGGATCAGAAGCAGATCGCGGCACAATGGCAGGTGGACCGCCGTTTCACGCCCGCGATGCAAGCCGCACAGCGGAAACTGCTGGAGAAGGGCTGGCGCAAGGCGCTCGACCGGGCACGAGGAGGCTGAGTGGAAGTCGTCATCAAGCGGACCTATGACGAGATGAGCAAGGCGGCGGCGCAGCTCGTCGTCGACGTGCTCAACACCAAACCCAACGCCGTGCTCGGCATGGCGACCGGGTCCACGCCGCTCGGGCTCTATCAGGAGCTGGTGCGGCTCTTCAAGGCCGGCCAGGTCGACTTCTCGCGCGTGACGACGTTCAACCTCGATGAGTACGTCGGCCTCAACGCGAACCACCCACAGAGCTATCACTTCTTCATGCACGAGCACTTCTTCCAGCACGTGAACATCCCGCGGCACAACATCAACATCCCGTCGGGCACGACGAGCAACTATCCCGCCTTTTGCCAGTGGTACGAGGGGCGCATCACGGAGTGCGGCGGCATCGATCTGCAGATTCTCGGCATCGGCTCGGACGGCCACATCGCGTTCAACGAGCCGGGGAGCTCGCTGAGCTCGCGCACGCGGCTCAAGACGCTCTCCAAACAAACGATCGATGACAACGCCCGCTTCTTTGAGCGCCGAGAAGATGTGCCGGTCTATGCAATCACGATGGGGGTCGGCACGATCCTCGATGCGCGGAGCTTGATCCTCGTGGCGAGCGGCAAGGGCAAATCCAAAGCGATCTCGCAGGCCGTCGAGGGACCAGTCACGAGCATGGTGACGGCGAGTGCCATCCAGATGCACCGTGAGGCGACCGTCATCGTCGACGACGCGGCGGCCACCGGCCTGGCGATGCGAGACTACTACGAATTCATCTACGCCGCGAAACCGTCGGCGCCCAAATCATGAGCGAATCGCCCATCATCCGGGTCCAGCACGTCGTCAAGTCGTTCGGGACCGTCACCGCGGTCAACGACGTCTCCTTCGACGTGCGCGCCGGCGAGATCTTCGCCTTCCTCGGCCCCAACGGCGCCGGGAAGACGACGACCATCAAGATGCTCACGACGCTGCTGCATCCCACGAGCGGCTCCCTCGAGCTCGACGGGCTCGATCCCGCCACGCATCAGACGGAAGTGCGGCGCCGCTTCGGCGTCGTGTTCCAAGACCCGAGCCTCGACAGCGAGCTGACGGCGTGGGAGAACATGGACATCCACGGCGTCCTGTATCACGTGCCGCGTCAGGTGCGCCGCGAACGGAGCGAGATCCTGCTCAAGATGTTCGAGCTGTGGGAGCGGCGCACCGACCTCGTGAAGACGTTCTCGGGCGGGATGCGGCGTCGCCTCGAGATCGCGCGGGGATTGCTGCACACGCCGAAGGTGTTGTTTCTCGATGAGCCGACCCTCGGCCTCGACCCCCAGAGCCGCAACCAGATGTGGACGCACGTGCAGAGCCTCAACAAGGCCGAGGGCGTGACGGTCTTTCTCACGACGCACTACATGGACGAGGCCGACCGCGTGGCGGGCCGCATCGCGGTGATCGACCATGGGCGCATCGTCGCCATGGGCTCGTCCGCGGAGCTGAAGCAGCAGACCGGCACCGATTCGCTCGAGGCGGCATTCCTCAAGCTCACCGGCACCACCATTCGCGACGAGAGCGCCACGGCTGCCGATGGCGTGCGCGCATTTGCGCGGGCCTGGAGGCCCAGCCGATGACCGTCGTCTACATCTTGTGGTTGCGCGAGGTGAAGAAATACCTGCGGTCGCGCGTGCAAATCATCGCGTCGCTCGGCGGCCCGCTCATGTACCTGGGCGTGCTCGGGTTCGGCCTCGGCCCCGTGTTTCAGCGCGCGGGCGAGGGCAGCTACATCCAGTTCATGGCGCCGGGCGTGATCGGCATGGCGGTCCTGTTCACCGCCATGTTCTCGGGGATCGCGATGCTCTGGGACCGGCAGTTCGGGTTCCTGAAGGAGACCCTCGTCGCGCCGGTGCCGCGCCTCTCGATCATGATCGGCCGGACGCTGGGCGGCGCCACCGTCGCCGTGTTGCAGGGCGCGCTGATCTTCGTGATCGCCCTGATCGCGGGCTTCCGCCCGTCCAGTCTCCTGGTGGTGCCCCTCGCGTTCCTCGTGATCGCGCTCATCGCCGTGGTGTTCGCGGCGCTGGCGACGGCGATCGGCTCGGGCCTCAAGGAGATGCAGGGGTTCCAGATGGTGATGAACTTTCTCGTGATGCCGATCTTCTTTCTGTCCGGCGCGATCTACCCCCTCGACGGCCTTCCCAAGGCCCTCGCGGTGCTCACCCGCATCGATCCACTCACCTACGGTATCGACGGCATGCGCGGGCTGCTGATCGGGCGGACGCACTTCGGAATCCCCCTCGATCTCGCCGTCCTCTTTGGTGTGGCGGTGCTGTTCGTGTTCTTCGGCGCGTGGCGGTTCTCCAAAATCGAGGCCTAGTAGACGGGGAAGTCCCGCACCGCGCGCACCTCGACACATCCGGTCTCAACCCAGGGGAACTCCGCGGCGATCCTGACGGCCTCGTCCATATCCTCGGCCTCGATCACGTTGAAGCCGGCGAGTAGCTCCTTGGTTTCCGTGAAGGGACCGTCCACGACGGTCCGCCGGCCGCTGCGAACGCGGATCGACTTGGCGGTCGGCGCGGCCTCGAGCATCTGAGAGTCCAGCAACGAGCCCTGTTGGCGCAGCTCGGCGGCGTGCTCGAGACAATACCGCATCTTGACGTCGTACTGGCCGGCCGGAAGACCATTCACCAGCGTGGCGTCGGTATAGATCAGAACGGCGAATTTCATGAGCTCCCCGTGGTTGTCGATTGTCGCCTCAGTGATCCAAATCTAAAGTCCGATCGATGCGGGAACCGCGGCGCGCTGCGGGTCCGGGTAGGCACGCGCCACGAGCTGCGCGGCCGATTCGCCCTTCTTGCGTGGCGGAACACCCGGATGGTGCACGCCCCCCGCGAGGAGACGGGCGAGGGGCCCGAGTAAGCCGGTGGCGACGGCGTCGTCCAGCACCGGCGTCCCCCGCACCGCGCGATCACCGGCGAGGCACGCGACGGCCTCGTCGAGCAGGCGAATCTCAAGGCCATCGACTCGCGAGTCATACAGGTCAGCCGGAATCCCTCGGCCCAGCGATTTCAAGGCGTCGTACCCGCGCGTCGCCCAACAACAGTGGCGCTGTAGTCGTTCATACAAGGCGCAGTCCGGCAGGAGGCTGGAGCGATCGCCTGTCAATCGCGCCGCTTCCTCCATCAGGAGCCAGGCCGAGTCGGCCTGGCCGCTCGACAAGTGGACCTGTGCTCGAGCCATCAGGGCGGTGACCCGATGGCGCCAGAGTCCTGAGCGACGCGCCCCTTCATCGCAGCGGGACACGGCGATTTCCGCCTCGGCCACGTTCCCCAGCACCAGCGCCAGCCGAGTCATGTGCGCATACGACTCCGCGAATCCGCGTGGCGCGTCGAGCGCCTGGAGCGGCGCGACGGCCGCGCGAAAGGACTCGGCGGCGGCACCGAAATAGGCGAGATCGTGATACAGGGTGGCCAGGAGCACGTAGCTTTGCCCGAGCGCGCCGGGGTGTCCCGTCCGCTCGGCGACGCGCACGCTGCCCTGCAGCGCGTCAATCGCGTCCGCGAATCTCCCGAGGCCCTTGTAGCAAAGCCCCAGGGTGAACTGCGCCTGACGCAGCTCCGCGACGAGCTTGAGGGATTCGAGTATCGGACCTGCGGCGCTGACCCGTTCCACGCCGCGGGCGAACTCGCTGCGCCACAGCGCGCTGACGCCGACCGCGAGGTTGGCGAGGGCGATGCACTCGGGCGGCGCATCCGAAGCCGCGATCCTTTCTGCCAGCGCCTCCGCTTCAGCCCCCGTGGCGACGTCGCCTCGATCCATGCTCATCTCCAGGCGCACGTGGTTCGCGCGGACCAGCAGCGACACGGCCTGCGCCTCAGCGGCCAACGCTACGGCGGACTGGACGGCCTCGGCGATCACCGTGTCGCCGCCGATTCGCGGGCGCTGCAGCGAGTTGGCCCGCAACAACGCCGCGAGGGCGCGATCGGCGGCCGATGCCGCGTCAGACTGCCACTCCGCCAACGTGTCGAGCACGCGCTGATACTGGCCCGTCGCCATCAACGATTGCGCGAGGAGCAACCGCAGTCTCGAGTCGGGCGAGACGCGGTAGGTGCGCAGCAGTCGCGTCGCCACGCGCTCGGCCTCCCAGGGCGCCCCGCGCGCGATGGCGGCATCCGCGGCGTGCAGCGCGGTTTCCATCGCTTGCGCCTCCAACCCTGCGCCGATGGAGTGATGCACCAACTCCAGCATCACCTGCACGGCGTCCCGGTCGGGTGAGTGCGCCAAGCCCTGGGCGAACTGCGCGTGGTGGTAGGTGCGCCGGTCGTCACCCATCGCGTGGTATACGTAGGCGCGATGCAGCTCGTTCTTGAACGCGAGGCGCCCTTCTTCCACGCGGCCGACGCCCCGATCGAGCATCTCGAGCGCGACGCGCTCCGTGACGCCGGCGTCGAGTCCCAGGAGCCCCGAGACTTCAGCGGGCGCCATCCCCTTCCCCGCAACCGCGAGCACCTGCAGCACGTGCTGCGCATCGCTCGACACAGCGCCGTACTGCCGCGCGAAGACGGCGCCCAGGTCCTCGGGCGGTGCCCACGAAACGGCCTCGTCCCCGGCGCTGGCGGCGACGACGAGCGAGCTCGACTGATGAGCGCGCCAATCCGCCACGAGCATCTCGATGTGATACGGGTTTCCCTGGGAGAGCCGAACGATCGTCTCGCGAAGGGTAGCGTCCACCGACAGATCGCCGATCAAGGTCAGCGACTGCGATCGGTCGAGCGGTTGCAGCTCGATCGTCGTCGCCCACGCCAGACTGCTCCCGCGTTCGCCGCTGCGGGCTCCAGCCAGCAGGAACGCGGACAGGCGCGCTCGTTTCAACCCTCGCGTAACCAGGAACAGCACGTCCTGACTCGCGGAATCGATGAACTGGAGATCGTCGAAGACCAGCAGCAGCTGCCCGGCGTCCGCCACGGTTTCGAGCATGCGCAACACCGCCTCCGCCACGCGCAGGCGAATCGAATCGGTGGGCGCGTCGGGCGCGTCGGGCACGCCTGGATACACCGCCCGCAGACCCGGGCACACGCGGCTCGCTTCGGCGAGCCAGAGCGGATCGGTTCCGCTCGCCCCCGGATCGCGCGCCAGCAGCGTGATCAGCTCCGCGACGGCCGCGTACGGAATCCCCTGCCCGATCTCCTGGCACGACACGATGAACACGGGCCACGCGCGCGCCTGCAGCGACGTCGCGAAGCGCCGGATCAGGGAACTCTTTCCGATTCCCGGCGGGCCGGTGATCAAGCACGTGTCATACTCCGTCGCCGCCGTTGCGCCATCGACGACGCGATTCGCGATCGCGGCGAGGCGTCCCAGCTCTTCTTCGCGACCGACGAATGGCCGAGGCCGGGTGCCCTCGTCGCCGAGCGCGATCCGCGGAGGCGTCGCCACCGCGGGTCGCTCGCCGCGCTCCAGCCGGCGGAGCAGGCCGGCGATTTCAGGATTCGGGTTGGCGCCAAGCTCGGCCCGAGCACGCTCGACCTGCTCCTTGAGCAAGCGCACTGCGGTCACGGTGTCGCGCTCGAGCAGCGCCCGCTCCGCGAGCGCGTACACGGCTTCGGCGCAGAGTGGGTCGATGTCGTACAGCGCGGCCGCGAGTCGATGCGTTTCTGCCGCGTTGCCTTGCGTGCGCGCCGCCTGGAGGTCGGCGCGCAGGTCGTCGCGCGCCTGGACTCTGAGCTTGGCGCGCACGCCGTCCACCCAATGGGAGAAATCGGCGCCGCCCGAATCCTCGAGATCTCGCAGCGGTTGGTCGGTGCGATGGAGGGCGGACAAGTCGACGGGTAATTCCGCCCGGAGCTGGACGGCCTCTTCCCCACCGGTCACCGCATCGCGGCCGAGGTGCGACCGAATCGCCAACAACGCCTGTGAGAGAGAGTGCCGCCCCTTCGCGGGCGGGACGTCAGGCCAGAGGAGGTCGATCACGCGCGCGCGGGGAACGGGCCGCGCGCGCCCCTCAAAGTGCAGGTAGACGAGAACGGCCAAGTGCTTCCTGGTCCTGAAGCGGACGGCGGGGCCGTCGCCCTTCAGGAGCTCGGGGGCACCGAAAACGCTGAGCCGAAACTGAGCAGTCACAATGTGTTGAGACTTGGATGAGGAGGCACGGTGACGTTCTCACTCGGAAGCTAACCCAGCTCGGACAACTCCTCCAACGCCCCGAAAGGGGGTGACACTCAATGGCAACCCTCCTCGCCCAGCTCCTCGCGAGTTTCTTCGACTACTGCATTGGTTGGGATTACGTCGTGGGTTGGTAAGCCCGACCGGCCACGGTTTCCCGAGACCTCGGTCTCGGGAGACCGCGGCGGATAGCCGCCCTGCATTTGACGATGCGTCACCTGCGCCGTACGTTGGCCCCCCCGCTCTACCGGAGAAAGCTTCGTGGTCACGCGCCGTCTGCCGTCAGTCTTGCTCGCGCTCTCGTTCCTCGTCACGCCACTCCTCTCGGCACAGAATCCCATCCCAGACAAGCGCGTCGGACTGCGGGCCGGCTGGTGGGATGCCGCCCAGGCGTCCTGGAACCTGCGCCTCGTCTCGACGGCGGCGCCGACGAAGGACTTCATCCCCGCCGAGCCGGGGGATTTCGACTACATGAACTCGGACATCGCGTTCCGGGGATCGTACGTCTTCCAGGGCAACTTCCACGGGTATCAGGTGTGGGACGTGGCCGATCCCGCGCATCCCCGTCTCGCCCATGTCGAGCTGTGTCCCGAACAACAGAACGACGTGTCGGTGTATCGCAACCTGCTGTTTCTCTCCGGTGAGTCGCAGAACGGGCGCATCGACTGCGGCGTGCAAGGCATCAACGAGCCGGTCAGCGCGCAGCGCATGCGTGGCGTGCGCGTCGTGGACATCAGCGACGTCACGCACCCGCGCGTGCTGGCGAACGTGCAGACGTGCCGCGGGTCGCACACGCACACGCTGCTGACCGATCCGAAAGACACGAGTGCCGTCTACATCTATGTGTCGGGTCAGGCGCCGGTGCGTCCCGCCGAGGAGCTGGCGGGGTGCTCGAGCGCGCTGCCGCACGAGGACACCGCGTCCGCCCGCTTCCGAATTGAAATCATCCGCGTTCCGCTGGCGCATCCGGAGCAGGCGAGCATCGTCAACCATCCGCGCATCTTCCAGGCGTTGGCCGACCCGCCGTCCCACGGAGCTTCGCCCGCCGACATGGCCCAAGCGGAGCGTGAAGCCGCGGCCGCGCAGGCCGCAGGAGCATACGTCGTCAGATTCCAAGGGCTGCCGGTCCCGCTGCCCGCCGCCTTCACGGCCCCGATGCTCGACAGTATCATGCGCAGCCATGGCGGGAGCGGCGTGCCGTCAGGCGCCGACAGCGCGGCACTGCGGGGCGCGGTCCAAGGGATCATCGATAATGAGTTCCTGCCGCCGATGGGTCCGGGGGGCGTGCGCTACGGTCCCGATCAATGCCACGATATCACGGTCTATCCCGCTGTCGGCCTCGCCGGTGGCGCCTGTGCGGGCTACGGCTTCCTGCTCGATATCCGCGATCCGGTGCATCCCGTGCGCATCGCCGCCGTGGCCGATTCGAACTTTGCGTACTGGCACTCGGCGACCTTCAACAACGACGCGAGTAAGGTGCTGTTCACCGACGAGTGGGGCGGCGGCGTAGCGCCGCGCTGCCGCGCGAGCGACAAGCCGCAGTGGGGGGCAGACGCGATCTTCACGCGGTCCGACGCCACGCTCACGTTCCAGGGCTATTACAAGCTCCCGGCGCCGCAGACCTCCGCGGAGAACTGCGTCGCGCACAACGGCAACCTGATTCCCGTCCCCGGCCGCGACATCATGGTCCAGGGCTGGTATCAGGGTGGCATCTCCGTGGTGGATTGGACCGATCCCGCGCACCCGGCCGAGATCGCGTACTTCGACCGCGGCCCGATGGACTCGACCAAGATGGAGATGGCGGGAAGCTGGTCGGCGTACTGGTACAACGGCTACATCTACAGCTCCGAGATCTCCCGCGGGCTCGACGTGCTCGAGCTACAGCCGAGCGCGATGCTCACGCAGAATGAGATCGACGCCGCCAAGACGGTGAAGCTCGCGTCGCTGAACGTCCAGGATCAGCAGCCCATCGTCTGGCCCGCGAGTTTTGCGGCCGCGCGGGCGTATGTCGATCAGCTCGAGCGCTCGCACGGCCTCACGGCCGGCAGGGTCAGTACGGTGCGGTCCAGCTTACGGAACGCCGAGCGCGCCTCGGGCGCGGCGCGGCGAAACGCGCTGCACCTGCTCGCCGGGCAACTCGACCCCGATGCGGCGGCCTCGGCGGACGCCGCCCGGGTGAAAGCCCTGCAACGCGTCGTGACGGCGTTGACAAAGTAGTTCAGCGCGCCCGCGCCACCTCGTACAGGTACTCGACGTACGACTGCACGGCGCCGTCGATGCCGTTGACCTTCGGGTTCGTCGACTCGATCACGTAGTACTCATCGGGCGCGTGCGCACCGCTCCCGTGCCCGAGCCCGAAGTGCCCTGCGGCCAGGCGCAGCGGGTCGCCCGTAAAGACGTAGCCGGGCCAGGAGCCGGCGTTGCGCGGCAGGATCAGGGGCTCGAGACGCGAGCGGCGGTACACCGTCTCCTGCGCACGAATCACCAGCGCGTCCCGCGCCGTGCTCGTGGGATCGTAGCCACCCGTCATGTTCACCTCGATGTCCCCGAACCCGCGCTTGGCGAGGTGCGCCTTGAGGGCGGCCAGCGCCTCGGCGGCGGTCATGTCGGGCACGAGGCGCAGATCCAGCTTCGCCACCGCGCGGTGCGGCAGGATCGTCTTCCCACCCGGGCCCGTGTAGCCGCCTACCAGACCTTCGATGTTGACGGTCGGCCGGGACATCAGCATCTCCAACGCCTCGGTGAAGCTCACGTCACGCATCCAGTGCTCGACGCCGAGTCCCCGCTTGGCGGCGGCCTCGTCCATCCGGGCGGTCGCGGCGGCGATCATCGCCTTCTCAGCGGCGGAGATCGGCCGGGCCTTGTCCGCGAACCCGTCGATCGCCGGCTCGTTGCCGTCCGCCGATACCAGCGTCGTCAGCGCCTGCACGAGGTGCCACGCGGGGCTGTCGAGCCGCGCCTTGTTGCTCGAGTGCACGTCCTGGCGCGGTCCGCGGCCCCAGCGCTCGCCGCTCGAAACCAGCTCGACTTCGATGACGCCCTTGGCGCCGAGCGTGATGCTGACCTGACCGTCGAGACCCTGGGCGGCGGACGGCATGAAGATCCCGAGGCAGGGCTTGAGCGCCGCGAGCACCTCGGGGCGCCGGACGACCTGCGGGAAATGCGGCGAGCCGATTTCCTCTTCGCCTTCGGCGACGAGCACGAGATTGACGGGAAGCTTGCGGCCGGCGCCGCGGATCGCGTGCAAGGCGGCCAGGAACGTCGCCTCCGGTCCCTTTTGGTTCACCGCCCCGCGTCCCATCACGACCTTGCCCAGACCGGCTTTGTCGACGATCGCGGCGTCCCACGGGGGCGACGACCACTCGGCGGGGTCCACCTGTTTTACATCGTACATGAAGTAGAGCCCGAGGGTGCGCGGAGCACCCGCATCGAGCGTGGCGAAGATGCCGGGTTGGCCGTCGCTGGGGATCTTTGTGACTTGCTGGAATCCCGCGTCGCGCAGCATCCGCATCGTCAGCTCGCACCCTTCATTCATGCCCCGTTGCTCCGCGGCGATCGAGGGCTGGCGCATCCATTCCTGGAGGCGCTGCACCGATTCGTCGTGGCGCTTGGTGATCTCGGCGAACACGGGAGCGAGGTCGGACTGCTGGGGCGGGGTCCAGACGCCCGACGGCAGGGCAAGGGCGGCGGCGGCGGCGGTCGTTTCCTGGAGGAACGCGCGACGATCGATCATGGTAACCTCACGGCGCTGGTTGGGGGGGCTTGGTGCCCGATATTCTGCACCGTCATTTCGATTGAAACAACCCTTTTGGGGGTTGCGTCATCAAACAGGAAACCACCCTCAAAGGTTGTCATGCTCCTCGGACTGCCGCTCCTCGCCGCCGCAGTGGTCACGCAGGGCGCCGTCGCTCGACCCACCAGTCCCCCGCCCCCGGCGGGTGCGACGAGCGTCACCGCCACGCACGCCGCTCAACCCCCCACGATCGACGGCCGTGACGACGATCCGGTCTGGCGCGAGGCGCGCACGATCACCGAATTCCAGGAGTGGCGCCCCAGCGAAGGCGGCCCTCCCAAGTTCTCCACCGCCATGCAGATCGCCTACGACGCCGGCAATCTCTACGTCTTTGTCCGCGCGTTCGATCCGCACCCCGACAGCATCATCACGGTGCTCGCGCGCCGCGACTACTTCACCCCGTCCGACATGGTGTGGCTCTTCGTGGATTCGTATCACGATCGTCGCACCGGATTCGAGTTTGGCGTCAATCCCTCGGGCGTGAAGCTCGATGCGCAGATCTACAATGACGGCAACGAAGACTTCGCCTGGGACGCGGTGTGGGACGTGGCGACACGAATGGACTCGCTCGGCTGGACGGCTGAGTTCCGCATCCCGCTGTCGCAGCTGCCCTACGGCACGCAGCGCACACATACCTTCGGGTTCACCGTCGATCGCGACATCTACCGGTACGGCCAACGCGTCAGCTGGCCCCTGATCCGGCAGTCGCAGGCGGGGTTCGTGTCACAGTTCGGCGAGGTGGAGGGCCTCGAGGACCTCGAGGCGCCGCGCCGGCTCGAAGCAGCGCCGTATTTCGTGACCAAGAACGTGTCGCAGATCAGCAGCAACATCCTCGGGCGCACGCAGGACGTGACCGTCGGGGGCGACTTCAAGTATCGCGTCGCCTCCAACTTGAAGCTCGACGCCACAATCAATCCCGACTTCGGTCAGGTCGAGGCCGATCCGGGGGTGCTGAATCTCTCGGCGTTCGAAACGTTCTTCCGCGAGCAGCGACCGTTTTTCGTGCAGGGCGCGGGCCAGTTCCAGTGGAACGTCAACTGTACGGCCGTCAACGACTGCTCGACCGGTGAAGGCCTCGTGTACTCCCGACGCATCGGCCGCGCACCCGAATTGGCGGGGGCGTACGCGGACACGACGTCGCCGGCATTCACGACGATCCTCGGCGCCGCCAAGCTCACCGGCCGTCTCCCGGGCGGCTTCACGATTGGCGCGCTCGATGCGGTGACCGCGCATGTGCGCGGAGCAGGCGGCGCGACGATCGAACCGGCGACCAACTATGGGGTGGTGCGTTTGCGCCAGGATCTGCGCGGCGGCGAATCGAGCATCGGGGGAGTCGTCACGACGGTCAATCGCGACAACGACTCCTGGACCTCGCCGTATCTGCACCACAGCGCCTACGTCGGCGCCGCGGATTTCCGGCATCGCTTCAAGGGCGGCAAGTACGAGCTGTCGGGTTCGGTGGACTTCAGCCGCGTCTCCGGCAGCGCCCAGGCGATCGCCAATACACAGCAAAACGCCACCCACTATTACCAGCGCCCCGATGCCGGCATCACGTTCGACTCGACGCGCACGTCGCTCACCGGCGACGCCGAGGCCCTGCAGTTCGGCAAGGTGGGCGGGAACCACTTCATATTCCAGACGAACATCGAGCGCCGCTCCCCCGGGTTCGAGGTGAACGACCTGGGCTACCTGCAGCGCGCCGATCAGCAGGCGTGGAGCACCTGGGCGGGATACTTCGACCGGCACACGCGCAAGCTCTACAACCGATTCCAATGGAACTTCAACTGGTGGCAGTATTGGACCACGGCGGGGCTGCCGGAGGAGCGGGCGTTCAATACCAACACGCACACGACCTTCCGCAACACCTGGTCGCTCCACTTCGGCGGCACGATCGGACAACTCGGGACGACCTACTGCTACTCGTGCGCGCGGGGCGGCCCGGCAGTACGCCAGGATTCCTACCTTGCCCCCTGGCTGGGCATCAACGGGGACGACCGCAAGGCGATCGTCCCCTTCGTCTGGTTCAATTGGTTCCGTGCGGACGGCGGGCGTTCGCGCAACTTCAGCTTCTCGCCGGAGCTGGACTTCAAGATCGCGTCGCGCGTGACCGCGGCGCTGTCGCCCAGTTACTCGCGCAGAACCAACGACGTTCAGTCGCTCGGCTCCACGACCGACGCGAGTAACATCACGCATTACCTCTTTGGACACCTCGAGCAGAAGCAGTTCGCGCTGACGATGCGGTTCACGTATCCGTTCACTGCAAGCATGTCACTCCAGGTGTACGCGCAGCCATTTATTTCGAAGGGGACGTTCAGCAACGTGCGTGAGCTGTCGGCGACGCCGCGCGCCGCGGACTACGCGAGCCGCTATCAGGCGTACCCCGACACCGCGTACACGAACAACATCGGCGGGTTCAACTTCAAGCAGTTCCGCTCCAACGTCGTGTTCCGTTGGGAGTACCGGCCCGGGTCGGCGTTATTCGTCGTCTGGAGTCAGGACCGCCACAGACCCAAGGGCGTCGAAGGGACACGGAGCTTTGGTGGAGACATGAACGATCTATTCAACGTGCCGCCGGACAACAGTTTCCTGGTGAAGCTGTCCTACTGGATCAATCGCTAGCGGCAGGTCCTAGAAAGAAGAAGCCCCGCGGCACGACTTCGCCGCGGGGCTTCTTGACTAATTCAGCCGAACGCGCCGGTTAGTGGCCGCCCTCCGGCGCCTCGTGATCGTCGTGGCCATCGTGATTTTCGTCTTCGAATGCGCGCAGCGATGCGCGGATAGCTTTCTCGATCGTCTCCTGGTTCGCCGCGCTCGTAGGATCGATCACGGCTCCGGCGGCGTCCTTGAACCAGCTCCCCACGTCCACATCGACGGTGAGGTTGCTCGTCGACGCGCCGACGGTCACCGGGCTGGCGAAGTTCATCGCGAGCTCGGCTTCGACGTGTGAGGTAAACGTGAACGGGTGATCTGTGCCGCCGGCATCCGTGAATACGCCAACGACTTTCACGCTGACGTCCGCGAAGTCGGGGTGTGCGGTCAGGAACGCGCTCGCACCGGCGTCATCACCTTCGACCGCTTCGAGCTTCGCGCGGAGTCCCGAGTATGAGCCCGCGGGAACCAACGCGTCGAGGATCACCTTCGTGGTCCCGTCCATCGGGAGGTTGACGAGGACAGGATCAACCTCTACCCCGCAGTCGTGCTCGTCGTTGTTTTCAACATCCGGCTCGCTAGCACCGGGCTGGCCGGCGGGATCGGTCGCGTCGTTCGCGTCATTGGCGTCGGCGTTCGCGTCGGTGGTGCACGCCGCGTCGCTCGCGAGCTCGATGTGCGACAGGACGACCTGCGCCGAGGTGATCCGGACCTTGCCATTGGTCCCGCTGACGATGACATCCATGGCGGGCCCGGAGGCGGCAGGCGCTCCGCCCGATCCGATCGTGGCCGACAGGCTGATGCGTTGCGAGGGGAGGGGTGCGGTCGAGTTACAGGCGGTGAGCAACAGCGTTACTGGAGCGAGGTGCAGAATGAACCGACTAGCGTGCATTGAAGCCTCCGAACCTTCGAGTGAGATACTATAACGAGTGTCGGAGGGCCTCTTCGGTCACTCTTTTCGACGAAGGCGACGCGCGAACTGAGGGCGCGTGACGGGCGTCACGCGAGCGGAGAGCCACTACACAAGTCGTTATGTGACTTGCTGCAAGCTCGCCGTCTATTGTCGTCTACGTTTCGAAAGTGAATGTTGCCTGCCGTGAGCCTTCTGGAAAAAACCACTCGATCGCTCCGCATGCTGCGTCTCGACACCATGCGGGACATGTTCGTCGCGTTCTCGGGGCTCGCGACCCTGGGCACCACGCTCGTCATGACGGCGATGTTGTACGGCGGGAATCGCCGCTCGCTGGGTGACCGCGTCGGGCAGGAGCTGCGCGGCGCGAGCTCCGATGCGGCTCGCGAAATGGGCGTCTGGCTCGATCAGCGTTTGTACGACCTTCGCCTGCGGGCGAGTCCCTATGTCGTTTCCGACAACTTGGCGAGGGTCGCCGGGCGCAATGCGGCGCAGTCGCTCACGCGACTTCGGGACTACCTCAATACTATCCGGCAGAATCTCCCGGCTCATGAGGGACTCGCGATCGTCGGGCGCGACGGGCAGGTTCTGACGAGCAGCGGCAGCCGGACGGGTTTCCGACTGTCAGCCGACCAGATCAACACCTTGCGGACCCGGGACGCGCTCGCGGGCGAACCCTTCTGGGACGCTGGCCTCGGCAAGGCCGCGATCGTTCTGGTCGTGCCGATCCGTCAGGATGACGGGGTGTTTCTGGGCGCGTTGGGAGCGAAGATCAATCTCGACGGCGTCAGAGACATGTTGGAGCAGCTGTCCGTCGACGGTTCGCGCAGTCTCTATTTGATCACCGAGCCGGGACGCGTCGTGGTGAGCTCGGCCGGCAACTCCGCAGATCTAATGAAGACGACGCTGCCTCAGCCGACCACCCGAGAGCTCGTCGAGCGAGAGGGCCAGCCCGTCGTGCAGTCACGTCCCGCGGGACGTGAGGTGGTAGCGGTGCTACGGCGGATTCCGCAGCTGCGCTGGGCAGCGGTGGCCGAGGCCCCGCGTGCCGAGGCGCTCCGCGAGGCAGGCGTGTTGCGCTCCCGCACGGTGCTGCTCCTGTCGGGACTGGTCCTGGGAGTCGGACTGCTGGCGTTCATGGTGGGTCTGTTCATCACGCGCCCGCTCGAGCGCCTCACCGAAGCCGCGGCCCGCGTGGCGGCTGGTGATCTGTCGGTCGAGCTCCCCGCGGGGGTGAGCGGGGAGGTCGGGTACCTGACGCGGGCGTTCAATACCGTCCTGACGCGCCTGCGCGAGAAGGAGAGTCATGGTGAGCTGGAAAAGCTTTCGCTCACGGATTCCCTGACCGGTCTCTACAATCGTCGGCACCTCATGGGCACGCTCGCCAGCGAAGTGCAGCGGTCGCGCCGCCTGCGCCGCGCGTTCTCGGTGTTGCTGGCGGATGTCGACCGGTTCAAGCAGTACAACGACACGCACGGACATCTCGCCGGGGA
>Ga0137409_10003967_pt1 | contig 15646 bp, 15 predicted proteins | sample CZODoug1_16funga_FD_122059 | JGI IMG/M metagenome (GOLD analysis project Ga0137409, IMG submission 122059) | Vadose zone soil fungal communities from Angelo Coast Range Reserve, California, USA - CZODoug1_16fungal (Hybrid Assembly) | ecosystem: Environmental > Terrestrial > Soil > Vadose zone... | reverse complement strand
CCTCGTTGATTCCGCTGCTACGTGAGCCCGGCTACAGCGTGCGCCAAGTCGCCGCCAAGGCGCTCGGCCAGATCGGTCCCGAGGCCAGGGACGCCGTGCCGGCGCTGGTGGCCGTACTCACCGATCGCGAGTACGTCGTTCGCTCCGCAGCCATCGATGCGCTCGGCGCCATCGGGCCTGGCGCGAGCGGGGCCGTTGCCTCCCTCGAGAGTCTCCGGCAGCGCGATCCGATGGTGCGGTCGTCGATCGATCGCGCGCTTCAGGCGATCGGCGCGCCCGTGCCGGCCCGCTGACGCGGAGCGCACGAGGTCGGTCAATTCACGGCACACCGGCGTCAATCCTCGCGAGGTCTGACGCCCCCGACGCGCCCGCACTGGGCCTTGCCGTGACCGCCGACCGCGCAGATGAGGCCAAGGCTGTCGACGACCGTGCACTGCAGCCGTCTGACTGACACCTGGCGCACCGCATGTCCCAACTCGACGAGCCCTCGCGAGCGGCTCAAGTTCGATGGCGTGCGACACGACGATAATGGTGCGGTCCATCGCCGGCGGGGAGCGTCGCGCGCAACATCTCGAGGGGCAAGGCGCGAGGGTAGAGTGAACGCCCCCCGGTGTCCCTCAGTCGGGAAAATCCGGACCGTGGAAGCGGCTTGATTCGCGCAGGCGCTTGAGAATTCTTGCGACGGCTGAATCTCCGCGCGCTGGGCGTGCGTCGCAAGGCCATGCGAGCCTTCTACGCCGTGCTCTTGACGTTGTTCGTGGTCGCCATGGGCGCGCTCGAGGTGGCATCGTCCCGGGCTACGGCGCGGATCGCTGACTACCCCGATCCGCCGCCCGTCTCCGCTTCGCCGGCTCTTCCCGGCCGTTGACGCGCTGCCGCGGGCGACTGCCCGATCGGACTACGGCGTGGTGCGTCGGTGTCGGGGCTGCTTACGAATCAGTTGCTCTGCCTCTGAGCTCCCCCGGCGTCTGAATGGCTGGCGGCCCTTGACTCTACCGCACTTGCGACGCGCTCGCCATCCTGTGTCGCCGTCGTCGCGGGTGGCCCTGTCCGGCAATCAGTAGCGCGTAGTTCGGATCTCGGGCGCCCTCGGTAGCAGGTGCGCCGGGCGCACCCGTCTACCGGCGGGCGGAGCGGCCGGTAAACTTACTCTCTAGGCCGCGCTCGCTTGTCTGGCCCGACCGCAACCTTCCAGCACCGGCTGCCTCGAGAGAGTGAACGGCAGGCCCACATCGCCAAGGAGGACCGGACTCATGCGGAGATCCAGCCTGAATTGCACGGGCCTGCTGCTCGCCGTACCGGCGCTCCTCGGTGCCGGATGCGCGACGATCCAACGACTCGAGGCAACAGAAACGGGGCGGATGCTGGCGGCGGCGGGCTTTCACATGGTCCCCGCGGATACGCCCGAGCGGCAGGAGGATCTTCGGTCGAGGCCGCCGCATCGGATCGTGAGCCGGACCAAGGACAGCAACGTCGAGTACACGTATGCCGATTCCGACAATTGCCACTGTTTCTATGTCGGTGGCGAGAGGGAGTATTCCGAGTACGAGCGTCTCAGGGTGAAGAAGGAGATCGCTCAGCGCGCGGGCGGGAGTTCACCGTCAGGCGGTGCACGAGGAGGGGCGCCGTGAACACCACGAGGCTTGGGAACGATAGCGCGGGCCGCGAAGCAGCCCGTCCCGAAAAAAAGGAAGGGCTTACCGGGCGACCCCGACAAACGGGCAACAAACGGATGACCTGCGGATGCGACCGGGAAGGATTCCGTCGTCGGCATCGAGGTCGCCATCAAGGGCGGTATGCCCAACGCGACGTATCAGATCTTCCTGGCGCAGGATCCCGGTAACTGCCCAAACATGGTCTCGGTGGGCACGGCCACCACGAACGCTCAGGGCAACGGCAACGGACACGCAGAGGTATCCAGGATTTCGACGGCGACGCGGTTCTGGGTAGCGCCCGTCGACCTGACGGACCTCTTCGCTCCGCGTTCCATTCTGGCGAGTCCGGCCGCGTCCCCCGTGAACGCACTCGCCCCGGCCCTTGCGGAAGCCGGCTCGCCTTGGGACACTCACCGCCGATGCCCCCGGCCGCCGCCTCGAACCCCGCAGGACCGCGTCGTCGGCGAATCCTCGTCGTCGACGACATCGAAGATAGCCGGGACTTGTATGCCTTCTATCTGAACCACGTCGGCTATCACGTCACGGTCGCGCTCGATGGCGAGACCGCCATCCGGCTCGCCCAGCAGCAACGGTTCGATGTCATCGTGATGGACCTTGCGATGCCAAAGATGGATGGCGTGGAGGCCACGCGCCGCCTCAAGACCGACGAGCGCACCCGACAGATCCCTATCATCATCGTGTCAGGGCACGCGATGCAGGGTCTGGCAGGTGCCGCGCGCGCGGCCGGCGCGGAGGGCTACTGCATGAAGCCGTGTCCGCCGGAGACACTCGAGCGCGAGATCGAGCGCGTGCTCGCCGGCCGGTCGGCTCCACGGCCTGACTGACTCTACGTCTCGGATACCAGCCCGTGGTGGCGTGGGGGCGCCGGGTCAGGCCTCAGGTGGTGCTGGAGCCGAGGCCCGACCCGGCGGACGAGTGAACGGCTAGAACGAGATCCCGATGCTCTGGTTGAACATCTTCACCTGCTCGGTGGTGACCACGACCGGCCCCACACAGGCCATCGCGTTGCTGGGCGCGGTGAAGTTCGTGATCGGCGCCCAGGAGACGGTGATTCCGTAGTTCCCCGAGCTCAAGCCCGTCACGACGAAGTCGTAGCTGTGGGCGGAGAGCGTCGTCTCGTTGAAGTCGAACGTGCACGGCACCAGGTCGGTGCACGCGGCCAACAGGCCGAAGAGGTTCGTGCTGATCTGCACGAAACGGTCGTCGTACGTCACGGGCGCGCCGGGGACCACCTTGGGAGCGGCCTGACCGCTCAACGGCGTGACGGCCACCGAGAACTGGATCGACGCGTGTGCCGAGCCGGTCGCCAGCGCAGTACCGAACTTGCCGGACAGCGACACGTTGGTGAGAAGGCCGGTGACGGCCGAGGGCCTGACGACCAGTGCCACCCCGTTGCCGCTCGAGACCTTCATCGTCGTCTTGAGCGACGTGACGCTCGTCCCGCCGCCGAGTAGCCCGCTGATGTCGGTGCAGGCGGTGGTGTCGGCATTGTAGTTGAAGCTTCCGCTGCTCTGAGCGAAGGCCGGCACCACGCCGAACACGGTTATGACGAGCGCGACGGAGAGAATCAGGGCTGACTTCATACGTGTCCTCCTCGAAGGCACGGGGTTGCCCCGTACGTGAATGGGAAGACCACGAGAACCCGGGAGGGATCTTCCGCCCTCTTTCGGTAGCTCGGCTGTCAGGCGCAGGCGCGCTGCGCTGACCCGTGGCTTTGCGACCCCGCCTCACGACGGGTGTGCCTTTGTCGGGAGGGTCTTCCTGGACGTCCGGTGAGTGCACGCGAGGTGCCAAGGCTCACGTCGCCGGAGAGACGCGCAAAATCTGAAGATGCGACGTGAAGCGGAACGGCGGCCTGTCAGTCCGCTGACTGTTCGCCGCCTGGACGTGCCCCGGTGTCGTCCTCGGCGCGGATGGTGGCGCCGATCCCGCCGAGTCCGCGGACGTCGCTCAGACGACCGCGTCCCGCCGCAACCGCTCGATCTCGTCCGGCGCGTATCCGGCTTCGGCGAGGATCTCGTCGGTGTGCTCGCCGAGCGTCGGCGGCTCGCGGTCGATGCCGGGGCTGCCGTGCGCGAGCCGGAACCCCGCGCCCACCAGGCGCATCGGGCCGTAGCGCGAGTCGATCGTCTGCAGAACGTCGCGGTGCTCGAGCTGGGGGTGGCGCGTGATCTCCTCGATCTTCCAGACGGTGGCGCACGGCACGTCGGCCGCGGTCAGTCGCGCCTCCCACGACTTGGGATCGTCCTTGGCCAGCGCCGTCTCGATCACCTCGCGCAGGGCGGCTTCGTTCTCGGCGCGCGATCGCCAGTCCTTGAAGCGCGGATCCTCCAGCGCGTCGGCGCGGCCGAGCGTGCGCATGAGGCCGGCGAACTGCTTTTCGGTCAGCACGGCGAGCACGATGTAGCCGTCGCCCGCACGGAAGCGGCTCGCGGTCGGCTTGCGGCTGACCGAGCCGTTGCCGATCTGCCGTTGCTCGATGCCGGCGACGGTGTATTCGGAGACGGGACCCGGGATGAAGGCCAGCGCGGCGTCCAGCATGGCGACGTCCACGAACTGCCCGCGGCCGCTGTGCGTGCGCTGGTAGAGCGCGCTCGCGACCGCGAGGGCGGCCGTCATACCGCCGATGGTGTCGCAGATCGCGAAGCCCGCTCGCATCGGGCCGCCGGCGGGCTCACCGGTGATCGACATGATCCCGGACATCGCCTGCAGCTTGCCGTCGAAGGCGGCCGTCGTGCGCTCCGGGCCCGTGTGGCCGAAGCCGGAGACCGCGCAATAGATGAGCCGCGGGTTGATGGCGGAGAGCGTCTCGTAGCCGAGCCCCAGCCGCTCCATGACTCCGGGGCGGAAGTTTTCCCACACGATGTCGGCGCCGCCCACGAGCCGCGTGACGATCTCGACCGCGCGCGGCTTGCGCAGATCCAGCGTGAGGCTGCGCTTGTTGGCGTTGACCGCGAGGAAGGAGGACGCCATCTTGCGGTCCGCCCATTCCTTGCTGATGAGCAGATGGCGGGACTCGTCGCCTTCGTGCGATTCGATCTTGACGACGTCGGCACCGAGGAGCGCCAGCTGGTACGTGCCGTACGGGCCGGCGAGATAGCGTGTGAAGTCGAGGATGCGGACCCCGGCGAAGGGTTTGGTCATGCCCCGTCGCGCTTCGTCTTCGCGATGGCCTTGATCTCGTCGAACTCCCGGCGCCGCTCGGCGATCTGCTCGGGGGTCATGCGGTCGAGGTTCGAGAAATCGAGCTTCCACGACGCGTCCTCGCGCCAGCGCAGCGGCGACTGCACGGTCGTGCGCGCCGCCGGCGCCGTCTCCAGCACCCGCAGCGCGAGCTCGAGGGTGAGCGCCTGCGACTCGACGTCGAACGGCCGTCCGGCGGCGTTGCCGAGCGGGAAGTCGCTGAAGAGGAACCGCGGCACGCCGCAGTGCTCCACGATGTCCTTGGCGCAGCCCATGATCACGGTGGGGATGCCGTGCGCCTCGAGGTGCCGCGCGACCAGACTCACGGTCTGGTGGCAGACGGGTCAGCTGGGGACGAGCAGGACGGCGTCCGCGCCGTCTTCGCGGCACCGCCGCAGCAGCTCGGGCGCGTCGGTCTCCGTCGTCACCCGCTGGCTGCGGTTCGTCGGCGCGCCGTGGAATCGCGCCGTGAGCGCGCCGATCCGCCCCGACTTCACGGCCTCGCGCAGCTGGCCGAGGGGCAGCCAAGTCCTGGGGTCTTCGGCCGTGGTGTGAACGCGATCGTAGCCGACGTGCGAGATCCTGAGATCCGGCGTCGCGTCGGACGAGTCGGAGTACACCTTGTAGAACTTCGCGGCGGCGTTGTAGGGCGCGCCCGGGCCCTGGTCGCCCGCGCCCGGCTGGTACGGCGCGGCCGTCGTGATCAGGGCCAGCCGCGACTGCGCCAGCGGCCGGGCGAGCGGGGTGAACGGGACCTCGTCGAAGTGCGCCCAGCGATACGCCGGATAGCCGAGCCTCAGGTAATAGTCGCGCGTGCGCTGGATGTACGGGATCGGCACGTCGTGCTCGGCGGCGAACGGCATCGGGATCTCCTTGCTACGCGGCATGGTACCTCACGGCGCCAGGATCGGTGGAAGCGTTCCCGTTGCCGACGCTGGCCCGGCGCCGTTCGTGCTACGATCCCGCCGTGGCTCGCGGTCTGACGCGCCCCGCCAGTCCTCGCCGTGCCCTCGTGCGGCTGCGTCCGAAGTCGCGCGAGCCGCGCTGAGGAGAGACGCATGGCGACGGTGCCGCGCAAGCGCATTCTGCTCGTCGACGACGAGCCACTGATCATCGAGGTGCTCAGCGAGCACTTCAAGCCGAGCTACGACATCGAGACGGCGATGAACGGCACCGACGCGCTCACGGCGGTGCTGCGCGGGCGTCCCGACCTCGTCCTGCTCGACATCAACATGCCGCGAATGAACGGTGTCGAAGTGCTCAAGGACATCAAGAAGATCGACGAGACGATCCCGGTGATCATGGTCACCGCCAACGAGCAGATCGCCCTCGCCGCCGACGCGCTGAAGACGGGCGCCTTCGGCTACGTGCCCAAGCCGTTCGACTTCCGGTACCTCGATCACATGGTCGCCGCAATCTTCGATCGGCCGCGCCCCAAGCACTGACGGCGCCGACGGCCATGAGTGACTTCGAGTCGTCGCGCGCCCGTGCGCGCGTGCACGTGCGGCGCGGCCAGTTCGCGGATGCGGCCGCCGCGCTCCTCGAGGCGCTCGCCGAGCGGCCCGACGATCTCCCGGCCCGCCTCGACCTCGTCGTGGTCCTTCGGCGCCTGCGCCGCGCCGCCGACGCCGAGACCGAGGCGCGTGCCGCGGTGGCGCGGGCGCCCGGCGCCGCCTCCGTGCACGAGGCGCTCGGCGGCGTGCTGTTCGAGCAGGGCCGCGATCGCGAGGCGGCGGCGGCGTTCCGCGACGTGCTGCGCCTGCGCCCCGACCACGCACGCGCGCACCTCAACCTCGCGTGGGCGCTCGAGCGCCTGCAAGACTGGGACGGCGCCGAGGCGGCGGCGCGCGGCGCTCTCGCGCGGCGGCCCGACGACCCGCTCGCGCGCGAGACGCTCGCGCGCGTGCTGCGGCGGCAGCGCCGCCCGGCCGATGCCGCCGACGCGGTTCGCGAGGCGGCCGCGCGGGCCCCGGCCCGCGCGGCGCTGGCGCTGGGCGGCGCGCTCCTCGACCAGGGGCAGCTCGACGACGCGGCCGTGGCGTTTCGTGACGCGATCCGCGCCGCGCCCGGCGATGCGCGCGCATACCTCGGACTGGCCCTCGCGCTCGATCGCGCCGGCCGGCTGGCCGACGCGTCGGCCGCCTACCGCGAGGCGGCGCGCCGTCGCCCGGGCGACGCGCGCGTGCTCGTGGCGCTCGGCCGCAACCTCCGGCGCCGCCGCCACTACGGCGAGGCCGCGCACGCGCTGCGCGAAGCGTTGCGCGTGGCGCCCGATGACGCGCGGGCCTGGTATCACCTCGGCGTCGCCCTCGAGCGTGCGGGACGGCACGACGAGGGACTGGTCGCGCTGCGCGAGGCGCTCCAGCGGCGCCCCACGTTCGTGGCCGCGCACGTCGCGCTCGCGGGCGGCCTGCGACGCCGGGGACGCTGGACCGAGGAGGCCGAGGTGTACGAGGCCGCGCTGCGGCTGCGTCCCGACGACGCCGACCTGCACGCCGGACGCGGGCTGGCCCTCGGCGCGCTGGGCCGCTACGCGGAGGCGGAGGCGGCGCTGCGCCGCGCGGTCGCGCAGCGTCCCGACGACGGCGACCTGCTCTACGAGCTCGGCGTCGCGGTCGGCCGCCAGGGCCGCCACGCCGACGCGGAGGCCGTCCTGCGCGAGGCCGTGCGCGTCGAACCGACCAACGTCCGCGCGCGCGCCAACTTCGCGCTCGGCCTTGGCCGCCAGGGCCGCCACGCAGAGGCGGAGGCCGCCTACCGCGAGGCGCTCGCCGTCGCCGAACATCCCGCGCTCCACCGAGGGCTCGGGGTGTCGCTCTACTGGCAGGGGCGCCACGCGGAGGCGGAGGCCGCGTTCACGCGCGCCATCCGCCTCAAGCCCGACTACGTGCGCGCGCGCTGCGACCTCGGCGAGATGTGCGCGGAGCAGGGACGGCTCGCGGACGCCGAGCATGCGTATCGCGAGGCGATCCGCCTGAAGCCGGATTCGCTGACGGCCCGCGCCGCGCTGCCCGGCGTGCTGCTGGCGGGCGGGCGCTACGCGGAGGCGGAGGCGGCGGCGCGCGCCGCGCTCGCGCTCAACTTCGAGGTGGCGCGTGCCCACTTCGATCTCTGGCAGGCGCTGGAGGGCCAGCGCGACTGGGCCGGGCTCGCGGTGGCCGCCGCCGAGTTCCTCGCCAAGCGTCCGGAGCATCCCGACGCGCGGGCGCGGCTCGTCCGGGCGCGCGCCGAGCTGGCGGGCGTCAGCGCGCCGCCGGCGCCGCGCTCGCGCTGAGGAGCCGGCCGAACTCCTCCAGCTCACGCCGCGGCGTGCCCGGGCGATGCCGCAGGGCCTCGAGGAGGGCGCCGGGATTGTCGTCGATCGCGCGCGTCGTCTTCTGGAAGACGCGCACGAGCCGTGAGGCTTCCTTCTCCGCCTTGGCGGCGGCGATCGAGCCCGCGAGCACGCTGGCGACCGACAGCACGGGGTTGTCGAGCTTGACGAAGGCGCCCACCGTCGGCGCGATGAGGTTCTTGCCGTCGGGCGCGGGCGTCACCGTCCAGTCGATCGTCACCACGGCCTGACCGCGGATGTTCGGCAGGATCGTCTGCTGGAACTCGCCCTTCGCGTACATCACGCGCACGCCCGGGCCCCCGTAGACGACCTCCAGCGCGCCCACCGTGCCCCAGCCGTCGTCGAGCATCAGCCCGGTGGGCGTGCGCCAGATCCGGTAACGCGCGACCTTGAGCGCCTGCGTGACGTGGGTCGCGAACTCGGGGTGCTCGAGGAGGTACTCGAACACGTCGCGCCGCGCGACGAACGATTCGCCCTGGATGCGGGTCGCGAGCGACGCCTGGTCGACGACGGGGGAGAGGCGCGCCCGGACGTGCGAGGGAACCTCCGTGGGGAACGCCGGCACCAGACGTCCCGCCAGCGCCGGGCCGGCGAGCGTCACGAGCGTCAGGACGGCGACGGCAGCGTTGAGACGGTGAAGCGGCACGACCCGGTGATTATCGCACACGACACTTGACGACGGACGGCGGCCTCCGTACCCTCGGGCCACTCGACCGAACCCGGGCGCAGGAGCGGGGATGCTGCTGCAGTACCTGTACGCCGTCGTCGAAGGCCTTCCGCGCGGCTGGCGGCCGCCGCCCCCCGTCGTTGGCGAGCGCGTCGAGCGGCGCGCGCTCACCAATCTCGTGATCCTGTCCAGCGCCGCCCCCGTCGTTCCACCCGCCAGCCCCACCACGCTCGCTCTGCACCACGACGTCGTCGCCTCCGCGCTCGACGCCGACGGGCTCGTGCCGTTCCGGTACGGCACCGCGCTGCGTGCCGCCGACGTCGACGGCTGGCTGGCGCGCGAGCGGCCCGCCCTCGACGGCGCGCTGGCCAGCGTGCGCGGCTGCGTGGAGATGAGCGTCAAGCTGCTGCGGCTCGACACCGCGCCCGCGGCGGCGGCCCCCGCGGATGCCACCCGCGACGCCGCCGACGAGCGGCGCCTGCACGCGCTGGCCGATCAGATCGTGGAGCGCGCGGCGCTCGCGCAGTGGCGGTACCGTCCCGCGGGGACCGCGGGCAACGTCGTGGCGTCCGTGGCCTTCCTGCTCCCGCGCGGCGAGCTGGCCGACTTCCTGGCGCGTATCGCGCCGGTGGCCTCCCGCGCGATCGGCGTGGCCGTGGTGCCGACGGGCCCCTGGCCGGCGTACTCGTTCGTGCCCGCCTTTGACCGCGCGCCGCTGTCGCCGGCGGCAACACCGCCGGTCGACCGGGCGGCCGACCGGCGCGCGGGGTAGAAACGGCCGTTGCAGACGCGGGGAGCGTCGGCTACTCTTGCCGCCACTTCCCGGAGGACGGCATGGCGAGAGTCGCGGTGTCCGCGGTGGACGCGATGATGGCCGAGCGGCCCGACAGCACGCTCGAGGCCGCGCTCGACGTCTTCGAGGTCTTCGCCAGCGGCTCGCTCACGGACGAGGTCTACATCCTGGAGGACGTCGCCGGAAAGCGCATCGCGATCGCGCCCACGGCCGTCCGCGACAAGTATCGGCGGGGGTGACCCATGGCTATCATCGTCGTCTCCACCCAGATGGGTGCCGGCGGTCCCGAGATCGGCATGGCGCTCGGCCAGAAGTGCGGCTACCGGTACGTCGACCAGGAGCTCCTCCAGGACGCCGGCCGGCGGTACGGCCTCGCCGAGGAGCGGCTCTCCCACCTGGACGAATCGAAGCCGACGATCTTCGAGCGCTTCGACGCCGAGACGCGCCACCACATCACCGTGCTCCAGACGACGCTGCTGGAGCTGGCCGAGCTGGACAACGCCGTCTTCATGCGCGGCGGCGGCCAGTGGCTGCTGCGCGGCGTGCCTCACGTGCTGCGCATGCGGCTCATCGCGCCGTTCGAGCACCGCGTGAAGCAGTGGATCAAGCGCGTGGCGGCGATGACCGGCGAGACGCCGAACCAGCGCGCGGCCGCCGACTTCGTGCGCCGTGACGACACCGAGAAGGCGGGTCGGATGCGCTACCTGTACGAGGTCGACATCAACGATCCCATGCTGTACGAGCTGATCATCAACACCGAGCGGCTCAGTCACGACGCCGTCGTCGAGATGATCTCCGGCACCGTACGCCGGCCCGAGATGACGACGACGGACTCGGGGCGTCGCCTCGTCGCCTCGCGCGCCCTCGCCTCACGCGTGCAGGTGGCGCTGGCCACCAACGCCGAGACGCGCCGCTACCGCATCACCGTCGAGGCGCAGGACGGCGTCGTCACCCTGGAGGGGACCGCCGCGCTGGACCGCGCCGTCGAGGTCGCGCGCAGCGTGCCGGGCGTGAAGGACGTACGGACACAACAACTGGAGATCCCGCCGATACCTCCGTTTGTGGCCTAGGCATGAAAGAGTTTGGGGGGCCTCGAAGGGCCCCCCAAGCCCCCCGGTCAGCTACTACCGTTCCGGTGCTACCACCGACCCGCAACTGACCCTCCGCTACTGCCGTTCCGGCGCTGCTACCGGTCGCGGCTACTTCTGACGGGTCTCGGCGGTCGGGCCGGTGTCGGGGGCCTCGGCGACTTTCATCTCGACGGTCTTTTTCTCGCGTCGGCGCACGAGGTCGACCTTCACTCTGCGGCCGACCTCCGCCTCGGAGGACATCCTCTGCAGGTGGTGGTAGTCCTCGACGGGCGCGCCGTCGAAGGCCACGATGACGTCGTTCTGGGCGAGGCCGGCCGCCTCCGCCGGGCTGCCGGGATACACGCGCGCGACGATGGCCCCTTTCGTATCCGGCAGCCCCATCGCCTGCGCCAGCTCCGCGGACATCGGCTGGAGCGCGACGCCGATCCAGCCCCGCTGCACCCGGCCGCGGTCGATGAGCTGCGCGGTGACGCGCTTGACCATGTTGGCGGGGATCGCGAACCCGATGCCCTGGCCGGTGGCGACGATGGCGGTGTTGATCCCGATGACTTCGCCACGCAGGTTCACGAGCGGGCCGCCCGAGTTGCCCGGGTTGATCGAGGCGTCGGTCTGGATGAAGTTCTCGTAGGTCGCGATGCCGACGTCGGCCCGTCCCGTCGCGCTCACCACGCCGACGGTGACGGTCTGGTCGAGCCCGAAGGGATTGCCGATGGCGATCGCCCACTCGCCGACACGGAGGGCGTCGGAGTTGCCCAGTGTCGCCACGCGCACGTCCTCAGGGGCGTCGAACTTGATGATCGCGATGTCGGTCTTGGAGTCCGAGCCGACGATGCGGCCCCGGAACTCCTGCTTGTCGGCCAGCCGCACGGTCACCGCGTCTGCGCCCTTGACGACGTGGAAGTTGGTCAGCACGTAGCCGCGCTTGTCGACGATGACGCCGGAGCCGAGCCCCGGTGTCTCGAACTCCTCGCGCCGGCCGGGACCGCTGCGGCCGAAGAACTGGTCGAAGAAGTCCTTGAAAAACGGATCGTCGGCCTTCGGACCCGGGATCATCGGCGGCCGCCGGCCGCGCGCCACTTGAAGGGTTCCGAGGTGGACGACCGCCGGCCGGACCCGTTCCGCGACGCTCACGAACGCGGCCTGTAGCGCGTCGGCGGTGGCGATCGGGGCGGGCGCTGCCGCCCTGCCCGAATATGCCGGCCTCGTGAGCACGGCAAACAGGGCGAAACTGGCGCCGGCAAAGGCAAAAAGCACTGAAGCTGCGAGCACGGCACGAACCGTCTGCGGCGACATCGCTTCCCTCGACTTCCTTTTGGCGCGACTAAGCAAAACCTATGAAAAAGTCTACCCTTTTTTCTTGACGCTCGTTGAGCGAAAAAGCGAAAATGTCGTATTGCACGCGAACTATCCAAGCAAACTCGTGAACAGATTGTCACGTAAATCCATCAGTCTTGCCCTTGTTGTTTGTCTCCTGGCCCCCACCCTGTCCGTCGCACAGCCTACGCCGGGGGCCCCGCCCCCCGGGGTGCCGCAGGCGCCGCCGACGCTGCCGACCCCCCGCACCCCCGGCTCGTTTGCCCCCCTCGCACCCGGCCGCGGCGACCTGTACCTCGGCCAGCAGGCGCGCAGCATCGCCGGTCCCGACTATCGGCTCGGTCCCGGCGACGTGCTCGACGTGCAGATCGTCGGGCGGCTCGACGCCACGCGCGTGCAGATCGTCGTCGATCCCGAGGGCGCCATCGCGCTGCCCCCACTGGGCACGATCAAGGTGGCGGGGCTCACGCTCCTGGAGGCGAATCGGGCCATCACCCAGCGCGCGCGGGCGATCTTCCGCTACGCCGACGTGAGCATCGCGGTGATCTCGCCCCGCTCGTTCGAGGTCGTCGTCTCGGGCGAGGTGGAGCGGCCCGGCAGCCTTCAGGTGCTCGCCACGCAGCGGCTGCACGAGATCATCCTCACCACGGGCGGCATCACGCCGCGCGGCAGCGCACGGCACGTGCAGGTCACGCGCGCCGGCCGGACGACGGAGATCGACCTCCTGATCTTCGAGCTCAAGGGCGACATCACCCAGAATCCGTTCGTCCAGGAGGACATGCGCATCAACGTGCCGCCGCGCGTGGCGCCGGTCACACTGTCGGGCGCGGTACGCCGGCCGGGGGAGTACGAGCTCGGAGCGGACGGCTCGCTGCGCGAGCTCCTCGACCTGACCGGCGGCGTCACTGTGGCCGGCGCGGGCTCGGCGGCGCGCCTCACGCGCATCGGCCCCGACGGGCGCAAGGAGACGACGTCGCTCGATCTGCGCGAGGGGAGCACGAGCGCCGGCGACCTGCCGCTGCGGGCCGGCGACGCGCTCTACGTGCCGCCGCTCACCAGCATCCAGGACGTGGTCGAGGTGCGCGGCGCCTTCAACGGCGCGGCCGAGAGCGCCAAGACACAGACGCAGGGCAAGCCGACGATCGTCCAGCGCTTCGAGCTGGCGCGCGGCGAGCGCGTGCGCGACGTCGTGGTGAAAGCCGGCGGCGCCGCCGCCTTCGCCGACCTGCGCCTGGCCTTCGTGGACCGCGCCGACGCCGGGCCCGCCCAGCGCATTCCCGTCGACCTCCAGCGGCTCCTCGTCGAGAAGGACGAGACGCAGAACATCCCGATCCAGAACGGCGACGTCGTGGTGCTGCCGGTGTTCGAGGACAAGGTCTACGTCGTGGGCGAGGTGAAGGTGCCCGGCGCCCAGGACTTCCGGCCCGACCTCACGCCGCGCGAGTACCTCGCCGCCGCCGGCGGCCCGAGCGCGCGCGCGAAGGTCAAGGCGGCCACCGTGACCTTTCGCAACGGCCGCACCTACGCGATGGCGGAGGCGCCGCCGCTCGAGCCCGGCGCGGTGATGACGGTGCCCGAGGTCGCGGTGAAGTGGTGGCAGGACTACGTCACCATCGCCACGCTCGTCGCGAGCCTCGTCACCGCCTACACGGGGATCTTCGTCCTGTTCAACGGCCCCCTCACGAACAGGTCGACCAGATAAACCCATGTACGAGGCCTACTGGCAGCTGAGCGAGCCGCCCTTCGATAACTCGCCGAATCCGAAGTTCTTCTACCTGTCGCCCGAGCACGAGGAGGCGCTCGTGCGCCTCGTGTACACCGTGCGCCACCGCAAGGGCTGCGGCATGCTGACGGGTGAGTACGGCTGCGGCAAGACCACCCTCTCGCGCGCGCTGATCCAACGGCTGGAGGCCGAGCGGTACGAGATCGGTCTGCTGACCAACCCGAGCTGGAACGCCACCGACTTCCTGCGAGAGGCGCTCTACCAGCTCGGCGTCGAATCGCGTGAGAAGAGCAAGTCCGAGCTGCTCCACCTCCTCAACGACGTGTTCTTCCGCAACTACCGCGACGGCCGCGACACGGTCATCATCGTGGACGAGGCGCAGCTCATCGCGGACGACGCGGTCTTCGAGGAAGTTCGCCTGCTGATGAACTTTCAGACGGACGATCGCTTCCTGGTCACGCTGCTCCTCATCGGCTCGCCCGAGCTGCGCGAGCGCGTGCGCCGGCTCAAGCACCTTGACCAGCGCATCACCATCCGCTACCACCTCAACACGCTCGACTACACGCACACCGCCGCCTACGTCACCCACCGGCTCAAGATGGCCGGCTGCGCCAGGCCGATCTTCACCGAAGAGGCGATCAAGCTGATCTTCGACTTCACGCGCGGCACGCCGCGCGAGATCAACAACCTCTGCGACGTCGCGCTGCTCGTCGGCTACACCAAGCGCGCCAAGGAGATCGGCGAAAAGATCGTGGCCGAGGTCATCAAGGACATGGTGGGGGTCGCCTGATGGTGCGCATGAGCGACCTCGTCCGGGGCATCGCGCGGGAGTCGCCGCCCGCGCCTCTGCCCGCGCGGCCGGCGCCGCCGGAGCGCTCCGCCGAGCCGGCGGAGGTGACGCCGATGCGCCTCATGTCGCTCGCCTCGCTCGGCACCCCGCCGCCGGTCGAGCGGGAAGACCCCGTGCCTCCCGAGCCCGAGCCGCGCGTCCCCGAGCCCCCCGCCGAGAGTCCGGAGCCGCTCTTCGGCGAGCTCCAGGCGTTCCTCGGTGAGGCGCAGCAGCGGCTGCACGGCAGCGGCGGCTTCCCGTGGGGGCGCCTGCAGGCTCTCGTCGATCGCGCCATCAGCGCGCTCGCGCGCTCGGCCGATCTCTTCTGGGTCGCCAACAATCCGGCAGTCCCGGCCGGCGTCGACTACATCGCCTTCCACCAGGCGCGCGTGTGCGTGCTGGCCCTCCGCATCGGCGGTGGCGTCGGCTACGACGGCGCGCGGCTCAGCGCGCTCGGCCTGGCCGCCGCGCTGTTCGACGTGGCCCTCTGGCAGATGCCGGAGGCCATCCTGCGCCGCGTCGACTCGCTGTCCGGCGAGGAGCTCGCGCTCTGGCGCTCGCACCCGCGGCTGTCGGCCGACATCGTCCGCCGCTGGGGCCCGCCCGACGAGCACATCGCGCAGACGATCCTCGAGCACCACGAGCGCGAGCAGGGCCAGGGGTTCCCCCAGGGGTTGCACGGCCCGGCCATCGATCCGGACGCGAAGATCATCGCCCTCGTCGACACGTACACCGCCCTCACGGTGCCGCCGTCGTCGCGGCCGCGGCTCAAGCCCCACGAGGCGATCCGCGAGATCGTGAAGACGCGCAACGACCAGTTCCCGTCGGCGCTGGTCAAGGCGCTCCTCTCCGAGATCTCGGTGTTCCCGCCCGGCACCGTCGTCCGCCTGAACACCGACGAGGTCGGGCGTGTGATCGCCGTCAACCGCCATCATCCGCTACGGCCGAAGGTGGAGATCCTCGCCGACGGCAAGGGCCAGCGGCCGCCGGCGCCGAAGATGCTCGACCTCTCCGAGGCGCCGTTCCTGTACATCAC
>Ga0137409_10003966_pt1 | contig 15648 bp, 9 predicted proteins | sample CZODoug1_16funga_FD_122059 | JGI IMG/M metagenome (GOLD analysis project Ga0137409, IMG submission 122059) | Vadose zone soil fungal communities from Angelo Coast Range Reserve, California, USA - CZODoug1_16fungal (Hybrid Assembly) | ecosystem: Environmental > Terrestrial > Soil > Vadose zone... | reverse complement strand
TCCGAATCCGCATCCTGGGTACAACTATTTCCGGATCCGGGACCTCCCGCCCCGCTTCATCGTGCACAACGAGAATATCATCGCGCTGGTCTTCTCCGAGTACGCGCGTCACCTGGGACTGCAGAAATTCCTGAACGCGCTGAAGACGAACGACGCGACCATCTTCCGCGTCTCGACCAGCCCCATCGCGCAGCTCTACAACACGCTCTGCCGGGCCGGTCTCGATGGCCGGGCGCTCTCGAGCGTCATGGGCGTGAACGAGGCGGGCCCCAAGCCGTATCTGATCCCGCTGGCGTACGCCGACTACTTCACCGCGTACCGGTCCGCCTCCAAGGCGGACTACGCGTCCATCTTCGAGAACATGCTCCCGCGCGAGTGGGTGGACCTCTACTGGGATGGGTACAAGGACAACGTGCGCCTGGCCGTGCCCATGGACGCCACGCACACGCCCCAGTTCGGAAACCTCACCGACATCGCGATCGCGCTGGGCGTCAATTCATCGACCCCGGACCACTAGGAGGCGCCGACGTTTCTTGTCCGGAGGAATTTCAGGATGCCGCTCGTGCCCGTCGTGAGGAGATTCGCTCCGTTCTGGCTGGGGCTCATCGCGCTGGTCGTGCCGGTCTCCGCGGGCGCGCAGCCCACCGAGGATCGGACCTATCTGCGCAACAAGGTCTCGTTCCGGTACGTGGCCGCGCCGAACGACACCGCGCGTGCGCCGGCGGTCCTGGACAACATCGGCATCTGGGGAGGCACCGAGACGGGCGCCTTCTGGTCCAATCCCAACATTCCCGGTCTCAAGAACATGGTCCGGGCCCTCCTTCAAGAGCCCGGCCATGGCGGCGATGGGAATCTTCAGTACGTGGCGGCGCAGATCATCAAGGTGCTGAACAAGCCCGTCATCATCATGCTTCTGGACGACACCGGTACCGCGATGAACCGCGGCGCGTACCGGAAGTGGGATGCCTGCACCGACGGTCACGGTCACGCGTGGCCCTGCGCCTCCAACATGGCCACCGGTGACGACAGCCGCGAGCGGTGCGCGCGTGAGCTGCACCAGGCCGTTCCCGCGAGAAGAGATGCCTGGGCCGGGCAGATGGCCCTGGGGCAGGCGGTCTTCAACGGAGATCTGAACTGGGCGACCAGCACGTTCATCCACGAGCTGGTGCACACGCAGGACCGCTCCGATGGACGCGCGCACATGTTCTGGATGAGCAGCAGGTCCTATCACTACGGCGCCGACGGCACGCACTATGGCGTGGAAGCCATCCCCAATCTGGCCGCCACCTACCAGGAGGGAATCGCCAACACCCTCCGCCTGGTCGTTCACGCGGGCCGGCGGCAGGAGATGTTCGACTGGTTCGCCAACAACGACGTGGTCTACGTCGAGAAGGCCCTGCATCCCGAGGGCACCGGCGTCGGCGACACGCTCCCCTGCTATACCAGCGTGACCGCGCCCTCCCCGGACGTCTGGCTCTACAACCAGCTCCGGAGAGCCGGCATCCGCGAGCTCTCGCCTTCGGGAGGCGACGTGCCCGCCGATACCGGCTACGCCTATTACCGTATTCGGGACCTTCCGCCCCGGTTCATCGTGCACGACGAGTACATCCTGGCGCTCACGTTCTCGGAGTACGCCCGGCACATGGGGCTTCCCCGGTTCATGGCCGCGCTCCAGGCGAACGACGCGACGCTGTTCCGTGTCTCCACCAGCCCCGTGGCGCAGCTCTACAACACGCTCTGCTTCGCGGGCCTGAACGGGCGCCCGCTCTCCAGCGTCACGGGCGTGAACGAGGCCGGGCCCAAGCCCTATCTCCTTCCGCTCGCATACGCCGACTACTTCACCGGCTACAACGCGCGCAGCAAGTCGGACTATGCCGCCATCTTCGAGAACATGCTCCGCCCGGAGTGGGTGGACCTCTACTGGGACGGCTACAAGGACGAAGTACGCGCGGCCGTGCCCATCAGCGCAGGCCGGAGGCCCGATTTCGGCGACCTGACCACCATCGCGATCACGCTCGGCGTCAATCGATCGGAGCCGGACGCGCCCTAGAGGCGCGTGGCTCCCTGGAGGAACGGATCATGCCAGCCACAGCACTTCTCCTTCGCCCGCGGTCCACGATCGCGAAGACCCTGACCCTCGCCGCCCTTCTCGCGTCCGCGGTGGCCCCGGGATGGGCACGAGCCGAGGGAGAGGCGGCGGCAGCTCCGGCTCCGGCGGCCCAATCTCCGACAGAGTCGGCCTCGCCGGTGAGCGCGACCGGACTCCTCCCCATCTTCGGAGTCGGGCTGGATCTCGACGGCCTCTCCTCCAGTGCAAGCCCCGACGACGCGGTCGCCTCGGTCCAGAAGCTCTATGACAAGTATCTGAAGGCCGCGGGGTTCAACGTCATCCAGTTCCCGGTCGAGGTGAAGGAGCTGGGGGACAAGGGCGCCGGCCGTCTCGCCAAGCTCTGCGTCTGGGCGAAGGCGAACAACGTCCGCCTCGCCCCGATCCTGATCGGCGCAACCCAGGGCGAGGCGTTGCCCGGCGACTTTCCGGACCGGGTGGGGTCCTTCGCCGCGAAGACCGTCGAGCTCACGGGGAAGGCGGGAGACGCCCAGGCCTATTCGCAGATCATGCTCTACCAGCTGGAGCGGCCGCTGAATCACCCCGCGAGCCACGGACCGATCGAGGCGGCGAAGGCGGCCGAGATCCTCAAGGCGACGGTCGAGAAGCTCCACGCATCGGAGCAGACGGCGCTCGCGGGAACCTCGCTACAGGCCACACCGGTCCTCGTGGGCGCGTCCTTCGATTACGAGCTGATCCGGTTCGGCGCCATCGTGAACGTCGCGCTCACGGACGAAAGCTACCAGCAGGCGTACGAATCGCTGCGCGGCTATCTCAGCGCGGTCCTGGGCACGGCGGCCGTGGACGTGGTGTCGCTGGAATGGTTCCCGGGAAGCGTCAGCGCGGACGCGGTGGACCGGTTCCCCGATCTGGTATCGAAGCTCCAGGGGGACTTCCCCGGAAAGCTCCTCCTCATCGGAACCGGCTACTCCACGGCGGCGGGCTCCGAACAGGACCAGTCCAAGTACTACACCCAGACCTTCAACAACCTGAGCGACCTCCGCACGAACCAGGGGGTCGAGTCCTCGTTCGCGGGAATCCTCTGGCGCACGGCGATGGACCGCCCCAAGGGCGAGCCGGATCCACCTTCCTCCAAGACGCTCTCGGAGCTGCCTCAGTGGAACTGGTCCGAGCGCGCATCCGAGCTCACGCGCATGTGGAACACGCCGGGAGCGGATTCGAAGGAGATGCGCTGGTGGTACGGACGCGTGGAGAGCCACTTCGGCCTTCTCGGCGGCAGCAAGGACCTGGGGAAGCCGGGCGAGCCCAAGCTCTCCTATCAGCTCCTCTCCCACCTCAAGACCTCGCTCACGGCCGCCGCGGCATCGACGGGCGCCGGTGAGATCGCCACGCAGCTCGCGTCGACACCCGGAGGCGCGAAGGGGGTCGCCGGCGCGGTCAAGGAGAAGCTGCAGGCGGCGCTCTTCGGAATGCTCGACGCCTGGATCGCCAAGACCGCGGAGAATTTCGTGAGCGGCGGATCGAGCAACGGCGGTGGTGGCGGCGGCGAGAGCTTCGACGGCCTAGGTGGCGGCGGCGGCGGCGGCGCGCCTCCCCCGCCCCCGACGCCTTCCAACATGGCGGACCTCGCCATCTCCGGGTTCGAGCCTGTGGATGCGATCGTCACGGGGGTCGTCACACCCCTCACGTTCACGGTGGTGAACAACGGCACCGCCTCCGCCACGAACGTCGTCCTCTATCTTCGCGAGAACGCCTCCACCGACCTCGCGAACTCCACGCCGACCGTCATCGGCCCGAGCGGCACCTCGACGATCAACGTTCCCTGGACCCCCGCCCATGCCGGCAATCACCAGAACGTGACCCTGGAGGCCTACTGCGACAACGAAGGATCTCAGGGCAACAATCGAATGGAATTCGGCGATGTGACGGTATCGTCCGCGCCGTCGGGAGGCGGCGGAGGCGGAGGCGCGGGCGGAGCGGGAGGCATCAGGGTAGTCAACCCGGGCCGCCTCGGCGCGATGCAGGGGGTGCTGACGACCACGACCGCTCCGGGGTTCCTCAAGATCGAGGCCGTGCGCTCCATGCCGGTCGTGATGATGTCCACGATGGGCGGCCCGTCCACCGGCACTCCGATGATGAGCACCGGCGGTGGAAGCGGCGTCCATGTTCTGAGCGGCCCGGGCACGGGCGGAACCGGCACCGTCGGGAGCGTGGGTGGTGGCACGACGATGGGCAGCGTGGGCGGCGGAGGCGCAACACAGTCGACGTCCCAGGCCATGACGGCCGCGCCCGCGCCGTCGGGACCGCAGCCCTACAGCCTTGCCTTCACCGTGACGAATCCCTTCAACCACAATTTCAGCGACGTGCGCGGAACCCTGAAGATCGAGAACAAGGTCGTGGCGACCAAGAATCTCGGCGTTCTCTTTCCGCACCAGCGCCGGACCGTGACCTTCGAGCAGTGGACCCCCTCGAAGGCTGGAACCTTCCCGGTGGAGATCCAGCTCGCCGGCACGGGCCCCGGCGGACGCCCGCTCACGTCCAGCGCGGCGGACCGGATCACCGTGAGCCCCGCCTCGATGAAGCCCGGCATCCCGCCGGCTCCCGGAGCGGGGGCGATGACGAGGTCGGTGCTGGTCGGGAAAGGATCGGGAGGCACCACGTCCACGGGCTCCCCGATGACCGCGGGGACGACCCCGATGAGGCAGACCCGGATGCTGATGCCGCTCATCATGGCGCCGGCATCCACCGGAACCCCGATCCAGACGCGATCGCTCGCGATGATGACGCGAGGAAAGCTCGGCACAGGCATGACCTCCCTGCTCGGAGTCACGGCCAACAGCATCGTCCTGACTCCCTATCCCCCACAGCCCGGCACCGACATGGCGATCTCGGTCCGTCTCTTCAACTCGGAGCGGGTGCCCGCGAGCAAGGTCAAGGTCGAGGCTTTCGTCGGGGACGAGAAGCTGGGCGAGGCGAGCATGGACGTGCCGGTCGCACAGCCCGTGGTCGCCTCCGGATTCAAGACCTGGAAGGCCAAGCAGGGGCGCTACGACGTACGCGTCGTGGTGAGCTGGGCGGACCGGAGCGGCTCGGCCTCGAAGCCGATCGAGATCGGATCCAAGGGCGCGCGAATGGGAGAGCGAATGGGCGTCGCCTCGCTCATCGGCCGCGCCTCCTTCTCCATGCCGCGGCTCCTCGTGACGGCCGCGGACGTGCGCCTGAATCCCCTCGCTCCCGCGGCGGGACAACCGGTCGAGCTCTCGGTCCGCGCCCAGAACGCCGGCACGGCCGACGCGAAGGGGGTCCGGGTCGAGCTCTTCGCCGATCAGGTGAAGATCGGTGAAGCGACCGGCGACATCGTGGCCGGGAAGGACTACATCTTCACGGGCTTCCCACGGTGGACCCCGGGCGCCGGCAGGCATGTCCTTCTCTGCCGCGCCACCGTGCTCGGTCAGACCACCGAGGTCACCCGCGACGTCACGGCCGGCCTCATGGCGACGCTCGTGGCGCCGACGCTCATGAAGCAGCCGGCGATTCTCGCGACTCCCGAGACCAAGATGGCGCCCCTGGGAGGAACGCTCATGATGGCGAAGTTCGAGCGTCCGGATCTCCAGATCACGCCCGCCGACATCACGTACGCGCCGGCCATGCCGAAAGCCAACGAGCCGGTGACGATCACGATCCGGGTTCAGAATGTGGGGACGGCCGCCGCCAGCGGAACCGTGACGGGCGTGCTCCAGGTCGATGGCGCTGAATCCGCGCGCCGCGACTTTCCGGTGTCCTTAGCACCCGGCGGGATGATGTCCCTGATGTGGCCGGTCACGACACCTTCGGGATCGACGCTCACGGCAGTCGCGACCGCCTCGGTTGCGAACGATGCCCAGCCCGGAAACGACGAGGCACGCGCCTCGACCTCGATTCTGAGAGTGATCGAGAAACAACAGCTCCAGCTGCCGCCGGAATCACAGCCGCGGCTGATCCGGTAACCAAGGGGGTCTCATGAATTCCGGCTCTCGTTCCCGTTTGCTCCGCACTCTGATTCTGACGTCCGCTCTCGCGCTCGGCGCGGGGACGGCGCAAGCCCAGTCAGCGTACACGGTAACCCTAAACCCGGTGCCCTTCGCACCGCCGTACCCGTCCATCTGGAGGTCTTCGAATTCGTTCATCACGATTGCCTTCTCGAATCAGATGGGGGAACCGATTCTGGCGGATCTCCAGATCAGCATCTTCCGTGGCGGGATCCTGGTGGGGAGCACGCCTCCCCTCCCGCGCACCTACAGTCCCGGCTACGTATTCTTTCCGACGAACCTGGTCACGGACTGGTCCCGGGTGGGATTCAACGGGGAGGTTCGCAAATCGGTCGACGGGACCGGAAGGCTTCCCGACGGGACGTACACCGTCTGCGCCGATTTCACGAACGTGCGAACCGCGAGCGGGTCGCCGCTCCCCTCCCTCCAGACCTGTACCAACTATCTCGTCTTCTTCCCCAAGCCGCCGACGCTGATCTTTCCGGAAAACGGAAGTATCGTGTCGATCCCACAGCCCGTGTTCCAGTGGACGCCCGTGATGTCGCAGATCGGCAGGCAGCTTCCCCATTGGTTCCGGCTGGTCGAGATGTTTCCGGGGCAGACGGCCCCTCAGGCCATCGAGGCGAACCGGCCGGTCTACGAGGGGCTCTTCAACACCACCAGCGCGATTCCGTATCCCGCCTCGGCCCCCCTGCTCGAGGAAGGGAAGACGTATGCGTGGCGCGTCCAGGCGGCGTTTCCCTTTGGAGCTCTCAGGGGCCCGATCGGTGGTCTCAAGTCGTTCGGCTCCCCGCCGGCCGGCAGAGGCGGGATGCCGAGCCCCAACTTCAGCATCATTGATTACGGCAACAGCCCGGTGATCACCTTCGGCGAGAACGAGGGTAAGAGCCGCGTCTACACGTTCACGTGGGTGTCCGATCCCATGCGGGCCGCGAAGCTTCGCGAGGCGCGGATGGGATTGGCGTCGCCGGACGCCCGCGTCGGCGCCCTCGGGGACGCGCAGGACGGATCCGACGCGAGTAGCGGCGCGACCGTCCCTACCCGAGCGGAAGTCGAAGGCGGCGGCAGGAATTTCGCGGACCACCTGATCCGCGCCCTGGTGTCGCTGTGGCGTCCCGATCCGGGAGCGTCATCGGCCGCGGCGCGAAGCGGCTCGGGGATGCGAACCCAATCGGCCGCGGACCCGCGGCTCGCGCAGGCTCCCGCGGCGCCGGGCCAGCCGGTGACCACCACCTCGGTTCTGCCGGACACTTCCAGCGTCGGTCCCGATTCGGCCGCCGTCGTGCCGAGCGCGCCCGAGGTCATTCCGGCCGACGCTGTCCCCATGGAAGCAACCCCGACGGCGGTCTCTCCCACGGTGCAGCCCACGGGGGTCGGGCCGAACTGGGCGAAGCTCCATGGAAACGCCTCGCTCGTGGGCGAAACCTACAGCCGCGACGGCTCAGGCTTCCCGACCCGGCCCGATCAGAGTGCGCGGGTCGTGACGGGGCTGACGGTCGGGGTGGTCGGCGATCGAGTTCAAGTGCCCGTCTCGGCTCTCGTGTCGGGCGATCAGGTCGCCTACAGGCAGAACATCAATCAGTTTGCGATCGCCCCTCACTGGCAGTGGGCGGGCCTCACCGCCGGCAACCTCATGCCTCAGTATTCCAACTACACGCTCGCCGACGCGACGCTCCTCGGGGGCGGATTCGAGCTCAATCCCAGGGGGTGGCGGCTGGGATTCGCGAGCGGGCGCGCCCGCAAGGCGATCATGCGAACCCCCGAGTATCCCGTGAGCCCGCAATTCGCGCGCAACATGACCGCGGGGCGAATCGGATACGGCGATCCGTCGGCCAACTCGGTCGAGGTCTCGATCCTGCGCGCGAAGGACGATGCGGGATCCCTGGGAGGCGCCGAGAGCACGCTGACGATCACGCCCGAGGCGAATACCGTCTATTCGGCCAAGTTGCAGGGCGTGATGCCGGTGCGGCACGTACGTGCGCAGCTCGAGACGGCCCTGTCCAGGTACGACCGGGACAGCCGCTCCACCGCTCCCACGCTGGACGGCCACGCCCTGGGGCTCCAGGTCTTTCACGAGACGGGTCTGTCGCGGCTGGGGTTGAAGGCCGAATACCTGAACGGCGGCTTCAAGACGCTCGGCAACAGCGGAATCACGGGGGATCGCCTGGAGCTTGGCGCGAACGGGCGCCTCCAGATGCTGAAGGGAAAGCTCTCGCTCGACGGCACCGCGGGGCTCCAGAACGAGGGCGTGAATACGAGCGCCATCGCGGACACCAGACGTAGGAGTTACGCGCTGAACAGCTCGTGGCAGCCGGGATTCCGGTTCGGCACCGACGCGCAGTTCTCGATCTACACCAGTGAGTCGGACGCCTCGGATTCCCTGCTCCAGGGTACGTCGAACACCACGCGCATGGTCGCCATCTCGCCCCATACGACGTGGAATTACGCCGGAATCCAGCACTCGGTCTCGTGCTCGGCGATGCTCCAGAAGTCGAAGAACCTCTCCGGCGGGACGTTCCTCAACACGGAAAGCCTCACCCTCTTCGCGAACTGGGCTCTGGGGATCTCACAGCCCTGGACGGTGACCGTCTCCGGGAACTACACGCGGACGGACTTCACCGTCAGCGTGAGCGAGGTGAGCACGTTCGGGCCGGGGTTCTCGTGGGCCGCGTTTCGCTCGAGGGTCCTGACGAATGGGCAGGTGCAGTTCATACGCTCGCGCAACGGGAACTCAGGCATCGACTACGATGTGGCGCCACGTATGGAGACGCGCTGGGAGTTCGCGCCGCACCAGGCATTGCTGCTGAGAGGGAATTACCGCCACTTCAAGTATGCGGACCCGACGACGCCCCTCTTCGACGAGCGGACCGCTTCGCTGGAGTACGTCACGAACCTCTAGCGCTACGGCCTTCCGCCGACCTCGTCGAGGTGATCCAGGAGGTCCTGGGGATCCGCGTACACGCGATACGCTCCCGCGCGCTCCAGCTCCTCGGGCCCGTAGCCTCCCGACAGGAGCCCGATCCCGAGTGCGCGCGCCCGCTGCGCGGCGAGCATGTCCCACACGCTGTCGCCGACGACGGAGGTCGTCTCCACGGGCACTCCCAGCTTTTCCGCGGCCGCGAAGAAAAGATCCGGATCGGGCTTGGCGTGCTTGACGTCATCGTGCGTCACCAGCACGGTCTGCTTCAGATCCAGGCCGAGCGCCTGGATCGTCCGGGCCGCCGACTCCATGTGCCCGCTCGTGGCGATGGCCCAGGGAACGCCGTTTCCGGTCAGCGCCTGAAGCAGCTCGCGAGCGCCGGGCAGCGGAGCGACGGCGTTCGCCACGCGCTTGTAGGCGTCGGTGTGGCCCCGCTGGATTCTCTCGATTCGATCGGGCGAAAGCTCCACGCCGACCTCACGCAGGAGCATGTTCGCGAAAAGCCCCCCGCTCATGCCGATCTTTCGATGAATTCGCCAGACGGCGAGATCGATTCCCTCGGCGCGGATCGCCTCGTGCCAGGCGAGCACGTGCTGGTACACGCTGTCCACCAGAGTGCCGTCGAGATCGAAGATGAAGGAGGTGCGGGAGCGCATCCGGAAAGGATACGCCAGAGGCTACTGCCAGCCTGAATCCTTTTCGATGAGCAGCGCCGCCAGGCCCGCCGCGCCGGCATTCCCCTGATCCAGATATCCGGTACCGGCCAGCTCGTGGGCGTCGGCGCGCGACCATCCCGCGACGTGCGAGTGCCCGAAATAGAGCTCGTGGATGCTGCCCTGGAGCCGCACCGGCTCGAGGAGCGCATCGAGGGTTTCCTCGTCGAAGTTCCGGAACCAGCCATGGTTCTCGTAGGCGCCGAAAGGCACGGTGACCAGGAGGGAGCCTCCGGGGCGCGTGATCCGCATCATCTCCGCAAGGGCCCGCTCCGCCGTGGGCGCCCCGGCGAAGGACGCGCCCGCGTAGCCCGAGTTGTCCATTCCGATGTGCTCCAAGGAGGAGATGCACCACACCAGATCGAACGCGTCGTCGGGAAACTCGGTGTCGCAGATGTCTCCGCGCACGGTCTCGGAGTAGAGCTCTCCGGCATCGAACACGGCGTCGGCCATGTCGATGCCAGTGAGGTTGCGCGGGGCCGGAAGCGAGCGGATCAGATCGCGGTGACAGATCATGCTGTTCGCGTAGCCAACGTCCAGCACGCGGGCGCCGGGCGCGTAGGAGAGCCTCGCCAGGAGGAGCTCGACGACGCGCTCCGGCAGGCCGAGACCGCAGGGATTCGGAAGTCTGACGAACGCCGGGAAATGGTGCCAACCCGACTGGAGCGCGCGGTGGTACTCGCGGGTGATGCTTCGCTGCAGATCTTCACCGACGAGACTCCCGATGAAGGCGGGGATTCTGGCGACGGCTTCGACAAGGCCCACGTGAGGGTCTCCATTCCCTTGGAGAACGCGGGCGCCGCGCCACGGAGCGGAGCCCGTACCCGTACCGTGGACCTATCGACCGGATGGAAAGCGTTGTTGAAGAGCGTGTGCGGCGGGGAGTCGAAAGCGTTGCGAAAATACGTGATGTTGGGACTCTAACCTACTGTCAGTACTCGTTAAACGCGTCGTCTGGATAGCAGTAGAGCCAGCGCTCGCCGGGCTCGGCCGACGCGACCACCGGATGCGTGCTCTTGCGGGCGTGCTTGCTCGCGTGCTTGTTCGGCGAGGAGTCGCAGCAGAGCGTCATGCCGCACGTCTGACAGGTGCGAAGATGCACCCACTCCGAGCCGATCCGGACGCACTCCTCACATTCGCGCTTCTTGGGCAATTTGACTCCCTTGATCTGCTCGAGATGCGCGCACGTCGCGGCTTCCATCGGTCTACCTCCGTTCCAGCTCCGCCCGGTTCCATCCCGCGAGCGTGGCGGCGGCCTCGTACGTCGAGTTCAGGAATGCCGTCAGCTCGTCGGCCGGGTTCCGGGCGGTGCGAACCGCTTCGTAGGGAAGAAAGAACTCGTTCCACACCTTGTCGTCGTAGTACGCGGCCGCGGGGTGGACCTTCGCCTCCTTGAGTCCGGGCGGCTCGGGCGCCGCGTACGCATAGAAGGAGGCGTCCAGCGGCAACCTGCCGGGCCAGAACCCGTGGCTGATCACTTCGTGAGAATACGCCTCCTGGTTCATCGCGTCGGCTCCCGGCCTCTCGGGCGCACGCTTTCCATTGAACCTCGTGACCGCCAGATCGAAGCCTCCCCAGAAGAAGTGGATCGGGCTGCACTTTCCGATGAAGGCGCACCGGAACCTCTCGAACACGGGCTTCATCGAGAGGAGCGCGCGCCAGAAGGCGTTCACCGCGTCCGGATCGTACGTGTGGTGCGTGACGTCCTTCTCGAAGCGGATCGGATCCGGGATCTCGACCGGCATCGTCCAGATGTGGACCTGGATGTCGAGCCCGCGCAAGGTGTCCATCACCCTCTGGTAGAACTCGGCGACGGTTCGCGGCTCGAGCGGGATCGTCTTCGTGACCCCGTCCGAGGTCTGGAATACGAGCTGGTGCGCCACGAAATCGAACGTCATCCGCAGGGTCCGGCCGCCGACGGTCATCGCGGGGGTCGAGAGGCCGCGCGCGGTGAAATGAAAGGTGACGTTCCACCAGTGATTGGTGAGCGGCGTCAGCGCGAGGCAGATCTTCCCGACGATCTGGGTCCACATGTGGAGCGTGGCGCGTGTGTCCTCCCACGCGCTGAGCTTGAGCTCGGGCCAGGTCTCCTTGGCTACCGAGATCGAAGTCATGCTCGCAAGCTACCTCAAGCGGACGATCTTTCGGGAGGAAATCGCTCCGGTTTGATCCTTGATGGATACGAAATAGATTCCGGCGGAGGCCTTCTTTCCGAGGCGGTCGCGGCCGTCCCAGTGTATCGAGTGCGTCCCGGCGGGTTGGGGGCCCGCGAAGAGGAATACGACCAGCCTGCCCTGCGCGTCGTGAACGGTGATACGAACGTCGGAATCACGCCTCAGATCATAGGAGAAGTCGGCCGCGCCGGAAAATGGATTCGGGCGTCCCGCCGAGAGCGCCGGGGCCTGCGGGGGCGACGAAGCGAGACCGTTCCAGCGGGCGAGCGAGAAGGCGCTCTTGTCTCCCGCTCTGGAGAAGGAGCCGCCGACGTAGAGCGAGCCTCGATACTCCGCGGAAGCATACACCGCTCCATGGGTCCCCGATCCCAGGGAGCGCCACGTGCGTCCATCCCACAAGAGCGCATTCGGCTTCTCTCCCGTGGAGCGCAAGAGGAGCTCTCCGCTCAGGAAGAGCCGGCCCCCGGCTGTGTTCACGTGTCGGCCGTATCCAGCGACACCGGTTACCGCAGTCCAGAGCGTACCGTTCCACTCCGCCAGCGGACTTGGATTCCCGTAGGGACTATCGGAGAAAGCCCCCGAGGCAAAGAGACGTCCGTTGTAGGAGGTGAGCCCGGTGATGTTGGGTACGGAAAAGTCTCCGAACGAAAAGGACAAGGGACGCCAGCCTTGCCCGTTCCATGCAGCAGCCCCCTGCGCCAGGATTCCGCCGATCGAGGTGAACCCGCCGGCGACGATGAGCTCACCCTTGTGAACCACCATCGATGCGACGCCCTGGTCCTGAGCGCCGATCAGACCGATCGGCGCCCAAGCGCTGCCATTCCACTCATAGACCCCGCTCGCCCGGTCATCGAACCAGAAATGCGCCGTCCCCAGGATCAATCTCCCCGAGTAGCTCAGGATCTGCACGCCGCTGGTGCCGAGCGTATCCATCGACGTCCATTGGCCGCCGGTCAGGCGAGCAGCGGCCGAGGAGATCCCAATTCCGCCACTGGAAAAGTCGCCCGCCGCGTACAGCGTGTCGCTCCGCTCCGCGAGGGACTGGGCGTCCCCCGATGGGAACGGCAGGGTAGCCCAGCTGGAGCCGTCCCACCGCATCACGGGAGTCGCGGTTGCCCAGGCGGCGCCCGTCGCGAAATAGTCGATATGGCCCGCCACGACAAGATCGTCCTGAAAAGGTACCATCGCACGAATCAAGGCGGGCCCTCCCACAAAGGAGGCCAAACCCCTCATGTGGACATTCCATGGTTCATAGTCGCGCCAGGAAGTGCCGTCCCATCGGACCATGCCAAATCCGCGCGGAGCCCCATTCTCGTCGTAGGCTCTGGCGCTTCCGCCGAGACCGATGAGGCTGCGACCGTCAGCGAGGAGCTGGCGGGCGAACCCATGGAACGCGGACAGGGAGCTCCACGTAGAGCCCTCCCACCGCTCGATCCCCCCGTAGGTCGAAACGTTCAGGGTGTCATTACTGACGGCCATCGAGCTTACTCCGTAGAGCTCGCGGCCCCCCAGCGAGCTCCACGTGGACCCGTCCCACGCAGCGATCCCTTCGATGTGCTGACCTCCAATGCTGTCGAAGGTCCCAGCCGCGTAGAGCTTCCCGCGGAAGGTTGCCAGGCTGGTGATCTCGGAGTACGCGTACGGATCCTGCGTCCCGACCTCACCCACGGGAAACCATGTGCTCCCATTCCAAAGCGCGATGCCCGCCACGCGAACTCCTCCCGCCTGATTGAATGGACCTGCAATGTAGAAGGAATCCCCCACAGCCTGCATCGAGAGGACGCGGCCCTGGATCGGAGTGGTCAGCCATCGCCACGTGGACCCATTCCAGGCGGCGAGCGCGTAGCCGTAGCCGTTCGGCGTGTACGCATATCCGCTCGCGATCAGCTCTCCCCGAAAGACGGAGAGAGCATTTGTCTCATTGCAGCAGTTGAAGGGATACGGGGAGTCGAGGACCGAGGACCACTGGCCATCCCATTTCGCCAGATTGTAGGTGTACTTGCCGTCTACCCGGTAGATCCTGCCGCCCACATACAGGGCACCCCTGTAGACGACGAGCGACATCACGACTCCTTCTACTCCCCGGCTCAAGGAATGCCACTTCGCGCCGTCCCATCGCGCGATGTTGTTCGCCGTCACTCCGCCGATTTGCGTGAAGCTACCTCCAACGACGAGGTCATCGCCAAACCGGACCGCGCAGTAGAGGTCACCGTCGCAGGAGGGAAGACCGAATTCGTCTCCCCATAGAACATCTTCGGCCGTGGCGGGTCTTACCGGATCCGAAAGAGCCTCTGGGGGACTTCCTGGCTGCGGTGGACGTTCGGGGAAGAGCTGGCGCAGCGCCTCGCGCGCACGCTCCCGTTCGCCTCGGGGAAGCATCTCGCCGGACGCGCTAGCACCACCGATAAAGGCGGGCACAACGAGGAGCATTGCCAGGCCCAAGGCGCGCCACGTCATTCGCGAATCGTACGCCTGTACCCTGGCGACGACAACGCCCCACAGCTATAGATCAAGATTGCAACTACTTAGAAGCGTCGCCGCGAGTGTTTTCTTAGGGAATGTGCCACCGGGCAGATCACCGCGCCAGGTCCAAGAGAAGATCCGGGGCTAAGATCGATGGCTGGCCACGGCTGCTGTGGTCCGCCGAATGGCCTGCCTAGGAACCTCTCTCGAAAGGAGACGCTGCCATGGCCACTCGCGCGCATCCCACCACCACCAGCGCATTCGGAGCGCCGCCCACCCGGGCGTTCACCATCTGGGCAATCCTCTTCATCGTACTCGGAGGCCTCGCGATCGCGCTGCCCTTCGGCGCGGGGCTCGGCGTCACGATCTTCCTCGGCTGGATCATCGTGTTCACGGGAGGCGCGCACGTCGCCTCGGCATTCTCCCATCGAGTGGTGGGCGGCAAGATCTGGCGAGTCCTGCTGGGGCTCCTCTACATCGCAGGCGGGCTCTTCATCGTGTTTCAGCCAGGTATCGGGCTCCTGTCGCTTACGCTGGTGCTTGCGTCCTTGTTCCTCGCCGAAGGCGTCCTCCTCACGATCGCCTTTTTCCGGATTCGCTCGATGCCGGGCTCGGGCTGGCTTCTCGCCGACGGCATCGTGACGCTCATCCTCGGACTTCTGATCTGGGTGCGCTGGCCCGCGAGCGCCATCTGGGCGGTGGGAACGCTCCTGGGAATCAATCTCATCATGAGCGGTGTGGCGCTGCTGATGTTTTCGGCAACCGTGCGTAAGGTGCTGGCGGTACCCGTGCCGGCCTGACGCGCGCCGCCCTCACCGCGACCAGCTGAGGGAGAAGATCCAGGGAGTTTCCGACTGCTCGCCTTGGGCTTTCGAGTAGAGCGGCGCCGTCGCGGAGAACGAGAAGGCACCCAGCTCCGCGATCGGACGCCCGATCCCCGTCGTGAGCGATAGATCGCGTCGGCCGAGATTCCCTTCTTCTTCCAGACGGCCGCTCCAGCGCTCGGCCTCTTCGCGGCTCAGATTGAGGCCAAGGAAACCGCCCCATCGCCCGGCGAGCGCCCGGCTCAGGGATGCGTTCGCGTTGTAGAGGTTCCCCGGCCGGTACCCGTGCGCGTTCTCGTAGAGGGAGAATCGCGCGAGCCCTGCCAGCTGGAGCTGGACGTGCCCGATCGGGTGTGCGACGCCGGCGTACAGGATGGGAATCCACGTGCCCGTTCCGAACTGGATGTGCTCGTGGGGAAGCCCGAGGCGCCCGAGCTCGAATGGATTCGCCTCGTTCC
>Ga0137409_10003965_pt1 | contig 15648 bp, 16 predicted proteins | sample CZODoug1_16funga_FD_122059 | JGI IMG/M metagenome (GOLD analysis project Ga0137409, IMG submission 122059) | Vadose zone soil fungal communities from Angelo Coast Range Reserve, California, USA - CZODoug1_16fungal (Hybrid Assembly) | ecosystem: Environmental > Terrestrial > Soil > Vadose zone... | reverse complement strand
GCCTTTCACGCGGCTCTCAACCGACCATTCCGCAGCAGCGTGCCCGGTGACATCGGTATGGCGGTCGACGGCTGCCGGCAGGACGACGCCGCCCATGTAATCGACATGCTCGCCGATGAGATTCACGCGACCTGGGGCACGCCCGTGCCAGGTCCCCGCTTTAGAGTCCACGAAGCTCCGCGGCTGTGTCCTCGGCGCGTGCGTCGACGATGAACGCGCCCGCACCGAGCTCCGACCCGGCCAGGTACTTCAGCTTGTCTCGGCTTCGGTTGGGCGGATAGAACTCCACGTGGAAATGGTGGTCGGCGCCCCCGCTGCCCGGCGGCTTTTGGTGCATCGCCATCACGTAAGGAAGCGGAATGTCGAAGAGGCGGTCGTATTTCTGCAGCAATCCCTTCAGGATGCGCGCAAACGACTCGCTGTCCTCAGCGTCGAGGTCGAGAAGCCCGGTGCGGTGTCGTATGGGCGCGACGTGCACCTCGTACGGCCAGCGCGCAAATGAAGGGACGAACGCGATCCAGTGTTCGTCGCGGAGCACCGTTCGCTCGCCGCCACGCTCGCCCGCGAGGACATCGCAATAGATGCAGCGCCCGGTCGCGCGTTTGTGCCGGGTGGCGGCGCGAAGCTCGTGCTGCATGACCGGGGGGACGAACGGATACGCGTAGATCTGGCCGTGCGGATGGCTGAGCGTGACGCCGATCGCCTCACCGCGGTTCTCGAAGATGTACACGTAGCGCACGTTGGGCAGCCGACCCAGCTCCTCGGTGCGGTCGCGCCACACCTCGATGAGGTCCTGAATGTGGTCGACCGACTGCTCGCCCAGTGAGGAGTCATGCACCGGCGTGTAGCACACGACCTCGCAGCGTCCCTGCTCACCGGTGAACGACGGGAAGCGGTTCTCGAAAACAGCGATGTGATAGTCCGGTTCGGGGATCTCGGTCTCGAGGTGCCCGGGCCTCGTCGGGCACAGCGGGCAGTGATCCGCGGGCGGATGGTACGTGCGGTCCTGCCGCCACGGCGCGACTGTGACCCATTCCTCGAGCAGGGGATGCCAGCGGAGCTCGCTCAATCCTTGTCGCGCTTCTCGTAATAGATGAGGTAGCGCCCGTCCGCCTTCGGCACGACGCGCTTGCTCAGACGTTTCGCCGTGGGTGGCGTTCCGTTTGGAGACTGGCGGCGCGACGTTCGCGTTGCCTCGGACTTTTCGGCGGTCACCGGAGAGGCTGGTCTGCGAGGCATCGACCGAAAGTTTAGTAGGGGGTGCTTCGCTCCCGTCCGACCCTTGGTACACTCCTGTGCGAAGTTCACTGCCCGTGGGGCAAAGGAGGTGAGGCGGAAGCTTGGATAAACCGAATCGTGGTGCCAGCCGCCTCGTTTGCCAGCCGGGAGCTCGGGAGGACGTGAGCCTCTAGGGCTTCCATTCCGAAACCGGCTCCTGGAGTCGGAGGCGGAAGCACTGCGAACGTCGACAGCAAGGGGTCAGGAAAGTCCTGACCCCTTGTCCTATGCCACCATCTTTGTCGTGACCGAGAACTTCGCCGAGCAGGTGAACCGTCTCGACGGTTGGCTGCAGGCGATGGGTATCACAGTCACGCACGCCACCGCGGACGAGGTTCGCGCCGAGCTCACGATCGGGACAGCCTTGATCGTGAAGCACAACCTCGACGCCTACGCGACCGCGCTCTATCCGCCGGAAAGCAATCATCTGCTCGATGTCGTCCTCCGACATCCGCCGCCCGCCGATGCCTTGGAAATAATCCGGCTGGTCCGTCGGCGCCAACGGCCGGCGCCGCCAGTTCTCGATTCCGCCGATGTCCTGTTGCCGGCCGGAATAGGAGAGCTGGAGAATGAACTTGCAGTCGTCGATCCGGTGCACTTGGTCGCCGACATCGCGCCAAAACGGAATCTTGTCGTCGTGATCGATGAAGGCATAGTTCGGCAGAATGCGCCCGCCGAGCTCAATCGGCACGTGCGAGGTGATGATGGCGCCGACGCCGCCTTTGGCAAAGGTCTTCTCGAAATTGATGCGCCAGGGCGTGCCGGAACCGTCGTAGTTGTCGATGCGCCCGGAAATGCTTGAGCGCAGGATGCGATTCTTGATCTGCAGGCGCCCGATCTTCAGGGGCGTGAAAATTCCTGGCTTACTTTCCGGCATGGGGGCGAGCTCCCAGCAAGAGAGCGAGAAACAATCTTTGACTGTAAATATATATCATTTCGCGAAAAAGGAAAAGCCCGTTCTTAGGACGCCCCTGACGCCAACCGCTGCCCTGTCCGAACATTCTTCAAGAGCAAGGTCGGCAAGACGGCCTGCCGCGCGCGAACCGGCACGCGCAGGCTGCCCCAGGCTAGTTTATCTGCAGCTTGAAGGTCTTGATCGCGCTGCGGTAGCGCTCGATGTCGTCGCGCATGAACTGGACATAGTCGGCGGTGCCGTTCTCGCGCAAGTCCATGCCCAGCGTTGCCATGCGATCGACCATGTCCGGCTCGCGCAGCGCCTTCGCCACCGCGCCCTGCAGGCGCGCCACCAGCTCGCGCGAGGCGCCGGCCGAGGTCTGCAGGCCCATCATGGTGGCGTAGTCGAAGCCTGAAATGCCGAGCTCGATCGCGGTCGGCACGTCGGGAACGGATTTCGAGCGCTGCGGCGTGCTGATGCAGAGCACGCGCAGCTGGCCGGCCTCGATCAGCGGCAGGACGTTGGGGATGCCGGACCAGCCGGCCTGCACTTCGCCCCCGAGCAGCGCGGCAACGAGGGCACTGCCGCCCTTGTAGGGCACGTGCAGCATGTCGATCCCGGCACGCGAGGCGAAGACCGCCATCGTCAGGTGATGCACCGAGCCGTTGCCCGCGGAGCCGTAGGTCATGGCGCCGGGCTTGCTCTTCGCGGCGGCGACGAATTCCGCGAGCGTCGTCGCGGGCACCGAGGGCGGGGATACCAGCACGGTCGGCACCGCGGCGAGCGCGGTGATGAGCGTGAAGTCGCGCAGCGGCGAGTACGTGAGCTTCGAGTTGAGCGCCGGATTGATGGCGAGCGCGCCCGAGTCGCCGAGCATCAGCACATGGCCGTCGGGGTTCGCGCGCGCCACCTGCTCGGCGGCGACCACGCCGCCGGCGCCGGGAATGTTCTCCACCACGAAGGGCTTGCCGAAGGTCTCGGCAAGCCGCGCCGCCAGCATCCGCGCCAGCACGTCCGGATTGCCGCCCGGCGCGGCGGCGGCGATCAGGCGCACGCTCTTCGCCGGGTACTCCTGCGCCGTGGCGAAACCCGCCACCAGGCAAAGCAGGATGATGATGAAGCGCATGCTCATCCTCTCTTGTCGACGAAGCGCGGCGCCTTTACGTTCGCCTCGAACTCCTTGGCGATCGTGCCCCGCGGCAGCAGCGTCACTTCCGGCGTGAGCTGGAAGGTGCGGCGAATCATGTCCACGATCGGAGCGATTCCGCCAGTCCTTGTTTCGACGTGCAGGTGCAGCGCGTCGTTGCCGCCGGCGTTGTAGACCTCGGCGCGGAAGTCGACCACCGACGGGTCGCGGAACATCGCGTCCTCGAGCTCGGCGTGGTTGATGTTGACGCCGCGCACCTTGAAGAATCCGACCGTGCGCCGCGCGTGCCGCATGATTGGAAACACCGACCAGGGATGCGCGCCGCCGGCAGCGGGCGCAAGCGATACCAGGTCGCCCGAGCTCCAGCGCAGGAACGGCGTCATCGTGTTTGACCAGAGCGCAGTGACGACCAGTGAGCCGACTTCGCCCTCTGCCACCGGATCGCCGGCGTCGTCGAGCACCTCGAGATGCCAGAGGTCGGTGAAAGCATGCATGCCGTTGTGGTCGAGGCCTTCGCCCGAGACGATCGCCGCCTCGGTCATGCCGAAGTGGTCGAAGACCTCGGCGCCCCAGGCGCGCTCGAGCTTGCCGCGCTTGACCGGCGGGAGCGGCTCGGCGGGGACCAGCAGCTTCTTCACCGTCGACTGCGAGAGGTCGATGCCTTTGGTCTCGGCGAGGTTGGCGAGGTGCAGGCCGTAGCTCGCCATGCCGATCCAGAGGGTGGGCTTGAGCTGCCCGATCAGCTCGAGCTGCGCTTCGGAGGCGGTGTTGGTTCCCGCGCCGCACCACACCGTACCGATGCCGAGGTTGATCGCGGCGCGGGCGTAGAGGTGGGCGACGGGATGCACCCCCAGCGGGAACGAGATGTGCGCGCAGTCCTCGGCGGTGGCGCCGATCAGCGCCCAGGCGCGCTCGAAGGCCATGATGTTGGTCGCCATGTCGTCGGCCGAGCGCGGATAGAAGAGCGGCCGGCCGGTGGCGCCGCCGGAGCGCCAGTACTCGACGACCTTGGTGCGCGGCGCGATGCAGAACTCCTCGTGGAACCACTGCGCCGGAATCTCGCGCAGCGCATCCTTCGTCAGCACCGGGATGCGCCGCCAGACGTCCGGGTCGTCGAGATGGTCGAGATCCAGGGAAGGCATGCGCCGCTTCCAGAACGGCGACTGCAGCGCGCGCTCGACCGCGATGCGCTTGCGCTCGCTCTGGATGCGGTCGATCTCGGCCGCTGATCGCGGCCACCGGAAATCGGTCACCGGACGTTCTCCAGGAGCAGCAGCAGGCCGCCCAGGATCGCCATGTTGCCGAGCAGGTTGAGGCGCGAGAAGTTCCGCTGCACGGGATCGTCCTTCATCCAGAAGCGGTGGAAGATCGCGCTCGCCGTGATGGTGAAGACGATCAGGCACAGCACGCCGATCGCCGGGTGCCACTCCAGCAGGAGCAGCGCGCAGCCGGTGAGCTGGAACACGATGCCGAGCCAGAAGGTCGTGGCGGGGAAAGGCACGCCGAAGCCTTCCATGCGCTCGATGTGATCGGCGATGCGCGCCTTGGTCAGGTTCGAGAGTCCGGTCACCAGAAAGAAAAGCACGATGAGGTACTGTCCAGCGAGTTCGAGCCAGCTCATGATCAGACGCCCAGGTAACGATGCCAGAGTCCGCGGTCGGCATCGAGCTCGCGCGAGCTGCCCTGCCAGGCGACGCGCCCGCGCTCGATGATGGTGTGCCGGTCGGCGAGCCGCACCAGGCGCTCGATGTACTTGTCGATGACCAGGATCGTCTGCCCGGCCTCGCGCAGCCGGCCGAGGCACTTCCAGATCTCCTCGCGCACCAGCGGCGCGAGGCCCTCGGTCGCCTCGTCCAGGATCAGCAGGTGCGGGTTGGTCGCGAGCGCGCGGCCGATGGCGAGCATCTGCTGCTCGCCGCCCGAAAGCTGGTTGCCCATGTTGTCCGCGCGCTCGGCGAGCCGCGGGAAAAACTCGAGCACCTTGGCGGGGGTCCAGGGATCGGTCCGGGCCGAGCGGTTGCCGGCAAACGCGACCAGGTTCTCGCGCACCGTGAGGTTGGGAAAAATCTGCCGCCCTTCGGGCACCAGCGCGATGCCGGAGCGCGCGATGCGATCGGGTTCTTCGCGCTCGATGCGCTTGCCGCGGAAGCTGATCGTTCCGCCCTTGGCGCGCGTCAGGCCCATGATCGAGCGCACGGTGGTGGTCTTGCCCATGCCGTTGCGGCCGAGGAGCGTGACTGCCTCTCCCGGTTTGATCTGAAATGAAATATCAAACAAGACCTGGCTTGGGCCATATGCGGTCTGCACATTGTGAAGCTGCAGCATCAGGCGGCAACCTCGTCGCCGAGATAGGCCTTTCTCACCTGCTCGTCCGCCTTGATGGTCTCGGGCGCCCCGCTGGCAATGAGGCGGCCGTCCACCAGCACCGAGATGCGGTTCGCGAGGCGAAACACCGCGTCCATGTCGTGCTCGACCAGGAGCACCGTGACGCGCGAGCGGACGCGGTCGATCAGGGCGATCATGCGCTGCGCCTCCTCGGGTCCCATGCCGGCGAGCGGCTCGTCGAGCAGCACCAGCTTGGGACGCGTGGCGAGCGCGAGGCCGACTTCCAGGGCGCGCTGCTCGCCATGGGCGAGCGTAGCTGCGATAGAACTGAGTTTTTGGGAAAGACCGATTTCTCCTGCGACGGAGCGGGCTTCGTCGAATAGACTGCCTTCCGCAGCGACCGGCCGCCAGAACGAGAAGCTGGAGCCGCTGCGCGCCTGCACCGCGAGGGCGAGGTTGTCCAGCACGGTGAAGCGCTTGAAGATGCTCGTGACCTGGTAGCTGCGCGCAAGCCCAAGCCTTACCCGTTCATGGGGGCGTGCGTGCGTGATGTCGCGCCCGTCGAAGCGGATTTCCCCGCGATCGGAAGGCAAAGTGCCTGAAATCTGGCTGATGAGCGTGGTCTTGCCGGCGCCGTTGGGGCCGATCAGCGCGTGGACCTCGCCGCTTTTTACTTCCAGCGTCACGTCGTCGGTGGCCACCACGCCGACGAAGCGCTTCGACACGCGCCTCAGCTCAAGCACCGCGCCTCCGCGACAGCAGCCCGGCGACGCCGTGCGGCGCGAACAGCACGATCGCCAGCATCACCAGGCCGACGCCGAGGTTGGCGTGCTGCTGGTAGTTGGGCGCCACGGCGGCGAGCCAGGGGATCGGGTAGTCGGAGATCACATGCTCGAGACCGAGGAGCACGGCCGCGCCGATCGCACCGCCCCACAGATGGCCGACGCCGCCCAGGATCACCATGATCATCAGCGTGCCGGACTGCACCCAGTGCAGCACGTTCGGGTTGACGTACTTGCCGTGGCTCGCGAGGAGCGCCCCGGCGAGCCCGGCGACCGCGCCGGCGATGACGAAGCAGGCGAGCTGGTAGCGCTGCACCGGCAAGCCGATCGCCTCGGCCCTCGCCTCGTTTTCGCGGATCGCGATCACCACCCTGCCGAAGCGGGACTGCATGACCCTGTGGAGCCCATAGAGCGAAACGGCGAGAAAGAACAGGGCCACGTAGTAAAACACCACTTCGTTGCCGAGATCGAGGCCCAGGCCCAGCTCGGCGCGCTGCGGCAGCGTCAGGCCTTCGTCGCCGCCGTACGCCTTCATCGAATTGACGAGGTAGAACGCCATCTGCGCGAAGGCGAGCGTGATCATGATGAAGTACACGCCGCGCGTGCGCAGCGACACCGCGCCGATCAGCCACGCCGCGAGCGCCGAGGCGGCGATCGCCGCCGGCCAGCCGAGCCAGGCGCTCGTCACGCCCTCGGCGATGCAGATGCTCGCGGCGTAGGCGCCGGCGCCGACGAACGCCGCGTGACCGAACGAGATCATGCCGCCGTAGCCCAGCACCAGGTTCAGGCTGGTGGCGGCGATCGCGTAGATGATCACGCGGCTGGCGAAGCTGACGTAGAACAGGTTGTCGATCGCGCTCATGACGAGCGGGAAGCCGAGGAGGACGATGAACACCGCGATGCTGCGTTTCATCCGCGCGCCGGAAACAGGCCTTGCGGCCGGAAGAAGAGCACCACCGCCATCAGGAGGTAGATCGTCACCGAGGCGATCGCCGGGCCGGCGGCGCTCGCGACGCGCGGCTGGAAGAAGATGCCGAACGCGATCGGCAGGAAGGCCCGGCCGATCGTGTCGACGATGCCCACCAGCACCGCGCCGACCAGCGCGCCGCGGATCGAGCCGATGCCGCCGATGACGATCACCACGAAGGCGAGGATCAGGATGTTCTCGCCCATGCCGACCTGCACGGCGAACAGCGGCGCGAGCATCGCGCCGGCCACCGCGCAGAGCGCGGCGCCGGCGCCGAACACCAGCGTGAAGAGGGTCTTGATGTCGACGCCCATGGCGAGCGCCATTTCGCGGTTCGACGCGCCGGCGCGCACCAGCATGCCGACGCGGGTCTTCGCGACGAGAATGAAAAGAAGCAGGGCAACCAGAATCCCGACCGCGATGATCACCAGCCGGTAGGCCGGGTAGCGCAGTCCGGGCAGCAGCTCGACCGGCCCGGAGAGCGCCTGCGGCATCGGCAGCGCGGCGTCCGAGCCCCACGCGAGCCGCGTGAGCTCGTTGATGATCAGGATCAGCGCGAAGGTGGCGAGCACCTGCGAAAGGTGGTCGCGCGCATACAGGGTTCTCAATACCGAGATTTCCAGGACCATCCCGAGGATCGCCGTCGCCGGGATGGCGAGCAGCACGCCGGCGACGAACGAGCCGGTCGCCTGCACCAGCGTCGAGGCGATGAAGGCGCCCAGCATGTAGAGCGAGCCGTGCGCCAGGTTGATCATGTCCATGATGCCGAACACCAGCGTCAGCCCGGCGGCGAGCAGGAACAGCATCAGCCCGAACTGCAGGCCGTTCAGCGTCTGCTCGAGGATCAGGATCCAGGACAAAACAAATTACTTCATGGGGCAGTCCTGCACGTAGGCGTCGCCGTGATCCTTGAAGACGGTGCCGATGGTCTTGTTGACGAGACGCCCCTGGGAGTCCTTGCCGACGACGCGCAGGTAGTAGTTCTGGATCGGGAACTGGTTGCGGTTGAACTTGAACGACCCGCGCACCGACTCGAACTTGCCGGCCTTCAGCGCCTTGCGCAGCGCCTCGACGTCCGCGATCCTGCCCTTCGCCCCGCGCACGCCGGAGTCGATCAGCATCGCGGCGTCCCAGCCCTGCGCGGCGAACACCGACGGCAGACGCTTGTATTCCTTTTCGAACGCGGCGACGAAGCGCTTGTTCGCCGCGTTGTCGAAGTCGATCGCCCAGTGCGCGGTGTCGAACAGCCCGAGCATCGCTTCGCCGACCGGGCGGATGATGTCCTGGTCGGAGCCGAAGCCCGGCACGATGAGCGGGATATCCGCCGACAGGCCGGCAGCGACGAACTGCTTGATGAAGTTGATGCCCATGCCCCCCGGCAGGAAGATGTAGAGCGCGTCGGGCCTGGCGGCGCGCAGCTGCGCGAGCTCGGCCGAGTAGTCGAGCTGGCCGAGCTGGGTGTAGACCTCCGCCGCGACGTTGCCCTTGTAATAGCGCTTGAAGCCGGCGAGCGAATCCTTCCCGGCCTGGTAGTTCGGCGCGATCAGGTAGGCGCTCTTGTAGCCCTTGTTGGTGGCGTGCTGCCCGGCGGCCTCGTGGTAGGCGTCGTTGGGCCAGGAAGCGACGAAGAAATACGGGTTGCACTGCTTGCCGGCGAGCGGCGAGGGCGCGGCGTTCGGGCTGACGTAGATGATCCTGGCCTCGAACGCCACCGGCACGGCGGCGAGCATGATGTTCGAGAACACGAAGCCGGTGAGGAAGTCGACCTTGTCGAGCCGAATGTATTTCTCGGCGATCTGGCGCCCGACGTCGGGCTTGAACTGGTCGTCGCCGACCAGCACTTCGGCCGGCAGCCCGCCGAGCTTGCCGCCGTTCATCTTCACCGCGAGCTGGAAGCCGTCGCGGATGTCGACGCCGAGCGCGGCGCTCGGGCCCGAGAGCGTGCTGATGAAGCCGACCTTGACCTTGTCCGCCGCCTGCGCGCCCGAGGCCAGGGCGAGCGACAGCGTGAGCGCGCAGATTCTCCTTCTCATGATCCTCCTCCCGTCGAGGCGCCCGATTCTAAAGCGAGTCGAAGTATTGCGCCATGCCGCGGCGTTGCGCTGCGTCGGGAAGCCGGCCGCGGCCGGCGGCCAGGTTGTCCAGCATGTGCTCCGGCTTGCCGGTGCCGGGGATGGCGCAGGTCACCGCGGGATGGGACGCGATCCACTTGAGGAAGAATTGCGCCCAGCTGGCGATGCCGAGCTCCGCCGCCCACGGCGGCAGCGATTTGCCTTTGACGCGCCTGAACAGCGCGCCCTCGGCGAAGGGCCGGTTCACGATCACCGCCGCGCCGAGATCGCGCGCCAGAGGGAGGATGTTCCTTTCGGCATCGCGCTCGCCTAGCGAGTAGTTGATCTGCACGAAATCGTATTGCCTCGTCCTCAGCCAGCGCTCGACCTCGGCATACGCCGACGACGTGTAGTGGGTGATGCCGATGTACCGCACGCGCTGCCTGTGCTTCCATTCCAGGAGGGTTTTCGTGTGGGTCGAGACATCGACCAGGTTGTGCACCTGCATGAGGTCCATCTTCTGCACTTTCAGGCGGCGGAACGACTCCTCCATCTGCCGGATGCCCTCGTCGCGCCCGCTGGTCCAGACCTTGGTGGCGATGAACAGCCGCTCGCGCAGGCCGAGCGCGGCGATGAGATCGCCCGCCACGCTTTCGCTCGAGCCGTACATCGGCGAGGAGTCCACGACCCGGCCGCCGCCGGCGGCGAAAGCCTTCAGCACTTCGCGCAGCGGCGCGCGCTCGGCGGCCCCGGCGCCGACGTCGAACGTCTGCCAGGTGCCGATCCCGATCACCGGCAGCGGCTCGCCCGTCGAGGGAACGGGCCGCGGGATCAATTCCTTCGTGTCGTCTGCCATCACGCTGCCTGCCGCGAGCGCGGCAAGGGCGCCTAGCGCGGCGCGTCTTCCCGGGTCCACGTTTTCATTCTACCGCCGAGGAAAAAGGCGAGCGCGATCCAGGCGGCGGAAATCGCCGCGGCTACCGAGGCGAGCGCCGGCACGCCGCCCAGCACCCAGCCGGAAAGCGCGTCGCCGCCGCGGTAGATCACCGTGTCGATGAAATTCTTCGCCTTGTAGCGCTCCTCGCGCGGCACGACCGTGAACAGCGCGTCGCGCGCCGGCTTCGAGATCGAGAATTCCCCTATCCGGCGCACCACCCCGAAGGCGATCAGCACGCCGAGCACCGGCGCCGCGCCCAGCCACAGAAAGCCGGCGAGCGACACCACCGGCATCAGGGCCAGCATCCACGCCGGGCCCAGCGCGGTGCTGAGCCGCGCGAAGGCGAACAGCTGGACCAGCAAGGTGAGCGCATTCACCACCAGGTCGACGCCGGCAAACAGGCGCGTGCGCTCACCGGCGTCCGGGACCGCATCGCGCACGATGTCGACCTGCGCGAAGTAGAGCGCCGTCGACAGCGCCGTATAGCAGAGCAGATAGCCGCAGATCGCGAGGAGAAAAGGCGAGGAAAGCGCGGCGCGCACGCCGGCGAGGATCGAGCCGCCGATCGGCGCGTCCGGCGGCGGATCGCCGGCGCGCGGATGCGCGCGCGCCCAGCGCCCGAGCATGACGATGCACGGGATGCTGAAGGAAAGAAGGGTTGCGGAAAGAAGCAGCAGTCCCCGTATCCCGAGCGGCGTGACGGCGCCCGCTGCAATCAACGGGCCGGCGATGGCGCCGCAGCTGCCGCCCGCGGCGATGCTGCCGTAAAGGCGCGCCGCCTGCGCTGCGCTGAACAGGTCGGACATGAAGCTCCAGAACACCGACACCACGAACAGGTTGAAGACGCTCAGCCAGATGAAGAACAGCGCGGCATCGAGCCTGACGCTGAACAGCAGCAGGTTCAGCGCGAAGAAGGCGTACACCAGGGGAAGGAGCCGAGCGCGAGAGAGGCGCGCGCACAGCCAGCCGAAGGCCGGCACGAGGGCCAGCATCGCGGCAAACGTGCCGGTGAACAGCCACGGCAGCTTTTCGGTGCCGGCCTCGACCGCCAGCGCGTCGCGCACCGGCCGCAGGAGATAGTAGCTGCAAAGCAGCAGGAAGAAGTAGGCGAAGGCCCACGCCAGCGCGCTCAGCTCGTGCGGCTCGGCGCGCAGCACACGGCAGAGGGCGGCACGCATGCGCTATAGTAGGCCACCGGGAGGAATCACCATGAGCACAGGGGGCTGGATCGCAGTGGCCGTGGCGGTCGCGCTGGTGCTGTTCGCGATCGCGGTCTATAACCGGCTGGTCGTCCTGCGCAACCGTTTCAAGAATGCGTTCTCGCAGATCGACGTGCAGCTCAAGCGCCGCTACGACCTGATCCCGAACCTGGTCGAGTCGGTCAAAGGCTACCTGCAGCATGAGCGCCAGACGCTCGAGGCGGTCACCAAGGCGCGCGGCGACGCGGTGAGCGCCGCGCAGCGCGCCGCGGCGGCGCCGGGCGATGCCGCGGCGATGCAGGGCCTGGCGCAGGCCGAAGGCGTGCTCGGCGGCGCGCTCGGCCGGCTGCTCGCGGTGGTCGAATCCTATCCGGATCTGAAGGCCAACCAGAACGTGCTCGGCCTGCAGGAGGAGCTGACCAGCACCGAGAACAGGATCGCCTTCGCGCGCCAGGCCTACAACGACTCGGTGATGGAATACAACACGCGCCGGGAATCTTTCCCGGACAACCTGCTCGCCGGGGCGTTCGGCTTCTCCGCCGCGGAGCTCCTGCAGGCGACCGAGTCGGCGGAGCAGCGCCGGGTGCCGAAGGTCTCGTTCAGCTAGCTTGGACTTCTTCGAGCGGCAGGAGCAGGCGCGCCGCACTACGCGCTGGCTCGTGCTCTGGTACGCGCTCGCTGTCGTGTCCGTGGTGGCGAGCTTCTGCGCGGTCGCCGCGCTGTTCCGGCCCCCGCTGCAGATCTACGTCGCAGTTGCCGCCCTCGTCGGCGGCTGCATCCTCGCCGTCTCGGCCTATCGCATCTGGCAGCTGAGCGAAGGCGGCGAGGCGGTCGCCGAGCTGCTCGGCGCGCGCTATGTCGATCCGTGGAAATGCAGCCCGACCGAGCGGCGGCTGCTCAACGTGGTCGAGGAAATGGCGATCGCTTCGGGCATCAGCGTGCCGCCGGTGTACCTGCTGGAGCGCGAGATCGCGATCAATGCCCTGGTCGCCGGGCACACGCCCCACCAGGCGGTGATCATCGTCACCCACGGGGCGTTGCAGCAGCTCTCGCGCGAGGAGCTGCAGGGCGTCATGGGCCACGAGTTCAGCCACATCCTCAATGGAGACATGGCGCTCAACCTGCGGCTGGTCGGCGCCCTGGCCGGACTGACGTGGTTCAGCGAGCAGGGCGAGAAGCTGGTGTATCGCGCCGCCTGGCAAGCCAAGGCAGAGAGCAGTCCGGATGCAATCAGCGCGCTCTTCGGCGGACTGGTCGCGTTCATCGGCTTTCCGGGAAGCCTGGCCGCGGACGCCATCAAGGCCGCTATCTCGCGGCAGCGCGAGTTTCTCGCCGACGCGGCCAGCGTGCAGTTCACGCGCAACCCGGAGGCGATCGCGGGCGCGCTGGATTCGATCCTCGCCCTGCGCGCGCCCACCGTGGTGCTCGCCCTGCACTGCGAGCAGCTTTCGCACATGTTCTTCGCCCTCGCGGTGTCGCGCTGGTGGAGCTTCTCGACGCACCCGCCGATCGAGGAGCGCATCCGCCGCGTGGATCCGCGCTTCCAGCGCGACGACTACCGCGCCACGCGGCATGGCATCCGGCGGGAAGTCGCGGTGCTCGACGACGCCGGCAATGTGATTCCGAAGACTATCGATTTTGCCGCCAGGCTGCTCGCCGAGCTGCCGCCACCTCTGCGCGAGGCGCTGCGCCAGCCGGAGGGCGCGCAGGCCGCGATGTTCGCGCTTGCCGGCCAGGCGAACAGGCTCACTCCGCATGTGCAGTCGGTTGCGCGCTCGCACATGCTGACGCTTGCCGACCTTGCAGTTCCTGCGATCAAGGCGCAGAAGCAGCCGGAGCGCGACCGCTTCCTCGCGGATCTCGCCGCTCTCGTGGTGTCGGACCGGCGCGTGACGCTGCGCGAGCTGGTGCTGTTCACGCTGCTGCGCCAGCGATTGCGCGAGGGCGCCGGCCAGCCGATCTCGACGCAGTTTCAAAAGCTGGAAGAACTCGCCACCGACGCGCACCTCGTAGTCTCGCTGGTCGCGCTTGCGGCGGGCGCCGGCGTGCAGGCTGCATTCGAGAAAGGCGCCGCCGTGCTCAAGCTCGGCTGGCGCTCGCCGCTGGCGGCGGAGCAGATGACCAGCGCGAAGATCGGCGGCGCGCTCGAGCGGCTGCGGCACCTCGCGCCGTTTGCCAAGCCGGCGCTGCTGAAGGCGTGCGTGGAAGCCGCCGGCGCCGACGGCGTGTTTCGAATTGCGGAAGCCGAGCTGATCCGCATGGTGGCTGCGACCCTGGATTGCCCGCTTCCGCCTAGTTTCGCTTGGCCAAGCGACCGCGGATGAGTTCGCTGGTTTCCCTGACGGCGGAGGCGAACGGCCCGCCGGCCGCCAGCGCGCGCTCGATGAAAGGCAGCGCTTCCTCGTTGCGCCCCTGGTCCGACAGCGTCTGCGCGAGGTTGTTGAGCACGATCACCGATGAGGGGTCGCGCCGCTCGGCCTGGCGCAGCACCGCTTCCGCCTGCGGCAGCTCGCCGAGCGCGTGATGCGCGTTGGCAAGACCGACCGCGGCGTTGATGTTCCCCGGCCAGCGCTTCAGGAAACCGGCGTAGGCAGTGCGGGCGCTGCCCGCTGCCCCGGCGCGCTCGAGCGCTGCGATCGAGGCGAGCCAGCGCGACTCGTCGGCGGTGGCCGGGATGCGATCCGGCGGCACCGCCACCATCGCCCAGTAGCCGCTGCGCTTCCAGAGGAATTCGTGGATGCCGAAGGGAAGCGTCTCACGCTCGGTTATTCCGGAGCGCAGGATGAGGTCGCCGTACGAGTAGTCGTAGCCCACCGCCACCGCGTAATGCCAGCCGCCCCCGAATCCCAGGTCCTGCAGCACGATGACCGGATTGCCGGCGGAGAGCTCGCGCAGCACGTCTTCGTAGCGCGGCGCGAGCTGGTAGGAAACCATGCCGTGGCGGCGCGCGGCCGCCATCATCTCGATCTGCAGGCTGCCCTTGCGCTCGGGGAGGTACACCTCCGGGACGAGGTCCTCCGGGGTCACCTTGACGCCGAAGCTGGCCAGCACGGTGGCGAGCGCGGCAGGGCCGCATTGATACTCGCTCTGCGGAAAAAACGGCACCTGCGTGAGCTCGACGCGCTCGGGCAGCCCCGCGGGCAGGCCCTCGCGCAGCTGCGCAGTCTGCGGCCACAGGCTCGCGCAGCCGGAGAGCAGGGCGGCGCAGACCCAAACAAAAACGCCCGCTGCGAAGCGGGCGTTCCGGGCCTTGCGGCCGCGAAGTGCTAGCGTTTCCAGACCCACCAGATGACGGCGATGACGACGAGCAGCAGCACAACGGCGCCGGAGTCCGCGCCGGCGGGCAGGCTGTTGATTCTGCCGGCGAGGGACTGCACCTCGTTGTCGGTCATGGCGGCAACTCGGTCTTTCGCGTTCGCCGGGTCGAGGCCCAGGGCTTGCAGCTGGCTCGCCACGTCGGTGCGGTTGATGAAGCTCAACACCGCGCCGCGGTCGGCCGAGGAGGAGGACGTTACGACCTGATCGGTGCCGATCATTGCAGCCTGCGCAACCTGGTACGGCGTCCAGACCATCAACACCACCAACAAGCGGCAGATTGTTCTTGCCAAGGCCATGGGGGCAGCCTATCTGCGCCGTTGGGCGAAGTCAAAATACGGCGGCCTGTTATAAAGCGTCGCTGCCGGGCGACAGAGAAAGATCCTGTGCATCAAGCCCTTCGTAGGAACGTGCTCCCCGCCGTCGTCACAGCCCGACAAATGCTGTTCCATCCGTGCAGGCAAGGCTCTGTTCGGACTATGGATTCCACAGCTGGCACGCGCGTTGCTGTACGAGGGGGCGATGAACTTGAACGCGCTGAAGCACAAGGAAGAAATCTACGCGCTTGGCCAGTACCTGCTCGGCTTCGTGGTCGTCGGGCTGGTGCTCGTCGGCATCGGCGGCACCATCTACAAGGTCATCTCGCCCGACGGCTGGGTCGCGCGCGCTTTCGGGCGCAGCCTGTCGGCGGGCGCCGCCTCGCTCGGCTCGCTGATCATGATCGCGGGGCTGGCGTGGTTTTCGCGCGGCTG
>Ga0137409_10003964_pt1 | contig 15650 bp, 14 predicted proteins | sample CZODoug1_16funga_FD_122059 | JGI IMG/M metagenome (GOLD analysis project Ga0137409, IMG submission 122059) | Vadose zone soil fungal communities from Angelo Coast Range Reserve, California, USA - CZODoug1_16fungal (Hybrid Assembly) | ecosystem: Environmental > Terrestrial > Soil > Vadose zone... | reverse complement strand
CGGACAACAACTCACCCTCGATCAGATCGCGGATGTTGCGCACCGGCGGCAGCAGGTGGCGCTCGACCCCGAAGCACGCCGGCGCATCGAAGCGGCGCGTGCTGTCGTCGCAAGTATAGTCGAACAAAATCGCACCGTTTATGGAGTCAACACCGGCTTTGGCAAGCTGTCTGACGTCCGCATCGCTCCTGATAAGCTGAGTGAGTTGCAACTCAATCTCGTGCGCAGCCACTCCTGCGGTCTGGGAAATCCACTTTCTGAAACTGAGGCTCGGGCGATGTTATTGCTGCGAGCAAACGTGCTCGCTTGCGGTCTCAGCGGCGCGCGCTCGGTTGTAGTTGACACGCTCGTGGCGATGCTGGCGCGCGGCGTAACGCCGGTGATTCCCGAGAAGGGTTCGGTGGGAGCGAGCGGGGATCTGGCGCCGTTGGCCCATCTGGCACTCGCAGCCATCGGCGAAGGCGAAGCATTCTACGCAGGCGAGCGGCTAGCCAGCGCCGAAGCACTCCGCCGCGCTGAAATAAAACCACTGCAACTCGAAGTGAAAGAAGGCTTGGCGCTATTGAATGGAACGCAGGCGATGGGCGCAGTTGGCGCGCTCGCGCTGTATCGCGCGGAACGCGTCACGCGGCTCGCCGACGTGTCCGGCGCCATGTCTCTCGAAGCGTTAAAGGGAACTCCGGTTGCATTTGATGAACGCATTCACGCCGCGCGCCCGCATGTGGGCCAGATCGAAGTTGCAACTCACCTGCGCGCCTTGCTCGCGGGCAGCGAGATTCGCACGTCTCATCTGGAAAACGATCCGCGCGTCCAGGATGCTTATAGTTTGCGTTGCATGCCTCAGGTGCACGGAGCCGTGCGCGACGCACTGCGCCACGCGCGCGGAATTGTTGAAACTGAAACCGGCAGCGCCACCGACAATCCGCTGGTCTTCTCGGAAACGGGCGACGTGCTCTCCGGCGGAAATTTTCACGGCGCGCCGCTCGCGCTCGCTTTCGACTACGCGGCCATTGCCTTAACCGACTTGATGAGTATTACTGAACGACGCATCGACCGCCTGGTGAATCCGGACGCAAACGAAGATCTGCCGCCGTTTCTAACGCGCCAGGCCGGAACGGCTTCAGGATTCATGATGTTGCAGGTAACCGCGGTCGCGCTGCTCAGCGAAGCGAAGATTCTGGCCCACCCAGCGAGCATCGATAACGTGCCTACGGATGGCGGCAAGGAAGATCACGTCTCGATGGGTATGACGGCGGCGACTAAACTGCGATCAATTGTCGACCTCGCTGAACATTCCGTCGCGATCGAGTTGATCACAGCCGCGCAGGGATTGGAGTATCGTGCGCCGCTGGCGCCAGGCCGCGGTGCGAAAACAGCTTACGATCTGGTGCGCGCGCGCGTGGCGCCGCTGCTTGCCGATCGCTCGATGGCCGGCGATATTCAAAAGATTACCGAGGCCGTGCGCCAGGGTGAGTTTGACTCGCTCTTGTAACGCAAACCTGGGCGGGTTCCCCGGCCGGGCAGCCCGGCTGGGGTGCTTGATAGTTTGCGGCGGTCACTAGCGGTAAGTCCGCGCAAAAACTGTTTGGGTTACAACCGGAAGAATTTATGTCGTCGAGGACTATCCGCGCGCCGCGTGGCGCAAAACTAAGCTGCAAGAGCTGGCATCAGGAAGCGGCGCTGCGCTGCCTGATGAACAATCTCGACCCCGACGTTGCCGAGAAGCCGGACGAGCTTATAGTCTACGGCGGCGCGGGCAAGGCGGCGCGCAACTGGCCATCGTTTGACGCGATCGTGCGCGAGCTGCAAGCGCTCGAGAACGACGAGACGCTGCTGGTCCAGTCAGGCAAACCCGTCGGCGTGTTTCAAACTCACGAGTACGCGCCCAGAGTTTTGATTGCCAATTCAAATCTGGTCGGCGCCTGGGCCAACTGGGAACATTTTCATGAACTCGAACGCAAAGGTCTGATGATGTATGGCCAGATGACGGCCGGGAGTTGGATCTACATCGGCACACAGGGAATCGTGCAGGGTACGTTTGAAACCTTCGCGGCGATGGCCGACAAAAACTTCGCCGGCGATCTCAGCGGCAAGCTGGTCGTGTCCGGCGGCATGGGCGGGATGGGAGGCGCGCAGCCGTTAGCCGCCACGCTGAATGGCGCGTTGTTTCTCGGCATCGAAGTCGATCCGGCGCGCATCGAGCGGCGCGTGCTCACGGGTTACTGCGATCGCCTGGCGCTCACGCTCGATGAAGCGCTCGATATTCTTGTTGACGCACGCGAACAAAAGCGTGCCGTGTCAGTGGGCTTGGTGGGCAACTGCGCGGAAGTGCTCCCGGAGATCGTTCGTCGTGGAATTAAGGTCGACGCCGTAACTGATCAAACCAGCGCGCATGATCCTTTGAACGGTTATGTGCCCGCCGGATTGACGCTCGAAGCAGCCGCGGAATTGCGGCGCAACGATCCGCGCTCCTACATCAATCGTTCGCTGCTGTCTATGGCCGAACACGTGGAAGCGATGTTGGCCCTGAAACGCGCCGGCGCTATAGCATTTGACTACGGCAACAACATTCGCAAGATGGCCTTCGACGCCGGCTGCCGAGACGCGTTTGAAATTCCCGGCTTTGTTCCCGAATACATCCGGCCGCTTTTTTGTGAAGGCAAGGGACCGTTTCGCTGGGTTGCATTGTCCGGCGACGCGTCTGACATACAGAAGACTGACGACCTCGCGCTCGAACTTTTTCCCGACGATCTGACGCTGAATCGTTGGCTCCGCCTCGCGCGCGAACGCGTTCACTTTCAGGGACTGCCGGCGCGCATCTGCTGGTTGGGTTATGGCGAACGCGCGGAGATGGGCGACGCGATTAATGAACTAGTAAAGCGCGGCGACCTCAAAGCGCCCATCGCCATCGGCCGCGATCATCTCGACACCGGCTCCGTGGCGTCGCCCTTTCGCGAAACGGAAGGAATGAAAGACGGCTCCGATGCCGTCGCCGACTGGCCGATTCTCAACGCGCTCTTGAACACGGCGAGCGGCGCGAGCTGGGTGTCGTTTCATCATGGCGGCGGCGTGGGCATTGGTTATTCGTTACATGCCGGGCAGGTTTCAGTTGCGGATGGAACAGCCGAAGCGGCGAAGCGACTTAATCGCGTGCTTACAAACGATCCGGGCCTGGGCGTCGCGCGCCACGTCGACGCGGGCTACACAGAAGCGGAAAAGACCGCGCGCGAAAAGGACGTCAAGATTCCGATGATGTAAGTGAATAACCGGGCTACGATTAGGTTGAACTAGCCGATGGAGGCATTTCCCATTCAATATTTCCATCATTGTCGATGGATGTTGACCAGCAAAGCTTACCAACGGTGTATGGGTATTTTGGATGAGCTTCCTCTACTCTATACACGACACAGCTAACCGCCCTATACAATTCGTTCGCCGAATGCGTTTTCAGGGCAACATTAGCTCCGAGCATGTCGCATCTGATACTTGGGTAAGCAATTCCATCAACTGGAAAACCTGAGACTTTCACACCTTCATCTGTAACCGTTTCAGGTCTCTCAATTAGTAAGCGAGCAATGATGCTCGTTGTTTTGTATTGGAACTCATCGTCCGCTGACACGTCTTTCAAGAATTCTCTCACCAGGTAAGCTTCCAGGTCAGGCGTGATTCTTGAAAGCCCTTCTCGTTTGAGTAGTTCTTGTTGCTTAACATCTTGTTCCGGCGGCGTTCCACCATAATTCGGATTGCTCTTGCCGGTAAACTGGTGCACACCAATGCTTACAACACTCGGCATCTTCGTCGGATCAATAAGGTTGCTCGTGAGTACTGTGACTATGTCACCCTTAACCGGCTGTTTTTCAATAAGCGCCGTCTCCTCCGAATCGCTGTAATAGAACACTGGTTGACCTTCATCGTTGCATCGACCGCGCTTCACACATATTGGAGGAGGCCACCATAGATCTTTGATATTCTCAAATAATTCTTTCTTTTCGTTAATGCGCACACGAAACGCTTGGGTGCCCCTGACTTTTAATATTCGCTGAATATAGCCGTGACCCAACAGCTTAGAAATCAACTGTTCGACATACTTCTCATCAGCCGTTCTTAGATCAAGGTTTTCCAAAAAACGGATCTCATTCCTGATTTCCCTGCGAACCAATTTTGTCTGAGAGTATTTACTCATGCCTCAAAATCCTCTCACGCGCCATTGTATGCCGAAGACCGGGTACGATGTTAGAATCACTACGCTATGACAGTCACCTTAGAGCTCAAGCCGGAAGTTGAAGAGAGAATCGTCGCCGAAGCGAAAGCGCGCGGCTTGTCGGTTGAGGCGTATATTCTCAATGTGCTGGAAAAAGAGGCGACGAATGGCGAAGCGAGTTTCGCGTTGACAGCGACTCCGGAAGAGTGGAAAAAGGCATTCCTTGAATGGGTACATACCGAGAGGCCTGCACACCCACCGTTATCAGATGAAGCGATAAGCCGCGAAAGCATTTATCGCGAGAGAGAAGATGCTCAGTTGTGAGTTTTGCGGTCGACACCAACGTACTGCTGCGCAGCATTGAAGACGGGCACGTTGCTCAGCCGATTGCAAAAAACGGACTGTTTGCGCTTCGGGACCGCGGGGAGATACTTTCAGTTTTTCCGCAGAATCTGATCGAATTTTGGGCAGTCGCTACACGACCTGTTACTAACAATGGCTTGGGACTGAGCGTTGCCCAAGCAGAGGTAGAGTTAATTAGCCTCAAGACTCTCTTTGCGTTGCTTTCTGACACCGCCGAGATATTTTCCGAGTGGGAACGGATCGTTCTTCAATATCGAGTATCCGGCAAGCAGGCTCATGACGCTCGCCTCGTCGCGGCGATGCGCGTGCACAACCTCACGCACTTGTTGACTTTCAACACCGCGGATTTCAAGAGGTTCTCGTTCATTACCGCCGTTAGCCCCCAAACCGTATTCAATGACGAGCCTCGAAACAAATGAGACGCGCTCGGCTGATACTGCTTTTTGTCTTCTTAGTAGCTGAAGGCTTCACTACGGCTCCCACCGCGGCAAGCTTTAGCCAGGCTAGAAGGACACGAAAGACCGCAGCAGCGAATGAGAATGGTCGCGTCGAGACCCTTCAATTTGAAAGCAAGCTCGTTGGAAAGCCGCTGCCTTATAACGTTATCCTTCCCCGTGATTACAACACGGCGCGGACCAGTCGCTATCCGGTGCTCTACTTGCTGCACGGTCTTGCCGGCCACTACAACGATTGGATTACGCGCACAAATATCGCTGACTACGCCGCGCAGTATCGGCTGATCGTTGTCATGCCTGAGGGAAATAATAGTTGGTACGTCGATAGTGCAACCGTGCCCACAGATAAGTATGAAAGTTATATTCTTCAGGAATTGATTCCCGACGTACAAAGGCGCTATCGCACGATCGAAGCGCGTTATGGCCGTGCGATTGCGGGTCTTTCGATGGGTGGTTATGGCGCTTTCAAATTTGGCTTGAAGTATCCGGATTGGTTTGCTTTTGCAGGATCCGTGAGCGGCGCTTTTGCAGTAACGAATTACACCGAGAAGGAGACGGGCAAGGGCGCGGCGTGGGAGACTTTCCTTAAACTCTTTGGTCCGGTAGGTAGCGAAACGCGGCAGAAGAATGATCTTTTCGAGTTGGTTCAACTAATAACACCTGGACAAGTGACATCGTTACCATACCTTTATTTCGACTGCGGTACTGAAGACGCGCCGGTAATCTTTAATTCTAATCACGAACTGGACGAGAGGATGCTGCAAAAAAAGATTCCTCACGAATACCGCGAGCTTCCCGGCAATCACTCCTGGGGATACTGGGATTCACAGGTACAGGAACTTTTGAAGATTGCAGCGCAGAAGATTCGCGCGTCGTCGGCGCCTAGGCAAACCGGCAAGAGAGTGGCGCAAGCGAAAGTGAACACTCAGCAAGGACTGATTTGAACTATGACTACTCCCGTAGTTTCTAAGCACAGCCACGTATCACGCAAAGCAAGTCTCTTTACTGAGTCAGTCATTCGCGAGATGACGCGTGAGGCGCTCAAACACGGCGCCGTGAATCTCTCGCAGGGCTTCCCCGATTTCGCGGCGCCGGAAGATGTTAAGCGCGTGGCGATGCAGGCAATCGCGGACGACATCAATCAATACGCAATCACCTGGGGCGCGCGCGACTTCCGCGAGGCGATTGCGCGAAAAACAAAATGGTATCTCGGCCTCGATGTCGATCCGGAAACAGAACTCACCGTCACTTGCGGCTCAACTGAAGGGATGATCGCGGCGATGATGGCAACCGTCGATCCGGGAGAAGAAGTTGTCGTCTTCGAACCGTTTTACGAAAACTATGCGCCCGATGCGATCCTTTCCGATGCGCGTCCTCGTTACGTGCCGCTGCGTCCGCCTGACTGGAGTTTTGACCGCGCCGAGCTGCGGTCAGTCTTCAACGCAAACACGAAAGCGATTATTCTTTGTAATCCAAACAACCCCACCGGCAAAGTTTTCACGCGTGAAGAGATGGAGTTTATCGCCGGGCTCTGCCAGGAGTTTGACGCGCTCTGCTTTACTGACGAGATCTACGAACACATTCTCTACCCGCGCGACGACGCGGACATCCGGCACATCTCGATGGCGCAAATTGAGGGTATGCGCGCGCGCACCGTGATCGTCAACTCGATGTCCAAGACATATTCAGTTACGGGTTGGCGCGTGGGTTACTGCATCGCGCCGCCGCAGATCACCAGCGCGATTCGCAAGGTTCATGACTTTCTCACTGTCGGGGCCGCAGCGCCGTTGCAGGCGGCCGGCGCCTATGCGCTGACGCTGCCAAAGGAATACTACGACCGTTTGCAAAGCGAATATCGCGCGCGTCGCGATCTGCTTTTGCCGGTGCTCGAGCAAGCCGGGTTCGGCACGTTTCGTCCCGATGGCGCTTACTACATCATGACTGACATCTCCAGCTTTGGTTTCGTGGACGACGTCGAGTTTACGCGTCATCTAATCCGCGAGGTTGGTGTTGCCTGCGTGCCGGGATCAAGTTTCTATAGCGTTCCCGAACGCGGCGCGCAGCAGGTCAGGTTTTGTTTCTGCAAAAAAGATGAGACGCTTAAGCTTGCGGCGGAACGACTGGAGAAGCTGCGATTCATACTCTAGCTGCTTCGGCTGCGGCTTTGCCGCCTTCCGTGCGGTAAGGCTACGCCTTACCGGAACTGCTTTTAGCACTTTGAGGCTATGCCTCTGTCGCTTTTGTCGAGGCGTAGCCTCAAAAAGTATCGTCCATCTCCGGTAAGGCAGAGCCTTACCGCACGGAGAGCGGCAGAGCCGCGAACCATAAATCAAAATGCGAGCGTCCTTACGAAAAATATGATTGCTAGGCTTGCCAAGTTATCATTTGGTTGTTTAGTAGTATTCCTGCTAAGCGTGGCAGCACTTGCCCAGCAGATCGCCGATCCGCATTTCAACGCCAAAGTCGATAGCCCGGCCTTCACTAAAAACTTTCCTCGCGTGCTCTTCGACGAGGCCCATAACAATTCCGACACCACGCACGGACGTTACAAACCTTTCGCCGACCTTCTCTTCAACGACGGTTATCACGTTGCTGTCAACCGCCAGCCGTTTACAAAAAAATCGCTGCAAACGTTCAAGATTCTCGTAATCGTCAACGCGCTCGGCGCTGAAGAGATGGATGACGAGGGCGCTGGTGGGCCGGCGTTCACGAGCGCAGAATGTGACGCGATTAGTGATTGGACACGCGGCGGCGGCGCACTGCTGCTGGTCGCCGATGATGCGCCTTTCGGCTCGGCGACGGAGATCCTGGCAAAGAAACTGGGAGTCGACATGGGCAAAGGCTACTCAACGGATCCCGCAAATGCGGACAAAGAACTCAACAATCCGAGTTTGATCGTTTACTCGCGCGAGAATCATCTGCTTGCCGAGCAGACAATCACAAACGGTCGTAGCGATGCTGAGCGTGTGAATAGGGTAATCGTTTTTACCGGCCAGTCGCTGAAAGGGCCCGAAGGCAGCAACGCCTTTCTGAAACTTGCCGACACCGCCGTCGATCAAATTGGGTCGCCGGCAAAGAGCAGTTCCGCGGCGGGTCGTGCGCAGGGCATTGCCTTCCGCCTGGGAAAAGGGCGCGTGGTTGTGTTGGGTGACGCGGCAATGCTATCGGCGCAATTGACCGGCAGCGACAATCAACCGTTCGGCATGAACATCCCAAACATCGATAACCGGCAACTGGCGCTGAACATCATGCACTGGCTTTCGGGGGTACTGAAATAGCAGTGAAGAGTGAAAAGTGAAGAGTGAGGAGTGAAAAGCAGACGGCAATCAGCAAGCCGTTGCTGCTTGCTGTTTACTTTTCACTCCTCACTTTTCACTTTTCACCGTTTTTATGTGGGACGCAAAACGACAATTCATCTGGCTGGCGGCGGGATTGGCTTTCGGAACCTTTATCGCTTACTCCGACTCACGCACGGAAGATGGCATCTTCGTGCCGCGTTTCTTCGTCTTCATGGAGAGTCTGGTGCTGGGAATTATCGCGCTGCTGTTCTATCTCTATTCAAGAAAGCGGTGAAAAGTGAAGGGTGAAGAGTGAAAAGCCGACCAAAATTCTTGCTCTTCACTTTTCACTGTTCACTCTTCACCGTCAGTTAGGCTGTTGCGCAGTTTTCGCCCGCACGGCAATCCCCTCATCGCCAAGCACCAGCAAACTTCGCGCTTCGCCAAACGGCGCGCTCGACGGCAGGTAGGAAAGCACGTAGCGGTTTTTTCTAAGCTCATCGCAGATACTCTTTGCCGCCAACGCCGGCTCATCGATTGAAAAGATCGCGCCGCCGGTTCCTTCCGCCAGCTTGTCGATCACTTGCTTCGGCTTGGGCACATCACGCCGAATCGCGCCACGAGTGCGATCTTGCGCCTGCACGGCGTAAACCGTGATGTCCAGTTTTTGTAAATCGGCAAGAATTCTTTCGAATGAAGTCTTGCTGCCCCGGTCGAGCCCGTCGCTGATCACCACGATCACTTTTTTCTGTCCGGGCGTGGCGCGCAGCGACTGCTCGATCACCGCGCTCGCCGCATCAAATAGATGTGGCTGGCCTTTTTTTCTGAACAGCTTGAGTGAAGTCTCTATGGATTTTGCATCGTCGGTCCAGTCGGAAACGATCTCCGCTTCCTCGTCGTAGCCGACGATCAGTAACTTGTCGCCTTCGAAGATCTCGTAAGCAAACTCGCGTGCCGCACGTTCCAGTTTTTCAACGTCGGCGCGGATAGTTAGGGAGTTATCGACTAACAAAACGATGCGCGCCGGTGAAGGATCGGGAGTGAAGTTTAGTATCGTCTGTTCGACGCCGTTGTCGTAGACGGAAAGCTGTTTGGCGGAGATTTGCGCGGCAGACTTGTCGGTGTGCCGGGCAACAATGCTCACCAGCACGCCACCTTGTCCCGAGGTCGAAGGACGCCGGCCGGCCTGGGCCATCAGGTTGCCGCAACAGCTCAAAACTACTACAAATGCCACCACGCCATTGAGCCGCGCGCGGAAACATTTTTCGGCTGCGTGTTTTTTTCCCGCCTGGTCAAATCGTGATTGAGACATCAACTTAACGCCGCTTTAAGCTGGGAGCGCAGGGAATCTTGCCTGCTGCTACTTGGCTGGGAAAGTTGGGGCAGACAAGATGTCTGCGCTCCCAGCACGCCGAGGACGCGCGCTTCAATCACCCCTGGGGACTTTGGTTGGGGAAGCTTTTTCGGAAGTTTTCTTTGCCGGGGAGCTCTCTTTGGTTTGCTTGTCAGACTTATCAGACTTCTTATCATCGGCAGATGTGGTTGGGGCGGCAGTTTCTTTCTCAGCTTTCTCCGCCGCTTTCCTGCTCTTGCCCGCGTAGTCAGTCACATACCAGCCGGAACCTTTGAATTGGATTGCGGGCGCGGATTGCAGTCTCTCCAAACGTCCACCACACTTGCGACACTTGACCGGCGGCTTGTCGCTCATCTTTTGAAACACTTCGAGATGGGCCTTGCACTTCCGGCACTCATATTCATAGATCGGCATAAACTCGCTGCTCCGCTCTCGCTGACCAGAACCTGGCAGAAATTATACGGGCCACGCGACGGCCTTGCAAAGAAGGCTTCACGAGCGGTGCTCGCTTTGCAACTTCATCTCTGGTTCGCTATGATCCGCTCGAACTACACGCCGATGTCAGACACCGCAAAATCTCTCTCCCTCGAACGCAAGATAAAGATGCAAGAGGCGCGCGAAGGCATCATCAACCGCCTCGCGTTGACGCTTCCGACTACCATCAATCTGGACCGCTTCCTCAACGTAATCGTTTCTGAACTGGGCCGGATGATGAATGTCGATCGCTGCGACGTCATTCAACTCACTTCGCCGAGCGAGCTGCGCATCAGCCATGAATGGCGCGCCACCGACGATGTTCCATCAAGTTTAGGGACGGCAATCCCGCTCGAACTACGGCAACTTTCCGAACACGTCGATATCACCAAGCCCATCCGGCTCGACGACACTTCAGCTGCCGGCCTCGATCATAAAGTGCGTTTTCTCGCGAAGAGTTTGGGCACGCGCTCGTTGTTGGTGGTGCCGGTTATTCTCGGCGACGATGTCCTGGGTCTGGTTGGACTGCACATGACGCGCACGTTACGCGCCTGGCTTGATGATGAAGTTTCGTTTCTGGAATCGATCGCACGGCAAATTGCGGTTGGTTATCAATACACTCGTCTCTACCTCGACAAGGAGCGCGAAGCGGAAACGAAGCGGGCATTGTTGTCGATTGCCAACGCACTCAATGCGCGTTCTGATTTTCGCGAAGTCTCCTCGCTGGTGCTTGAGCGCGCGATCGCTCTGGTTGGGGCTGACTACTCCGCGCTCGGTGTACTCGATCCGAAAGGCGGACGCATAAGTCTGGTAGCTTTCAAAGCTGCACCGCACGCAACTACCGACGGCGTGCAGGGCTTGATCGATGCCCACGGCCAGGCACTGGACGTCACTGAATTTCCCGCCGCGATGGAAGTCCTGGCGGAAGGAAAAACGCTGCGGCTGTTGGACAGCGATCTGCCGTTTCCGTTTCGCTTGATGTTCAACTCGATCCTCGGCGGACGCGCGGCGCTCGTTGCTCCCGTGCGAGTCGGTGGACAAACCTTCGGACTGCTTGGCCTCGTCTGGAGCGAAGCGCGTCAGGGTTTTCAGGATCACGAGGTGACGCTCGTTGAAGGCATTGCCGATCAGGTCGGCACGGCGCTCGAACGCGATCAGCTATCCGCGGAAGTGATGCACCTGCGCAGCGCGCTGCATGAGCGCTATGGCGAAGACCGGATCATCGGGCAGACCGGCGCTATTCGGCGCGCGATCGAATTAGCGCTGAGCGTTGCGGACACGCAAACTACTGTTTTGATTCAGGGCGAGTCAGGCACCGGCAAAGAGTTGCTGGCAAACTTGATCCATTACAACTCCGGTCGCGAGGACCAGCCCTACGTGAAACTAAACTGCGGCGCGATTCCCGAAACGCTGCTGGAGTCGGAACTGTTTGGCCACGAGAAGGGTGCCTTCACGGACGCGCGCGCGCGCCGTCTGGGAAGATTCGAGGAAGCAAACGGCGGCACATTGTTTCTTGACGAAGTTGGCGAGATGAGTTTGTCGGCGCAGGTGCGGCTGTTGCGCGTTTTGCAGGACGGCGAGTTTACGCGCGTCGGCGGCAACGAAGTTATCAAGGCGGATGTGCGCGTGATCGCGGCGTCAAATGTAGACCTCGAACAAGCAACTGAGTCGGGAACATTTCGTCGCGATCTTTATTATCGTCTCTCGGTGTTTCCCATCGTCCTGGCGCCACTGCGCGAACGTCCGCAGGACATTCATCCGCTCGTCATCCACTTCCTCGAGCATTACAAACAGAAGACGGGCAGGTTTATTTCGGGCATTTCCAAAGATGCGTTGCAGGCATTGATCACTTACGAGTGGCCGGGTAATGTGCGCGAGCTGGAAAACGCGATCGAGCGCGCTGTGATCATTGCCTCAGGCCGGCAGATCGAGTTGGAGGACTTGCCGGAGACTATCAGTAAGGTCGCGTTACAGGAACAGGACCGCATCAAAGTGGAGCGCGCCCGCGCGGCCAGCGAAGGACGCACGACCACGTTTGAAGTTACCGTGCCCTCGTCGATGGATGAGATCGAACGACAGGCCATCGAAGCCACGCTTGATTACACCAAGGGCGATAAAACTCACGCCGCCCGCGCGCTCGGCATCGGCCGCAAGACCCTCTACCGCAAACTCGATCAATACAACGGCAAGCGCAGCGAGTAGCAATGTAACTGATCCGGTCTTCTTGCGCTGTCTTTCAAGTGAGAAGATAATGAGTCAAAGTACAGGTGGGCCCGCTACCAATGGGAACCTTTTATGCCAAATGCAAGATTGAGAACGTCTCTGATCGGAGCAAGTCTGTGGTCTTGTCGAGAATGCTCGTAGACACGGGAAGTGAATACACCTGGGCGCCCGCCAAGAGTTTGGAAAAGATAGGTGTCGGTAGAGAAAAAAAAGACGTTCCGTTTGTTATGGCAAACGGCCAGCAGGTCACGCGCAGCGTCGGCTTCGCGATCATCCGCCTCGACAAACACTTCACCATAGACGAGGTTGTTTTTGCTGAAAGAGGCGACCTGCTTCTACTCGGAGCGAGAAGCCTTGAAGGCCTGAACTTAACTGTAGACTCCCGCCGCAAGAAGCTCGTAGCCGCAGGACCCTTGCCGGCTGCGTAAATGCCTTACATCGCGAATCGGCGGTTTAAGAGCCAGACTCTGAGCTTTCGGTTCAAACTGCAATCAGCGCTGGCCCATCTTCTTGCGCCGCTTCGCTGGGGTTTGTTATAGTCAACATCTGAAACCGAACATTTAGCATTAACTCGCAATGCCTGGTGGCCTTGCTTCTCAGGAAAGGAATCTCTTATGGGACACGATGATTATCGACGCGACTCTGGCGACAGCATTTCCACTCGTCTTACTTATCTGCTGATTGGTGGCGGTATTGGAGCCGTGATTGCTCTGCTTTTTGCACCAAAATCCGGTCAGGAGCTCCGCGGCGACCTCGCCGACGCGACCCGCAAGGGCATCGACCGGTCGCGCGAGGCGGCCCAGCAACTTGGCGATCGCGCGGGCGAATATTACGAATCCACTCGCGAGCGCGCCGGCGAACTCTACACGCAGGCGGCGAGCAAAGCCTCCGACGTCTACTCGCAGGCGGCGAGCAAGGCTTCCGAGGCTTATTCGCAGGCTGCGGAAAAAGTTGGTGAGGTAGCGCAGACCGCTCGTGACACCGCAGCGCGCAAGACCAGCACGGTCGCGGCCGCGATTGATGCCGGAAAAAAAGCGTATCAGGAAGAAAAACGCAAGACGGAACTGTCAGGCAGGATTGAGGCGGCTCCTCAGTACACCGAGAAACCCAACTAGAACATTTCCGAATGCCGATTGCCAATTGTCGATTGGTCGTTGACCTGGAGTCGAAAGCTGAAATCGGAAATCGGCAATCGGCAATTGGAAATCGCAAATGACGCATGTCTCTCCTGGCGCTACAAATGAGCCCTAACGACCCGATGTTCTGGGTGATGGTAGTGATCGCGTTGTCATTCATCATCATCGCGGTGGCGATGGTGGCGATTGCCGTCTTCGTTAACCGCGCCGTGAAATCCGTTAATCGCCTGGAGCAAAAACTCGAGCCCTTGATCGAGCGGATGACGGTGATGAGTGAACAGGGGCGACAAATTGCAGTGCAGGGAAAACTGATCGCCGAACAGTTTAGCGCCGTGTCGACGCATCTCTCGACAGCCACACAGAATCTTTCCGAATCGCTGGCCATCATCAAGGATGAAGTTGGCGAGCTGAGGGAGATTGTGAGCGAGACGGCCCACGACGCGCGCGATAAAGTTGAACTGGTGAGTCGCACGATAGACCGAACGCATGACCAGGTGGTTACCACGACCGATTTCATTCAAAGGAAAGTCGTCGAGCCGGCGCGCGAGCTGGCCGCGATTATGGCGGGCTTTCGCCGCGGGCTCGAAGTTCTCGTAGCCCCTTTGCCGAAGCCAATTAACCAAACCTATGGAGAGGATGAGATGTTTATCGGTTGACCTCCGGCGCCACTGACGGCTTGAAGAAACTCGAACCATTGCATCCTTCGCGGATCGTGGTTCGAGTTTTTGATTTCTCTGTGCAACCTCACAGAGACTAAATCAACCGAGGAAACTGCACTCGCCAGTCATTTTTGGCGGCCAAATGGTTCTGCTGTTAGTATTGTTGATTCTTGAAGCTGGAAACTATGTCTACTGAAACACCACTCGATCTGAAAAAGACCATCAACCTGCCGAAGACCGGATTCTCGCAAAAGGCGAATCTGGCGCAAAGCGAACCCGTGCGTCTCAAGAGATGGACCGACGTGCGCCTCTACGATTTGATTCGCGAAGCGCGCGCGGGCGCGGAGAAGTTCATACTGCACGATGGCCCGCCCTACGCTAACGCCGACATCCATCTCGGCACGGCGATGAACAAGATCATCAAAGACTTCGTCGTGAAATCGCGCAACATGCTGAGCTACGACGCGCCTTACGTGCCCGGTTACGATTGTCATGGACTGCCGATTGAGTTGTACGTCGACCGCAAGCTTGGCGCCAAGAAGGCAAACATGCCGGCCGTGGCTATCCGGCGCGCTTGTCGCGAGCACGCTTCGCAGGCTTTGAAACGGCAGACGCGCGACTTCCAGCGGCTGGGCATTCTGGGCGAGTGGGATAATCCTTACCTGACGATGTCGAATCATTACGAAGCGGAGACAGCGCGCCTGTTTGCTCGCTTCGTTGAGCGCGGCTACGTTTACAAAGGCGCCCGCCCCGTCTATTGGTGCATACATGATCAGACCGCGCTCGCCGAAGCCGAGGTTGAGTATCACCAACACACGAGCCCTTCTGTTTACGTGAAGTTTCCCCTGGCAAGCGATCCGGCGTTGCTTGATCCGGCGCTCGCTGGTAAGAAAGTTTTTGTGCTCATCTGGACCACTACGCCGTGGACTCTGCCGGCCAACCTTGGCGTCGCAGTTCACCCGGATTTTGAATACTCGGCGTTTGAGAGCGGTGACGAAGTTTACATTGTCGCTTCGGAATTGCTCGACGCCGTTGTCGGGAAGTGTGGCCTCTTCGAGCGCGACGCGGACGGCAACGCGCTGAAGCCGAAAGTGCTCGCCCGGTTTCCGGGTGCAAAAATGGATCGCCTCGAATGCCGTCATCCCTGGATCGATCGGCCGTCGCTGTTGATGGTCGGCGAGCATGTGACGCTGGGCGGCGAAGCGGATGCGGAGACTGAACTCGACGTAAGCGAGGCGCGTGACAAGAAGGCGACCAGCAAAGCCGGGACTGGCGCGGTGCACACGGCGCCGGGCCATGGCCATGACGACTTTGTGATCGGCAAACGTTATGGACTGGAAATCTATTGCCCGGTCGATAACTCCGGTCACTTTACGCCGGACGTCGAACATTTTTCCGGCATGAGTGTCTTCGAAGCGAATCCGAAGATAGTCGACTTTATGCGCGACCGCGGCGTGCTGCTGTTCACTGAGAGTTACGATCACCGCTATCCGCATTGTTGGCGCTG
>Ga0137409_10003963_pt1 | contig 15653 bp, 15 predicted proteins | sample CZODoug1_16funga_FD_122059 | JGI IMG/M metagenome (GOLD analysis project Ga0137409, IMG submission 122059) | Vadose zone soil fungal communities from Angelo Coast Range Reserve, California, USA - CZODoug1_16fungal (Hybrid Assembly) | ecosystem: Environmental > Terrestrial > Soil > Vadose zone... | reverse complement strand
GACCCGAACGCAGCCTCGATTTCGGCCTCTGTGCGCGCGTGAGCCGAGATGACGTTGACGCCGCCCGTCTTTGCGGAAGCCTGAATGTTTCTCCAAACATCCATGTACGCCGGATTGCTCGGATTCAACAGCACCGCGACACGCGTTAATTTTGGAGCCACAGTCTTCAGCAACTCTAAGTACTTGACGCTGAGTTCCACCGTGAGATTAGAAAGACCGGTGATATTTCCTCCGGGCCGCGAAAGGCTCGTGACGAACCCGCTTCTCACCGGATCCCCCAGGCCCAACACCAAGATGGGAATTGTGCTTGTCGCTTGCTTTGCGGCCTGAACAGCTGGGCTGGTTGACGCAACAACTACATCGACATTGAGTCTCGCCAGGTCCCTGGCAAGGTCGGCAAGACGCTCGGTCCTTTCCTCCGCCCATCGATACTCGATCGTCATGTTCGAGCCCTCTACCCAACCCAGCTCGCGCAACCCTTGGCGGAAGGCCTCGACGAAAGTCCGGGTTCTTGGGTCAGAAAGGGAGCTCGGCGATAGAAAACCGACAAGGGTCGCCCTCTTCGCCTGCTGCGCCTCAATGCCGAGCGGCATTAAAGCGAGTGCAGCGATAAGGCCGACCATGACCGCGGACGTCAGGGACCTCATCCCGAGCAACGGCCGAAATCGGCAGCGGTGAGCATACTTCGCCCCAGCTGCCGGGAATGCGTCGATCTCGGCGAATCTGCCGCTCCGCTCCATCGGAGCGGGTGATCGGGGTCAGGTCTCACAATCTAACATTTCGCGCCGGGCCCACCATGGCGAGCGTCTTTGTCAGGGCATGATAGGAACATCCGGTCGGCGGGGCTACGGACCCCGGCCGGGCCTCGGTTGAGAATGTGTAGATCATCGCGGTGCTGACGTCTGAGTGGCCGAGCAGCTCCTCCACTGTTCGGATGTCGTGGCTCTCTTCCAGCAGGTGGGTGGCAAACGAATGACGGAAGGTGTGGCATGCGGCCTGCTTGGTAATCCCGGCGCCGCGGACCGCATCCTTCACCGCGCGCTGGAGAACGGATTCATGGAGGTGGTGACGGCGACGCTGGCCGGTGAGACGCTCCACGTAGAAGCGCGTGGCCGGGAAGACCCATTGCCACCCCCAGTCCCGGCCGGCGTTCGGGTACTTGCGCGTCAGGGCGTTGGGCAGCTCGACCCAGCCGGCGCCGCGACGGAGGTCGGCTTGGTGTTGCTCGCGCGCGCGCTCGAGGTGGGCGATCAGCGCGGCCTTGACTGCCGCCGGCAACATCGTCACCCGATCCTTGCGCCCCTTGCCGTCGCGGATGACGATCTGGTTCGTCGCGAAGTCGATGTCCTTCACGCGCAGGTGACAGCATTCCAGCAGGCGAAGTCCCGCACCGTACAGGAGTAGGGCCATGAGGCGGGACACGCCGTCGAGCCGCTGGAGGACGGCACGCACCTCGTCACGCGTCAGGACGACGGGCAGATGCTGGGGCCGCTTGGCCCGGACGACGTCGTCGAGCCACGGGAGCTCGACGCCGAGCACCTCGCGATAGAGGAAGAGCAAGGCGCTCAAGGCTTGGTTCTGGGTGGAGGCAGCGACTTTGTCGTGAACGGCGAGAGAGGTCAGGAAGGCGGTGACCTCGGGGGCGCCCATCTCAGCCGGGTGGCGCTTGCCATGAAAGAAGATGTAACGCCTGATCCATTGGACGTACGCCTTCTCGCTGCGTCGGCTGTATTGCCTGGCACGGATGGCCTCGCGGACCCGGTCGAGAAGCCGAGGCTTCGGGGCGCCGGCCGGAGCGGTTTCACGGACGGCAAGCGTCGTCGTGAAGGCACCTTCGCAGAGGATGGGATAGGAGATCTGGCTGTTCGACCGAATGGCGCTAGCCATCGTCACAACGCTCCCTTTTGTTCGTGCGCCCGAACATAGCTGAGTGAGTCGGAGTCCGCAAGGCGTATCCGACGGGTGACGCGCTACTCCAGGTCCACATCTTTTCCGGTTTGACCGTCCACGGGGGCATAGCCATCATTTAATAAAACTGGCGAACTGAATCGGCCCAGTCCCCTGAAAGCGCTTGACTAACCGCATGGCGTGAGTCATCGTGCCCTTCCGGCATATGAGCGATCCCGGTCAACCTCTCGTCGCTGTCATCATGGGCAGCAAGTCCGACTGGGAGACCATGCGCCATGCCGACGAGATCCTCACCCGCTTCGGCGTCGCCCACGAGTGCAAGGTCATGTCCGCCCATCGCACGCCCGCCATGACGACGGAGTACGCGACGGGGGCCGAGGGCCGCGGCATCGAGGTCATCATCGCGGCCGCGGGCGGGGCCGCGCATCTGGCGGGCGTGGTGGCCGCCCATACCATCGTGCCCGTGCTCGGCGTGCCCATCGAGAGCCCGGCCCTCAAGGGCATGGACTCGCTCCTGTCCACCGTGCAGATGCCCGGCGGCATTCCCGTGGGCACCCTGGCCATCGGCAAGCCGGGCGCCATCAATGCCGCGCTCCTCGCCGTGGCCATCCTGGGCGGCCATCGCCCCGATCTCCGGAAGCGGCTCCACGAGTTCCGTGAGGAGCAAGAGCGAAAGATCAAGAAGGAAACCCTGCCGTAGCCGGAGCATCACCCGGCCACTTCGAAGGAGCACGCATGCGCTTCGCGATCTTCACCAGCATGGGCGGCACCACGTGGAACGACGTCCTTGACCTCTGGCGCCACGCGGATCAACCCGGTGGCTGGGACGCCGCCTGCGTCACCGATCACTTCATGCCCAACACTCCGGACCGCGTCGGCGACATGCTCGAGTGCTGGACGGCCCTCGCCGCCCTCGCGGGACTGACCAAGCGCATGCGCGTGGGCACCATCGTCTCCGGGAACACTTATCGCCATCCCGCCGTCCTCGCCAAGATGGCGGCCAACATCGACATCATCTCGGGCGGCCGGCTCATCTGCGGCATGGGCGCGGGCTGGCAGGAAAACGAGCACCAGGCCTACGGCATCCCCTTGTACACGATGGGCGAGCGGCTCCAGCGGCTCGACGAGGCCTGCCAGGTCATGAGCATGCTGTGGACCCAGGATCGCTCGACCTTCAAGGGGCGCTACTATCAGCTCGACGACGCGCCCTTGATGCCCAAGCCCGTGCAGAAGCCACGGCCCGAGCTCATGATCGGCGGCGGGGGCGAGAAGGTCACCCTCAAGGTCGCCGCGCGCTGGGCCGATCACTGGAACGTCTGGGGCGGTCCCGACATCCTCGCGCGCAAGGGCAAGATCCTCGAGCAGCACTGCGCCGCCGTCAATCGCGATCCCAAGGCCATCCTGCGCTCGGCCGTCATGGTGCCCGTGATCAGCGAGGACCGCGCCCAGATCGAGAAGGCTCAGCAGACCCTCATGAAGAGGATGGGCCGCGACGAGGCGTCCGCGAAGGACATTCTCCTCGCGGGCAGCGTGGCCCAGATCCAGGACAAGCTGGGCAAGCTGAGCGGGGCGGGCGTGGGGCTGGTCTTCATCCCGACCATGTTCCTGGGCAAGGACGGGCGCGCCGTCCTGGACACGCTCATCGAGAAGGTTGCGCCCGCCCTTCGCAAGGCGTGACCATGAAGGGCTTCGCCGACTTCGAGCAGTACGACGCCCTCGGCCTCGCCGAGCTCGTGCAGGGCGGCAAGGTCTCTCCGGGGGAGCTCCTCGAGGCCGCCATCGAGCGGGTCGAGGCGCGAAACGGCGCCGTCAACGCCGTGACCATGAAGCTCTACGATCACGGCCGCAAGGCCATCGCCGACGGGCTGCCCGACGGGCCCTTCAAGGGCGTGCCCTTCCTCCTCAAGGACCTGACGGCGTCGCTCGCCGGCGTGCCCATGACGCGGGGCTCGAAGTTCTTCGCGAACTCCCCGCCCGCGGCTGCGGATAGCGAGCACGTCAAGCGTCTCAAGCGGGCGGGGCTCGTCATCTTCGGGCGCACCAATACCTGCGAGCTCGGGCTCTCGCTGACCTGTGAGCCGCAGCTCCACGGCCCCACCCGGAGCCCGTGGGACACCGCGCGCATCTCCGGGGGATCCTCGGGCGGCGCGGCGGCCTCGGTGGGCGCGCGCATGCTGCCCATGGCGCATGCCTCCGACGGCTTCGGGTCCATCCGCGCGCCCGCCTCCTGCTGCGGCCTCGTGGGGCTCAAGCCCTCCCGGGGGCGGAATACCATGGCGCCGTATCTCGGCGAGGGACTGGGCGGGTGCTCCACGGAGCATGCCGTCACGCTGACGGTGCGCGACACCGCGGCGCTCCTCGATGCCACGGCCGGCCCCGGCGCGGGCGACCCCTACGCCGCTCCGCCGCCGTCGCGGCCCTACCTCGAGGACGTGCGGCACGGGCCGCGCCCGCTTCGCATCGCCTTCACGACGGTCACGCCGAATGGCGCGCCCGTCGAGGCTGAGTATCTCAAGGCCTTGAGCGAGACCATCGCCCTCTGCAAGAGCCTCGGCCACCACGTCGAGGAGGCCGATCCCGAGATCGACCGCGGGGTCGTGGTGCCGACCTTCCTCACCCTGGCCGCGGCGAACATGGTGGTCAATCTCGCCAGCCATCCCACGGCGGGACGTCTCCCGCACAAGTGGGAGATCGAGAACGTGACGTGGGGAACGGCCCAGAAGGGCGAGCAGGTCAGCGCCGCCGACTACGTGCGCGCGACGCAGGCCGCGCATCGGCTGAGCCGGCAGATGGGGGCCTTCCACACCGAGTGGGACGTGCTGCTCACGCCGGGCCTCGGGACCATGCCGCCCAAGCTCGGCTGGATCGACATGATGATGGACGACGTGGACGAGTACTGGCGCCGCGTCTTCGACTTCTCGCCCTTCACCGTCTGGTTCAACCTGACGGGGCAGCCGGCCGTGGTGCTGCCCCTCGGTCGCACCCCCGCGGGCTTTCCCATCTCCGTGCAGCTCGCCGGACGCTACGGCGAGGAGGGGACCATCCTCGCCCTGGGCGCGCAGCTCGAGAAGGCACGGCCCTGGTTCGACCAGAAGCCGCCTATCGCCTCCTGAGCCGCGAGCGCAGGGATCCGGCTCGCTGACCTGCTAGCTATTTCCCCTGCGTCGATCGCCCCGTCCCAGTGTCGACCTGAAAAGCTCGGCGTATCCCGGATGGGCAAGTGGGAGGGCCAGTGCCTGATCGAGGCTCAACCAGCGCAGTTCAGAGTGCTCGGAGCCGCGAAGCCGAGGCTCTCCGTCTCCCCAGGCTGTGACCATGAAGATGTGATACTGGGCCTCCCCGTGATCGGCGGGCTGTGGCTCGGCCAGCACAGCGATCTTTTCGAACACGCGAGGCGTGACGCCTATCTCTTCCACAAGTTCTCGGACGAGCGCGTCAACGGGGGCCTCGTTACCCTCGCAGTGTCCACCGATGACGTCCCACACACTCGGATAGAAAGCCCGGTCGGCCGAGCGTTTCGCCAGAAGGATCCAGTCCTCGTGAACCAAGAGGCCACCCGCACAGATCCTCATCGCGCTCTCAGCTGCTCCGGGCTTTGCGGCTTTGCCCCTACCGCCGGTTGATCCGCGAGCGTGCTGTCACCCCTGCCGCGCCCGCGTCGATGACGGCATTGGCGCCGAAGAGGACGACGAGGAGCCAGAGGGGAGCGCGCGTGGCCATCTTCTCCGTGTACCACCACCACGGCCAGAGCCAGGCCCCCACCAGCGCCAGCGCCACGTTGACGACCACCAGCGCCACCCCGAATTTCAGAACCTGAGATCCCGTGATCTTCGTCCCGCGCCTTCGCGCCAGACGGGCCACGAGGGCGGCGCCGCCCACGCACAGCCCGAGCGGCGCGACCAGGAAAATGCCGAGGAGAAGCAGGATCGCGGCCACGAGAAGAACACCCCCGGTCACGAGGGCCAGCCACACGCCGCCCTCGTTCTTGACGATGGTGCCCACGAGGTCGGCGGTGCCGATGACCGCCAGGGTCAAGGCGGGATAGAGCGCGGCGGCGGCGAGCAACTGCACCGCCGCCACCACGCCGAGGCCGAGAGGCACCATGCGCGCCCCTAGGGGAGAAGGCGCTGGTAGAGCACGTGACGGCGATTCTTCGTGTACGGCCGCACCTGGGCGGGCCAGCGGCCCTGCTCTGCCGCCACGCCCCAGGCCGCGCTCGTGAGAACCTCCGGGCTCTCGATCTCGTAGGTCGCGGTGTACGTGGGCTCGTTCTCCGCCACGATGGTCTTCTTCTCGCCGCCGAGGAGCAAGGTCAGGGTGGTCTTCTTGAGCCTCGCGGCCGCGATCACCCCGGGCACCTTCAGGATGAGGGGCACGTGCTCGGTATCGTAGACCTCGTTGAAGAGGGCCTCCTTGGCGGGATCGACGTCCATGGAGGCGGTGAACACATAGCGGGTCTGGATGGCCATGAGGTGGATCTCCTCGGGTCAGCGGTGCACTGGGATCAACGGTGGCTCTCGGCCTCGTCGAGGGGCTCCCAGCCGAGCACCGCGCGCGGATGCTCGAGGTCACGGTAGCCCCACCGGTTCCGCGACGTGCCGAAGACGATGTCGTAGCGGACGGACGCGGGCGCCGCCACCGCATGCTCGAGCAGACGCACGATGTCGCGCTGGCTGCACCACACGGAGAAATCGCGGGCGGACAGCGGCCGGTCCTCGGCATGAACCCGACCGATGCGCACGCAGATGACGGACAGCCCATGCGCGTCGGCATAGTGACGGCCGAGCGCCTCGCCCCAGAGCTTGCTCACGCCGTACAGGCCCTGGGGCCGGACGGGTGAGAGGTGGGTCAGGATCGGCCACGAGGTCAGCCCCTCGTAACGGCCGGCCACCAGATCGCTGTACGGCCTGTCCTGCTCGATGGCGCTGATGGTCGCGCCGCTCGAGGCGAAGACCACGCGCTTGACCCCGGCCTTGCGCGCCCCCTCGAGCACGTTGTAGGTGCCCGTGACGTTGTTCTGCAGCATGCGCTCCCATGGGGGGCTCGCGCTCCCCAGGGCCGCCGCCAGGTGCACGACGGTATCCACGCCCGCGAAGGCAGGCTCGATGGCCCCCAGGTCGCCGATATCGGCACGGTGGCAAGGCAGGCCCTCGACGGCACTCCGGTTGAGCGCGCGAAGATCGTAGCGCCCCTCCATCTCTTTTCGGAGCGCGCGACCGATGAGGCCGCTCATTCCGGTCACGAGCACCAAGCGTCCGGCCATTTCCTAGCGGATCGCCGAATGAACGAGGTTGGAGATGATGTCCATCCGCTGGCTGTGCCAGGGATCGGGCACGCGGCTGTTGGTGAGATACGAGAAGGACACGCCCGAGTCGGGATCCGCCCAGCAATACGAGGAGCCGACGCCGCCGTGGCCGAAGACGCGAGGCGAGGCGAGGGAACCCAGCCCGCGAATGGTATCCGTGGCCCCCCGCGAGTGCGGACCGAGCCCGCGGTGCATGGGCATGCCCATGTAGCCGTCGATCCGGTCTCCCGTGAAGTTGCGCGTGACGTAGGCGACCATGCGCGGGGAGAGCAGCCGCACGCCGTTGAGGACGCCGCCGTGGGCCATCATCTGATAGAAGGCGGCCATGGCTCGGGCAGTCCCGTAGCCTCCGCCACCCGGCGAGCCGGCGCGGCGGAACTCGGCGTTGTTCTCGTCGGCGCGCTTCACCTGGCGCCCCCCGTCGCTCGCGGGCTCGTGGATGTCCGCCGCGCGGCCCGCTTGGGCATCGGGCAGGCCGACGAAGAGCTCGTTGCCGAGCCCGAGCGGCTCCGTCACGCTGGCGCGGATGAAGTCGCGGTAGTCGGTCTTGGTCACCGCCTCGATCAGGGCCGCGGCCGTCCAGTGCGCGGTGAGCCCGTGATAGTGCACGCGCGAGCCCGGTGTCCACTCGAGCGAGAAGCCGCAGACCGTCTTGCGCAGGAGATCGTGATCCTCCCACACGGCCTTGGGCACCTGGGCATTGGGAAAGCCCCCCTGGTGCGTCAGGAGCTGGATGACCGTGATGTCGCCCTTGGCGTTCTGCTCGAAGCCCGGCAGGTGCTCGGCCACGCGGTCGGTGAAGGACAGCGCGCCACGCTCGACGAGGAGCCAGACGGCGCAGGCCGTGATCACCTTGGTATTCGAGTACAGCAGCCAGAGGGTGTCTTCCGAGGCCGTGGCCCTCGCGGGATCGATCCGCGCGTCGCCGATCGTCTCGAAGAGGGCCAGCTTCCCACGCCGAGCCACGGCGAGCTGGGCGCCCGGATAGCGCCCCTCGGCGATGTGGCGGGTGACGGTCTCGAGCAGGCGCTCGAGGCTCTTGGGATCGAGGTCGAGCGAGGCGGGCGTGGCGCGGTCGAGCGGGACGGGCATGACAGGCTCCTCCTCAGGGCTGTTGGGTGTTCCGCCAGTGGGCGGCGATGTCCGCGAGGGGCGCGGTCCAGACGCGGGGGGTGTGCTTCACGTGATCCAGCACCTCGCGCAGGCAGGCGAGGCGCGAGGGACGGCCGATGATCTGAGGATGAAAGGTGAAGTTGGTGACACCGTGCGCCTCCGTGATGCCGTCGAACTCCGTCAGCCATCCCTGCAGCACCGGTCCCGGCGCCTGGATGCTCCGCTGCCCCGTGAACATGAAGAAGGGCGCGTCGTCGAGCACCCACGACACGGGAATCTCCACGAGGGCGCGGCCGTGGGCCTCGGGATGCCGGTACGGCACGAGCCGGTCCATCATGTTCGACGAGTACTCGAAGCCATGCTTGGCCGCGAGGTCGAGCGAGCACGCGGAGAGCTGCCAGGCGGGGGCCCGCCATCCCACGGGACGGCGGCCGCCCAGCGGCGTCAGCGTCTCCAGGCTCTTGGTGAGGATCGCCTCTTCTTGCTTGGGATCGAGATCGGAGACTCGCTCGTGCTCGTCGCCGTGGCAGCCGATCTCGTGGCCGGCCTTCGCGATGGCGCGCACGGCGTCCGGGTAGTGCGAGGCGACCCAGGCGGGGATGAAGAAGGACGCGCGCACCTCCGCCTTCTCGAGCATGGAGAGAATGCGCGGCAGCGCCTCCACGGGACCGAAACGCCCCTGGGACAGCGCCACCGGCTCGTGGACGCCGCGGGCCATCCACAAGGTCTCGGCGTCGAGATCGAAGGTGAAGGCGCAGGCGGCGCGCGCTTCGCCGGGCCAGCGCGGAAGAGTCTCGGCCGCGGTCATGGGGCCTAGACTCTAGCCCAGACTTCGCTGGAGAGCCACCCCTGGTCGCGTTCGTCACCGAGGGAGCTGAAGTTTGACCTCTTCATGGTGATCTGGCACGATCGGCACGATGATCTCGGAGGGCTTGATGAACAGCACGACTCGTCTCGTCGTCCTCGTGCTGCCCATCGCGCTCGCGAGCGGATGCGCGACTCAGCGTTCTGCTCCCACGCCGCCCGCGATCGCCACCACGCCGCCGCCCGCCGCTGATCCCGCGCGGATCCTCGACCTCGGCCGGGCGCTTTTCGCGCGCGGCGAGATGGTGGCGGCGACCGTGGCGCTGCGCGAGGCGCTCCGCCTCAAGCCCGACCTCGCCGAGGCGCGGGCGAGCCTCGGCCTGGCCCTCTACGCGATGGGCGATCTCGACGCTGCCGTGGAGGAGCTGCGCGGGCTGCTCCGCGTGCGCCCGGATCTGGCCGAGGCGCGGCTGACCCTGGCCGCCGCGCTCGTGGCGCGCCAGGACTGGCCGGCCGCGCGCGCCGAGCTGGAGACGGCGCTGGCCGTCCAGCCCGATCTCCTGCAGGCTCACTACACGCTCGGCGTCGTGCGCTACGCTCAGGGCGATCTCGCCGGGGCCATCGAGGCCTACCGCCGCGTCCTGGCGCGCGAGCCCAAGGCCGTCGACGCCCGCTACAACCTGGCCCTCGTCCTCAAGCTAGCGCATCGCGACGCCGAGGCGACGCCCGAGTTCCTCGCCGCCGCGGAGGCCGGCCTGCCCCGTGCCCAGTACTTCGCGGGCGCCGCCTACGCGGCGGGCGTGGGTGTCCCGCGCGATCTCGTGGCCGCCATCGCCTGGTGGACGCGGGCGGCGGAGCAGGGCGTGGCGCAGGCGGAGGAAGGCCTCGCCCAGCTGCGCCAGTCCGCGTCGGGACGGGCGCGCCGCTCGCCTGCCGACCGCCAGGCCGTCGAGCAGGCCTTCGGCGAGTACCGCGCGCGCCTCTGGAACGACTACCCCGATCTGGCGCGCCAGGGCGACGAGCCGCTCGGCGCCGCCCTCCTGCGCCAGGGCCGCGGGCGCGAAGCCGTGCCCGTGCTGATCCGCGAGGCGGCCGCGCTGAGCGAGCCCGCCCAGCGGATGCTCGAGACGCTCTACGACCAGGGGATCGAGGGCCAGCTGCCCGCGCACGACGCGCGTATCCTCGCCTACCTCAAGAGCGCTGCCGCCGAGGGGCGGTCGCGCCCGCGTCCGTAGTCCGCATCGGGGCGGCCACGAGGACGCTCGGCCGCGCCGCCGCGCTCGCGGGCGGAGCCACGCTCGTGGCCGCGGCGATCTCGCTCCTCGGCGGCGCCGGCGTCACCGCCCTGGACTGGTCCGTGTACGACCGCTGGCTCCGCGGGCGCGCCATTCTCCCCGACACGCCGGCCCTCGTGGTCGTCGTGCGCGATCCCGCGAGCGAGGCGCGCTTCGGGGCCGGGGCCTGGGACCGCGCCGTCCTCGCGCGGGTGGTGGCCGCGCTCGGTGGCGCCGGCGCCGCCGTCGTCGGCCTCGACGTGCCGCTCGGCCAGCCGAGCGCGCCGGGGCGCGGCGGCGCCTCCAGCGACGCGCTCCTCGCCCAGGCCGCCCAGAACGTGGACATCGTCTCCGTCCTGCCATCCGGCGCCCCGTCCACATCGCCCGTCGCGCCCCCCGACACGAAGGTCGGCCACACCGTCGCGGAGCCCGACGCCGACGGCGTCGTGCGCGCCGTGCCGCTATGGCTCCCGTCGGGCGATCGATCGGTGCCGGCCTTCGGCCTCGCCCTCGTCGCCGCGCTCACCGGCACCCCCGCCGCCCAGAGCCGTGTGCCCGTGGACTCCCACGGTCGCGCGCTCGTGGATTTCACCGGCGGTCCCTTCCCCCGCGGCGTTGTCGTGGTGTCCTTCCTCGAGGTCTGGACGGCCATCGAGCAGCGCCACGCCGACCGGCTGCCCGCGCTGGCCGGCGACAAGGCGGTGCTCGTCCTCGCGGAGCCCGCGCGCGTCGCCCTGCGCACGCCCGTCGGTGAGATGTCGCCCATGGCCGTCCAGGCCCACTTCACCCGCGGGCTGCTCGCGGGCTCGCGGCTGCGGGAGGCCTCGCCGGCCGCGGCGACGGCGGCCGCCCTCGCGCTCGCCGCGGGCGCGGCGTGGCTCCTCCTCGCCACGCGAAAGTGGACGGCGCTCGTCGGCGTCGGGCTCCTCGCCTCCGGCTACGCGGTGGCGCTCCCGCTCGCCCTGAAGATGGCCGGGCTCGCGCTCCCGATCGTCATGCCTTTCGCCGCCACCGCGCTGGCATCGCTGGGCGCCCTTATGGCCCGCCACTTCGCCTCGGGCGCGCGCGTCCGGAGGCTGGAGGACGAGAACGCCCGGGCCCGCGAGGCCCTCGTGCGCCACGAGTCGAGCGTGGAGGTGCTCGAGGAGGACCTCGAGGCCGCGCGCGCGGCGGCGGCCCGGTCCACCGGCGCCGAGCGAGATCTCGGGCGCGCCGCCGACGCCCTCCGCGAGCAGCTGGCCCAGGCCCGCCGCCAGGAGGAGGCGACCCGGCAGCGGCTGGAGTCGCTCGAGCGCGAGCTGTCCGGGCTGCGCGCCGCGGATCCCCGCGCGGGCGCGCCGACAGACGCGGAGCAGGACGCGCTGCGCCGCGCCTGCGAGGAGGCGGGCATCCTCACGCGCGACGCCGCCGTGCTCGCGGACTTCCGCGACCTCGAGCGCGCCGCGCGCTCGTCCCTGCCCATCCTGATCACCGGCGAGCCGGGCACGGGCAAGGAGCTGTTCGCGCGGGCGGCGCACCGGCTGAGCGAGCGCGCGGCCCGGCCCTTCGTCGCCGTGAACATGGCCGCCGTTCCCGCGGAGCTCTTCGAGGGCGAGCTCTTCGGTCACGTCAAGGGCGCCTTCACGGGCGCCGTGGCCGATCGCCGGGGCTACTTCGAGCAGGCCGACGGCGGCACGATCTTCCTCGACGAGATCGGCGACCTGCGCGCCGACCAGCAGAGCAAGCTGCTGCGCGTCCTGCAGGAAAAGGTCTTCCACAAGGTCGGGGCGGCACGGCCGACGCGCGTGGACGTGCGCGTGGTCGCCGCGAGCAACCGCGACCTCGAGCGTGGGGTCGCGGAGGGCTGGTTCCGGGAGGACCTGTGGTTCCGCCTCAAGGGTCTCGTGCTGTGGCTGCCTCCGCTCCGCGCCCGGCCGGACGACGTGGCGCTGCTCGCCTCGAAGATCGCCGTCGACGCCGCCGCCGAGCTCGGCCGGCCGGACGTGGCGCTTTCCGAGGAGGCCATGGCCGCTCTCCGGTGCCACTCCTGGCCCGGCAACGTCCGCGAGCTGCAGAACTGTCTGCGCCAGGCGGTGGCCCTGGCCGCGGGACCGCTGCTCAAGCGGGAGGACCTGAGACTGCCCGCGCCGGAGCGGCGCGGCGCCGTCGAGCCCGGGGCGGAGGCGGGCGATGCCGCCGTCCTCGCCTGCCTCCAGCGCCACGCCTTCGACATGCAGGCGACCGCCGGAGAGCTCGGGTGGGATCGGAGCACGGTCACCCAGCGGCTCAAGGGGCTGGGCTTTCGCGCGCTGGTCGAGGCCGGGGGAGATCGGGCCCGCGCCGCCCTGGACCTCGCCGGCGATTCCAAGCTCGCCCGGGCCGTCGAGCTCAAGCTCCGCGAGTACCACGAGCACCTCCTCCGCTCCGTGGCCGGATTCGATAGCGCCGAGGCCGCCGTCGCCGCGTCGCGACGCCGCTTCAAGAACCTCCCCGAGCGCCACTTCCGCTCTCTCGAGTCCCTGGTCCGCCAGCACTTCGACCGCCGCCCGCCCGCGGCCTGACCGTCTTCTTCAGCCCCTGACCTCGCCCGCCTGACGCGGGACCCGTGCGGGGATGCGGGGACGGCCCCGCGTCTCCCGCGCTCCACGCATGGCCCAAGTGCGCGTCACCATGTGCGCTCCGTCCGTTTCCCGCCCTGGCGCGGCCCTTGCGATGACGATCCGCCGGGCGCGGCACCCGCGAGGGCGGGCCGGCCGGCGCCGACAGTGAACCCGAGCGAGGGAGAGGGCGATGACGAACGAGCAGGCGACGCACACAGGCGGCGGGCTTTTCAAAGAGCTGGTGATCATGTTCGGGTTGATCGGGCTTCTCGTGACATTGCTGACCGGGGTCGGCGCCCTCTACTGGGTGCAGAGTGTGCCGGGGCCAGCCTCGGCGGGGACGCCAGCCACGGCCGGGGCGGTCGACTCCGCGAGACCGAAGGTGACCGCGCCGGCTCCCGATGTTCCGGTGCTTCACGCGGACGTGTACTTCGACTTCAAGAGCGTGCGGCTCCGCGCCGATGCCGCCCGGATGCTCCAGGACAACGCCGCGGTGATGACGCGCACGGAGGCGTGGGCCGTCCTCGTCACGGGCTATGCTGACAGCCAGGGGCCGCCCACCTATAACCGGATCCTGGCCCAGCGCCGGGCGGAGGCGGTCAAGCAGTTCCTGGTCGAGCTGGGCGTGCCGGACAGGTCGGTCAAGGTCATCGCTGTCGGCCAGGAAGCAACCCTCTGCGACGATCCGGGCAAGGAGTGCCAGCAGCTCAACCGTCGCGTCCACCTCGAAATCCGGAACCTCGGCCCCGTGGCCCAGGTGAAGGTCGGCCCGAAAAGCGATGAAGTCGCGAAGCCGTAAGCTCGGCCTCGCGGCGGGTGTGGTCCTCGTGCTCCTGGCGGGCGGCATTCTCGCCGTCCGCCGGGGGCCGCGATGGTCCTCGATGGTCCGCGACCTCGCCTTCGCGAGAGCGCGGCGCTGGTAGCATCGCGAGAGGTCGTGTAGTGTGCTCGCCCATGGCGTCTCCGTCGCCTCCCCAGGGCGCACGACTGACCCTCACCGACCGTCGAGGAGATCCTCATGGCCATTCGACTCGAGCGACACGACGCGGTGGCGACGATCGTGATCGACCGCCCCGAAGCGCGCAATGCCGTGGACGGCGCCGCCGCCCTCGCCCTGGCCGACGCCTTTCGTGAGCTCGAGGCTGACGACAGCCTGCGCACGGCGGTGCTCTGGGGGGCGGGCGGAACCTTCTGCGCGGGCGCCGACCTCAAGGCCCGCGGCACCGGGCGCGGCCTTCGCCTCGCTCCCGACGGCGACGGGCCGATGGGCCCGACGCGCATGGCGTTCACGAAGCCGGTGATCGCCGCCGTCGAGGGCTATGCGGTCGCGGGGGGTCTCGAGCTGGCGCTGATGTGCGACCTGCGGGTGGCCGACGAGACGGCGATCTTCGGTGTCTTCTGCCGGCGGTGGGGCGTGCCGCTGCTCGACGGTGGCACCGTACGGCTCCCGCACCTCATCGGTCTCTCCCGGGCGCTCGACATGATCCTGACGGGACGGCCCGTCGAGGCCCGCGAAGCGCTCGCCTTCGGACTCGCCAACCGCGTGGTGCCGGCGGGCCGGGCGCGTGAAGAGGCGGAATCCCTGGCGCGGACCATCGCGGCCTTCCCCCCGCGCTGCGTGCGGAGCGATCGACGCTCGGCATGGGAAGGCGTCGGACTGCCTCTTCCAGTCGCGCTCGCCAACGAGTTTGCCCTCGGCAAGGCCACGCACGATTCGGGCGAGAGCCAGGAGGGCGCGCGGCGCTTCGCCGAGGGCGCGGGCCGGCACGGGCAATTCTGACCGCGTGATGGGCCGGCGTCCTCCTCCTGAGCCATGAGCGCGATGGGCAAGATCGCCGTGGTAGCGGTCTTCTCGGTGGTGAGCCTCGTGCTGAGCCTGCTTCTCTCCGGGCGCATGCTGATCAGACTTCCCCATGACTATTTCACTTCGCGGCGCCGGCCGCCCCCGACGAGTCTGTGGGGAAAGGTGGGATGGAATCTCCTCGGCGGGGCGCTGGTCATCCTCGGCATCGCCCTGTCCGTCCCCGGCGTCCCCGGCCAAGGAGTGCTGACGATTCTCGCCGGCCTGATCCTCATGGATTTCCCGGGCAAGCGCCGCCTGCTCCTGGCCGTGCTTCGCCGAGGGACGGTGCGGGCAGTGGTCGACCGCCTGCGCGCGCGGAGCGGCCGACCGCCGCTGGAGATTCCGCCGGCTCCGTGACCCGACGCCCGCGGCGGCGACGGAATATTGGCAACTGGGCTATGCTGGGGCCCGCGCAGTACGATACCCAGAGCTCGCATGTGTATCGCATGTGTCGCTCTTCACCGCCCAGCTCCTGACCCTGGTGAGCCTGCACGTGCTGCCTTCCTGACCAGTCACGGCCTGGTTTGACCATCCGCCAGGATCAACGCCGATCTGCTACAGTGGCACCAGCTTCGGACGCTCTACGAGCACGTCGAGAAGATGCGCATCGTGCCCTTCGACCTGCGGTCCTTGGCGGAGTTGCTCGCGCAGACCCTGGGCTCGCGGGTGCCGTTGCTCGGGTACCTGAATCTTCCCGAGCCGGTGCTGAACTTTCTCGAGCACGGCTCGCAGATCTTCCACAAGGGCGGATAATAGTTTCTCTCGCGTCGTCACGGAGGTCAGACGCTCATGAAGATCCTCTACACGCCGCTCATGATCGTGCCGTC
>Ga0137409_10003961_pt1 | contig 15659 bp, 9 predicted proteins | sample CZODoug1_16funga_FD_122059 | JGI IMG/M metagenome (GOLD analysis project Ga0137409, IMG submission 122059) | Vadose zone soil fungal communities from Angelo Coast Range Reserve, California, USA - CZODoug1_16fungal (Hybrid Assembly) | ecosystem: Environmental > Terrestrial > Soil > Vadose zone... | reverse complement strand
CTGACGGTCAAGTCGGCGGATCCGAAGCAGCCGTGGACGGATTACGTCGGCACGAGCACGATTTCCGGCAAGACATACCGCGTCGCGGTGCGGGGACACGAGCTGGGCGAATCGTATTGCTCGTGTCCTGACTTCCGGACGAACACACTCGGGACGTGTAAGCACATCCTGCACGTGCTTGCGAAGCTGAAGCGGCGGTTTACGGCCGCGGAGTTGCAGCGGCCGTACGAACGCAAAACGATCAGTGTTCACGTGGAGTACCGCGATCGGGCGGCGCTGCGGCTGCTTCTGCCCGCGAAGCTGGACGCGGAGGCCAGCAAAGCGCTCGGCAAGTTGCGCGACCGGAACATCGATGACGTGCCGGATCTGCTTAAGCGAATCCAGTATCTGGAGCGGCAGGGACGCACAGTCAACATCTACCCCGACGCGGAGGAATTCATCCAGCGGCGGTTGCTGATCGAGCGCATCGCGCGCCGCGTCGCCGAGATTCGGCGCCAACCGGAGTCGCACCCTCTACGCCGCGAACTGCTGAAGGCCGAATTGCTGCCGTATCAGCTCGACGGCATCGCGTTCGCGGCCGGCGCCGGCCGCGCCGTCCTCGCCGACGACATGGGCCTCGGCAAAACCATACAGGCCATCGGAGTGTCGGAGCTACTCGCGCGCGAAGCCGGAATATCGAAGGTGCTCATCGTCTGCCCCGCGTCGGTGAAATCGCAATGGCGGAACGAAATCCGGCGCTTCTGCGCGCGGGATTGTCAATTGATCTCCGGCGGCATCGCGGGGCGGGGCGGCCAATACGCCAACGACTGCTTCTTCACCGTGTGCAACTACGAGCAGGTATTGCGCGACATCCTGTCGATCGAACGCGTGAATTGGGACCTCATCATCCTGGACGAAGGCCAGCGCATCAAAAACTGGGAGGCGAAGACCAGCCGCGTAATCAAAGGTCTTCGTTCACGGTTCGCGCTCGTGCTGTCGGGCACCCCGCTCGAAAACCGGATCGACGAATTGTATTCGGTCGTACAGTTCATTGATGACCGGCGGCTTGGCCCGGCGTTTCGTTTCTACAACCGTCACCGCGTCGTGGACGAAAAGGGCAAGGTGCTCGGCTATAAGAACCTGGCCGAGCTGCGCGAAAACCTCCAGCCCGTGCTGCTCCGCCGCACGCGCCAGTCCGTGCGCCAACAGCTCCCGCCGCGCACGAACGAAATCGTCCGCATCACGCCGACCCAGGAACAGTTCGACCTGCACCGTTCGCATATGCGGCTCGTCAACAGGATCGTGCGGAAGAAGTTTCTAACTGAAATGGACCTGCTCCAGCTGCAGAAGCACCTGCTCATGTGCCGCATGTCCGCCAACAGCACATTTCTCGTAGACAAGCAGGCGCCCGGGTACTCATCGAAACTCGAAGAACTTGACAACTTATTCGACCGGCTGTTTTCGGAACAGAACCGCAAGGTGCTCCTCTTTTCCGAATGGACGACAATGCTCGACCTGATCCAGCCTTTGCTGAAGAAGCGCAGCCTTCCCTTCGTCCGCCTTGACGGTTCAGTCCCGCAAAAGGTGCGGCCGGGGCTGGTCCACGAATTTCAGACCAATCCCGCCTGCCGCCTGTTCCTGACGACGAACGCCGGCTCGACCGGGCTGAACCTGCAGGCGGCGAACACGGTGATCAATGTCGATCTTCCCTGGAACCCGGCCGTGCTGGAGCAACGCATCGCGCGAGCTTACCGTATGGGTCAGGAACAACCGGTGCAGGTGTTCGTCCTCATCACCGAACAAACGATCGAAGAAAGACTCCTCAGCACGCTTTCCGCGAAACACGAGTTAGCCGTTGCCGCACTGGACGCTGAGAGCGATGTGGATCAAGTGAAACTCGCCGGCGGCATCGAAGAACTTCGCCGCCGGCTCGAAGTCCTGCTCGGCGCGTGCCCCGAAGCCCCGGTTGATGAAAGTGTCCGCCGCGAAACCGAACTCGCCGCCGCACATGACGCACGCCGCGAAAAACTCGCCGTGACCGGCGGTCACCTGCTCAGCGCCGCATTCAACTTCCTGGGCGAACTGCTGCCGGCGCAACCGGATTCCCCGGCGTTGCAGGAAAGAACTAGCGCCTTGGCGATGACCCTGAAACAAAACCTCAGCGACCTTCTGGAACAGGACGAGCATGGCCGACTGAGGATTACCTTTGCGCTGCCCGACGCGACAGCTCTCGACAACCTGACTGGCGTCCTCGCGCGCCTACTTGCGCAGACTCAGTCCGCATGAGTGTCACACTGGTCGAACTGCCATGGCGGCCTAGATGCGGGAAACTTTCCGTAAACATTTTGGTAAGTGGACGATGAACCGCTCTATCCGTACCGTCGAACCTCGATCTGCTGCAAAGCGTCGCGATTCCCCAAACGCCGAATCGTTCAACCCGTGGATATACAATATTTGAGTCGATGGCTTCGGTTAGAATGCAATTCGAAGAACACAAATAATGCCACGGAAGTTATGCCGATGAACAAAATATCGCGGAACGAGCCCTGTCCTTGCGGAAGCGGGAAGAAGTACAAAAAATGCTGCCAGGCTTCCGACGGCGCCCGCGTTACGAAACTGGACGCTGCGACAGTGGATATTTATCGCCCTGCGGCCCTGCCCGTTAGTAACAACCTGTTTGTTCCCGCGATCGCGTGCCTGAAGGAGAAGGAACAGGAGGAGGACGAGAACGAAAAGTGCCTGTTTATATTGTTTCGCCCGTCAAGAGCGCTGGGTCAATGGACGGCGATCGACGAGGCCACCGCCGATCTGGATTCTCAACCGGATGCCGGCGAGGGTGTGGTCGGTCCGGGCTGTCTTCGCTACCTGGACAAGATCGGCTATCGCACAATGCCTGCAGTCGAGTTCGAACACCTCAAATTCGCACCAGAACCGGAATCCGAGAATGAGGTTTGCGAGCGCTGCGGCCAGGTACACTCGTCCGAATACGATGATGATTTCGACAATGACGAAATCCCTGATCATCCTGGCTTTGATGACGAACAGATCGAAAGTGAGGCCGCAGAGGCGGCTGCATTCATTCGACGCTTGCCGTCGATTCCCGTCGAGCAACTGGACGCGTCTGAACCGGCTGACACGTTTGTTCGCCTGCGCGAAGAAGGGTTGACTCGCGAAGAAGCTATCGTGATGGTCTTGGAAACAATGGTGAAGGAAGTGACGATGCCGGGCGGCGAATCCAAGCCGGATGCGACTCGCTTGACGTCCGCCCTTGCTCGTCTGGCGGAAGAGTCCGGCACATAACCAATGCCGGATCTCACATCATTCCTCCGGTTTGGCGCGAAACGGAACGGCAGCTGCGAGTTAGGGACCAACGGCTGTCAGCCGGGAAGCCCGATCTGGTGGACCGTCATCTCCAGAGAAGATTTCCGTCCCATCGTTTCTCACAATGCTGACCTTCGACCTGCATCTCACCCAAAGAAATACAGCAACCTGGCGGGTTTGCGTGACTGACTCTTAATCAGCAGGTTGGAGGTTCGATTCCTCCACGGCTCATTCCGTCCATCCACAAATTCAGGACTGGCGCGGGTTCCAGTGCCGCCGGGTTCTCCGGTCGGGATATGCCGAGAATTGAGTATGGTCAGACCCCCGCGGCGTACTCGGCCACCTCGATGAGATTTCCGTCCGGGTCGCGGAAGTAGATAGATCGCAACGCGCCGAGAGCGCCGCGCCGTGCCACCGGTCCTGCTTCGATCGCGATTTTTTCCGCGCGCAGGTGTGCCAGCACTTCGTCCAGCGGGACCGCGGCAATCAGGCAGAAATCGCCCGAGCCGAATGTCGGATGTTGGGCCTTGGTCGGAGTATCGGTGGTGCGATCTTGCAAGTTGATCTTCTGTTTACCGAACTTGAGCGCATGACGCGGTTGCCCTTCCGGCCCGCGGAAGAACTCGCGCTCGAAACCGAGCGCGACCTCGTAGAATTGAGTCGTTTTCTCGATGTCGCTGACAGTAAGCACAATGTGATCGATGTGGTTTGAAAGAAGCTTTCGCACGATCCCTCCTTATCCGCAATGAAACGGGATTATCATTTTTGTGGCGCGGCGTACCAAGTTTTTTCACGCCAATTTCAATTCGGAAGGTGACTCTTGAAAACATATGAGATTGCGGTAGTGGCTGGCGACGGCATCGGAAAGGAAGTCGTTCCGGAAGGGCTGAATGTGCTTGAAGCGGTCGGCGCTGCTTTCGGGATCGGTTTCCGTTTTCGACATTTTGATTGGAGCTGTGAAACGTATAAGACGACCGGACGCATGATGCCCGAAGACGGCATTGCCCGATTGCGCGACCACGATGCCATCTTCCTGGGTGCCGTCGGATTTCCGGGCGTGCCCGATCACGTGTCACTGTGGGGATTGTTGATTCCGATCCGCCGGCAATTCGATCAATACGTGAACCTTCGTCCCGTGCGACTACTCCCGGGGATCAAGCCGCCGATTCGCGATCGCAATCCGGGTGATATCGATTTCTGGATCGTCCGCGAAAATTCGGAAGGTGAGTACACCCAAATCGGCGGCCGCCAGAATGCCGGAACAGAGCATGAAACAGTCGTACAGGAAGCGATATTCACGAGGCGGGGTACGGATCGCGTTATGCGCTACGCCTTCAATCTTGCGCGAAAGCTGGGAAGAAACCACGTGACTTCGGCAACAAAATCCAACGGCATCTTCCATTCCATGCCTTTTTGGGACGAACGTTTTGCCGCGATCGCCGCGGAATTTCCTGACGTCCGCACGGAGCAGTACCACATTGATATTCTGGCAGCGCGCTTCGTCATGTCACCGGAGCGGTTCAGTGTCGTCGTCGCAAGCAATCTGTTCGGAGATATTCTGTCGGACCTCGGTCCCGGAGTCACAGGCACGATTGCTGTTGCTCCGTCCGCCAATATCAATCCGGAGCGGGTGTATCCGTCAATGTTCGAACCGGTCCATGGATCGGCGCCAGATATCGCCGGCAAAGGAATCGCGAATCCCATCGGCCAGATTTGGTCGGCCGCGCTGATGCTCGAACATCTCGGCGAGGCGGATGCCGGAAAGGCCGTATTGGGGGCGATTGAAACTGTACTGCAATTACCGCATGCGCCTCTCACTCCCGATCTCGGTGGAAAAGCCACCACCCGGGATCTCGGCGCGGCCATTGTGAATGCCTTGTAGAAGCCGCTACGGAGCCAGGGTCGTCACTGCGGGGCGCGGTCTATGACCGCGCGTCTTTCGTTGATTCCAAGAAAAGCGCGGCCCATAAACCGCAGAGAGCGACAACTATGGCGAAGCCGGACCGTCGGCCGGGCGTGCGGCGTCCACGCGAATCTCGATGGGGGTATTTACCGGGAAGTTTATCTCCTGTCCTCGCGCCAAAATGTTGATAAAGACGGAGCGAGCTGCGCTGTATAGTCCCAGGCCAATCCCAACCGGCGGGATCATTCGTCCTGCAATGCCGGCAGGAAGGCCTAAGCCAGAATCGCCTACCAGAAGCCGGCTTATGAGGCTTGCGGTATATCCACCGGTAAGCGCATGACTGAACGATTGTGAACTTGTGTTAAACCCGCGACTCATGTTGAACAGCGCGAATGCTGGAGCCACGAAACGCTCCTTCGATTGCGCAATGCTTGTTGCTCCATCCTGATCAATGCGGACGTGATTCATTTCATTGCCCAACTGCACGCCAACCAGGCGTCCTTCGACATCCTGTATGGGCCACTTTGCTGCCAATATTGAGACCGGCGGTTCGATCTTCGTGAATTTGAAAGCCAGTCCCCCAGTGCGATTCAACCGGCCGGCAGGACGCACCTGTACTACCTCTCCCACCAGCCTGCTGCCTACCGGAAAAATCAGAAGATGATCCCAGGAGAAAAGGGGGTTTGTCAGAAGCGCCTTGACTGTGGCTCCGGACTTTGTGGTGCGGGAATTCAAAGGAGTTTCCAGGCGAGCGTAAATCATGCTGCCTGTGGGAGGCTCCGATCCGATCCGGTCCAGAGCTCCGATTCCGAGAATAGCACTGCCTAATTCAAGCGGCTTCAGGAGCGTTGCCTTGTAACGGAGACCGGCCGGCACGGATTGCGGGTGGTACGGGGCAAGGCCCCATAGCATCCCTTTGAGCAGGTTTCCCGATTGTTTGCCCGCATCCGTGATGGCCTGCATTTGACCTGTCTCCGGTAAATGCGGTTTGAGAGATGCGGTGTTCCGTTTGGCCTCGCCGTTGAATCGAACCAGCGCGTCAGTTCCAGGCTCGACAGAAGTTTCGATCGGAATGCGAGTCCCATCTTCGAGCACGAGAGCATCGAAGCTGATTTGAGGATCGCGTACAGGCGTGAAGTCTCCTCCGAGAATGGAAGACACGCGTTTCCACTTTCCGCGCTGGCGGAAACCAGTAATCGTGCCCACAACATCCGTGCCCGGAGGAATCACTTCACGATCGAACGCGTAGACAGGCTCGACGATTTTGCCATGCACGCGCTCGTGCAGCTTGAAGTGGAGTTTGTCCGTCAAGATGACCTGCAGTGGAAACCCCTTCTCGACGGTGAGAGGAACGATCGTAAAACGGATGGTGGGTGTCGCAGGTGCGGGCTGAGCGTATGCCGCTCCTGTAAGACACCCTAATAATGCAAAGACAGAAAAAACATAACGTATAAACACAATTCACCTGTCTATTTCGTGCCCGCTCGGTTCAATCCTTCGGCGCGAACGCGCTGGAAGACTCAGATCATCACTGCGATTCCAAGTGATGATTCCTCATGACGAATTTCCCGATCAAGTATCCGACTGCGCTACCGACCAGAACATCTGAGGCGTAATGCCGCTGGGATGTTATGCGGGATAGACTAACGGCCGTGGCGAAACTGTACATGCCGATTTTGACGAGAGGCTTATCGGAATACTCGTCGGAGACCACTTTGGCAAGAGCCCAGGCTTCCATGGAGTGACCTGATGGAAAGGCGTCTCCGCCAGTCCAGAAGTGTCCGTTTCCACCTTCGAGCGGACGAGCTCGATCCGTAATCAGTTTCATAGCTTGCATCACAGCTGTCGAATACAACGCCGCCTGAAATCCCCGTTTGCCTGTATCCGTCATCCGGTCATTGCCTCTGAATTTGCCTAATGCCAGGAATGCACCCGGCACGGCCCACGTCGAGTAGAGTCCGACGTTCGACACTTTGAGGCTGGTATTTTGCAGAGAGGACTTGTGGTCGAACCGATGGATAATCTGGTTGTCTTGCGTAAACAAAAACGCAGTCCCCGCACTCAGCGGTAAGAGCCACCTGGCGTCTGAGGCCTTGATTCGCGCGGGACTGGTCCATATCGACTTCTGGTCGCTCAACAACTGTCGGGCGAATCCTTTTGAAAAGAAGTCATCCTTGGAGAGAAGCTTCAACGGCTTCTCGTCCGAATTCGTAACCTGAGGTTCCTGCGTAGAACTGTCAGGAAGAGCTGCGGCCGGCAACGACTGCGCACCTGCCGGCAACGACTGTGCAACTAAAGAAGACGAAAACACGACGAAGATGAGAAACACACTTGTTATAAAGCGGCTCGTGGATCGATCTGACATGAAACACATCCTTGCTATGAAAAGGGCGGGTGGGCTGAAACCCACGCCACACCTGGGTTTGAGCCCAATGACTATACTCCAGAATCCGGATTGGTAGTGTTGTTGTTTTTTCGACAGTCGGCCTGTCACTTCACACGCGCAAACCGACGTGGGGACCTGACGGGCATCTTTCCGGCGGCTTTTCATAAGCCGCATCGATTTCCAATCGGCCCGAGGCCGCGGCAGCACGCGCCAGTTGATCGCAGCGTTCATTTCCCTCGTTTCCGCAGTGACCGCGAACCCATTTGAACGAGACCAAGTGGCGATCACAAAGATTCAACATTTGGGTCCAGAGATCGGAATTGAGGGCATCCTTCCATTCGCCATTCTTATCCTTACGCTTCCAGCCATGTTTACGCCACCTTAACGCCCATGACTTCGTCATTGTGTTGACAACATATCTGGAGTCGGAATAGATCGTGACTTCGCAAGGTTTCTTCAGTTCCTGCAATCCGGCGATGCATCCCAGAATCTCCATGCGATTATTCGTCGTTAGCCGAAATCCGGCGGACAGTTCCTTCCGCTGCTCGCCATGAATGAGTAGGACACCGTACCCGCCCGGCCCGGGATTACCCGTGCAAGCGCCATCGGCGTAAATGACAACCTGTTTCAACAAAGCACGCTGCTGACCTCCGGCCGCAAAAGCCATCGAAGTCGATGCCCCACTATGTCCACCCATTTGCTCGGTCGAAGGCGGCTTCGGCTTCTTCACACCGTCGTTCAGGTAATCCTCGGCATCCTTCAGGGTGGCGAAGCCCTTGTAGTCCGCGTTCGAATACCCATCGACTTGTGTTTTACACTCCTCCCACGTCCGATAGACACCGGTCTTGTGACCACACCTTACAGCGTAGAACTTCTTCTTTTGAGCCATTTGAAACGTGTACTCTAAGTGCTTTTCAAACCTGATGCCGGGGACGCCTGCGGCATCGAATTCATGTCGTCACCGCGGTTGGCGAATCGGTATTGCTGTCGGGCATGAGGTCGTCGAGCCCGCTCTCTGTCTACATAGAAATCGACCTCACGAATTTGGCCGCAGTTCAACCTTTCACCAGGCGGCAGCGCGAGGATGATACGTCTGTTGTCGATCGCGGGCTCGTATTCCGGATCCAATTGCAGAATTTCAGCTTCTTGCCGCTCCCACACGGACATAATTGGTACTTGTTGTCGCCCATAGGTTCCCTGTTTACCGCAATCGAAAGTACGCCAAGTTTGAGCGACGAAAAGGTCAGATTCGGTCCGTCAAAGTCTCACAATTGTTAATTACTTCGTACAGCTTGCGCTTCTTCCCAGTCACCTTCCTTGACGGAACGTTGCCGAAATAGCTATTCTAGCCAGGTGAAGAAAGCCACAATAACTGAAGCAAAAAACCAGCTGAGCGCGTTGATCGACCGCGTGCAGCATGGCGAAACGATTGTGATCACGGACCGTGGACGTCCGGTAGCGCGTCTCATTTCCGCTCTGACAGACGCCCCCGAAGACCCTGAAGGCCGGCTCGCGAGATTGGAACGGCGAGGAGGGCTTCGTTTGGCGACGGCGGCGCCACCTCGAGCTTTGATCCTTAAGAAGCTGCCGAAGGCGCGAAAGCCATCAGGTGTGCTCGAGGCTCTTCTCGATGAGCGGCGGGAAGGCCGGTGAAGTTCTGGGACAGCTCGGCTGTAATTCCGTTGCTGGTTCCGGAAGTGATGAGCGGCTCGATACAAGAACTCTTCGAGAGCGATCCCGTGATTGTCGCATGGTGGGCGACCGAGATCAAGTGCACGTCTGCCATCGCGCGCCGACAGCGTATCGGACAACTTCGCGAGGAGGTTGCCATAGAAGCCTTCGGTCGCTTGAGCGCTCTGCGGGCGGGTTGGCATGAGGTTGAACCGACTGAAGAGGTCCGAGAGTCTGCCAAGCGGCTCCTTTGAGTTCATGATCTCCGCACGACGGACGCACTCCAACTCGCCGCGGCTTTCTTCGTCGCCGAGGCCCGGCCGTCAACTCTGGAATTCATCTCATTAGACGCACGTCTTCGGACAGCTGCGCGTCGCGAGGGTTTCTCCATAACTTCAATCGCCCCCTAGGCTAGCAGCCCGTGGTAATTCGGGGACAGACGCATAAATCACCTAAATTCTTCCAATGTCTTCAATGCGAATTTAGGTGATTTATGCGTCTGTCCCCGAATTACCACGGGCTGCCAGGTCTTCGCGCTCAAGTAGATGTAACGGCAGGTGGCCAATAGCGGGCAAACCGGCTGGAACGCCCGCCAGTCGTGCGTTTGGCCGGATTTTCCTACCGAGCTATTAAAGCACTTGGCTCCGGCAGGACTCTATCGTAAGGTGGAGCGTTACAAAAGTACTTTTCCTCGAATAAGGGTAAATGGATCTCCTGGAAGACAATATAAATCAACTACTTAAGGCCCGCTCCGAGATCGACGAAGAACTCCGTCGTCATAAAACGCACCAGGCCGTTCTTTTCACCGACGTCGTCGGCTCGACTACGTATTTCGACCGCTTTGGCGACACAGCGGGGTTGTTGCTACTTCACCGTCACGACCACCTGGTCATAAGCGCGGTCGAGGAATCTCAGGGAATCGTCATCAAGACGATCGGAGACTCCGTGATGGCAGAGTTTCCGGAACCGCTACTCGCAGTCCGCGCAGCCGTTGAAATTCAGCGACGGCTCTTCCAGCACAACCAGAGTTTCGCAGCCAGCGAACGTCTGCAGATCCGGATCGGAATCAATTCTGGCGTGGGTTTCCGGCGCGGCAACGATCTTTTTGGGGAGGTCGTCAATGTTGCGGCCCGGATCACGAAGCGCAGCGGGCCATCGCAAATCCTGGTTTCCCGGCCCGTGTATGAAGCCACCCTCGACACTGAGATATGTTGCAACTCTCTGGGGCCGGCCACCCTGGAAGGCAAGGCCGAACGCGAAGAGCTCTATGAAGTGACCTGGGCCGATCCAGCCCGCGAAGAGTTGCGCTCCAGGAGCGAACCAGTTCAGACTCTCAGCAACCTGGCTTTAGAGTGTGCACCTGTGTCGGCGCGCTACGAGATTCTGGATCGTGTTGGTGCCGGTGGGATGGGCGTTGTCTTCAAAGCCCGCGATCGCGAAACTGGAGAGCTTGTGGCGCTCAAAGTCCTCAAGCCCGAGATCGCGGATGCGGCGGCTTCTCTGGAAGGCCTCAAGAACGAACTGCGGCTTGCTCGAAAAATCACGCATAAGAACGTATGCCGCATCCACGATTTCAACCGCGGCGACGGAGCCACCTTCATCTCCATGGAATTCGTTGAAGGCGAAAGCCTGCGGCGCGTGCTGAACCGCTTTAACGCACTCAGCGCCCGCCAGGGCATCAAGTTCGCTCAACAGATCTGTGACGGTCTGCGCGAGGCCCACGCCCAGGGCATCATGCATCGCGACATCAAGCCGGAGAATCTGATGATCGACTCAGCCGGCAATGCGAAGCTGATGGACTTCGGCCTGGCACATCTGATTGCCGATGGTTCCACGGGAACCGTGGGCACACCTGCTTATATGGCACCGGAACAGACACAAGGGGAGCCGATCGACCAGCGTGCCGACATCTACGCATTGGGACTCGTGCTGTTCGAGATCTTCACAGGCTCAGCCGCCTTCACTGCCGACACGCCAATCGAAGTGGCCCTCAAACAAATTCGAGAGGCGCCGCCGAACCCGCGCGATATTGAAAAGGCGGTTCCGGTATACATCGAACGAGCCATACTTCGATGTCTGGAGAAAGACCCCACAAAACGCTTTCAATCGGTTGAGGAGCTTCAGACAGCCCTGCTCGATGAGCCTGCGACGTCTGAAAAAGCCCTCGCGCCGCGGCGAAACAACATCAGGGCCCGCGCGGCTCTTGGCCAGTCACCACGGGCATTGGCTACACTTGGGTTGGCGGTGCTCATCGGTGTTTTCATCACGGGCGCCCTCGGGTTCAATCGCAAGATGGAAGCCAAACAGGAAGTCGTCCAGACAGTCTCCGCTGTACCGGCTGTGTCCGCTGCGGAGTTTGCGGCCTTCCGCATGGCACAGTCGCTTGATACAGCAGAGGCGTGGAACATATTCCTTAAGAACTACCCGGAGGGACAATTGGCTTCCGCTGCGCTGGAGCGTGTCGATAAGCTTCGGGCGCAGGAAGAAGAAAAGCCAAAAACGCCGCTCTCTGCGGCGGTGACAAAACCGGCAACCGATCGGCAGCCGGCTGCAAAAAAAGACGCCATCAAGGCCCCCGCCGCGAAGCCACGGCTGAAATGGACGGCGCTCTTCGATACGGTAGCGATACCCGGCGGCGTTTTCACGATGGGAAATGACGGCACCAGGGAAGACGAAAAACCGCGACATCAAGTGAGGATCGACGGGTTTCGGATGAGCCGCACCGAAACCACCAATCGGCAGTACCTGGCTTTTCTTGAAGACACCGGTTTTCAACGACCGAAGGATCCGGCATTCGCGAAAAACTATCTGCTGGAAAATCCAGATCTCCCGGTCGTGAATGTCAGTTACCAGGACGCCGCCGAGTTCTGCAAGTGGGCTTCCGCAAAGTTCGGTACGACCGTACGGCTTCCCACCGAGGCGGAGTGGGAATACGCCGCGCTCGGAGGTAAGAAGGATTCGACATATCCCTGGGGTTTTGGGAGTCCTTACAACCTCGCGCGCTACAAGGGAAGTGAAACGCTTGGCGTAATGACTGCCGGGCGAGACGCATACCCGCCGAACGGGTTCGGCCTCTATAACATGAGCGGGAATGTGTGGGAATGGGTCTCAGACTTCTACTCAAAGGATTACTACAGGATCTCACCCGTAAAAAATCCGGCCGGACCCGCGCAGGGCGCGAAACGCGTAATCCGCGGCGGCAGTTGGGCCGACGACGAAACGCAGCTGCGCGCTGCCCGCCGCGCCAACCGCGATCCGAACGAACGCAGCGACCGGATTGGATTCCGGATCATCGTCGCGCCGGCTGCCCCAGTCGAGTCGCAGCCTACCACAGGAGCTTCAGCGCAAACTGGACCACTCGTCCCGATTCCCCGGTAGAAATGATTGTCTGTGTCGTCGGGGGAGCCACTGTCTGGCAACAAGTCTGCCCAAACACTGTGGACCGGATGCTGGGCGAACCCGCCGAAGAGTCCCGCGGATTGTCAAAATTCGGATGGTTCAGCGCGTTGAACATTTCGGCGCGGAACTGCAGGTTCAGCCGTTCACTGAGATCGAACCGTTTCCCAATCCCTAAATCGAGATTCCAGTAACCTGGTGCTTCGAAGATATTGCGGCCGGCGCCGTTGGTCCCGGGTGCCGGTATGGCGAAACCGGTGGCGTCCTTGAAAACTACCGGACCGATAATTCCGGGAACTTCCTGCAACCGAACCTCAGGCTTCGGTCCAACGATATCTGCGCGCGACTCGTGAGAAAAATTCGAGGTTCGTACTCCGCTGCGCACGGCGAACGGCTCTCCTGACATGTAGGTGTAAATCCCGTTGATGCTCCACCCGCCGACAAAGTGGTTCAGCACTGGATGGATTCCGGATGCGAAACGCTTCTGCCTGCCAACGGGCAACTCCCAGAGCGAGTTTGCCAGGAACACGTGGCGGCGGTCGAAATCGGAGCGCCCGCGCTCCTGGCGCCAGTCGCGGGTGTCGGTCGGAGTCCGGGAGTTGGTCGTGCTGAGGGCGCCGCCGGAAGTCGATCCCACAGGATCCACGGACTGGTCGTCAATGGACTTCCCATAGGTGTACGCGACGCCGGCGAGCAACCCGCCGCTGAAGCGCTTTCGTAGCGTGGCCTGGCCACTGTGGTTGTAAGAGTCTCCTCCCGAGTCGATGCAGGTGATGGTTGCGAACTGCTGGTTGGGCCGAAGCTTCGCGGCCAGAGTCGTCTGCTCCACCCGGCCCGCGAAGTTCCCGGCAGCGTTCAACGTGAGGTCACTCTGGGTGGTCGTGGAATTGACAAACGTGCTGTTGGCAATTCCGGAGGTCACGATGGGAATTGCAACACCATTTGCGCAGCCTGTTCCATCCGGCCGGCAGCCGTTACGCATATTCTGTTGCATGAGCAGGAACGAAGGCAGAATTCCATCCGCGTTGATCTGGTTGGAATCATAAGCACGCAATAGCCGCGTGCCGCGCCGGCCGATGTAACTTACCTGCGCCACCATTCCCCAGGGCAGCTCGCGTTCAATGGACAGGTTCCACTGGTGAACCGTCGGGAGCTTGAGCTGCTGGTCGAACACCGTCAGATTCGGAGCGTTGGTGAGAATTTGTGCGGGAGGTGTCAGGAACGAAGATGGCCTGGTGTTCGGCGTCGATAGTTCCAACGGGAAGCCGTCGCCGATCCGGATGTCCGGCACTGCCGCGCAGCCCGGAGTCGTGGCGCCGCCAACCGTGGCAGAACAGGAAAACGTCAGGCCCGGCACTTTGCCGGATACCGCCGTCACCTGGAATGAGGAGATCGGGTCAAAGGCGATTCCGTAGCCCGAACGAATAACCAGTTTCGAAGTGGGGCTCCAGGTAATGCCGAGGCGCGGCGCAAGCGCCCCCACGTTGTTTCGCTCATACCAGCGGTCGGTCTTCCTGAAGGTGACAAGACCCTGTGTGCCGTTAATCGGTTTATCCGGGACGTAGACCCGGCCATGCGATTCCGATGGAGCGAGATTGATTTCCCAGCGTACGCCATAGTTCAGAGCCACGTTTTGCCGCACTCTCCACTCGTCCTGAAAATAGAAGTTGTATTGCTTCAAGCGGTGGCCTTGATTCCACAACGTCACACTTTTGCCGGATCGAAACGGCAGAAACGCATCAGCGGAAAGGTCGCCCAGAAACACCTGGGACAACCGCGCCGGAATCCCCAGAATGTCATTGATGGCGCCGTTCAGATTGTTGCTGTCGGTAGCGTCGATACTCCCGGCACCCACGGCCGGAGTGTTGAATCCCACCGGCGTCCGGATATTGGACATGAACGACAGCAACGGCGTCACATTCGTCCCACCCGGCTGCCCGCGCTGGTCGTTGTGTTGATACAGCCGCACGTTTGCTCCCAGCCGGAAGACATGCGCGCCACTGACGATGCTCAGATTGTCCAGGATTTGCGGTGTTGTGACGGCGCGAAAAGTTCTCGGCGTGTTGATATAAGGAAGACTGATCATGTTGTTAAAGCCATTCTGATACGGTGGGACATCCGGAAAGGCGGGGTTCGCTTCGCCCTGCGTAAAGAGAAACACAAAACGCGCGAACCCGGCGGTGAACTCATTGACCACCCGCGGTGAAATTACCCGGCGATAACTGACCGCCAGGTTCTTGGTGGATCGGAACACCTCGCCCAGCGGCGGGAATCCAGGAAAGACCTGGGGCCGCGCATTCAACGGATCTCCTTCGCGCGTGTTCTGGTCCGCCTGCAACCACCGCACAAACAGGTTATTGTCCGTATTGAAATTGTGATCAACACGTCCCATGTAGTTGGGCCCCTCATTGCGCGTGGGAGGATTCCAGATATAGCCGGCAGTGTTCAGACCGTCGCCGGTTGCGTATGAGTTCGGCTTCGGATAGCTATTGAACAAGGCTTTCTGGAACACGCCCTTGAGACCTCCGCGCTGCGACCATACTTCGAACACTGGTCATCGGTGCCTCAGCTACGGGATGCATGGACTCGAGCACTAGAGTGGGGCAAGGCACATCCAGATTTCACTTGGAACCTCGTCCGAGGGATGCCCCCTAGGACGTAAACGGCCATTTCGCTCATTGAGAATCGTTGTGAGCGTCAATCGCAAGGCCGGCGCTCATGCACAGGAACCAGACCATGAAGCACCGCACGCGGAGCGATCCTTTTAATTTGGGGTGGCAAGCACTATCTGTTGCGCCTTCTCTTTCCGCTTCGGGCGGAGCACCCGGCGCATCGGCTGCTCGATGAATCGGTAAACCAAAAACGAAATCACTGTGATCGTGGCGATCGGCAACAGAAACCACAACGGATTCTGCCGCCGCAGATTGCCTGCCGGATCGTGAAAGAAGGCGATGTAGCTTGAGATCACGAGCGGATGCAGCAAGTAGAAGCTGTAGCTGGCAT
>Ga0137409_10003959_pt1 | contig 15663 bp, 15 predicted proteins | sample CZODoug1_16funga_FD_122059 | JGI IMG/M metagenome (GOLD analysis project Ga0137409, IMG submission 122059) | Vadose zone soil fungal communities from Angelo Coast Range Reserve, California, USA - CZODoug1_16fungal (Hybrid Assembly) | ecosystem: Environmental > Terrestrial > Soil > Vadose zone... | reverse complement strand
CCAGATCCAGGAGGTCGTCCAGGAGGGAGAGGAGGGTCACGCCACAGGTCGAGATCTGCTGGAAGTACTCCAGCAGCTCCTCGCGCGAGCCCTGCGGCGCGTCATCCATGCCGAACCGGGAAAAACTGAGGAGCCCGAGCATCGGCGTGCGGAGCTCATGCGAGATGTTGACGAGGAACTGCTGCTTGGCCAGCGCCGCTGCTTCGGTCGCCTCGCGCGCCTCGATCAGATGCCCGCGCTGCGCGAAGAAGTCGCGCACGAGGCGCGCCAGGCGCCCGAACTCGTCGTCGTGCGCCATCGAGCCGCGAAGCAGGGAAGGATCTTCGGTGCGCAGCGATCCCGTGATGCGGGCGAGCGGCAGCGCCACCCACCGCGAGAGCGCGACCGAGACGCCCAGGAAGAGGATCAGGGCTCCGAGGACCATGAGCGTCAGGAACTGATGAAGGGCCACGTGCACCCGCGGCGCCACCGGGTAGGTCGTGACGACGCCCAGGAGCGCGACCTCCTCGCCGTTGATCCCCGTCAACGGACGGTCGATCCGGATCTCGCCGGTGCTGCTCGTGGCGGATTCGCCGGGCGGGAGGGACGGGCTCACGCGCACCGTGGCCTGCCCGTCCATGAGGCTGGCCAGCTCTTCGATCCGCGAGGAGGTCCAGAGGCGTCCGACGATGTAGTAGCCGCAGGCCGGCGCCTTTCGATTGAAATCGTCCGAGGGTTGGATCGACGAGGTCCAGACTTCCAGAAGGCCGGCCCGGGTGTCGGTGAAGAAATGCCGGATGGGACTCTGGCGAAGGGCGCTCGAGAGCACGGGTAAGGCCACGGGCGGCGGCGCGAGCAGGGGGTCCGAGTCGGGATTCGCCGTGTAGACGAGGCGGCCCCGCGCGTCCAGAACCCAGGCCACGTTGAGGCCGAAGGTATGGATGCTCTCGGTGAGGTTGACCTGGCCCCACCGGGCGTTCGGTTTCCGCACGAAGGAGACGAAATCGTCCCAGCGCGTGTAGTCGTCCGCGTGGACGCTCGCGCCGCTGGCCCTGAGATCCAGCACGCGATGCAACATCCGCTTCGTGTCGACCACCTGCTCGTCCATCAGGATGGTCAGCTGCTGGTTCAGGCTGTGTTGGACGAGGAAGAACCCCACCGTGACCAGCGAAACGGTCAGCGCGAGGAGGAGGGTCATCCGGGTGCGGACGCTGATGGCGGAATGGGACATGACGGTGGTATCGGCCGGGAAGCGCCGATGTAGAGGAAGGGACGCTCAAGATCCCCCCCGCGGTGGTCGATACCGACCACATGATCGGACTGGTCGAAGCGGTCGCCCGGATTCCCGCACTCTGGGATCAGCTCGTCGGGGAGGACATCCAGAAGAGCATCGCCCGCGAGTACCACCGCGCGCTCCGCTCCATGGGGCATGAATTTCCTACAGGGATCCGCCTGCCCCGTCCCTGTGGCGCGAACCTTCCCGAGCGGGTGGTGGAGCTCCTCCTGGCGCGGCTCTCCTACGGGCCCGGAGCGGAGGTGCTGGACGTCGGGCACGCGAACAGCATGGAGTGCCACCGCGAGATGATTCGGTCCCTCCCGGGGCCGCGCCGGATCACCGGCATCGACATGGCCGACGCGGTCTACGACGTGGGCGAGCTGTACGAGCGATCGGTGCGCGGGGACGTCTGCGCCACGGAATTCACCGACGACGCCTTCGACCTCGTGTGGTGCATCTCATCGCTCGAGCATATCGGGATGGACAACTCGGGCTACGGCGAGGCCGATTCCTCGGGATCCACGGCCGAGCGCGCGCTCCAGGAGATGGTGCGCGTCACGCGGCCGGGCGGCTCCGTGCTGGTCACGGTGCCGTACGGGAAGTACGAGGATCACGGGTGGTTCCGGAACTTCGACGCGGAATCGTGGCAGGAGCTCCTCGAGCCGGTGCGCGACCGGGCGGCCGTGCACGAGCTCTATTTCGGCCACGCGCCCGGCCAGGGATGGGCCCGCGTGGACGCCGAGGATCTCCTCGAGACGGGGTATCTGGACCAGAAGAACGCGGGCGCCGCGGGACTCGCGGCGGTTCTGCTCGAGAAATACGCCCCCTGGTAAGGGGTCAGCCCTTCCGCGACAACTGCTCGATGAGCTTCCACTCCGTCGCGCTCACCGGCATCACCGAGAGGCGTGAGATCCGCGTGAGGGGGAACTCGGTGAAGCGCCGGTCCGCCTTGATCTCCGCCAGCGTCACCGGGCGGCCCAGTTTCTCCACGGGAGCCACGTCCACCGCGTAGAGCTTCCCGGATTTGTCGGCGGGATCGGGATAGGCGTCGCCGGTCGCCTTCATGACGCCGACGATCGCCTTCTCGTCTCCCGTGTGGTAGTAGAAGACCAGGTCGCCTTTCCGGACGGATCTCAGGTGCTTCTGCGCCAGCGGATTCCGGACGCCCGACCAGGACGTCTTCTTGTCCTTCGCCAAGTCGTCGTAGCTGTAGTGCGTCGGCTCTTCCTTGAACAGCCAGTTCATTTGGCGTTGTTCTTCCAGATCCCCAGCACGCGGCCGTCGGGATCGGAGAAGAGCGCGAAGGAGCCCATGCCCGGCACTTCCTGCTCCTCGACCACGACCTTCCCGCCGGCGTCGGTAATCTTCGTCCGATACGCCGCGAGATCGTCGACATCGATGTAGAAGGACATGTTTCCGGGCCAGGGACCGCTGCGGTCGGGGGTGAAGATGCCGCCGTTGATGCCGCCGCCCCCGGTCTCTACGATGCGATAGTTCATCTCCGGATGGAACGTGATCTTCCAGCCGAACGCCTTGGCGTAGAAGTCGGAGACCTTCGAGGGGTCCTTCGACCAGAATTCCCAGTGAACCACGGGTGCCGCCATGGTGCCCTCCTTGAGGGATTCGACATTTTCAGTGTCGATCGATTCTCTCACGGCCCCGCGGGGCGCACAACCCGCGGGCCGTCCAGAATCCGGAGGATGGATCCCTCCGGCCGTTCGATCTGCTCGAACGTGCACTGCCGCGGCGCCTTGTCCGGCCTCCAGCGCAGGAATCCGGTGCCGTGCCGGAACCGTCCTCCGGAGACGTGGTCCTACTCGACTTCCGCCACCAGCTTCGGCTTCAAGGGCTGCCATTCCGTCGACCGCTCGGTGCTCCAACGGCTGGGTCCGCCCGGAGCTTTGCCGGTGAACCCCGGAGGGTGGATCAGCGGCTTCAGCTTCGGCACGAGCGCCTTCCGCTCCGCGGCGGAGAAGCCCGACGTGAAGCCGACGTGGTGGAGGAGGCCCTGGTCGTCGTAGAGCCCCAGGAGGAGCGATCCGATCACGCCTCCCGAGGAGGCATACCGGAATCCTCCCACCACGCAATCCGCCGTCCGCCGCTGCTTGATCTTCTGCATCCCCGTGCGGTCGCCCGAGCGATAGGGAAGGTCGCGCCGCTTGGCGATCACGCCGTCCAGCGCGCCGCGTGTCTCCTCGTACCACCGGATGGCCGTGGCCGGATCTTCCGAGGCGGGTGAGAGGCGGACCCGGGGATGGTCCGTGAGATACCGCGCCGCGAACGCCTCGAGCCGTGGTCTCCGCTCGGAGAGCGGCTGGTCCACCAGCGACCGCCCGTTCTCGTCCACGAGAAGGTCGAACACGATCAGCAGCGCCGGCGTCTCGACGGAGAGCTTGCGGACGCGGCTCTCCGCGGGGTGGATGCGCTGTAAGAGTGCATCGAAGGAGAGCGCCTTGCCGGCCGGAACCACGATCTCTCCGTCCAGCACGAATCGGGAGGCGCTGGTCGTAAGGAGTGCTTCCACGAGCTCCGGGAAGTAGCGCTCCAGGGGCTCGCCCGCCTTGGACTGGAGCGCGATCCGGTCCCCGTCGCGGAAGGCGAGACACCGGAAACCGTCCCACTTGGGCTCGTACTGCCATTCGGGACCGGTCGGAACGGTGTCCACGGACTTCGCCTCCATCGGCGGATACGGGGGCTCGAGGGGGAGCGTCACAGAAACCGCTCCAGCTCGATGCGGCCGGGCTTCTGGAGCAGCGGCTTCCAGAGATCGCCCAGCTTCGCCACGCGCTCGGGGACGTTGTCGATCCGGTAATCTTCGATCGCCACGCCCCGTTCCAGCTCGTCCCAGGTCACCGGCGTCGAGACGGTGGCGCGGGGTTGGGGGCGGACGGAATAGATGGAAGCGAGCGTCCGTCCCCACGCGTTCTGGTTGTAGTCCACGAGGACGTGGCTCTTCGGCCGCTTCGCCACGCGGTACTCGGACGTGACGAGCTTCGGCGCCCGCGCGGCGAGGGCGAGCGCGAAACTCTTCGCGAATCCCCAGACCTCCTTCTGCACCGGGCCGCGCCGGATCGGGATATAGACGTGGATGCCCTTCGAGCCGGTCGTCTTGGCGTAGCAGGTCATGCCCAGACCCTCGAGCCCGCGCTTCAACAAGAGTGCGGTCTCGATCACCTGGCCGAAGACGGCGCCGGGCGTGGGATCCAGATCGAAGTGGAGATAGTCCGGCCGGTCCGTGTCGTCGCACCGCGCGTACCAGGGATTGAGATCGATGCATCCCAGATTGACCACCCAGAGGAGCGAGGCCAGGTCCTGCACGATCGGGAAGTCGATGACGTTCCCGGAACCGTGCGGAACGCGACACGTCTCGATCCAGTCCGGACGCGGCGTGGGGGCGCGCTTCATGAAGAAGAAGTCGCCGTGCGCCCCGTTCGGATAGCGCTTCATCACCATGGCGCGGTCGGTGAGATGCGGCAGGAGCGCGGACGCGACGCCGGCGTAGTAGTTGAGGAGATCCCGCTTCGTGATCTCGAGCTCGGGCCAGAAGAGCTTGTCGAGGTTGGTGAGCTTCAACGTGTGGCCGCCGAATTCGACCGTGATGTCGCGCTGGCCTCTGGGGATCGTCTCCTTCTTCATCGGAGCGGCGTGAGACGCGGCGGCCGGGGACCGCGCCGGACGGCGCCCGCGATCGGAACGTACTCCAGCTCATGCCGGTCGAGCACGCAGCGGAGGAGGAGCCCTCCTCGGCTCATGTCGCCGCGTCCCACGAACGCCGAGGGGAAGAGAAGCCTCCCGTCGAGATGGCGCTCGATCAGGTCCACGTACTTCCCGGTCGCGATGCTCCCGAGCAGGACCACGCGGTCCGCGCCGTCGAGACGCGCGCCGAGCTCGACGGCGTCGCGCTCCAGGGGCTCGCGGAAGCGAGGATCCTCGGAGGTGACTCCGATCTCCGCGATCCCGCGCAAGTCTTCGAGCGTCAGGATCTCGTCCGCGCCGAGCAGCCCGCGGCCCGGGGTGATGACGAGCACGCGCCCGAACATCCGGCTGTACGTCAGCTTGCCGCGGAAGTAGAGGCCGCTGAGGAAGCTGAACACCTCGCCGATGGGCGCACCCGCTTCCCGGAGCCGCGCCGCGAGCGGGAACTCCGCGCTCTCGCGAAGGACCATCTGCGCGCGCTTCCCGTCGCACCGCGCGGGGGAGAGGAGGAACACCGTCTGCCCGTCAGAGCCCATGGACCAATTCTATCGCCTTTCCCCGCCTCGAAATAGCGCCGCTGTAGCAAGTTGCGGCTGATTATGGTATAATCACCTATATGGGGCGAGAAGCTTATTTCATCCTCGGGTTTGCCGCCATCGTCCTGTTCCTGGTGGCCGCGATGCGGTCGTATTTCCTTCGGCGCTACCGCGCGCTGATCGACCCCGATGCGCCCAACTCCCTCGACGACGGCTGTATCCGCGGAATCTACATGGAGCGCCGGACCGAGATCGGCCTGGTCCCGCCGGTCCATGGCATCTCCCAGCCTTCCAAGGTCCAGATCGCCATGGAGACGACCGTTCCGGTCCGGATCGAGGCGTACCGGGAATCCATGGCCATCGCCGTGCGGAAAGTGGCGGGTGTGGTCGGGGACAGGAAGCTGGGGATCGAAGACCTGGATCGGCGCTTCGCGCTCCAGTTCGACGATCGGCCTCGGACCCTCTCGATCCTCCAGCGAGCCGAGGCGCGGGAAAGCCTCCACGCGCTCGCGGATCTCGGCGCCGATTTCGTTCTTCTCACCAGCGGGACGCTGACCGTCGAAGTGCCCGCGCCGTTCGTCCTGCTCCCGCGGCGCGACCGGATACGCAGCGTCATGGCGGCCATGCGCATGCTCGCCCTCGTGGCGGAGTCGGCGCTCTCGGTCAAGAGCCCCGACGCTTCCTGGGAACCGAGCGAAGTCACCCCCCTTCGGGACGCGACGCTGGAGCCTCTTCACACCTGGCCGACTTCGAGGCCCAGCGCGCGCCTCATCTCCTCGCCGGTCTTCCTCGCGACCTTCTTCATGGCGATGATTCTTGGGTTCTTCGTCGTCGGCTCGTTCTGGGACTTCCACGGAACGGTTCCCTGGGAGACGCGGCTCATGACCGTGACCTCGCGCCTTCCGCACCTGGCACTCCTCGCGGGCGCGTGTGGGCTCCTGGCCGCGCTCATCGTTCCGGCGCGTCCTATCCTCTGGGCCTTCCGGGTCAGCTGGCCACTCCTCGTGCACGCGGGGATCGTGGGGGTGGTCTACGTCCTTCTCCGGGCCTCCGGCGTGTCCGAGGTCCAGCAGGCGCTCGGAGCGGAGCTGGAGATGATTCCGGCCGGATTGGGGACCGCGGCCGCGGCCGCCGGCGCAGCTCTGGGAAGTGGATTCGCGGGGGCAGCTCTGGGCGCCCGCCTATCACGCATGTCGGGCTAGCCGATCAGGCTGAAGAACACCCTCCGAAGTGCCGATGAAATCTACGTAGAGATACGAGGATGCTTGTCGGCTTCCGATCGGGGGTCAGCGTTGCGGCTGAACGCCAAGGGCTTCAACCTCATCGAGCTCATGGTGGTGGTCGCCGTCCTGAGCGTCCTCTTCTCCATCGCCATCCCGAACTACTACGCCATGAAGGCTCGGGCTCAGGAAGCCAACGTTTCCTCGAACATGTACAACTTCCAGATCGCCATCATCCATTACTCCATCGATCGATCGGGAATCTATCCAACACCCGCCGACGATGCCGCGGTCCGGTCCTTCATGACCACGAATCTCTATCCCGAGAATCCCTTCACCGATACGCCCGAGCCCTGGGTCTGGGGCCCGGAGGGCGGCCCTCCGGGCACGATCGGGAATGCGCAACCGCCCACCGGATACACTCGCGGCTATCAGATCTGGGGCATCGGCCGCGCCGGCGTCCTGCCGCTGCATCTGGATAACGATTAGTCCTCGTACTCTCCCGCTCTAGTGGTGTGAGCTCGTATCCGGTGACGCGCTCTTGACCGGCGCCGTCGGAACGATCGGCGTCTGGGTCGGTACGCCGGCGGAAGGTGCTACGGGCGACGGGTCGAAGCTCTCCATCTTGGGCGCGGGGCTCTTGCTGTGCGAGGCGGTCGCCCGTCCGTAGCGGCTGTGGCCGACGGACGCGGCATTCACCGCCTTCACGGTATGGCGCGCGGGAGGCGTCGGCGTGCTGGGCTGCGCCGTCACGGCGGGAGGAGTCGAGCTCGCGGTCGGCGTGCCCTCCGGAGCGGTCGAGGCGGGCTGCGCCGTCGCGGTGTCCGCGGCGACCGGAGCCTGAGTGGCCGCCGGGATGGCCGCGGCTTCCGGCTGGACCGGAGTGGTCATCGTTCCCTGATAGATCGTCCACCCCGCCGCGCCCACGGCCACGAGGGACAGGATCAGCGCGAACATACCCACGCTCGCGCCCCGCTTCAGCGCGCGAAGCTCTTTCTCCGTGATGGTGACGGGCTCATCGACCTCGCCCCCTTTGTCTTCCCAGCGATTCCTCATGACGGCTCCCTTCCATGGTTCTTTGTGTCGTTCGAGGCAACCCCCGGCGCACGCGTCGAGGCTGCAATTTGGGGAAAAGGTTCAAGTCGCATGCCAGATCGGCGCGCGCTCGGCATATGGGCGCCAGGACGCGGCTGCGACAAGGCTTAGGCCCGCCATCGTGGCCATATGGGTGGCGTAGGAGGAATGCACGCTCGGGGACAATTCCAGAGCAATCACGGACGATTTGGGAAGCATTTCACGTGGTACCTTCCTGGCGCCCACGAGTCCAGCCTGGGAGGCCACCCGGATGGAATATCTCCCTACCGCAGAAGAGCAAGAATGGTTGGTCGACGGTCTCTCGGGAATCCTGCGCGATCGTGGGACCCGCCAGTTCCTCTCGATGCCCATCGTGGAGGCCACCCCACGATTCTTCCCTGACGACTGGGAATCTCCGCTTCACGGAGTCGATCGGGTCGTTCGCCGCCTGATGCAGTACGCCGACCTGGGCTCGCTGAAGGCTCAGGTGGATCTTTTCGGCGGGGATGACTCCGTCGCGGGTCTGTTCCTGGGGCTGAAGGGCGGCTGCTGCGCCTTCGGGTTCAACGCGAATGTGCCCGGGGACGCGGAGGTCATGGCGGGCGTCATGGCCCATGAAGTCGCTCACGCCTATCGGGCGGTTCACGGATTGCGAGATCCCGACCCCACGCGCGAGGAATGGCTCACCGACATCACCTCCGTGTTCCTCGGCTTCGGAATCCTGAGCGCGAACAACAGCTATCGATATCGAAAGAGCGGATCCAACATCGGCTATGCGTCGTCCACCACGTGGTCCACGCAGCGTGTTGGATACCTGAGCCCTCAGGCCTTTGCTTACCTGTTGGGGATCCAGTGGTGCGCGCGCGGCCTCGAGGATCGAGAAATCCGGCGGCTCCTGGGACAGATGGAGACGAATCAAGCCGCGACTGGATCCCTTCCTGGCCTGCGGAGAACTTCAAGCGCCTCCAGTTTCCGGACGACGACGCGCCGAGCGAGCAGGTGCCTCTGGATGAAATCCTCAAGCCGCTTCCGAAGATCGTCACGTGGGAGCAGGAGTCGACTGATCCGATCGAGACGGTCGGCTCCAACGCGGGCAGGCCCGTGTTCCGTCTGGGGCAGAGCCGCGCCCTTTACAGGGCACTCCTCGGCTTTCTGATCGCTTTCGTTCCCTCGCTGGCGGCTCTCAGGTTTGGGCAACCGGCGCTTGCGGGCCTCCTCGCCGCGGGTGGATTGGTGGCGGGATACAATGTGGGGTCGCGGGAGAGGTTCGACACCTGTTCCGACCCCGGATGCGATGTGGTGCTGGTGCCGGGCGTTGAAACCTGTCCGGGCTGCGGCGGCATCGTGGCCGGGGCGATTCGAACGCGTGATGAGCGCCTGGACGCCGCGGAGGAATTCGAGCGCAACCACCCGTAGGTCAGAATCGGAGCGAGAGGCAGCTCAAGCCGCCGTCCATCTTCTGGAATTCGGACATCTCGAGCGCCAGTGTGTCGTATCCCAGCTCTCGAAGTGCGGCCTCGAAACGCGGGTGGCCGGCCGCGATGAGGAGCCGTTCGTTGATCCGGACGCAGTTAGCGGCGTACGTCTCTGGTGCGTCGACGCGAAGCACCACGAAGGGACGCAACGCGGGATGTGTCACGAGCGCCTCGATCGCCACGATCCTTCCTTCGCCGGGATAGGCGATCCCGCTCTTCAAGTGCAGGATCCCCTCGAGGCCGCGGATATCGATGAAGCTCGATGTGAATCCCTCCTCGGCCAGGAACGCCGCGAGCTGACGCGCGCCCTCTTCGTTGGTCCGCCGCGAGATTCCGATGAGGAAATGACCGTCGGCCTCGCAGACGTCGCCGCCGTCCAGGGTGCCCGGAGCTTTGATCGCCCGGCATTCCCGGAAGAACGAGGAGAGCGATCCTTCGATCGCGGCGACCTCGCCCTCGCGGCTGGGCGCTCCGGGGCGGGTCAGGATGGCCCGGTGCTCCGTCAGGATCGCGGTGTCCTCGACGAACGTGGAGTCGGGATGTCGGGAATCGGCGGGGAGGCGCGTCAGCGCAAGGCCGCAGCGTTCGAGCGCCTCGCAGTAGGCGGCATGCTGCTCCAGCGCGCGCGCGAGGTCGGGGGCGCCGAGGTCCACGGTGGTCAGGCCCTCCGCGAACGTGGCTCCGGGAGGACGAACGATGGCCCGGCGGATCGGAGACGGCATCGCGGGAGGATACGCCGGAGGCTCGGCAGGAGCCGCTGAAAAATGGTAACTTACAGGTCCGTTTTCTCTGACGGGATCAACCCGATCTGCTCGAGGAGTGAGAGAAGATGAGCGCTCGTGAGCTTCGACGGCTGGCTTTGCCGCTTTCCATGGTGATGCTCCTCATCGCGACATCCATCGGTGCCACTTTCGCGGCGCCCGCCACGAGGGCGCGCGCGAAGATCCCGCCCGGCATGAGCGCGATCGAGGCGGACACACTACCCAGGTACTACGCCAAGGATCGCCAGGACACCCGGGAGTGGCTCAAGGGCAAGCCCACGTCCTACCTGGCCACCGTCCTGCGCCGCGACTTCGACACCAAGACCTCGCTCGTGGTCGGAAGCGATCCCGGCGCCGACGTGCGCATCGAGGATCCCGAGATCCAGCCGAAACACCTCCAAGTGACCGTGGTGGGGGATTCGTTCCATGTGGAGACGCTGAATCCGGATGCCCGCTTCACCGTGAAGGACGCCGTGCTGACGTCGGCCACCGTGGCGCCGAGCAGCATCCAGGTGGCGCGCTTCACGCTGCGGCTCTCGCACCAGCGGTTCCCGGCCATCATCGTGTTCGATCCCAAGAGCCCTCGCTACAAGCTGTACAAGGGCATCAAGTATTTCCCGCCCGATCTCTCGTACCACATCCTGGCCACGTTCCGTCCGAACCCGAAGGCCGACACCACCATCATCCTCTCCACGCGCGGAAACCGCCGGCGCGCGGTTCGCGCGGGGTGGTTCGACTTCAAGGTGAACGGGAAGGCGTGCAGCCTGGAGGCCTCGCGCCTCCTCGAGCCCGGGGTGGGCGAGAAGGACATGGATGTCTTCTTCACGGACGCGACGACCGGGAAGGAATCCTACAGCGTGGGCCGCTACCTCGGCCCCCAGGCGCGCGAGGACGGAACGTACGTCCTGGACTTCAACATGTGCTACAACCCCGCGTGCGCGTACTCGGAGCACTACAACTGTCCCATTCCGCCGCGAGCCAATCATCTCCGGATTCCGATCCGGGCCGGTGAGATGGACTCGCACTACATGCATTGATCGGAGGAACCGTGATGAGTCGCCGCATCTTCCAGGTGTCCCTCGCCGTTCTCGTCGTGTGTCTCGTCGCCGTCGCGTCGCCCGCGGGGGCGAAGTTCGGGAATCCGATCAAGAAGGCGAAGGAGAAGCTCCAGAAGGCGACCGGGCAGCAGGTCGAAGGACAGCGGGAAGGGGACGACGTGGTGTTCGACAACGTCGTGGTGGAGCTCACCGGCGAGCGCGTCGACAAGATCGTCGCGGCCTTCCAGAAGGCCTCCGCGGAAGGCACGGCCCGCCGGGAGCTGGTGGATCAGTACAACGCCAAGAACACGGAGCAGACCGAGACGTTGAACAAGAACGAGGAGGCGATCCGGAACCTCCGGAACAAGCGGAGCGACGTGGAGACCTGTTACCAGGACGGCCTCAAGAAGATCACGGAGCGGAAGGCGATGGCGCTCGCGGAGAATCCGATGGATCCGCAGCGTCTCCAAAAGAACGCGCAGCTCGCCGCCGAGTACAACGCGGCCGCCGCCAAGGGCGACAGCGCGGCGATCCAGAAGCTCCAAAGCGCCCTGGCGGGCGAGGGGGCCGCCTCCAAGGAGGACTCGGCCGCCGTGCGTAAGACGTGCGGCTCGCCGCCTCCGAAGTCCGCCGCGGAGCTGAGGCTCGATGCCCTGGATCGGGAGATCGCTTCCCTGAGCGAGCAGATCCGGAAATTCGACGAGCGGATCGCGAAGGCAGAGGCCAAGGAAGGCAGCCTCACGCAGCAGCAGTGGAGCGTGGCCATGGAGCGCGTGACGATGTACGACGCCGGGACGAAGTCGAATGGTAACGACGGCGGCGGCCGGAAGAAGAAGGGCGAGAAGAGCGACGACCCAAGCGCCGCCAAGGGCGGCGACGGCAAGGGTGCCAGCGACGAGGGGACCGGCGAGGTCATCTACGTCAAGGGGTTCACCAAGGCCGAGCTGGAGGTTCTGGCGAAGCACCGTGCCAAACTGCGCGCCGCCCTCCGGTAGACGCGTCACCGCGACGCTCGTCGCCGCGGCGCTGATTCTCGCGGGTGCCGCGCCCGCGGCCGCCTCGACGCTCGCGATCCAGCAGGGAAACGAATGGCGCACGTTCTGGAATTCGGAGCGTGCGCCTTCTCGTTGGAGCGCGGCCGATCCGACGCTCGTCCGCGCCTTGAAGTGGCATCGTCTGGCGAAGGGCCTCGAGTGGGCCACCGTTCGCCTGGCCTGCCCGGCGCCGGTCTGGCGCGCGCGGCTCATCGTGGCTCGCGTGGATCCACGAGAAGTCAGGCTCTCCCTCGCGATGGATCTCACGGACATGCATCCCGCGTGGTCCATCGATCGGGCGCCAAGAGACGCGATCCTCGCCGTAAACGCGGGCCAGTTCGTGAGCGCCCCCTGGGGATGGGTCACGATGGATGGCGCGCAGCGATTCCGGCCGGGATACGGCCCCCTCTCCAGCGCGATCTCGGTCGATGCCGCGGGGAACGTGCGATGGGCGCATGGGGACTCCCTCCTGGATCCGACCGGAGTCGTCGCGGGATTTCAGTCCTATCCCACGCTGCTGGCCGGCGACGGGGCCGTCCCGCTGGCCCTGCGATCCGCGACGGGCGGCGTGAGCCTGACCCATCGCGACGCGCGGCTCGCGATCGGGGAGACCCGGGACGGGAAGCTCCTCATCGCCATGACGCGCTTCGATGTCATGGGCGATATGGGGGGTGGAGTTCCCCTGGGGCCCACGACGCCCGAGATGGCGGCGATCCTGGGAGCGCTCGGGGCGAGCGACGCGATGATGCTGGACGGCGGGATCTCGGCGCAGCTCCTCCTGCGCGATCCCTCGAAGAAGGCTCCCCTCCGGTGGCCGGGCATCCGCAAGGTGCCCCTCGCGCTCATCGTCCGGCCGCGCTAGGCTTAGCGGCTCCGGCCCGGCCGCGTCTCTTCTCTCGGACGTTGCTGCTGCGGCTTCTCCTTCTTCGGCTCCTGCTGCTGCGAATCCTGGTCCTTGCTCTTTGAATCCTTCCGGTCCGCCCGATTCCGGGCGTGGTACTCGCGCTCCAGATCCCCGGGCGTCGGTTTCTCGGGCGGAGGGGCCGGCCGCTCCCGTGGGGTCTGCCGCTCCGGCTCACGCTGGGGGCGCTCTCGCGGAGGAATTGGCCGCTCGCGCCGAGGAATGGGCTGCTCCCGCTGAGGCACGGGGGGCTCGGGCCGCGCGATCGGCGGCTGCTGCCGCGGCGTGGGCTGGTCCTGATTCAGAATCTGGGGTCTGGGTCGCGGCATCGGCCGATTCGACGTCGGCGCGGGCCGCTCCCTGGCCTGCGTCGCGACCGGGACGGGGACGGGCGGATTCGGAAGGCGAGTCTTCTGCCACGCGCTCCCGGTCCTCACCTGCCAGCTTCCCTTCGGATCGCGCCGGTAGACCCTCCCGTCCTGTCCGGCGAAGACGTCGTTCGGCGCCGCCGGCTTGGGGACAGGCGCCACGATCGTGCGGATGCGCGTCTTGTCGACCCGGGTGATGTTCTCCTGGCGGTTGTACATGTTGGCGGGCACTCCCTCCAGCAAACGGGTGCGCGTGCGAGGCCGGGGCGTGCGGAGCAGCGCCAGGTCCTGGCCCACCATCGGCCGGCGATAACCGCCGGGACCGAACCACAGGGAGCGTGGACGCGTCGTCGCGCCCGCGACCGTCGAGCGCCAGCGTGTTCCCACTCTCAGGAAGCCCGATCCATAGCTGGAGCCGAAGCTCCACCGGCTGAGCCAGGGGTTGTACCGCGCGTGGAATCCCCACGTGAAGCGATGCGGCCAGTAATGGTGCCGGCCGCGCCACGCGTGGTACCGGTATCCGGTGCCGTAGACGACCGTGCCGTAGTAGGGGTAGCAGCCCAGGTAACCGGGGAGGTAACCCACGTACACCACCTCCGGCGTGGAGTCGTACACGTAGACATATCGGACGTCGTACACGGGGCAGCTCGGCGGGATGTCCTCGATTCCTAGGGGACGGGTGTCGCTGACGCTCCAGGGTCCGTTCGGATCGTCCGCGATGTACCACACGCCCTGGTCGCACGCGTAGTAGCGGCCGTCCGCCAGGATCACCTCCGCGTCGGTGTTCACCGCGTACTGGAGGTCCGTGCCCTCGATCGGCTCGAAGTCGGGATCGCCGTCGTAGGTCGCCTCGAAGCTCCGGTCGCCGCGCTGGATCGCGCTCGTCTGTGGGATCTCGGCGTCCGCGACGGCGTCCCCGGCCTGATCGGTGCCCGCGACGCTCGCGAGGATGTTCCCTTTGGGGGAATCGAGAGGGACCCGCTTGAAGCTCTCGGGCAGACGGTCTCCGCGCACGAATGTCCAGGGGCCGTCCGTCGATTGCGACCGGAACCAGCGGCCCGAGATCAGGACGTAGTACGACTGCGTCTCCACCTCGAGGACAACGTCGCTCTCGGTGTTGGCGATGTAGAGGAGCGCGTCGCCGACGAGCGGCGCGTAGCGAGGGGCTCCATCCGTCGCGATCAGCTCCGTGGGCTCGGTGGCGGTCAGCACTTCGGGGGGCGGTCCGCCCACCTGATCGTACGAGGACGTGTCCGGCGGCACGGCGTCGCGGACCATGTCGGGCGGATGCTGGATCGCGGCCCACGGTCCGAGCGGATTCTTCGCCTGATACCAGAGGTTGGCGCCGTTCAGGTAGTAGGACTTGGCCCGTGCGTCGTAGACCACGGCGTACGGCGTGTTCGCGGCGCGCTGGAGCAGGGAACGCTCGATCGGCTCGAGCACCGGCGGTCCATCGTAGACGACGAGGATCGCGCGGCGCGCGTGGAACAGGATCTTGGGAGGCGCGTTGTCCAGTCCGGCCACGCTGGCCCGTTCCTCCGCGGCCGCGGCGAGGCCGGCTTGAAGGTCTTCCAGCGACCCCGAGAGATCCCACGACGCGGATTGCCCCTCCACCAGGGTCTCGTAGCGGTCCGCATCCTCCGGGGTGATCCCCGGCAACCGCACCTTCGTGACGTCCAGGCTGCGCGCCGTCACCGTGCTGCTGTCCCGGTCGACCTGGATCTCCTCCGAGTACCAGAGCACGCCGAAGGCGGGGCTCTGGTCCGCGCTCTTGCGCAACGAGAACGCGGCACGGCCCGTGAGAACGTCGCCGGTGAGCTCCTCGGGCTGGGGTTGATAGATCACGAACGAGCCGGCGGGGGAGTCGAATTCACGGGGCCATCGGGTCTCGTCGGCTCGCGCCGCGGCGGCGGCGAGCAGGGCCAGGAAGCATGAAAGCGTGGCGCCGAGCGAGCGAAGCAGACGCGGCGATGGCATGGGATGCCTCCCCGAAACGGGTGAGCGAAGCTTTTTCGGTTTCATCTCACTAGTAAGGTACACCGGAGCGTGTGGTGGAGTTGTGGCAGCCGAGGGGTGAATTTTGGAGTTGTTCCGTTCCGGCGGGGGTGCGGAGGTGGCTTCGGTCGGCGCGGCGCCGGCCGCAAACCGAGTGAGCGCTTGCCAGTGCGGGCTCCACGTGCTGAGCGCGGTCTGCGCTCGAGTGTAGCGTCAACTGCCTACGGGAGATGAGTGGTCCGGCTGGCGAGCGACGTCTGCGCGTCATAGGGGATGGGAACACCGTTCAGCGCCGCCAGCGCCACGTCGCG
>Ga0137409_10003958_pt1 | contig 15666 bp, 21 predicted proteins | sample CZODoug1_16funga_FD_122059 | JGI IMG/M metagenome (GOLD analysis project Ga0137409, IMG submission 122059) | Vadose zone soil fungal communities from Angelo Coast Range Reserve, California, USA - CZODoug1_16fungal (Hybrid Assembly) | ecosystem: Environmental > Terrestrial > Soil > Vadose zone... | reverse complement strand
AGCTTTGCCGACGAGGAGTACCACGGCATTGACGCTTTCATCTTCGTCAACAAAGCCGGCCAGAGGCAGGCAGTGCGCTACCTGGTAGTGCCGGAAAAGCTGGTGCACATTACGCCGGAAGAGGCAGCCAAACAGCCACCTAATTACCTGTTCGACGAACTGGCCAAGCGGATTGCGCAAAAGCCGCTGGTTTTTCACCTGAAGGCGCAATTGGCTGAGCCCGGCGATCAGACCAAGGATGCGAGCCAACCTTGGCCTGATGACCGCAAGGTCGTCGATCTCGGCGTGCTGACGCTGACTAAAGTGGTGCCCAACAGCTTGGAGGCGCAGAAGAAGCTGCTGTTCCTGCCCACGAACCTCACCGCCGGTATCGAACTCTCCGACGATCCGCTGCCGAGCGTGCGCGCTGCCGCCTATGGCGTCTCGTTCGGTAGGCGCAACCGCACGAGCAACGCTGCGACGCAGCCAAGCGCCGCAACGCCCTAGGCGCGGAAGCGACAATCACCGCGAGAGGATGAGAGATCTCATGAGCAGCTACATCAAAGTTGGCCAAGAAAACTCGGCATCCATCGAAATCTACTACGAGGACCATGGCTCGGGACCGCCGGTGGTCCTCATCCACGGCTGGCCACTGAGCGGTGCGTCGTGGGAAAGGCAGACAGCAGCGCTGCTTGCCGCGGGCCATCGCGTCATTACGTACGACCGCAGAGGTTTCGGAAAATCCAGCAAGCCCGCCGTCGGCTACAACTACGACACGTTTGCGGCTGATCTCAAGACCGTATTGAGCACGTTGAAGCTCACTGATGTTTCTCTCGTAGGCTTCTCGATGGGCACGGGTGAAATCACCCGGTATATCGGCAAGCATGGCGCGGAACAGGTGCGCAAGACCGTACTCATCGGCACTCTGGGCCCATATCTTGTGAAAACGCCCGATAACCCGGAAGGCATGGACAGAAGTATTTTTGACGGTATTAAGGCGGCCATCAAGGCAGATCGCCCGGCCTTGCTGATGGAATTCCTGCGCAACTTCTACAACTTCGATGTCACGGGAGGCAAGCTCGTGAGCGAGCGTGTCCTCGAGGACAACTGGAACGTAGCGGCCGGCGCGTCTGCGATCGGCACACTGGCTTGTGTCGATGCGTGGATTGAGGACTTCCGTCAAGACATCGCCCGCAATACCGTGCCGACTCTCATTTTGCACGGCGACGCCGATCGCATCCTGCCGCCAGATGCTACATCCAGACGGCAAGCGAAGTTGATCAAGAACGCCAGACTCGTGGAGCTCAAAGGTGGTCCCCACGGCGTGTTGTGGACTCATGCGGAGCAGATCAACTCCGAGCTGGTGAAGTTTTTAGCGTAGCCCGGGCGTCGACTACGTGCGGCTCGCAAGCGGTCTGCGCCCAGAGCTGGCACGGCAAACTCACGCTTGTCTGCGGTGTTAGGTACTCACATTTCATACAGGAGAAATATTTCGTGATTCGCAAAGCAAGAGCTGTCTGGCGTGGCACCGGTCGCACGGGAAATGGTGACCTTTCGTCCGACTCTGGGGTGCTTGCAAGCACGCCGTATTCGTTCAGAAGTCGTTTCGAGAACGAGAAAGGGACCAACCCGGAGGAGTTGATCGCAGCCGCACACGCAGGGTGTTTTACGATGGCCTTAGCCTTTCGATTGGACGCCGCCGGATACACTCCAACGGAACTCAATACCGAGGCGGCCGTCACCCTCGAACAGGACAATGAGGGCTTCCGGATCAGTCTCTCCGCGCTGACACTGCGCGCGAGCGTGCCGAATCTTGATCAGGAAACATTCGATCGGTTAGCGCGGGACGCGGAGCAGAATTGCCCGGTTTCGAGGGTGCTCAGCGCGGAGATAACACTGGACGCGAAGCTGGTATGAAGGTAGATCGGCGAATGCGTCACGAAATCGCAGATTGTGACCGTTCATCGGGGCGGCATCCTGGTTTGCCGCCCCCGTGTCATCGCGGATCCCGAGTTATCGCCGCGGCGGTGAACCGAGCAGCAACGCGGGTGGGCAGAGGCATCGCCGAAATCGTCGGCTGCTCTTGGTCAGTTCAATCGACCCGAGGCCGGTTCCAGCGTTGGCGGACAAGGACCGGATTGGAGTCCTACGCTGTCTTCGATTCCCTCAAATGCGCTGGGTTCGATTCGCCCCAGCAAGGAATTTTCGACCCACGCAGGATCAGGGCGTAGAAAAATCGGTGGCGAAGAGGGGGATTTGGAATGTCAAGAGGGTATTGGATCGTCACCTATCGCAGAGTGAGAGATCCCGACAAATTCGCGGCTTATGCGAAGCTCGCCGGGCCGGTGTTCCCAGCAAAGGGAGGCCGATTCCTGGCGCGCGGAATGCCGGTAACGGTGTACGAGCTAGGCTTGCGGGAGCGGGTTGTACTGATTGAATTTGATAGTGTCGAGCAGGCGATAGCTGCGCACGACAGCCCTGAATACCAGGCAGCGTTAGCGATCCTGGGCGACGGCGTCGATCGGGACGTCCGGATTGTTGAGGGTATCTCCCCCTAGGAAGATTTTGGCTCGTTAACCCCTGTGTGTCTCGCCTTGGGTGCCTATGATTTCAATTGGTGTGAAGGTAGCGCGGATTGGACTCCGCGATCACCCTCCAATGGCGCACGTATTTTCTTGGAGCGAACCGTGAGCGAAGTTGTCCTGAACAAAGAATTGCACATCGAGATGATCCGTCAGCCTCGCCGTCGCTTCTTTGGGACCGCCGCGATTGCGATGGCGGCGACCCAGATCGGGGAGATTGCGTTCGCCGCCGCCCAAACGAATAAGGCTGCGTCAAAAATACCGGCGATCAAGCAGGGTACGAACACTTCCTTCAAGTCGCTCAAGCAGATCAACGCCGGCCTTTTGGATGTAGGCTACGCCGAAGACGGGCCTGCGGATGGTTCACCTGTCGTGCTGCTTCATGGCTGGCCATATGACATACACAGCTATGTCGACGTTGCACCACTGCTGGCGTCCAAGGGTTACCGCGTTATTGTCCCGTATCTTCGCGGCTACGGCACGACGCGCTTTCTTGCAAACGACACGTTCCGCAATGGTCAGCAGTCCGCGGTCGCCATCGACATCGTCGCTTTGATGGATGCCCTCAAGATCCGGAAGACGATTGTCGCGGGTTTTGATTGGGGAGCACGGACGGCCGACATCATGGCGGTGCTATGGCCGGAGCGCTGCAAGGGGCTCGTATCCGTGAGCGGTTATCTGATCGGAAACCCTGCAGCCAACAGGAAACCGTTGCCGCCGAAGGCTGAATTCGCATGGTGGTACGAGTATTACTTCGCTACACAGAATGGCCTGGCCGGCTACGGAAAATACACGCACGAATTTGCGAAGCTCATCTGGCAGCAGGCTTCGCCGAATTGGAACTTCGACGACGCCACATTCGACCGCTCGGCAGCTGCGCTCGACAACCCGGACCATGTCAGCATTGCGATCCATAATTATCGGTGGCGAATCGGCATTGCCGAGGGCGAGTCGAAATATGACGATTTGGAAAAGCAGCTTGCGAAGGGTTCAGTCATTTCTGTACCCACGATTACCCTCGAAGGCGACGCAAACGGCGCACCCCACGCGCCCGCTTCAGCGTATCGCGAGAAGTTCTCGGGAAGGTACGAACACCGGGAACTGACCGGCGGAGTCGGCCACAATCTGCCGCAAGAAGCCCCGCAGGCCTTTGCCCAAGCTGTGGTCGATGTTGATAATTTCAGCTAGCCGAGGCAGTCTTTGCCAGTTGCGTTCGGAGGCACCTCGGGTTGAAGGAGACTTGTCTACTCATGGGAGAACGCTCTATCAAATGACTCAGCATTGGGCTTCGGGTGATTTTCCGGCGCTACATTCGCAAGGGGAAATTCTCGCCGGAAGGCAAGTCTTCGAAGAGAGGTCAAACCATGTTCAACCACATTTCAATCGGCGTCCGCTCCCTTCCGAAATCAGAGAAGTTTTACGACGCGGTGCTGGGTGCTATCGGATACAGATGCCTGAGCGCGGATGAAGGATCGCTGGGGTTCGGGAAAAAGGAGGTCCGGCTATGGATTTTGAGGGTCGAAAAGCCGCTGCCGCGTAATCCGAAATCCGGCCTACATTTTTGCTTCGATGCTAGTAGCCGAGCCAGCGTCGTCAAGTTCCACGCGGCCGGGCTTGCGCAGGGAGGCAAAGACAACGGCAAACCAGGATTCCGCAAGGATTACGCGCCCGACTACTTCGCCGCGTACCTCGTCGATCCCGATGGGTATCGGGTTGAGGCATACTGCCGCGTTCGCTGAATCAGGCGAACGCGCCCAGCTCCAGTTTCTGCAGGCCCCGGCGGAGCGCAACGAGCCCGACGTCCACCCCGCAGTCCTTCGCGAACGGGCACGTGGCGCCGCCGGTGTAGGAAAGATCCTTCCATCGTTTTAATCATAATATTCCGGCGCGTGCTTGATCGTGGCGGTTTGCTCCGAATCGTGATTGATCCATAGCTGCGCGTGCTCGGACTTCACGATCGCGTCCACCCGATCCATCGACTGGCGGGACTGGTCGCCGCTGAAATTGAAGCCCGGTACGCGCCGATTGATGAAGTTGTCCTTGAAGTGGGCTACGTCGCCGCTCAACAGGACTGCGCCGGTTCGCGGAAGGCGAACCAGCAGCGACTGGTGGCCCGGCGTATGGCCGGGTGTCGATAGGACTTTTACTGAGCCGTCGCCGAACACGTCGTAGTCGCCTTCCAGCTTGACGACCTTGCTGTCCCGCAGCTTTTCGTAGCTCGCGGGATTGAATCCGTACTTGGCCGGGTTGGGTCCGAATGCAGCGTCGAATTCGGCCTGCTGGATGTACAGCGTCGCCGTGGTGAACAGGTTTGCATTGCCAACATGATCACCGTGAGTGTGTGAAAAGGCGACATAGGTGACCTCGTCCGGCTTGACGCCAATCTCGGCCATTTGCGAGATCAGCGTATGGGTTCGATACGCGCGCATGTTGAACGGCCCGGCGATACCGTCGGGCAGGTCGGCGATCGAATCGGGGTACCCAGAATCCCACAGCATCCAGTCCTTGCCGTGGCGGATCAGGTAGCAGTTGTCGCTGAAGACGGCAGACCGCCCGACGCTCACACCCGGCGTCCACGGGCTAACGTCGGGGATCTTGGCCTCGCCGCAATAGAGTACGTAGAGGCGTTCGACGCCGGTCGACGTCGACGGTTGCGTCAAAGCGCATCCGTCGATCATCAGCAGGGTCGTACACAAAACCGCAAACGGCAAAAGCATTTTCATTGCAAGTCCTTCGATGAGAGTGGGGCCGGAATTGGCCGACAAGCCTTCCGGTATGCGCAAAATGTCGCCAAACGGGGTCTGGCCGAGTTCAACAATGTTGAATATCCCGGTAGTGTTCAGGCGCCAATTTCAAGGATGATCTCCAGCACAACACACACTCCCAGCGGGAGGCTCGCCATGCCTAACACTAGGCGAGTCGATGTCTTGGTAGTTCCGAATACGTTGGCCAGTAACTCCGAAGCCGCGTCTGCGACCTTTGGGTGCTCGCGGAAATCCGGAGTCGTGACGAGTGAAACACCGAGACGGACTACACGCGTCACTTTGTTCAACGACCCCAAATGCTCCTTGGCCAGGGCAAGCGCGTTCAGCGCTGCGAGGCGGGTCGCGCGTTGTCCGTCGTCCACGCTCAACTCGCCTCCGATACGTCCCAGGAACTTGGGAACCCCTCCCTCTACTGGTAGCGTCCCACTCAAAAAAAGCAGATTTCCGGTCTGCACCGCTTCGACATACGCGCCGAGCGGGGTAGGAGGCCGAGGCAGATTTATGCCGAGGTCTTTCAACCGTTGTTCGGCGTTGGCGTTTGTTGGGCTAACGGTCATTTCTGGGCTCCATTTGAAACTTCGTGTCAACTGATGCAGGCCGACCAACGCAGGCGCAAAGCCGCGGCCGGAACCAATGTTCTCGCCGCGGCTTAGGGGTTCAGCGGCCGGCGCTGAACCCCCCGTCTACCGGCAGCACGGTACCGGTGACGAAGTCGGCTTTGGCCAGGTACAGCACCGCTGCGGCGATCTCGTCAATGCGGGCAATACGGTTCAGCGGGTTCAGGCTGCCGAGCGCTGCGTGGGTCTCAGCCGCGTGCATCGGCGTGTTGACCGCGCCGGGGGCAACGGCGTTGACGGTGACGCCGTACGGCGCCAGCTCCAGGGCGAGGGCAAAGGTTGCCTGATTGATTCCGCCCTTGAGCGCTACCGCCAGAAGTGCCGGTACGCTAGCGTGCGGCTGGATAGCGAGCGCGGCGGTGATGTTGATGATCTTGCCCTGCTTGCGCTTGCTCATGTGCTTCGCCGCCTCCTGCGAGGGATACAACACGCCTTTCAGGTTGGTGGAGATCTGCTCTTCCACTTCGGCCGGTGTGAATTGAACGAAGGGCTTGGCGGTGAAGATGCCGGCATTGTTGACTAGCACGTCGACCTTGCCGTACTTGGCGACCGCCTGCTCAAACACCTTCGTGGCGGACTCGGGCTTGCCGACGTCGCCGGCGACACCGAGGAAGCGGTCGCCGGCATCCAGCTTTGCCGCGGTCGCCTGCAAGCGTTCGGTGGACCGGCCGGTACCGACGACGTTGTAGCCCTCCTTGAGGAAGGCTTCGGCCAGGCCCAGCCCGATGCCGCTGGTGGCGCCGGTAATGACGACGGTTTTATCTGACTTGCTCATGGATGCACCTCGCGAATTGAATTTACGGCTGCTGGTCGGGCTCCCATGCCGAGCGGTGCTCCCACCAGTTCAGAGGCGACTCTAGTAGCGCATCGGCATGCAATAAACGGGGTTTGCTGCACTTGTTTTGATACACGGCGTAATGATTATGCGCAGGCGATTTGACGACATCTTGCTGGGGAGCATCGAGTTGTTCTGCTTGGCAGGCGAAGCCGGTAGCTTCACCGCGGCCGCCAATACTGCGGGGGTTACGCCGGCTGCGGTCAGCCGCTCAGTCGCGCGCCTGGAGAAGCGTCTGGGGGTGCGCCTTTTCGTGCGCTCGACGCGCAGCATGCGGCTCACCGAAGCCGGCAAGACTTACTACGAGCGATGCCGCGGGGCACTCAATCAGCTGGTTGAGGCTGAACGAAAAGTCACCGGCGAACAGGTGCAGCCCTCAGGCACCATCCGAATCAGCGCGCCGACGACCTATGGGCATTACCGCCTGCTGCCAATGCTGCCGTTGTTTCGAGCGAAATGCCCATTGATCAAGCTGGAAGTGCATATCAGCAACCGCAACGTCGATTTCCATGGGGAGAATTTCGACCTGGCGATTCGGTTTCGCGCCCAACCCGACTCGACGATGGTGGCGCGACAAATTGAGGACGCCAGCTTGGTGATCATTGCAAGCCCTGCGTATCTCAAACGCGCCGGCCTGCCGCGGAGGCTCGCCGACCTGGAGCACCACGAGTGCATCCAATTTGATCTACCGAGCAGCGGCCGGCAGATCTCCTGGCTCTTCAACGAGGACGGTCATGAGAAGGAGATTTTCTCGGTCGGCAACTATTGTTGCGCGGAGGATGTGCTCGCCGGCGTGACGCTGGCAAAAGCTGGGGCGGGGCTGTTCCAGACCTATAGGTTCATCGTCGCGAAGGATTTGGCCGATGGCACTCTGGTGGAGGTGCTGCAAGCTTTCGGCGGGCGCTCACGCCCGGTCAGCCTGTTGTATCCGCATGGCCGGCTCCTACCGTCGCGTGTGCGCGCGTTCATTGATTTCATGATCGAACAGACCGAATTGGTGAAGGCGGCAGAAATTCAAACTCGTCCCGCAAAGAGGAAGCGTTCCAAGTAGCGGGTTACACGCATTCTTACAGAGGCTGGATCGCGGTTCTTGCCGTTGCCTCCGGCGAAGAATTCCGGGCTCGGCTGCTGGCCCGTCAGCGACAGTCGGCCAGGTAGCCCGGGTCCAGGGCGTGCGAAAACGCAACCATCAGATAATGTCCGGTTTCCTCGGAAACTATTGTCGCTTTTTCCCGGCCGAGAAGTCGGGTATGGATCGAATCCGGAAGTTCGGCTGGAGCGAGAGCAGGCATTGCCTCGCCCATACTGAACGACGGCTTCTGAGCAGTGCGTTCAAAAGTCCTATTTTCCGATCCTGGGAGTATTGGACGACTGCTCGCATGGGACTGACCCAGCCAAAGGTGTCCGGCATGATGCGCGGTAACTTCTCCAATGTCTCCGAGCGCAAGTTAATGGACCGCTTGAATCGACTCGGATATGACATCGAAATCAAAGTGAAGCCGGCCGCCAGAGCGGTGGGACACCTGAGGCTCGCGGTAGCCTGAAGCCGCTCGCTGCGCCTGGCATTGATCGCCGTAAGCCCTTCTCCCACCAGGAAAAGGTGGGGGTGGACGAGCGGAGCCTTGAGTCGGCGAGATTGTCCTATCCGGTGACCGCACGCCGGAGGTCAATGCCCAACCAGCCGCGCAGTATGTCCCTTCGGCGTGATCTCCAAGGCACCGTTTTCCATTTGCCGGCGCACCCGCGTGTGCTCAAGGCTATGCGCTCAGACAACGGCTCCCACGTTTGCCAGCGATATGGAATCTTCGCTCGCTCCAATCCAGACACGGTTTGCAGCCGCGCCGGCGGATCGAAGCAGTGCCGCCGAAGAAACGACGATCTCGGCCAGAACCTTGATGCCATCGTCGGACTTGTAGCCCACCTCGCCCTCGAAGGTCTTGCTGGCACTTTCTGCACCCGATCGCTCTGATCTCCTTGTCATTTGGGAGGATGACGACTGCGGACGTTTCGGCAGCGTCGTCAACCACGGATGAAACTGGAACATCCTAGCCAGCATGAGCGCCAGACATAAGAACGTGGACACCAGCATAGGCAAACGCAAGCGAGAGTGCGGCGTTGAACCAACGATGCGCGGATCGATAGACCGAGCGAGCCGTATTGGTGGAGAACGCAAGCGCGTAGGTGCCGAAGACGGCGAGGCCGATGACACCACAGCCTAAAACGATCCATAGCGCGTCGCTACGTTGGGCCGAGCGCGGTAACGCGAGTCCCACCACGCAGACCCAGATAAGGACTGCGTTCGGGCTGCTCGCGTGCGTCGCCAGGCCTTTCAGGAACGCACGCCAAAGCGTTTTTCGAGCGAAGTCAGGAGCGGAGATTGTCGGTGCGGCACCGAGAGCAGATCGAGCGGCCATCAAGGAAAGCAACAACAGGTAATTGCCGCGGAACACTGTCACGAACATGGGCGACCACGCCTGAGACTGCAGCAGGGCAAACACGCCGATGGTCGCGGCAATTCCCCACACCAGCGATCCACTCATTGCGCCCGCCGCGGTCGCCAGAGCGTGAGATCGCCCGCGCTCGATGGCGGTCGCGACGATGGCGAGATTGCTTGTCCCCGGACTGGCGGTTCCCAGCAGGAAGACCGTCAGCGCCATAAGCAGGTGGCCTGCCACGTGATCGGTGTTGAACATGGAATGATCCAGCGTTGCACAAGAACATACGAATGGAGCGATAGTTTCGTGGCAACAAGCTTCGACAGGTCGAGCTCACGGAGCTGCTCGAAGGAGCTCGGGTGCTGCGACACCGCGCGCCGCCGTCGGATCGCAGACGCAGCACCGCTGCGCGTCTGCTTCGGGCATTCAAACCTCTCATCCGCGCATTGACGCCAATTCACGCGCTTCGTCTGTCGAGCTGGGTAGACCGGTGCGTTCGATCAACGAACGACGGCGTGTGGCCGTTTGAGCTTGTTCGCCATTCGCCGCTGCCGTGCGCTCGCGGGCCTCGTCGGTCGAACCCGGGAGCTTGGACAGATAGATCGAAGCGGCGCGAGCGAGTTGATGACTGCCCGCACTACCTCTGTCATCCGCCGCGTGCACCATGGCGCGCGCGTCGTCGGTTGACGACGGCAGAGTGCCGGCGTGCGAAGCGGCGGACATCCAAGCGGTACCTACGACGGCTAGGAGAAATCTACTGATCGGTTGAAATTGCATTCTGGCCTCTCTTTGGGTGAACTAGCGTTGACGTAGCGACAATGAATCTGAAAGGTAACTAAATGTCGGTGTTGGAGATGGTCAGTGGCGCTGCTAGTTGCTGGCACATCCCGCACCGTCGCTCGCGCAGTTCACACGACTCGTGCGCGTGAACGGCAGATCGGTCCCTGGAGGAAGCACCCGGCTGCTGGCAATCGGTTGCGCTGTGACCGAGATCACTGGCCTCCCATTGCGCTCGCTGGCAGTTCGACCATTTTGGATGCCGATTTCTTCGGATACTCCTGCGGATAGAGCTCGTTGAGCTTTAGACCCAGTTCGCCGTTGGCGACGATGTCCCCGGTGCGAAGTGCTTCCGCCAGCTCTGCCAGGACTTGAGCGCGCGTCTTGCCCACTACGACCGGCTGCTTCGGGTAGCGCGATGGGAAGGCTTCGTTCATCTTCAGTCCGGATTCGCCTTCCACCAACAGCTCTCCATTGCGCCGTGCTTCGGCCAGTTCGGCCTGCACCTGCGCGCGGGTCTTGCCAGGCACTACGGGCTGTTGCGGATAGCGCCAGGGATAGAGCTCGTTCAACTTCAAGCCGGAATCGCCCTCGACCAGAAAGTCGCCGGTGCGACGTGCTTCGGCCAGTTCGGCTTGTACTTCGGCACGCGTCTTCTGTGCTGTGGCCTGGGCGTACACGGTCGCGCTGGCCAGAGAAATCAGCAATGCAAAGCCAGTGAATTGCAATGAGCGGTTCATGGTCGGTCCTTTTAGATGTTTGGTTTAGGAGTTTCAAAGTGATTGACGTCGCCTCGAAATGTTGCGTCAGCAACGCTCGCAACATCGAGACCACATGTCATGCCTTACCGCGGCACGCGCACTCCTATTCCGTCGCTGCTTGCAACCTCCCGCCGAGATATTCACCACCAAGGGAGGCCCTGAAAAACTACAGCGCAGCCCAACTTGCCGCCTCCGCTCCTCTCTGTACCCCTCGGTACAGGTCCGGTGCTCGGCAGCAATTTGGGCTTGCTCGCTACATTTTTCAGAGCCTCCTTAAATAGTGGATGGAATAGGACCGCCGGTGCGTGAGTAAGGCACAGGAAGCGGCGTCCGTTCCGGACCCACTATCTCCGGGAGAAACCATGACTTCCATTCGCACGCTTCTCGCGAGCGCGTTGACCGCCACTCTGACTCTGCCGGCGCTGGCGGCCGGCGATCCCGAGGCAGGCCAAGCGCTTTATCAATCTCGCTGTACCGCTTGTCACTCGATTGACTACAACGGTGCCGGCCCGGCGCACCGGGGTGTATTCGGACGGCCGGCAGCGCAGGCGAAGGGATTTGCCTACTCGGACGCGTTGAAGTCTTCGCAGGTGGTTTGGACCGAGGATGCGCTCGATCGTTGGCTGACGGACCCGGAAAAGGTCGCACCGGGGCAGCGCATGTGGGTCAGCGTGGCCGATGCGAAAGAGCGCGCCGACCTGATCGCCTTTTTGAAGAAATACGCCGCTGAAAAATAAAGGCGAACCGATGGAATGAATTCCGGGTGGAGCCGGTATGGCCTTGTAGAGGCAGCGCCAGCGGTAGCGCCATCCTTTAGCACTCACCCATCGCCTGTCACCCGTCACGTAGCAGTTATCGCCATCACGCGGAGCTCACGATATGGATCGTCGTCACTTCTTAAGCTTGGTCGCCGCTGGTGGCGGCGCTGTATTTGCCTCCGGCCTCGCTGGCTGCGCCACTGCCTTCGGCGCGGCCGAGCAGGACAAGGAGTTCTACTTTGTGCAGCTTTCGGACTCCCACTGGGGTTTCCAGGGCCCCGCCAACCCGGATGCCGAGGTGACGCTGCCAAAGGCGGTCGCCGCGGTGAATGCATTGGCCATACCGCCGGAGTTCATTGTCTTCACCGGCGACCTCACACAGACGACCGACGATCCGGCGCTGCGCCGGCGCCGAATGGCGGAGTTCAAATCGATCGTTGCCGATTTGAAGGTGAAAAACGTGCGTTTTATGCCGGGCGAACACGACGCTTCGCTCGACCGCGGCGCGGCATTCCAGGAGTTCTTTGGCGACACGCATTACACGTTCGACCACAAGGGCGTGCACTTCGTCACGATCGACAATGTCTCTGATCCGGGTGCCAAGATCGGCGACGAACAGCTGGCATGGTTGGGTGCGGACCTCGCGCGCTTGGATCGCAAGGCACCCATCGTCGTCCTGACCCATCGACCCCTGTTTGATCTGGAGCCCAAGTGGGACTGGGCGACCCGCGACGGCGCACGGGCAATCGAGCTGCTGATGCCCTACGAGAACGTGACCGTGTTCTACGGCCATATTCACCAGGAACACCACCAGATGACCGGGCATATCGCGCACCATTCCGCGAAGTCTTTGATGTTTCCGCTGCCGGCGCCCGGATCGCAGCCCAACCGCACGCCGTTGCCGTGGGACGCCAAGGCACCGTACAAGGGCCTGGGCTTTCGCGAGATCGAGGCCGACGATGTCGGCGCGCGCTACCTAGTCAACGAATTCCCGGTGGTGCCAGCATGAGGCAGATCGCATGAGGCAGATCAATCGTCGCGAGCTGCTCGCGGCCGGTGCGGCGTTGGCGTTCGGCAGCGTGCTTGCGAGCGTAGCCGCGCAGGATGAGCCGCGTATTATCGAAATGGTCGCGCGCCGCTTTCAATACGAACCCGCCGAGATCCCATTGAAGGCGGGCGAACGAGTCGTGATCGCGATTCGCTCGCTCGACTTCGTGCATGGGATGAACATCCCGGACTTGAAGATGCGACTCGACCTCGTACCCGGCCGTGTGACCAAGCTGGAGCTGCAACCGGCGGCCCCGGGCGTGATCGACTTCGTGTGCGACAACTTCTGCGGTGACGGCCATGAAGAAATGCATGGCCGGTTCGTGGTCAGCGCCTAGGTGGGAGTATGGGAGCTCGGCAAAGTTTCGAGACGCTCGTGCTGCCGCATCTGGACGCCGCCTACAACCTCGCCCGTTGGCTGCTGCGCGATGAGCCGGCGGCCGAGGACGCCGTACAGGAGGCCTCGATCCGCGCCTTTCGCTACATTGATTCGTTGCGCGGCGACGATGCGCGGCCTTGGTTACTGGGCATCGTGCGTAATACCTGCTTCACGATGCTCGAGCGTAGGCGCAACACGCCAGACATGGTTGAGTTCGACGAGGAAGAGTTCGACGCGGCTTTGCATTCAGCCGGGCGCAGCGCGCCGGACCCGGCGGCGCTGTTGCAGCAGCAAGACACGCGCAAGCACGTGGATGCCGCGCTGCGCGCGCTCTCACCGGTGTTGCGCGAGGTGATCGTGCTGCGCGAATTCGAAGACCTCGAGTACGCCGAGATCGCCAAAATCGTCGCGGTGCCCATCGGCACCGTGATGTCGCGCCTGTCGCGCGCGCGCGAAAAATTGCGCGGCGTGCTGTCGCAGTCCAACTTGGGACATTGATATGAGCCTCGACGACAAAGAACTCTCATCGCTGATTCGCCAGCACGCGACGCGGCACGCCGCATCGGATCGCTTGCGCGCGGCAGTGCGGGCCCAGGTTGCGCTGGTCGACGCGGGCCGCGTGCCGGTATCTGCCGCCGTGCAGCCCGCGCGCCGCCGGTGGTTCGGTTTTGGCTGGGCGACAGCCACCGCGGGAAATGCGGTGGGTGGCGCGCAAACCGCGCGCCCCCGCTGGTTCGATATGGGCTGGGCAACGGCCTCGGTGGGGTTTGCGGTGGGCATTCTGTGCACTGCGCTCGCTCTGCCTTGGGTGCAACGGCTGAATCTGAACGAATCGCTGGAAGCCGACCTGGTCGCCGATCACGTGCGTGCCTTGCAAGTTGGACCGATCGCCGAGGTGCTTTCGAGCGACCGGCACACGGTCAAGCCCTGGTTCCAGGGCCGGCTTGACTACGCACCTCCGGTGTTTGATTTGGCGGACGAAGGATTTCCTTTGCTCGGCGGACGCATCGAACATGTCCGCGGCAATCCGGTGGCGGCACTGTCCTATACGCATAACCGGCATGTGCTCGATGTTTTCGTTTGGCCAACCGCGGCATCTGCCGCGCCAATCCGCAGCGTGCGCCGGGGGTTCAACGTCGAACACTGGGCGGACGACTCGATGCAGTACTGGGCCGTTTCGGATATGGATCCCGAGGAGATGGCTTCCTTCGCTTCCCTTTGGCAGAAGCGCGCCGTGCCGAGGTGAGCGCGGCGGCGCGGCGCAAGGGCACGAGTTGCGAACGCAGTCGCGCAGCGGCTGGTCCTGCCACCGCGCCGGCGCCGGTACGGGCCACGCTTATCGCCAAAGGAATGATCTACAGGCCGTCGCACGATTGCCTGCGGCCACTGGCGCGGAATTGCTATCAATGCTTGCAATTTTCTCCGCACGGTGATGGCGTTGATATCATTTCCATTTGATCCAAAGGAGTAATCGTGGCGCAATTGGTCGTTCGAAATCTGGACGAAGACTTGGTGCGAGCACTGAAGCAGCGGGCTGTCGCGCAGGGTTGCAGCGCCGAAGAAATGCATCGGCAGATTCTCCAGACCGCTCTGCGGGGACCGAAGCGGCGGCGCTTTGCGGACGTGCTCGCGGCGATGCCAAATGTTGGCAAGGATGAGGACTTCAAGCGCGAACAGTCCGATCGCCGGGTCTGACTGTGTACTTGGTTGATACGGATGTCATCAGCGAATCGAGGAAAGGCCCCAAGGCCAATGCCGGCGTACGTTTATTCTTCCGCAAGGCAAGCCGCGACGGTGAGGCGATCTATGTATCGGCCATCACTATTGGGGAACTGCGCCGTGGCGTCGAGAAAATACGCCATCGTGACGACATCCAACAAGCCAATCGGCTGGAGCGATGGCTGTTGCTTGTAATCGAGGAGTACAAGGACGCAATCCTCCCGTTTGACGGAGAAATCGCCCAGGTTTGGGGCCGACTGCGCGTTCCTCATCCGGAGAATCTGCTCGACAAGCAGATTGCCGCAACGGCGCTCATGCATAACCTGATTGTCATCACGCGCAACGTCGCGGATTTTGCTTCCTCCGGTGCTCGCTCGCTGAACCCTTTTGAGTAGCTCAAGGACTCGTCCTGCCATCGGCGCTTGCCCTATCGCTTGCGCCGGCCGGTGATCAGCATGAAGCAGCGAAGGCTCTCAAGGGCTTCGGCGGCGCCGGTGTGCTCGAGGTGATCGAGGACGCTGCGAGCGGTACCTACCGCTCCGTCCACACGGTGAAGTTCAAAGAGACCATGTTCGTTTTGCACTGCTTCCAGAAGAGGAGTTAGCGCGGAATCGTCATGCCGAAATAGGACATGGCCATCATTCGCGCCCGGCTGAGAGTGGCCGAGGCGCTTGCAAAGGAGCTACAGAATGAAAAGGCGGGTCGTTGAAGGCATCGAGGTGCGGCGCGGCTCCGGCAACGTGTATGCCGATCTTGGTGTGCCTGACGCGGAGAAGCTGAAGATCAAGACTGGCTTGGTCATCCAGATTAGAAAGGCCATGCGTCGCCTGGGTTTGACTCAACAAGCGGCAGCAACGCGTATGGGGCTGACTCAGCCCAAGGTGTCCGGCATGCTGCGCGGTGACTTCTCCAATCTCTCCGAGCGCAAGCTGATGGACTGCTTGAATCGGCTCGGCTATGACATCGAAATCAAAGTAAAGCCGGCCGCCAAAGCGGTGGGACACCTGAGACT
>Ga0137409_10003955_pt1 | contig 15668 bp, 15 predicted proteins | sample CZODoug1_16funga_FD_122059 | JGI IMG/M metagenome (GOLD analysis project Ga0137409, IMG submission 122059) | Vadose zone soil fungal communities from Angelo Coast Range Reserve, California, USA - CZODoug1_16fungal (Hybrid Assembly) | ecosystem: Environmental > Terrestrial > Soil > Vadose zone... | reverse complement strand
GCAAAGGTCACCGTAAACCCCTTGGTACCGGTGTCGTACTCGGCGTTAGCCGAGGCAATGCGGACATCCGCATAGCCCTTGCTGCGATAGTAAAGCCTGAGCAGTTCGCGATCCTGTTCGACGCGATCCGGATCGTAGACGTCGCCGCCGGTCAGAAAGCTCAGCATATGGGTGGCCGAGGTCTTGATCACGGCGCTGAGCTGCCGTTTTCCGAAGGCCTTGTTGCCGGTGGAGTTGATCTGCCGCACCGGAGTCTTCGCACCTTCCGTGATGACGTAGACGAGATCGACGCGGTCGTTGCCGCGATCGATAATCTGCGGCACCACGTTGACATCGTCGCGGCCGACATGCCGGTAAGCTTCAACAATGCGGCCGACATCGGCCTGCACCACGGCGCGCTGCAGCGCGCCGCGCGGCTTGGATTCGATGGAAGCAGCGAGGTCGGCGTCCTTGACCTTCTTGTTGCCCTCGAATGCGACGCGATCGAGGACGGGCGCCTCTGAAAGGCGGACGACAAGCCGCTCGCCGTCGCGCTCGATGGAAACCTTGTCGAACAGATGTGTCCCGATCAGCGCTTTCAACGCCGCGTCGCGCGCGGCCTCGTCGAAACGCCCATCGGGCGCGGCGTGAAAATACGACCGCACCGTTTCGGCATCGACGCGGCGGTTGCCTTCGACGATGATCGAATCCTGCGATCGGGGGGCGGGCTCGGCCGCCACCGATGTCACGAAAGCGAGCCCCAGCGCGCCGGCAAGCCAGCGGCCTGTAAACCTCCTGCGGCGCAATCGGTTACGCTGCGTAGTGCGAGTGGTCTTCACGTCCTGCCGGTACTCCCACCTGACCAAGTGTGATCGAATTGCCCCTGCGGGGCAAAAAAATGTCTTACGTGAGGTGATTGCGGGCCAAGTTCCCGGGCATGCCACAATTTGAACGTATTGCTTAACTCGGACTTTCTCAGAATTGTCGCAATGGCCGCCTCATCTCCGCTCCTGATAGGAGCCCGAGACGTTCTCGCCGTGCCCGTTGCAGGCGCGTGGAACGCTCGCCAGGAGCATCACATGCGTTATGCAGCTTTCGTTGCCGCGGCACTCATGCTGATCCAGCCGGCCTATGCGGAGAAGACGCCGGAAGTCGATCCCCGCGCGTCGCTCGGCGTGGTTCAGCAATGGATCTATAACTACCGGGCCAAGCCGGATTATGCGCATGTCCCCGCCGCCGTGCGCGTGCTGTTTCATTCACAGACGTTCAAGGAGCCGGAGAACGCCGGAATCTATCTCGGCTTTATTGCTGGTGCGATCGGCTCGAACCCTGCCAAGGCCGAGCAGCTCATCGCCAGCTTCTTTCCGGTGCGGCCTGAAGACGAATGGGTGATCATCCGCGCCATCGCCTATTCGGGCCTGCCTGACTGGAGAAACCTATTGCGTCGGGTCGCGCCGCGAATGCCGGGGCGGCGGGTGATGATCGACAGCTACCTCGCGAGCAAGCTGCCGACGCTGACCGAGATCCCGCTGGAGGAAGTAAAGCCCGGCATGATGGACAAGTTGCGCGGCACCTTCACCAAAAATCCTTTTGCCAAGGACGAGCACAAGCTGAACACCACGGTGACGTTTGCGAGCAACCAGGACCTTCTGGATACGCTGTGGGGATACTATTTCGCGACCGGCTCCTACGTGCCGATCCAGCGCATCATTCAAATGCTGCCGTGGAGCAAGAGCCGCGACACCATCGACAAGCTGACGGTCGGAAGCATGGCGCGCTATACGCTGGCGAGCTATGCGATCCGCGACGCCAGCCTGCGTGAATATCTCCGCAGCGAACTTGCCAGGCAACCGGCCGCGGTCAAGGCGCCGCTCGGCGAGGTGGTCGAGGCGGCCGACACGGTGCAAATTGCGGCGCTGCGCAAGGATGCGCTTGGCGCGGTGGAGGAACTCAAGACCAAAGGCTCCGATAGCCGGCGCGATCTGAGTTTCTGGGGCCAGGTCGGCGTCGGAGCGGTTGCGCTCGGGTGCGTCTCGGCCGCGGCGCTGGGGCAGGTGGCGATCGGCATTCCCTGCGTGATCGGAGGTTCGGCGTCGCAGGGGCTTCTGTCGTTCTGGGAGAAGCAGCAGTAATTTCGGACCGGCCGCGCCGTAATTTCTATTCCAGTCCGGCGCGGCGAAAGCCCTCCAGATAATGCTCGCGATCGGCATCGAGCTTCCAGGGCAATTGCGTTGCGATCCAGGCGAGCGAGATGTTGGGCTGGGTCCGGCGCAACTCCTGCAGCGCATTCCTGGCAACCTCGATCTGGCCGGACATGCCGGCGGCGACCGTCAGCACCCGGTAGGCGCCGGAGAGATCGCCGCGCTGCCGGGTTGCCTCACGTGCAAGCGCAATCGCCTCCTGATAATTCTTCCCGACGAACTGGGCGTAGGCGGCAACGCCATAATAGATCGCTGAAGACGGGTCGCGCGGGCTCAGGCGGATGGCGCGCTGCGTCGCCGCATAGGCGTCCTCCCAGCGTCCGCTATAGGACAGCGCCAGGGCGTAATAGCCCTGGGCCAGCGAAAAGTTCGGGTTGAGCTGCAAGGCCAGTTCGAACTCCGCCAGTGAGTTGTCGAGCCGTCGCGTCGAGAAATAAACACTGCCCAACGCGTTGTGTGCCCAGGGATCCTCGCTGTCGGCCTGGACTGCCGCGAGTGCCGAGCGCTCGGCAATCGGCGCCGCCGTGACGATGTCCGCCCAGCCCAGATGCACGCCGAACATATGGCTGGTTGCGAGCACCGAGAGCGCCTGGCCGTAATCCGGATCGATCGCGATCGCTTTTTCCAGCAGCGCCTGCGCGACCAGATGGTCTTGCCGCGTCACTCGCCAGTAGTGCGATAGCCCCCGCATCACCAGATCCCAGGCGTCGAGGCTGTTCGGCGGTTTGCGTCTGGCGCGGAAATTCTCTGCGGCATAGATCTGCGGCTCGATCGCCGCGACGATGGCCTCTGTAATCTCGTCCTGCACCGCGAACACGTCGGTAAGATCGCGGTCATAATGCTCGGCCCAGACATGGCTGCCGGTCGAGACGTCGTTGAGCTGCGCCGTGATGCGAACGCGGTCACCGCTTTTTCGCACGCTGCCCTCGACCACGTATCGCACGCCCAGTTCGTCGGAAACCTGCTTCATATGGACGGACTTGCCCTTGTATGTAAATGAAGAGTTGCGGGCGATCACAAAGAACCAGCGCAGCTTGGACAGCGCGGTGATGATGTCCTCGCTGATTCCATCGGAAAAATACTCCTGTTCCGGATCGTCGCTCATATTGTTGAAAGGGAGCACCGCGATCGCAGGCCGATCGGGCAACGGCAGGGCCGCAGGTGGCTGATCGTGGATTTGGTCGGCCGGCGTCCCGACCGGATCAACCCGGTTCGACTGCTCATTCGCAACGGCAACGAAGCGAAAGCCCTTTCGTGGAACAGTCCGGATCAGCTTCTGGTCTACGCCGCTATCGCCGATGGCCTTTCGCGCGGCGTTGATACGGCTGGTGAATGTCGAGTCCGACACCGTCCGGCCGTCCCAGACAGACGCAATGAGGTCGTGCTTGCTGACGACGCGGTTACGGTTCCGCACCAGATAGACCAGGAGGTCGAATACCTGCGGCTCCACATGGATGGGACGCTTTGCACGTCTGAGTTCTCGCCGCTTGAGGTCAATCTCGTAGTCGCCGAAGCTCAGGGTCATCACGATCCAAGGACGTTGGGAACAGGGTCACGGTCAGCCACACCTCGTAACAGGCTTAACATCCCCCTGGGACGGGGCATGATGTCCGGATCACACAAAATGGAAATGCCTCAGGCCTATCTCAAGCCTGTCTGGAGGATAAATCGTAATTCCCTCAAAGTCTTGGCTGGCAGATGCTGCCAGTTTTCCTGCTCGGGCGCTGCTGGCGGCATCGGCGCTGATATTCGGCAACGCTTTCTTCGCGGTCGTATCTTCGACGACAGCATTTGCACGATTGAATTATCCGCGTGAGGCGTGGCCAAAGGCGATTGCGATGATGACGGTTTCGTTCGGGATCGGACAGACGCTCGGTCCCATCGCAACCGGCTTCATCACCGACAAGATGGGCAGCCTGTCTTATGCGTTGAACGTCTCAGCCGTGGTGCTCGTACTTGGTGTCATCGCTTGCATATGCCAGCGACCGACCCCACAACTTGCGCATTCGTGCGGGGTCGCTTCGCCGCAACTCGGATCATCGCGAAAAGGACTCGTTGCGAGCCTGAGTGCGGGTTGCCCGACATCTCAAGTGCATCTCACGTGCATCTGGAGAATAAATCGCAGTTCTCTGAAAGTCTTCGCGCGCGGCAACGTGCATGCTGATCCCAACAAGAGGGCGAAGCGCCCGGGAGCGCCAGCCCTTTCGAAAGGAAAAGCCATGACGATGCTCAACACCACCCCACGCTACGCGGTGCCAACAGTTCGGGGAGGATTCGCCAATTTCCTGGCGCGCCTCGGCTGTCTCGTCAACCGCGCGATCGCCGCCGTGATCGCGCACCGTGAGCGCCAGGCGAACCTTGTCGCGCTGCGCCATCTCAGCGATCGGGATCTGAAAGATATCGGCATCTACCGTTGTGAGATCGACGACGCTCTGGTGGAGCGGGCGCAGGATCGCCAGCGGATACAACAATCCCAGCGATCTTGACGGAAAAAAGGACCGTATCAAGCGGGATATTTTTCGAAGCCAAATTACGCGGGTAGCCCGCGAGTCGCCGGCCGTTCTCAAGGAATAATCAGGCCCGTCTCACGGATAAATCAAGCGCCTGACAAAGCCTTTCGCCCGCGTTCGCGGCATCGCTAGGGATCATTGTTGCGATCCGTTCATTGCCTAACAGGAGACCATTATGACGCAGACCCACGCCATTAACCCGGACGTTCCGGGAAATCGAATGTTGAAATTCCTAGCATTTCTGTACGGACTTGTGGCCTATTTCACATTTTTCGGCACGATTCTTTATGCCATCGGCTTCGTCATGGGCATGATGGTGCCAAAGACCATCGATACCGGCACAGTCGCGCCGATCCCGGAGGCGCTCATCGTCAACCTGCTGCTGATGTCGCTGTTCGCCGTGCAGCACAGCGTGATGGCGCGCAAGCCGTTCAAGGCGTGGTGGACGCAATATGTGCCGAAATCGATCGAGCGCAGCACCTATGTGTTGTTTGCCAGCCTGACTCTTATTCTGTTGTTCTGGCAGTGGCGTCCGATGCCGACGGTTGTATGGGAGATTACCAACCCTGACGTCGCCGTGACGATCGCGACTCTGTCGCTTGGCGGCTGGGTGATCGTGTTCACCTCGACTTTCCTGATCAATCATTTCGAACTGTTCGGATTGCACCAGGTCGCCAACAATCTGGCGGGACGCGAGATGCCTGCGCCGCGCTTCCGGACACCGGCGTATTACAAATTCGTGCGGCACCCGATCTATCTCGGCTTCATCATTGCGTTCTGGGCGGCGCCGACGATGACGGTTGGACACTTGCTGTTCGCGGCGGTCACCACGGCCTACATTTTCGTCGGCATCCTGTTGGAGGAACGGGATCTGGTCGACATGTTCGGCGACGATTACCGCCGCTACAAGCAACGGGTGTCGATGCTGCTGCCCTGGCGCAAGTCGGCCTGATAGATTCAATTTCATTCAACGAGAGATGACTCATATTGGAAGCTGCTTTTGCGGCGCGGTCGAAGTGGAGTTCACCGGTTCGCCGGAGGCCATGGGCTATTGTCACTGCCGCTCTTGCCGGTCGTGGTCCGGTGGGCCGGTGAACGCCTTCAGCCTCTGGACGCCGCAGGCCGTGCGCATCAAATCGGGCGCCGAACATGTCGCAACGTTTCAGAAGGCGAACTTCAGCCAGCGCCAGTATTGCGCGAAGTGCGGCGGCCATTTGATGGTCAATCATCCGACCATTGGCCTCGTGGACGTGTTCGCCGCGACGATCCCGACCCTCGGCTTTACCCCGGGTGTTCACATCAATTACGCCGAGACGGTGCTGCCGATGCGGGACGGCCTGCCGAAGTTGAAGGACTTCCCGGCCGAGTTTGGCGGCTCTGGCGAGGCAATTGCCGAGTAGACGCCTTTGGGATAGCGGCCGGCGACGCGGCGATCGATCTCGGCGCGTCGCCGATGGCCATGATGTTTCCCGTGTTTGTCCAGAAAATACGCCAAACTCTGACGTTTTTGGCCGCAATCGAACGCGAAGGATTGAGGCATGAAAACGATGGCTATTATTTCAGTCCTGGCGCTGCTCACGATATCCGGGGCGGCCTATACAGACCAAATCCTGACAAGCGGTCAGCAGACCACACATAGGGTGAACTGAAGCCGGCTCTGGAAGCCGGCTTTCTTCTTGGCTTCTCCTTGGGGGCGACTTTGCTTTCGCAGGCTCATAAGCCTGCCGGCTGTCGTTTCGGCATTGCTGATCGCATCGCAAGTCTTGGGCGGGGTATTTTCCAACCCTGCAGCAGTGCAAACGACCATCGAATAGCGTTTGGGAAGGATGATCCGTCGGAGTCTTCGGCAGCGTTCGAACAGGCCTTCCCGCTACGGGTAGCCGGCGCGATTTTCGCTGTGGCTTGCAAATGAAACTCCTGATGTCCTCAGGACGGCGTCGATTTTCATTTGAACGCGACGTGCGGCTAGAGCTCCCAGTCTGGTCTTGGTCCTTCCGGTTCTGATGCTCTCGCCGATCTGGAATTGCCATTGCCAGACGTCGGGTTCGACTGTGGCTGCGACGCTGTATTCGATGCCTTTGTGGATCATGGTGGTCCTCATCTAAGGTTGAGGAGGGACTATACTTCGCGCTGATATTCAATCCGGGAAACTACGGGGCAACGAATGCAGAGCAGTGACGCGGCCGAGATGCGCTCTCTTGCCGGGCAGAAGCCTCTTCTGATCGCTCCTGGACATGGCGTCATCTCCGATTCTCGGCGTCAATGCCGACAATCGCATAAGATGACTTCCGCGAGAAAAATTCCGATAGATGGAGTTCATTTGAGGTCGTGATCGATCATTTGTCTGGGGTCGTTAAAAATCCTGCCATCCTCCTCGAAGGGGATCGCCGCGATCTGCGGTTGGATGCGTGCCGCGGGCTGGCTCTGTGGTTTATCTTCCTCGATCATATCCCGGATAACATTCTTGCCTGGCTGACGCTTCGCAACTATGGCTTCAGTGACACCACCGAAGTATTTGTGTTTGTCTCCGGCTATACCTGCATGCTCGCCTATGGCGGTGCGTTGCGAAGGCAAGGCTGGCGCACAACAGTGACACGCGCGCTGCGGCGCGGCTGGGAGATCTACGCCGCTTTCCTGCTTCTGCTGATCGCGTATCTCGCCGTGGTTTGGTCCGTCGGTGGCGGCAGCACCTTCCTCGACGAAACCAACATGGCGGTGTTTTTCGAAAATCCGGGCGCGGCAATCGTCCATGCCATCCTCATGCAATACACCCCCGTCAACACGGATGTGTTGCCCACCTTTGTGCTGCTGCATCTGGCCTTTCCGGGTCTGCTGTGGCTGCTGACCCGCAGCGCCGCGGTCGCACTGGCCGCATCGTTTCTGCTCTATCTCATGGTGCAGGAGTTCAGCTGGCATGTGCCGGCCTGGCCGAGCGGCGAATTATACTTCAATCCGCTGGCGTGGCAGGTGCTGTTCGTGTTCGGCGCCTGGTATGCCTATGAGGGCGGCGCCCGGCTGCGGACAATCGTGCAGTCGCGCGCCGTGCTGGTGCTGGCGATGCTCTATCTCGCATTCAGTCTCGTCGTGACCTTGAGTTGGCAGATCAAGGCGCTTGAAGGATTTATACCCGATGCGGTGTCAAAGCTGATTTACCCGATCTACAAAAGTCACCTCGCGCCGGTACGTCTGTTGCATTTTCTTGCGCTGGCGGTCGTGATCTCGCGCTTGACGCCGCCGGACTGGCACGGCCTGATGAAGCCCTGGATGATGGCGATGATCCGCTGCGGCGAAAACTCGCTGGCGATGTATTGTCTCGGGGTTTTGCTGTCGTTCGTGGGCCACGTCATCCTGGTCAAAGTTTCCGGCGCCATCGCGATGCAGGTCGCCGTCAGCGCTGCCGGGATCGCCATCATGATCGCCGCAGCGACGCTGATGACCTGGACAGCCAAGGTCGACCGGCACGGACCGAAGCTGTTTTGAACGGCAACGATGATCGTTGAGATGTGTCAGTCCAAGGGACGAGCTCACGACTGTATGGGACTTGCGCCGACGGGCAAATCAAGGGCAGATGTTCAGCCTCACGGCCGCGCGTGAGCCCGGCTATCGGCGATGATGTCGGCCAACACCGCTCCCATCACCAAGGCTCCGCCGGCCAGGGCGCGGGACGTGGGAAGCTCCTGAAAGGCCAGCCACACCCAAAAGGGCATCAGCGGCGTCTCCAGGGTAGCGATCAAGGAGGCCTGTCCGGACGGTAAATGACGGGAGCCGATGACAAACAAGGTGAGGCCCAACGCGACCTGGAAGAATCCGAACATCGCAAGGATGAGCACATCGGCTGCAGTAACGCTTGTTATGCCGTGGGCGAACGGGACGCTGATCAGGCTGCCAAGGAAATTTGACAACGCAGCCGCGGCCACCATCGAGATTTGATTGTAGCGCCGGATGGCAACGGTCATCGCCGCGATGGCCAAGGTCATGAGACAAGCCAGGCCGATGCCGCCGGTGTCGGACACGCCTCTCGCATTGCCGACGATGATTGCCACACCGCAGAGAGCCACGAGGCTCGCGATCAAAGTCGTCGCTCGGGCGGCTTCTCGGAGCCATATCCAGGCAAGCCCGGCGGCGACAAACGGCCCGGTGGCGATGATGATTGCGACATTCGACACGGTTGTCAGTTGCAGGGCCGGTATGAATGACACCATGCCCAGTGTTGAGAGGCATGCAACAAGCCAGCCGCTTTTTCCGGTCTCGATCAAATCGCGCAGACCGGCGCGACCTTGCGTCAGCACCAGAAGGGCGGTGATGAGACCGCCTCCGAACAGACCTCGCCAGAACAATATCGTCCACGAATCGAAATGAAGCAGCCTGGTGAAGAAGGGCGCCGTGCTCCAGGCCACTGCTGCGGCGGTTACAAGCGCAATGCCGGTGCGGCGTGAATCAGTCTCCGACATTTTCTGGAGATATCCCGGAAGCCAGGGTTGTGCTACGCTCGTGCGTGGACCTCAAGGTCTCATCGATCTGGTCCAGCGGCAACACCCATGTCGTTTTCTTTGTTCGGTGCTAGTGACACAAGAAATTTGACATGTCGGGCAAATCAGCGACATAGCTTCATCATCGCAAGAATTTCAAAGCCCGCCCGGGAAACCCGCCGCGGGCTTTTTTTGATCGGTCGTCTGGCTGCGCGCGGCACTCTCTCGTCGTTCTTGAACGGAACCGATGGTTGCGGCCCCGCCGCTGATTATCGCGGTCTCGTTCAATTTTCCGGGAACTAAAGCGCGGGGCAGGGCTTCTAGCCTGATGGGCAGCACCTGGACGAACGAGGAGAACGACATGCGGAAATTCACCATCGCGCTCTTGACGGGCGCGGGCGCGTTATTTGCAGGAAGCGCAAATGCCGCTGATATCTACACCACTAGCGAATACACGAATTCGGACCTTCCGGTGGTGCAGCCGGTTCGCCTGGTCTGCGATGAGGATGGGCGCTGTTATCGGACCCGCGGCGGCAGCCGCGTGATCGTCCGGGATTCCTACGATTATGCGCCGCGCGAGCGCTACATCGAGCGCCGCAGCTACCACGATTGGGACGACAGTCCGCGTGCCGGCGTCGGCTTCCGGGCGCCTGGTGTGAGCGTGGGTGTCGGTGTCGGAGGCGATCGCTGGTAAGTCGACGGATCCAGCGCTCGAGCTGGTAGAGAAGGAATCGAAGCAGGCCGCCGATACTCATTGGCGGCCCGCTTCAGCAAAGGCACCGCGGTTAGCGCGCCCCATAAAATTTGACACGTCGGGCAAATCAGCGGCATAGCTTCATCATCGCAAGAATTTCAAAAGCCCGCGCCGGGAAACTGGCCGCGGGCTTTTTCAATCGGACTTCTTGAATCGGACGGCGGACGCATTCCACGGAGCTTGTCATTCCTCCCATGTCGGCTCATCGTCTCAGGACGCGTCACGGCGATCTGCCGTCCGAACCTTCATTTGCCCGCACGCGCGAACGTGCCGGCACGCGGCGTGGCAAAGGTCCACGTCCGCCGCGGCCCCGCCGCGGCAATCCGCCATGCGGATCGCACCTGGGGGATAGGGTTCGCGCCTGAAATGATCGCGCGAAAAGCGATCATGCCGCACATTGATTCGTACATGGAGCGAGGTCAGCATGACCGTGTATCTGATAGCGCTGTCACTGGCTGGCCTCGTCGCCATCGCAGTGTGGGACGGACTCGCATGAGCGCCGAGATCATCCGGTTCTTGCCGCGGCCCAACCGGAATCGCAAGCCAGAAGATTTTTCCATGTATGGGTCTCGCTCGGCGGTGCGGCCTGACGATGGATCATGTCGACACGGCGCCCTGCGAATATGTTTGGCCGGACTCCCGGGAAACGTAGATTTCAGATGGCAAAATCACTCACCGAGCTACGGGCGGACTTTCAGCATTTGAGACGCTGGCGCAAGAGCGTCGAACAGGCGCAAAGCTACACCTTCAAGGCCGTCATTACCATTATCGTTACTGGCTTTGTCGGAGCGGTGTGGCTCGGCGTCAAGGTCATGCTCGGCAAATGATCCGCGTCATCGTGACGGCCGCAGTCCTGTTGCTTTCATTTCCCGCGCACGCCATTCCCTGCTGGATGCTCAAGAAGGCGGTCTCCCAATACGGCGAGGCGGCAGTCGAATCCTGGGCGCGATCGAAAGGCATCTCGGACAGGGAAATCGAGAAGGCGAGGCAATGCCTCAAGTGATCCCTGCTAACGCTGCTGCGCTCCGGTGTAGGTTGAAGAATAGGCGCCTTTCAGAAGCTAAAAGTTGAAGGCAAGGCTGATGTTCAGGATTCGCGAGGTCGACGGGCATGACGACGAAGTTGCGGAAACCCTTGCCGACTTGCACCGCCTGACGTTCTTTGACGGTGCATCTATTCCGGGATTCGATCACGGGCATTGGTGGCTGGCGTATCGCGAGACGGTCCCGATGGCCTTCGCCGGTGTCGTTCCGTCGACACATGTCCACAATGCGGGGTATTTCTGTCGCGTCGGAGTGCTTCGAAAATACCATGGAAGCGGCCTTCAACTGCGCCTGATGCGCGCGCTCGAGTCGCGTGCGCGGTACAATGGATGGAGCTCCGTAGTTTCTGATACCACCGACAATCTTGCCTCCGCTAACAACTTTATCCGCGCTGGCTATCGGTTATACCAACCGCAAACTCCGTGGGCCTGGCCGAACACGCTGTATTGGCGCAAATCGATCAAGTGAAAGTCTATCGATGAAAAATCGGGAAGTGCTAATCTATTAAATGCGCAGGAACTCCGCGCTCCCGATATCGTCTTTCCGCCCGGTGGCCTAACGGCCATCGGGCTTTTTTTGCTTTTTGGGACGGTGATTGTATTGGCGTCTTGCAGCATTACGCATTCATTGCCGTTCAGTGGGCGAGGGAGCGGAGGCGTATGCGTTCGCTGCCGCGGAGGCAGCCAATTTCAACAAAGCCCCAGATCGTGAGCGTAACACCTGCCAGCGCATCGGGGCCGAAGCTTATTCCAGCCCGGCTCGGCGGAACGCTTCGAGATAGTGTTCGCGATCGGCGTCCTGCTTCATAGGCATTTCGTTTGCAAGCCAAGCGAGCGAAATATTGGGTTGCACGCGGCGAAGTTCCTGCAGTGCGGCCTTAGCGACATCGTGCTGTCCTGCCATGGCTGCGGCCGCAGTCAGCACACGATGGCCACCGACGAAATCTCCGCGCTGCCGGAGAGCCTCTTGCGACAGACGGATGGCCTCGTCATAGTTGCGCCCGATGAACTGGGCATAGGCGGCGATGCCGCAAAAGATCGCCGAGTACGGATCGCGCGGGCTCAGCCGCAGCGCACGGCGCGCTGCCAAGTCGCCTTCTTGCCATCGCCCGCAATAGCATAGCGTTGCCCCGTAAAAAGCCTGGGCCAGCGAAAAGTTCGGATTAAGGCGCAACGCCAGTTCGAACTCGGCCAGCGAATCGTCGAAGCGCCGCGCGAACAAATAGGCGTAACCGAGCCCATGGTGTGCCCATGGGTCCTCACTGTCGGCGCGAACCGCAGCCAGCGCGGCTCGTTCGGCGATCGGTGCTGTCGTCGCCATGTCAGCCCAGCCCATATGGGCGCTGAAAGTATGACTGGTGGCGAGCACGCCAAGCGCCTGACCGTAATTGGGATCGATCGTGATCGCCTTTTCCAGGAGCGCCTGCGCGACCACATTGTCCTGCCGCGTCACCCGCCAGTAATGCGACAGCGCGCGCATCACCAGATCCCAGGCGTCGAGGCTGCCGGGCGGCTTGCGCCGGGCGCGAAAATTCTCCGCAGCGTAGAGCTGGGGCTCGATCGCGGCGACGATGGATTCGGTGATCTCGTCCTGGACCGCGAAAACGTCGGCAAGGTCGCGGTCGTAGCGCTCTGCCCAGATGTGACTTCCGGTCAAGACATCGTTGAGCTGCGCCGTAATCCGCACGCGATCTCCGCTCTTGCGTACGCTGCCCTCGACGACATAGCCGACACCAAGCTCTTGGGCGATCTCCTTCATGTGCACGGCCTTGCCCTTGTAGATGAACGAGGAGTTGCGCGCGATCACGAAAAACCAGCGCAGCTTGGACAGCGCCGTGATGATGTCCTCGCTGATCCCGTCGGAGAAATACTCCTGTTCCGGATCGCCGCTCATATTGGTGAAGGGAAGCACCGCAATGGCGGGCCGGTCGGGCAGCGACAACGCCGGCCCCGACGGTTCGGAGATTTCACCCGGCGGCGTATCGCTGGTATGAGCCGGCTGGTCGTCGCCTGCTTGTGTGTGCACGGCGCCGACGAAGCGCAGGCCCTTGCGCGGGATGGTCCGGATCAACTGCTGGGTCCGACCGCTGTCGCCGACCGCCGTTCGGGCCGCATTGATGCGGCTGGTGAGCGTCGATTCCGACACAATTCGACCGCCCCAGACTGAATCGATCAAATCATCCTTGCTGACGACACGGTCGCGATTCTGCACCAGATAGACCAATAGGTCGAACACCTGCGGCTCAACATGGACAGCGCGCTTCGCGCGCCACAATTCGCGCCGTTCGAGATCGATCTGGCAGTCACCAAAGCTGAGGGTCATCGTGATCCCGGGCTATTTCGGCAACGGCCCGTGTCGGCCGCCGCTTGCAAAAGGGTTTAGCATCTCTGGCCGCCCGGGGGCGACGTTCGTGCTGCAAAAGAGAGGCTACTGAAGCGCATCTCACGTCGGGCGCTGAGAAATAAATTGTAGTTATTTCAATATCTTAAGTGGCTATATCGGACGTGTTGAGCTGTCCTGCTGGCGAGGTCACCATCAAGGAGAACGATAGTGCCATTGATTGAGGTTCATATCACTGGGAACGTGTTCAAGCTCACGCAAAAGCGCCAGATCGTTCAAAAACTAACTGGTGCGATGGCGTCGATCGAAGGTGTGAATATGCGCGGCGCGACCTAAGTCAAGATTTCGGAGGTCGCCGAGACCGTTGCGAGTCGCTATGAACTCGCAGCGCCGTATCACAAGGCGCATGTGGTGACGTCGGCGCTGCCACTATTTTATGTTACTTTCAACAGCGCAAACTGGCAGAATACCTTCGCGTTAGACGATCCCAAATCTGTGTCGTCGAAATTGGCCAAGAGGTAGTATCATGAAAGCGATTGCAGGCGCCGGACTTGCGATGTTCGTAAGCCTATTTCTTGCTGTCGACGCCGCCGTTTCGCAGCCCGCCAATATGGGCTGTTCTTCGGACAATCCGGCGAACGCACCGCAAACGCTGCGGTGTGAAGGCGGCGTTACCATCGTCGCTGAAGATGGCGCGCGATTTACCCTGCAGGATCGCGACGGAAATGGCCGTGTAGATTCGGTCGAACTGAGCAGCAAGGCTTTACTGCTTGAGGTGCCAAAGAAGCCAGGCGGAAATCGCTTCCAGGTCATGACACCACAAGCGATTGCGGCGGTACGCGGCACCAAGTGGGCGGTGGACGGCACGGAAGGCAAGACTTCGGTCTTTGTCGTCAACGGAAAAGTGAGCGTGGCGCGGCGGACCGGCACGGAACGCGTCGTGCTCGGACCCGGCGAGGGCGTCGACGTGGAAGCGACAGGCGCCTTGATCGTGAAACGCTGGCCGCCTGCCCGGGTCGCCGCATTGATGGCGCGGCTTGCACAATAAGACAGCGAATGGGTAGTCGAAGCCTTCCAACGCTGATTGCGGTGCTGTTGAGCGGGCTATGGGGAACCGCCGTGTTTTTTGCACACGAGCGCGGTCACCTGAGCTTCCTCGATCGCATTGAATCCGCCATGACCGATCTAAGAACGCTGGCGCGCGGCGTTCGGACTCCACCCGACTTGGTCACCATCGTCGCGATCGACGATGCCGTGCTCAAGCGCGGCGGAAGTTATCCGCTAGCGCGAATCGATCTTGCCGGAATTATCGATGCGATCTCGCAACTGCAACCGAAAGTCATCGCGCTTGATCTTCTGCTGGTCGATCGAGGAACGGACGATGGCGATGAAGCGCTCGCAAGGTCGCTGACGGAGCGGCCCAGCGTGATCGCGGCGGCCGCGGTGTTCGCCCAATCCAGTCAATCGATCGCGGCAGAGATGGGCGGACCACTCGCCGGCCTGCCGATGGCCGAGAGGTTTCTGCTGCCGCTTAAGAGATTCGCGGATCGTGCGCAAATCGGTATCGTCAATGTGACGACCGACCGGAGCGGCACCCCAAGCTCGATCCCGATGCTGTTTCGAACGCAGGACAGCGTCGAGATGTCGTTTGCGCTCCGCGTTGCCGCGCTGGCTGCCGGCAAGGAACCCACGATTGAGCCGAACCGTCTTTTGATCGGCGAACGGCCTGTTGCCACGGATAGCGACCATGCTCTGCCGATCAGCTTCTATGGTCCGCGGCGGACGATCCGAACGATCAGCGCAGCCTCGTTGCTTGCCGGCGAAATCGCTGCTGACACCATCCGCGATCGAGTTGTTGTCGTCGGAGCGACGGTCACCGGCGGCGGAGATGTTTTTCCAACGCCGTTCGATCCGGTAATGCCGGGCGTGGAAGTCACCTCGACTGCGATCACGCATCTGCTGACCGGAGACGGGATATTGCGGGACCGGTCGGTACGTCGCGCGGACGGCATTGTTGCGACGGTGCTTCCGATGATCCTGGTCGGTTTGCTGGCATGGCGCCGAAGCGCGATCGGACTTATCGCGACGCTCGTTGTCGTTCTGCTATGCGTGGCGGCGAACGCCTTTGCGTTTTCGCAGGGGATCTGGCTGAACGCGGCGCTGCCGATCGCCACGGCCGCACCGCCAGCGATATTATTTGCAGCGGTGCAACTCTGGTCGGGCAGGCGGCGGGCGCAGTATTTCGCCACGCGAAGCAAACTGCTGGAAGAGTTCCAGGCGCCGGACATTCAGGAATGGCTCACCCGTGACCCAGATTTCCTCAAGAAGCCGGTGCGCCAGGATGCCGCGGTAGTTTTCGTCGATCTGTCCGG
>Ga0137409_10003949_pt1 | contig 15678 bp, 15 predicted proteins | sample CZODoug1_16funga_FD_122059 | JGI IMG/M metagenome (GOLD analysis project Ga0137409, IMG submission 122059) | Vadose zone soil fungal communities from Angelo Coast Range Reserve, California, USA - CZODoug1_16fungal (Hybrid Assembly) | ecosystem: Environmental > Terrestrial > Soil > Vadose zone... | reverse complement strand
CTTGCTCTTCACCCGGAACGCCTTCGGCAGCCGCACCGCCTGGCTGTTCCCCGACTTGGACACCTTTGCCGTCGCCATCTTCACCGCCTCCCGATGTATATACGCATAGTATAGACATTCCGGGTTTCGCCCACAAGGCAGTTTCCCCGCCTGCCACGTCCCGCCTAGTTTCCCTCTTTCACTTTCCCATCCGCCCCACTACAAGATCGCTCCCTCCTCTTCGACTAAGAACTGACAACTAACCACTAAGAACTGATTCGCAGCGTTAACCGTTCCTTTTCTTCATCTTAAGTCGCCATTCTCATTCGAAAGTACTACAAAATCCATTCGAAACTAGTACCATATTAAGGAAGTAGTTGACAAGGTAACATTTCCATGTTATCGTGAGTTGTGATTTTCGGCCGCCACCCCGATCGTTCCGCCCTGCGTTCCCGCCTATCTGTCTCCTCACCGGTCATGCTGCTTCTTCTCCCTACTTCCCTGCCTACCTTACCTCCTTGGTTCATCAATCCACGAGTCACAAGTTACGAAATCTCCCGTCGTCCATCCCCTTTCTGTTCAGCTAGTTACAAAATGCTTTTCCCGCAACTCCTTTGTTTTGAAAATGATCCATCTTTCATGGGGGTGTACACCCCTCAACGAGGAAATCATGAACTCCACAATCGCTGGAGGGAACGACGGAAGGAAAGTGTTCAATATTGCACAGACCCCCGCCCCCGTCGCCATTAGCATGGCCCCTGGCCAGGAGCTAGACGACTGCTGTGCAGCCGAGTCCACGGATCCCTGGGCAAGCGCAGTCGGCTAGCCAAGTTTCTGGTCTGTTATTTCGCTTCTCAAATCAAATCTTTGGAGGTTAAGAATGAAATTTAAGATCGCGATGACATCTCTTGCGTTGTTCATGTTTGCGAGCACTGCCGGACTGGCTACGGCGCAGGACACAACAAAAACCACCCATAAGAAAACGCGGACGCTCTCCGGCTGCCTTCAAAAGGCCGAGGACGCCAATGAGTACAATCTTACTACGGCGAAAGGCGGCACTTGGGAGATCAAGAGCGACTCCGTCAGGCTCGGCGATCATGTCGGTCATACGGTTAAGATTACCGGCGTGGTCTCCAATGCCGCAATGCACGGCGTAAAGGAAGATGCTAAGGACACGGCAAGAGAGCACGGCATGGGTAAGAACTCCACCGAGCATGGCCACCTGACGGCGACTAATTTGACGATGGTCAGCGACACTTGTACGAAGTAATGCTGGCTCTGCATTCTCAAATAGGTCCAGTTTACTAGCAATTCGGCGTTCCGCGGACGATTTGCGAGTTCACGCAGATGGTCTTACGAAATCTATGCCTTAAGGAGAGCGCAAAATGTCATTCCTGGCTTGGATTGTGTTGGGTTTGGTAGCGGGCTTCATCGGAAGCAAGATTGTGAACAAGGCGGGAGAAGGAATTCTCCTCGATATCGTCCTGGGAATTGTTGGTGCGGCGGTGGGGGGATGGCTCTTCAACACCTTCGGCGCGGCAGGCGTGACGGGCCTAAATCTATACAGCCTTTTTGTGGCCGTGATTGGGGCAATAGTCCTCCTGGTCGTCTATCATGCGATTCGTCGTGCTGCTGCTTGATCCGAAGGACTGCAACAGCTCAGACGTAACGTCAAGCGGCTTGGCCTGCCCGTCACGAATCGGGGAGGAACCTCCGCGGCTCAAACACCTAGCTTTCTCTTGTTTTCGAAGGCTTTCCCGCTAGGCGGCGTGGGCGCCTTTCGCCGCGGGCACTTGCTGGATTTCCAGTGGGAGGTGCGCATCCATGAGCGAGGCGCCTCCATCCACATCCAGGATTTGTCCCGTGATCCAGCTGGCTTCCGCGGAGCAAAGCAGCGCGACGGCATTTCCGAGGTCGGCCGGAATGCCGAGTTTCCGCATGGGAGTCCATCCGCTCTGGTGCCAGCTCCGAATGGTGTTCTGTACCGCTTCCGGCAGGGTATTCAACACGCTGTCCTCGGTCCAACCCGGGCTGATGGCGTTCACGGTGATCTGCCGCGGAGCCAGCGCCACAGCGAAGTAACGGCACAAGACCTCCAACGCCGCCTTGGCCGCACCCATGGCCACCCACGGCTGCCAACTGCCGAAGCGGCCGCCGGGCGCATAGGTCATGGCGATGATCCGCCCTCCGTCGCGCAGCATCGGAACGGCCTCCTGCACTCCAACCAGGAAAGCTTTAGCTTGCGAATTGATGGCAAAGTCGAACATATCGAGCCGGATGGTCATCGGCCCTTCGTAAAAGGTGGCAACCTCCGGCCTGGCGTTATTCACGAAGATGTCGAGAGCTCCGAACTCCGATTTGACGCGCGCAATCATCCGGCGAATTTCTTCCGGTTTGCAAACGTCGGCCTGCAAAACAAAACCATCCGAGCCGCAGGCTCGCAATTTTTCGAGAGTCGCTTTGGCCTGATCTTCTTTCTGATAGTAATGAACGGCAACTTTTGCTCCGGATTCCCCAAGCTTGAGAGCGATTCCGCGGCCAATTCCCCGCGAGCCACCAGTCACCAGCGCATATTTTCCCCTGAGCGTCATAAAGCACCTCCTTGCTCAGATTCTGTGGCGCATGTTAGGCGCAAGTGAGCCTCACGTCAATCAACGGGGGTGTGGGTGTGGGAGGTGCGGGAGGCGGGTGTTTATCGCGAGGACGCCTCTTCAGACTCCGATGATGGCGCCGGAGTCGTCCACGTCGATGGAGGATGCCCGCGAAACTTTTGGAAGGCCGGGCATGAGCATCATGTTGCCGGAGATCACCACGACGAACCCGGCCGCCGCGGAAAGCGAGGCGTTGGTGACGTTGAGCGTCCAACCGGTGGGAGCGCCAAGGCGCTTCGGATCATCGGACAAGGAATACTGCGTCTTGGCGATGCAGACGGGCAATTTTCCATAGCCCCATTCTGTGAATTGCTGCAGCTTCGCTCTGGCTTGCTCGCTGAAATTCACATCGTTGGCGCCGTAAATTTTCTGCGCGACTCGCTGGATTTTTTCAACGAGGGGCTCTTCGAGGGAATATAGAGGATGCACGGGAGGCGCGGGGTTTTTGGCGATAGCGTCGACGACTTTTTCGGCAAGCTCTTTCGCTCCGGGACCGCCTTTCGCGAACCCTTCGGAGAGCGCGCTGGCGATGCCGCGATCCGCGCAGTAGGCGGCGAGCCGATTTAGATCGGCGGTGGAGTCATTGGGAAAACGATTGATGGCGGCGATAGTTGGCACGCCGAAGTTTTTGAGGATTTCGATGTGCTTGCCGAGATTGGACAACCCGCGCTCGAAATCGCCTTCGCCCTGGCTGAGCATGCTCTGGACCGTGGTGACGAGGACGGCGGCCGCCGGCGTGATGCCGGACTGCTGCATGACGATGTCGAAATATTTTTCGGCGCCGAGATCGGAAGCGAAACCGCATTCGTTCACGACGTAGTCGGCTAGGCGCAAACCCATTTCCTGGGAAATGACGCTGCTCGTGCCATGGGCGATATTGCCGAAGGGTCCGGTGTGAACGAAGGCGGGCGTGCCGTCGGTAGTTTGGACGAGATTGGGAAGAACAGCTTCGGCGAGCAGCGCCATCATTCCGCCGGTCGCGCCGAGGTCGCGGGCGCTCACGGGTCTTCCGTCGCGAGTGACGCCGATGACGATGGAATCCAGGCGTTTGCGCAGATCTTTCCGGTCTTTCGCAAGTGCGATGATGGCCATGATTTCCGAAGCGGCGGTGATGACGAAGCCGGTTTGGCGGCGGCCATCTTTTTTGCTATCCAGCGAAACGGCGATGCGGCGAAGGGCGCGATCGTTCATGTCCATGGTGCGAGGCCAGGTGATGCGCTCGGGATCAAGATGCAGATCGTTGCCGTGGAAGAGATGGGCATCGACGAGAGCGGCGAGCACATTGTGGGCCGAGGCGATGGCGTGAAAATCGCCGTGAAAATGGAGATTGATTTTCGCGCTGGGCTCGATTTGCGAAAGACCGCCACCGGCGGCCCCGCCTTTTAATCCAAAGATGGGGCCGAGCGAAGGCTCGCGTGAGGTAATGACGACTTTCTTGCCGATGTGGGCGAGGCCTTGGGTGAGACTGATGGAAGTGACGGTCTTCCCTTCTCCGGCGGCCGTGGGCGTGGTCGCGGTGACGATGATCAATTTTCCGCGGCGCTTGAAGGAGGGATCGGAGAGCAGCTCCAGCTTGACTTTTCCGCTTTGTGATCCCCATGGTTCGAAATATTTTTCGGGGATTTCGAGTTTGCGCGCTACCGCCTGAATCGGAAGAAGCGTTTTTTGGATAAGGGTTGAGAACATTGAATGCGAATACTTCCGGCGCGGGAGAAACAAATGGCAGACATGTCGTGCCCGCGAGTTATTTGATGCTTGCCAACGATATTAGTTGCAGTCGCAAACTAATGAGTTGGTTCGAGAATGAGTTTCTGGACGCGCCAGTTCAGGACTTCTGCAACGTAAAGTTCGTTTTCGGAGGGGCAGGCGATTTCGTGGACCCAGCCGAATTGTCCGAGCTGCTTGCCGGATTTGCCGAACACGCCGAGAACTTCTCCGTCGAGAGAGAGTTTGTAGATGCGGCCAGGGAAGCCGTCGGAGCTGTAGAGGACTTGATTGGGCGCGGGCGTGATGCAAATGGCCCAGGGTGCGCCGGGGGCCATGTTGCCGGTGGTGGCGGTGGGCTTGTTGCCGATGGCGGGGCGTGCGTTGGGATCGACGGGAACATCGATGGCGAACTGGCGGAGAAATTTTCCGTCCGTGTCGAAGACCTGGATGCGGCGGTTGCCGCGGTCGGCGACGTAAATGCGATCGCGCGCATCAATCGCGATGCTGTGCGGAGTGTTGAACTGGCCGGGCTGATCGCCGGGTTCGCCCCAGGACTTGAGCCAGTTGCCGTCCTTGTCGATTTTGGTGATGCGCGAATTGATGTAGCCGTCGGCGATGTAAATATTGCCAGCAGCATCCCACGCGACGTCGGTGACTTGGCGGAACATACCATCGGCGGGAGGCAGGGGCGGCTTGACGTGCTTGAGGGGCTCGGTGCCTTCGTCGGAGGCTTCCTGCTTGCGGCCGAAGACCATGACGACGCGGCCCTCGGGATTGAACTTGATGACCATGTCCGAGCCTTTGTCGGTGACCCAGATGTTGTCGTCCTTATCGACCTTGACGGTGTGCGCGAAGGACCAGGCGTAGAGGTGGTGGCCAATTTCGCGGAGAAATTTTCCGTCGGGGGCGAACTCGAGAAGTTGCGCGGCGCTCGCTCCATAGGCAGGGCCGGTGCTGTTGCCGCGGGAGAAGACGAAGATGTGGCCTTTGGAATTCACGGCGACACCGGTGGCTTCGCCGAGATGGAGGTCGGGCGGAAGTTTCAGGAAGTCGGGGACAGAATGGAAACGGATTTCGGGCGGCTGCTGAGCGAAAAGAGGAGCAACCACGAAAAAAAACAAAACGAAGATGGAGCGTTTCACGTGATTGTGCCTTGCGACTTCGCCCCGCATCATACGCGCGTTTGGGAAATCAGTCGCCTGCTAGAAATTTGTATTGGGCTTCGGTGAGGGGAACGACGGAGAGGCGGCCAATGCGAACGAGCGGGGAATCCTTGAAGAGCTTATTAGACTTGATTTCGCCTAAAGTTACGGGCTTGGCGATTGGTTTTCCTGCTTTGATTTCGACGGCCGGATTCTTGGGATTGGAGGCGTCGACGGAAACAACCGAGGCGGTGCCAACGGCGCTCTTGTGGTCGCCAGTTTCGTAGATGATGAGTTTGTCTCCCGGTTTCATCGCGCCAAGATTTCTCAAAGCCACGGGATTGTGTACGCCGTCCCAAGTGGTGACCTTGTCGCGTTGAAGATCAGCGAAGGAGTATTCGGAAGGTTCGGTTTTGAGCAGATAGTCTGAAGACATCAGTACTCACCTCTGTCGTTTGATGATCCCTATTCTACATGACACGCGACCAAGTCACTCCTTCTTCACGAGCCTAAGCTGTGGAAGAGTGCGCCGATGCTGCGAATGCTCGATAAGCAAGGAAAGCCTCTTGAGCCTTGTTTCTTCCCTTTTTGCGCTGATGACCCAATAAGTTGTCACTCTTTGGTACCAGGGAGCTTGAGAGCGGAAGAATTCCCAAGCGGACTTGTTTGCGCAAAACTGCTGCTCCTGTTCACGAGTGAACTTGGCGCTCTTGCGTTGCTCGTAAGAATAGATGCCAGAGTTTTTTTCGCTACGGGCAGCAAAGGCCTTGAGACCTGCCGCATGCATCAGACCCGTTTTCTTGAGGTGCTGGACGCGTTTGATGTTAACGGCGCTCCAGGTGCTAGTGGACCTGCGAGGAGTGAAGCGAATGGTGTAGCTGGTTTCGTCGATGCTCCTTCGAACGCCGTCGATCCAGCCGAAGCAGAGAGCGGCATCTACGGATTCCGGCCAGGTGATGCTAGGTTTTCCCGAGTCTTTTTTGTAGAAGCCCACCACCAGTTCGGGGAATTTGTCGTGATGGGCTTCGAGCCAAGCACGGAAGTCAGAAGGCGTCGGGAAGAATGTTGGTTTTGGCGCCATGGGGTCCAATCAAATTCAGCTAGCAAATAAGATTAAAGCTGCCAGACCGGCGGGGCAAGCGCGTCCTTTGAACGGGAGGACCGCGCCCTGACGGGTTGTGCTCCGCTAAGCACGAGTTCGTAACAGCTGGCGGCGATGATCGCGACGTAAAGGTAGGTGGCATGGAACGCTCCCCTGGGACGTTTTGATTGATTCGCATGGGGGAGAGTAATTCATGACGATTTCTGTCACTTGAGAATGACGGGAAACTTCATTCCGCCAGTTGAGGGGCCCTGGAGAGGCCATAACGGTTTGCGCACACTTTCTGGCAGACATTATAAAGCCCTATTATTCACTGATTTATGGGATGTAAATGGCAACTCCAAAACATTCTGGCTGCTCTCTTGGGCATGCTCTTTGGTGCGGCGAGTGCTCGAGTTATGGCGTCTCGAGCCGCGAAAAGGAATAATGGCTCCCTGGCTGCCGCGCGCAGCGAGGCAGCCAGGGACGCCAGTTCGGCGCGTCCAGCTGACTCTGATCTGACGAGTTCCTTTCAATAGCTTCGCGGGCTTTTCGCATTGCTCCAGCTTGAAACTTGAACCATTTTCCAGAATTGAATCCGGAATAGCCGTCGGCAGCAGGCCGCGGGACTGGTTCGGAAATCACTCCGGACTCTGAAGCACAATCACGTCTCTCATTCCCGCAAAAAAAAGAGGAGCTTACGCCACGAGTTCTCGAGTGGCGTCGGCAAAGATTTTGGTGTGGATGTCGATGTCGGCTTCGGTGGTGGCAGGGGACATGAGGGCCATGTTGTGGAAGGGGGTGAGAAGGACGCCGCGGTTGAGGGCGTAGAGGTGGAGGAAGCGCTCGAGTTCGAAATCGGCGGCAGCGGCGGATTCGCCGCCGTTGCGCGGAGGTTTCGAAGCAAAGGTGTATTCGGCGCGGGCACCGAGGCGAATGACGTTCCAGGGGAGACCGGCGGTTCGAATATGTTCGGCGACGCCATCGGTGAAGCGTTTGGCGAGCGGGATCATGCGTTCGAACGAGGCGGGCGTGAGGACGTGCTCGAGCGTGGTTCGCATGGCGGCTAACGAGAGTGCGTTGCCTGCCAAGGTTCCGCCGATGCCGCCGACGTCGCAGTCTTCGAGTGGGATGCGAGCGGTGATGCGCGGGGCGACTTCTTCGGAAACGCCGTAAGTGGCCCCGGGAATGCCGCTGCCGATAGCCTTGCCGAAGACAAGCATGTCGGGATCGAGTTTCCACTCGGCGGTGCAACCGCCGGGGCCGGCGCAGATGGTGTGAGTTTCGTCGGCGATAAGAAGCGATCCGTAACGGCGCGCGAGTTCGCAGGCGGATTTCCAGTAGCCCTCGTCGGGGAGAATGATGCCGACGTTGGTCATGGCGGGTTCGGCGAGAATGCAGGCGACATCATGGTGCTTGAGGGCGCTTTCGAGCGCATTGAGATCGTTGAATTCGACGACGCGAGTGGTTTCTGCGGGATTGACTGGCGGGCCGATATTGCCGCGGCGCGGGCCGACGACGCCGTCGTGGAGCGATGCAACGGTTTCATCAACGGTGCCGTGGTAGCAGTAGTGGAAGACGAGGATTTTCGACCGCTGGGTGATTTCGCGGGCGATTCGAATGGAGAAGCGATTGGCGTCGGTGGCGGTAAGCGTGAATTGCCAGTAAGGAAGGCCGAAGCGGCGTTGGAGATCTTCGCCGACCCAGAGGGAATCTTCGGTGGGTAGCATGAGGGTGATGCCCTCTTTGATGCGGCGGGCTAAGGCTTCGGCAACGATTTCGGGCGAGTGGCCGGTCATGGCGCCGGTGTCGCCGAGGCAGAGGTCGATGTATTCGCGGCCGTCCGCGTCGGTGAAGTGCGCGCCTTTGGCGGATTTGACGAACACAGGAAAAGCGCCGGCCCATTTTTTCATCCAGTTCATGGGGACGCCGCCGAGGAGGGAATTTTGCGCGCGCTGGTAGAGGGCGGCGGATTTCGGGTGGTCGGCGAGGAAGCGGGATTCTTCGCGTTTTTGGAGAGTTTTTAGTTTGGTGCGGTCGATGATGGTCATTTGTTGAAAGCTCCTGGAATTATGCGATGAGAACGCGCCCGCCTCAGAAGGCGGTCGCTACAAATACTCAACGAGAACGACTCGCACGCCCGCGACGATATCCACTTACGAGGTTGCTGGGGCGCAGCATGCTGCGCCCTTACAAAGGAGAAGAAAGGAATCATCGGAGGTCGCGGATGATTTCGCGGGCGGCGTTGGCGCCGCTTGCGCCGGTCAGGCCGTTGCCGGGATGCGTGCCGGAGCCGCAAAGAAAAAGGCCGCGGATGGGCGTTTTGTAGCGAGCCCAATCAAGAATGGGTCGCATGGTGAAAAGCTGATCGAGTGCGAGCTCGCCGTGAAAAATGTGGCCGCCGGTGAAACCGTAGGATCTTTCGAAATCAAGTGGCGTGATGACTTGCATGTATTCGATGAGATTGGGCAAATTCGGCGCGTAAGCGGTCAAGGTTTTCACAACAGCGTGTCCCAGGTCGTGGCGGCGCGAGTCCCAGTTCCCTTCTTTCAACTTGAATGGCGCGAATTGAACGTAGGCGGAGAGCACGTGCTTGCCATCGGGAGCGAGCGAGGGATCGAGAATCGTGGGGATGGTGACGTCGAGCAAGGGAGTTTTCGAAAAATCGCCGTACTTGGAGGCGTCGAAGGCACGTTCGAGGTAATCGATTTCGGGGCCGATGTGGATGCGGCCGGATAACACGTTGAGAAAGCCTTCTGTTGCGTCCAGCGCAGTGAAAAATGGCAGACTGCCGAGGGCGAGATTGACCTTGGCGACGGTGCCATTGGCGCGGAAATTTTTGATGCGGTTGGCGAAGGTTGGGTCGAGCTGTGTGGGATCGACGAGATGGAAAAAGGTGCGCTTGGGATCGACGCCGGACACGACGGCTTCGACAGAGATTTCTTCGCCATCGGCTAGAACGATGCCGGTGACAGCGCCGTCTTTGAGGCGGATGTGCCGGACTTCGGCATCAGTGCGGATTTCAGCGCCTGCCTGTTTCGCCGATTCGGCAAGCGCGCGCGTGAACGAGCCGAGTCCGCCGCGCGGAAACGCGGCAGAGCCCACGGGATGAGCGTCGGCCGCCGCGCGCAGAAGAAGAACGGCGGTCGAACCAGCGGACCAGGGGCCAAGCGCGGCGCCAAAGATGCCGCGAGCGGCGATGACGGCGCGAAGTAATTCTGTTTCGAAGAATTCCGCGACGAAATCCGCGACGGCCATGGGACCCCAGCGGAGAAGATCGAAAATGCCGGCTTTTCCAAGTCTGCGAACGCTGCGGCCGGTCTTCAAGAGATTCCAGAGATCTTCGGGAGTAGGGTTGTCTATCGCGGGAGGCGTGATGGAATTGAGTTGCGTAAAGAAGCCGGCGGTTTCTTCGAGCGATGTGGCAAATTGGGCGTATTTGGCGGAGTCCTTGGCGGAAATGCGGCCAATTTCGCCAGCCGTTTTGGCGACGTCGTTGTAGAACAGGAGCGCGTTGCCGTCAGGCGTCGGCGCGAAGACGCGCGGATCAGGTTGCAGGATTTCGCAGTCGAAGGATTCGAGTTGCATGTCGAGCGCAACGTCCGCACGGAGCGGACCGAGCGTGTGCGCGAGCGTGGAAGCGTGGAAACCGGGATGAAATTCCTCAGTGATGGCGCCGCCGCCGACCATTTCGCGGCGTTCGAAGACCAGGGGCTTGAAGCCGCCCTTGGCGAGATAGAAAGCGGCAACGAGAGCGTTGTGACCGCCGCCGATAAGAGCCACGCGTTGTCCGAGAGGCATAGTCAGTCGGCCGCCTTCGACGCGGTCGCAGTCGAGCGCGAAGAGCCGCCCTTCCATCCTTTAAGGATCACCTGGCTGGCGATGCGGCCGTTGGCGCCCATGATGCCGCCGCCGGGGTGCGTGGCAGAGCCGCACATATAAAGGTCGCGGATGGGTGTGCGGTAGTAGGCCCAGCCGGCGACGGGACGAAGGAAGAAGAGTTGTTCAAGGGAAAGCTCGCCTTGAAAAATATTGCCCTGCGTGAGGCCGAATTCGCGCTCGAGATCGAGCGGGGTGAGGATCTGGCGACCGATAATGATGTCTTTGATGTTGGGGGCATACTCGGCGATGGTGTTGATGACGTTGTCGCCGAAGGCTTCTTTCTGATCATCCCAGGTGCCTAGGGCGAGTTTGTATGGGGCGTACTGCACGAAGCAGGAGAGCACGTGTTTGCCGGGAGGCGCGACGCTGGGATCGGTGAGGCTGGGAATGACCATGTCAATGTACGGACGGCACGAGTAGCGGCCGTACTTGGCGTCGTCGTAGGCGCGCTCCATATATTCCATGCTGGGAGAGATGGAAATTGCGCCGCGAAGATGCGCGCCGGGCCCGGGGAGCGATTTGAAGTTGGGAAGCGCGTCGAGGGCGAGATTGACTTTGCCGGAAGAGCCGCGAAATTTGTAGCGGCGGACGCCTTCGAGAAAATCAGCGGGAAGCTCGCTGGGCTCAAGGAATTTTTCGAACGTGAGATGCGGGTCGACGCTGGAAGAAACGACGCTGGCGGAGAGTTCTTCGCCACTCTGAAGAGCGACGCCGCAAGCGCGACCATTCTTTGTGAGAATTTTGCCCACGGGCGCTTTGGTGCGGATTTCGACGCCGGCTTCGCGCGCGGCGCCTGCAATGGCGTTCGAAATGGCCCCAGTGCCGCCGCGGCTGAAGCCCCAGGAGCGGAACGCCCCGTCGATTTCACCCATGTAGTGGTGAAGGAGAACGTAAGCGGTGCCGGGCGAACGAATGCCGAGGAACGTACCGATGATGCCGGAGGCTGACATGGTGGCTTTGAGGACGTCGGTTTCGAACCACTGGTCGAGAAAGTCCGCGGAGCTCATAGTCATGAGTTGGACGAGGGTGTAGCGCTCGTCGGAAGAGAGTTCGCGGAAACGCTGAAGGAGGAAGTGAAGCTGCTTGAGGTCTTTGGGATTGAGCGTGGTGGGATCTGGTGGGACCATGGAGAGCATGGGCTTCACGAAGCGGCACATGGGGGTCATCATCTTCGAGAATTCGTTGTAGGCTTCGGCGTCCACGCGGGAGTGGCGGCGAATGTCGCGGATGGATTTGGCGTGGTCGTTGACGCGCCAGAGGTAGTCGCCGCTGAGCATGGGAGAGAACGTGCCGTCGAGCGGCAGGATTTCCAGGCCGTGGCGAGGGAGATCGAGTTCGCGAATGATTTCAGGGCGGAGAAGCGAGACAACGTAAGAACATTCGGAAAAAAGAAAACCGGGGATGATTTCTTCGGTGACGGCGGCACCGCCGAGGACATGGCGCCGTTCCAGGACGACGACCTGCTTCCCTGCTTTGGCGAGATATGCAGCGTTGACCAGGCCGTTGTGGCCGCCGCCGATGACGATAACGTCGTAGTGCTGCCCCATTCAGTGTTACTCCGGCATGTATCCGTCAAGTGCGACCGCGCGGTCGACAAAAAGAAAGAAAAGCTGCGGGAAGCGAAGACGGGCCATTTTACTGAGACCGGCGATAGTGCACAAGTCTCTGGGCACAGCCGCAGTCGGTTCTTGGCCCTTTTGATTCTGCAAGGTCCAGAGAGGCAGTGCGAATTGCCACCTCCTGCATTCACCTACATTGATGACCGTCCCACTTTGGTTTTATGGCTTGACCATATTGGGACAACGGCAGCAAAAGATCGGTAGCGATGACGTAGCGCACAGGGTTGGGCTGAGGGCTCTCCGCCCGCATTCCTAAGATTCTTCAAAGATTATGTCCGGAACAGCGACCGAGCAGATTCCCACATCCGGTCCTGGCACAGCGCGTGCTTCCATCAGCAAGGACCTCGAGCCTTTCTACTCCGATGATGAAATCGCGATCGTAGGCATCAATACCGCCCGCTCGCTCACCTTCAAGAATGGCCGCGTTAGCCGCCAGCATGTCGCCCGGAGATGCGCGCGGCTCGAAGCATGCGGCGAGAATCGCACGCGCGTCATCGTCTCGCATCATCCCTTCGATTTGCCCGAAACCCACGAACTTCACGGTTTGGTCGGTCGCGCGCACATGGCCATGGCCGGCTTTGCGCGCTGCCGTGTAGATCTAATCCTCTCCGGCCATTTACATATCAGCCGCACCAGCGAAAGCGCACCGCGTTACAAAATTCCAGGCCACTCCGCGCTCGTCATCCACGCCGGAACCGCCACCTCAACGCGCGCTCGCGGCGACCTAAATTCATTTAATATCATTCAAGTGGATCGCTCATCCGTTTCTATTCAATGCCTCACTTGGAACCGCGAGCGTAGTTCCTTCTTCCTCACCGTGACCGCCCAATTCCAGCGCACGCCCGCCGGATGGTCCCCTATTCCGCGCGCTGATGCAGCGGGCAGGCCGTGATTCAAGACCATGGGCGTTTATTTACAGCCATCTCCGCGGCCCTTGTTGACGGGCCTTTCTTTCTCCGTTGGCAGCGTCGCAATAGAGACGAAGATAGATGTCTGTTCACAGCTTTCGCGTTTTGTTTGCATTTTCCGTGGCGCGAAGCTTGCTCATGCTGGTAAAGGGCGAGGGTCTGACCCCCTCCGAATTGTGCCACGCGAAAGTGATTTGTTACTCGTGCAGGACAACACTGAGGAGAGAAGTATTGACCTGAAGACCGCCGTTGTACTTAATGAAGCCGAGCTTTCTGAATTTGTTCATGAAAAAATTGAACCGCGAGCGTGTTGGGCCGACCATCTCTGCCAGCGTTTCTTGCGATACTTTGGGGAGCAATCCGTGGGGCTGGTCTTCCTTGCCGTAACGGGCAAGCAACAGAAGCGTGCGGGCGAGCCGCTTCTCGCTCGAGTTGAACAGCTGGTCGATCAAGTCCTCCTCGATTCGAATGTTCCGTGCCAGCATGAAAGTGATGAACCGGTCGGAAAGGTCATGCTGCTCGTGAAGTACCTTGAACATTTCACTCTTCTCAATAACGAGCACGGTGCTCGGGGTAATCGTGGTAGCCGTCTCCATGCAAATAGACTGGCCCGCCAGACAGCCTTCGCCAAAGAAGTCGCCCGCTCCCAGAACGGCGACGACCGCCTCTTTGCCGCTTTCACTAACCACGGAGAGCTGCACCCCGCCTTCTTGTAAGTACATTACGCTCTTAGCGGCATCACCTTGAGAGTAGACGACCTCCGCTTTTTTAAACTCCTTGACTCTTCTCGCTACGCCCGCCGAATCGAGAAACGTTTGGGCATCGAAAGCAGGGCTTTTTGAATCCGCTCTCTTGGGAGAGCGCGGAACCTTGACGGCTACACGTCGAGTTGTCGTTGACATTACGTGCTAGAGTAGCGCGCATCCTGCTGACTGTTCAATATTGAACGGTCTACCTTCGCTGCTGGTTTTGGCCTGAGTGCCTGACGAAGAAAAAACAGATGAGATTGCGGGGAAGCAACTCTAACTCAGGCGCGTACAGGCGTGACGCCGAGCTCGTTCCGGACAATTGGTGCCACGACGGTGCCGAGGATCTCTATGGCGTTCAACATTTTTTGGTGCGGAAGCGTCGAGACACCCATTTGCAACGTGATGCGGGAGATGCCGCCGAGAACTTCATTCACATAAAGGATCTTTTTCGCGACCGTTTCAGCGTCTCCGATCAGCAGCGCACCGGTGGGTCCGCGCAGGGCGTCGAATTGAGCGCGTGTGGCGGGTGGCCAGCCGCGTTCCTTGCCGATTTCAGTGAAGGTGTGTGCATAGCCGGGAAAGAATACGTTTGCCGCTTCTTCCGTAGTGTCTGCAAGAAAGCCAACGGAATGAAGACCTACAGTGAGTTGCTCGGGAGAATGACCGGCTCGGCGTCCGGCTTCGCGATAGAGGTCAATGAGAGGGCGAAAACGTCTTGGTTCCCCGCCGATTATGGCAACCATGAGAGGAAGTCCGAGCATCCCCGCGCGCACGAAAGATTCGGGCGTGCCGCCCACACCGACCCATATAGGCAGTGGATCCTGCAGCGGGCGAGGGTAGATTGCCTGGCCGGTAAGAGCAGCGCGGTGTTTGCCGGACCAGTGCACTTGCGTGCTCGCACGGATTTTCAGGAGAAGATCGAGCTTTTCTGCAAAGAGCGAGTCGTAATCTTCAAGACGCAGGCCGAAGAGTGGATAGGACTCAATAAAGGAACCGCGGCCGGCGACAATTTCGGCGCGGCCCCGCGAGATGAGGTCGAGAGTCGCGAACTCCTGAAAAACGCGAACGGGGTCGGAGGCGCTGAGAACCGTGACGGCGCTGGTGAGACGGATATTTTCCGTACGCGCGGCGGCAGCGGAGAGGATCACAACGGGAGCTGAATCGAGGAACTCCGCGCGGTGATGTTCGCCAATGCCGAAGACGTCCAGGCCGACCCGGTCGGCGAGCTCAATTTCTTCCAGCAGATGATGCATGCGCTCCACGGGGCTGAGCGTTAAACCTGTGGCAGGGTCGGAAATAGCTGCTGCGAAACTGTCGATTCCAATCTGCATTTACGTGACATCTCCAAGACAACTTTCGTTAGATTGATCGGCGTACTACGCCGTTATGTAAAAGTTGGGTTAAGACCTTGGATTGACTCCGGTCCCGAGGTTGTCGGCGCGGTTCCCAATCTTTTTCAATATTGTTTCCAGGGTTCGCAATTCTTTCGGGCTCGCATCGGCAAAGACTTTCCTGATTTCGGCTGCGTGCTTGCGAAAAATCGGCGCGATCAATTCTTTGCCTTTTAGGGTGAGCGATACGATCCGGATGCGACGATCTTCAGTGCTCTCGACCCTGCTTACAAGGCCCCTTTTCAGGAGGCGGTCGATGGCCACGCTGATCGAGCCGGGCGTAAGGTGCACCTTTGGGCCGATCGTATTCACCGGCAAAGGCCCCTTGTTGAGGAGCACTTCCAGTATCCGGAAGTCGGTATCGTCGATTCCCGTCTCCTCAAGTCCCGCGTAGAGATACCTCGCGGCCGCGTGGAACACCTTCCCCAATACCAGCCAACAGTGAACCGGGTCTCGCGAGTTCTTGTCCATGACGAAACTATTGTGCCCTTTTATATAACCGATGTCCAGATGGATGTATCTATATCAATAGACCTGGCATCAATAGAGCCTAGGAGGCATCTTACAAA
>Ga0137409_10003948_pt1 | contig 15679 bp, 12 predicted proteins | sample CZODoug1_16funga_FD_122059 | JGI IMG/M metagenome (GOLD analysis project Ga0137409, IMG submission 122059) | Vadose zone soil fungal communities from Angelo Coast Range Reserve, California, USA - CZODoug1_16fungal (Hybrid Assembly) | ecosystem: Environmental > Terrestrial > Soil > Vadose zone... | reverse complement strand
TTCACCGGAAACGTCGCAGTGGCGATCGGGACCAATCCGAGCGGTGGGACGCTGGCCGGGACGAAGACGGTGGCGGCCGTCGCCGGCGTGGCCTCCTTCCCCGGCCTCAGCATCGACAAGGTGGGGACCGGCTACACCCTCACGACGACGGGCGCGGGGAGCACGACGAGCACGGCGTTCAACATCACGGCGGGGACGGCGACCCAGCTGGTGTTCTCGGTGCAGCCGAGCACCACGACGGCGGGCGCGGCGATCACGCCCGCGGTGCAAGTGACGGCGCTCGATGGGAGCAACAACACGGCCACCGGGTTCACCGGGAACGTCACGGTGGCGATCGGGACGAACCCGGGCGGCGGCACCCTTTCGGGTACCGCGACCGTGGCGGCGAGCGCAGGCGTGGCCACCTTCTCCACGTTGCGCATCAACAAGGCGGGGACGGGCTACACGCTTGTGAGCAGCGCCTCGGGGCCCGCGGGGAGTACGAGCAGCGCGTTTGACGTCACGGCGGCGGCTGCGACCAAGATGGCGGTCCAGGCAGGCGACGCACAGCAAGCCCCGGTCGGCACCTCGGTGGCGATCCCGCCAGCGGTGATACTGCGCGATGAGTTTGACAACCCAGTGCCGGGCGTCGAGGTGACGTTCGCGGTCGTGTTGAACAACGGGACTGTGAATCCCACCACCGCTATCTTGACCGGCGCTGATGGCATTGCGGCGGTGACGTCCTGGACGCTAGGCACGGTCGCGGGGCCAAACGCGCTGAGCGCGACCGCTGCGGGAGGCGGTATCATCCCGAACCCGGTGACGTTCACCGCGACGGGTACTCCGGCCGCGCCGAGTGCGAGTCGATCGACGGTGACCGCGACGCCGACCCCGATCACCGCGAGCACCGGGTCGAGCGTCTCAACGATCACCGTCACGGTTCTAGACGCGTTCGGAAACGCCGTTCAGGGTGTGACGGTGTCGCTGACAGCGACGGGGGCCAGCAACATCCTCACACCGTCTGGCACGACGGACGGGTTCGGACAGATGACTGGAACCTTGAGCTCCATCGTCGCGGAAGCGAAGACCATCACCGCCACGGTAGGCGCGACGACCATCAACCAGACGGCGAGCGTGACCGTGGATCCAGCGGCGGCGTCGCAGCTCGTCTTCACGACACAGCCCGCCGACGTTCAGGTGGGCAACACCCTCTCGACCGTGGTCGTAACTGCGCGAGACGCGTTCGGAAACACGGCGACAGGCTTTACGGACAACGTGCTCATCGCAATCGGGAACGACGCGAGCGGGCTGCTCGGGCCCGCGACACTGGGAGGCACGTTGACGGTTGCGGCCGTGTCGGGAGTGGCTAGTTTCGGCGGCTTGACCATCGATAAGCCCGGGGTTGGCTATACCCTCGTAGTGAGCGCCGGCGGGTTGAGCGGGACGAGCAATGGGTTCACCGTGCTACCGCTCCTTCCATGACCTCCGTCGAGAAGCCCTCCTCGGGGCGTGATCCGGTTGAAGCGGCGGCGCGCGACGACCTGCGCGGCCTGTTCGAGCTCGAGACCGTACACCGGCGCGGGCCCGCGTCCCTCGTGTACCTCGCGCGGGACCTGGAGGTCGACCAGCCGGTCGCGCTGAAGGTGATCTGGCGCGCGCCGGGGGCCGGGGCCGACGTCGAGGAGGCGTTCCATCGGGCCGCGGCCCTCGTCGCGGCGCTCGATCACCCTCACGTCGTGCCGTGGTACAGCGCCGGCGCCACCGACCGCTTCTTCTGGTGCTCCATGGAGTACGTCGAAGGGCGCTCGCTGGCGGAGGTGCTGCGCTCGAGCCAGCCGATGGCACCTTCCGTGTGCCTACGTCTCGTGGGGCAAGTCGCGGCCGCCCTCGACGCTGCGCACCGGCTCGGCGTCGTCCACGCGGGTCTGACCCCTGCCAACGTGCTGATCGACGCCGCCGACGACGCTCATGTGACCGACTTCTGGGTGCCGTGGGTCCTGGAGCAGCTCCGTGCGCTCGCCGGCGACTCGGAGAAGGCGCGCCGGGCAGCGTATCGCGCACCGGAGCAGGTCGCGGAGGGCCAGGCGGGGCCGGAAGCGGACCAGTACGCCCTCGCGGCGGTGATGCGGGCGTGTCTTTCGGGCAGGCCCTCCCGAGAGGAAGGCAACGGGATGCCACCCCGCGTCGCGCGGGCGCTCGAGCGGGCACTGAGCCCGGCACCGGCCGACCGGTTCGCCAACGTGGCGGAATTCGTCGGGGCATTGGAGGCGGGGGCGCCCTCGGAGCACCGCGCCGAACCGCCGCGGATCATAGGACTGCACGACGATGTGGAGGAGTTGGACGACGAGCCGCCGCCCCCGGCGCCACGGCGGCGCTGGGTGCCCATGGGCGTGCTCGGGTTGCTGGTGTTAGGTGGCGCGGTCGCGACGGCATGGCTACTGAGCTCTGGCGCCACCATGAACGAGGGGGCGAACGCACCGCTCGCGCCCCCCTCCTTCGTCCGGGACAGCGTGGTGCCCGAGGTGTCGCCCCTCCCGCCTCCGGTCCTTCCCCAACCGGTCCCGCCCGAGCGGCGTGACTCGGTCGTCCGGCCCTCGCCGCGGCCGCGCGTGCCCCCACGGGCCGCGCCGGCTGCGCGCGCGCCCAGCCGCCCGCCCGTGGCGGCGGGTCACCTCTTCGTCAACGCGACCCCGTGGGGTCAGGTCTACTTGGACGGTGTGCTGATCGGCAACACGCCGCGGGCCGGCGTGGCGGTCGCCCCCGGTGCGCACCAGCTGCGCGTCGCGCGGGACGGCTTCCAGTCCTTTGAGATCGCGATCCGAATCGCGCCCGGGCAGGAGCTGCGTCTCACCGACATCGTGCTGCAAGAGCTCAAGCCGTGAGGCGCCACGTAGTGTGGCTGGGCGTGCTCGCGTGCGCGCTGGGATCCACGCCAAGCAGGGTGAGGGCCCAGTCATCCGATAGCGTGATCGTCGCGGGGATGCGCGCCTACAAGAACCTCGAGTTCGATCTGGCTGCGTTGCTACTGCGACGCCGTGTCGCGCAGCTGACCGCCGCCAACGGGGCCGTCGCAGACCGCACCCAGGGGCTCGTGTATCTGGGCGCCGCCGAGCTGTTTCGCGGACGGCGGGACTCTGCCGTCGCGGTGTTCCGGCGCCTCGTGATGCTCGATCCGCGGTTTCGCCCCGACCGGCTCGTCTTTCCGCCCGAGGTGACCGGCGTATTCGATGGCGTGCGGCTGCGGACCAAAACGGTGGTCATCGTGGTCCCGCGCGACACGGAGATCCCACTCCACGAGGGGGCGTTCCGCGCGTGGCTCGTGGCGAGTTCGTTCCAGACGGTGAACGTGACGCTGCTGTACGCGAACGGCACGTCGTTCCGGTCGCTCTACTTCGGCCCCATCGGCGACAGCCTCGAGCTACAGTGGGACGGCCGCGACGCCGCGGGGCAACCCGTGCCGGTTGACCGCCTGCTGCTGCGGGTCGCGTCGCGGGCGCCGACCGGCGAGCTGACGAGCATGCTGCAGCTCCCGCTCGACCTCCAGATCAGCAGCCCCGATACAGTGCCGTGGCCGGCGCCGCCCGCGGATTCCGAGCTGCGTCCCGAGCGTGCGGCGGGCGGTTCCGCGACGCGTGCGCTGTTCGGGGGGTTGCTCCTCTCGGCTGCCGTCGTCTCCCTGCCCGTGGCGGTCGGGAGCCACGACACGCCGTCCGGGCCGCGGGTCGCAGTCGCGAGCGCCGTGGGAGTCGCGACCGCATTGGGGTACCTGCTCCATCGCCCCAGCCGGCCGCTGCCAGCGAACATTCGCGCCAACGACGCGGTGCGGGACACGTGGCAGCGGCGCGTGACGACGCTCCAAGCTGAGAACGCCCGGCGCCGGGCTGATGTCCGGCTCCGGGTGCACGCGGGCGATCCGGCCGCGATTGAAGCGGCCGGGCCATGAGAGCCGGGTGGCTGCTCCCGCTGGCCGTCGCCCTCACGGCCGGGGAGGTACGGGCGCAGCGGCTGCACCCTTTTGGAGGCGCGTCGCTCGCCAACACCCGACTGCGTAGTCAGGGTAAGAACCCATTCACCGGCACCGGCTCCACCTTTCTTGGAGAGGGCGCGCTGTCGATCGGGCGGCTCCAGCTGACCGTGAGCTACCTGCAAGGGACGCTCGATCCAGACGGCACGCTCGGGGCGTCTCGTCCTCTGGTCGAGGGGACGGTGCTGCTGGGCGTTCGGGCACTCGACTGGCTGACGCTGGAGACGGGACCGCACGCGCGTGCGTACACCCTCACCGCGGGCACGGAGCGGTGGCTCTTCTGGGAGCTGCGGGCCCGCGCATCGAGCGCGTTCATCGGGTCGGCGGTGCGCGGTTACGCGGAGCTGTGGCGCGTGGTGGCGGCGGACGTCAACGTACCCGAATCGTTCGACCACGGGCAGGGCGGCGAGGCCGGGATGATCGTCCGGCTGGCGCGGGCGCCACTCGAGGGACGGATCGGGTACCGGATCGACCATGCGGTCCTGGGCGGCGGGACGAGACTGGAAACGGTTGACGGCGTTGTGATCGGGATCGGGTTGAGCGGGCGTTAGTCGGGAGCTCCGGTCTAGAGCAACCCCCCTCGTCTGAGTTTCCCAAGCTGGTCATAGTGTGCCTCGTGCATCGCCAGCACCTCCACGGGCGACACGGTGGCGACGCCCGACTTGCCCACCTCGACTCCGGCCGCGTAATTCGCCACCTGCGCTCCCTCGCGCACCGACGCGCCCGCCGCGAGCGCCGTCCCCACCCAGGCCGTCACGGTATCTCCCGCACCCGAGACATCGAACACCTCGCGCGCCATCGTGGGGATGCGCGTGAGCTGCCGATCCTTGGTGACGAGCACCATGCCCTCCGCGCCGAGCGTGAGCAGGAGATTGTCCACCCCGAGCTTGTCGAGCGACGTGGGGAGGGCATCGGGGTGCGCGAGGTCGAGCGTCGCGCCCATCGCCTGCTCGAGCTCGCGGCGATTCGGCTTGAACAGCGTCGCGCCCCGGTAGGCGAAGAAATTCTTGAACTTGGGGTCCACGACCACCGGGATACCGCGCTTCTTGGCGAGCATCATCGCCCGCTCGATCACGCCCGGCGTGAGCGTGCCCTTGTTGTAGTCCTCGATGAGCACGGCATCGGCGTCGGCCATGGCCGCGTCGAGCTGGCCGAGCAGCTGGTTCTCGGCGCGCGGCGCGATCGGGTCCTCCACTTCCTCGTCGATTCGCACCACCTGCTGGCCCCGGGCGGTGACGCGCGTCTTGGAGGTGGTGGGCCGCGCGGCAGCGACCACGATGTGGCGGTCGGGGAGCCGGTTCTGCGCCAGCTCGGCGCGCAGCGAGTCCCCCCGCGCGTCATCGCCGATCACCGCGACCAGCCGGCACTCGGCCCCGATCGCCGACACGTTCGCGGCCACGTTGGCGGCGCCGCCCAGGGCGGCGCGCCGGGTATGCACCGTGACCACGGGCACGGGCGCCTCGGGCGAGATGCGCTCCGCGTCGCCCGCGAGATAGATGTCGAGCATCGCGTCACCCACCACGACGACACGCCGCGCCGCCATCTGCGTGAACAACTGCTCGAGATGGTCTCGGGTGAGCCGGGGCTCGAGCTGGGAGCCGCTCACGGGAGCACTCCCTGGACGTGGAACCGGTAGGCTAGCGTGAGGCTTCCCACCCATTTCGTGTCGCTCGCGCCGGTCAGGTGGCCGGCGTTGTGAATCAGGTGCACGCCGCCGTTGCCCGACAATCCCCACGCCCCATGCTGCCACGCGGCGCCCAGGGCGAGCCGTACGGTACGCTCGACCACGCCCGCGAACAGCGTGGGCGTCGTGCCGTAGGACGCGACGGGCGGGTAGGGAAGACGGAAGTCCCCTTCGCCTTGACGCAGCAGCGTCGCCTCGGGTTGGAGCAGCACGCCGGGGCCGGCGAGGAGGCTCGCGCGCAGCGTGACCTGATCGTAATCCGAAAAGTTCCGCCCCAGTCCCACGAGCCGGCTGTCCACTGCCTCGGCGGGGTTAGGCGTCCGGTAGGTGAGGTTCGCGACCTGCGTGTAGAAGCCCGTGAACACCACGCCGTGCACCACCGTTTCCGCGCCGAGCGTGATGCCGTACGAGGGAGGCTCGCTATCGGCCGGCGACTGGCGGTCGATTTGGATGTCGTCCAGCAGCGCCTGGGCGAACAGCTTCACGCCATGGAGCCGCGACTCGAAGTCCACGCCCAGTAAGCTGTTGACCTTGACATTGCGGTCATACTCGACCAGCAGGCCGAGGTTGAGGATGTTTGCGAACCACGGCTCCAGCGTTCGGGCGGGGCCCGCGGCGATCGCGCCTTCCCAGAAGCCGAGGGTCGTGGCGTCGCTCGGTCGCCATAGCAGGCGATGTGCGATGAAAAAGCGGTGGTTCGGCGCGCCCGACGTGTCGGCCCGGTCGTCGAGCTCCGTTACGATCCCCTGGATCTGAATGCGTCGCGTGCCGAGCGACAGGGCGAGGTGATCGTAGCTGTACGGACTCGGGCTGACGAGGAGCCCCTCGAGTGCTGGCGGTCCCCAATTGCGATCGAGCGACCCGAAGAACAATTCGCCGAACCGCCACCGGGCGTCGACGTACGCCTCGGCGGTCCGGCCCGCGATGACGCGGTCCTTCTTGCCGTCGTAGTCTGGATCGTACTTGAGCCGCGTGTCGAAATACGGGTGGGTGACGACGGCGACCGGGCCGAGCAGCGCCTGGATCGCGAGCCCGCCGGTCGCCGTCCCGTGTCCCGGTCCGGCCGCCCGCAGCGGGTCGCGCCGCGCGTGACTCGCGCCGGTCGCGGCCACGTCGCCGTCCACCCGCGCCCAGGGCTTGCCGTCGGCGGCCGGCCGTCCCAGGGAGGCGAGAATCGCGCGGACCACCCGTCGCTCGGCGCCGCCGAGCCGTGTGGTGTCGGCGGCGGACAGGACACGTACGACGTCGGCCTGTGCGAACGGCCGGCTCAGCGGGCTCGGGTCGGCGATCGCGCCGCGGGCGATCAGATGCTCCAGATAAGGTGTGGCCCAATGGCTGAGCGGGAGATAGGAAGATGGGTCTTGGGCTGCGAGGTTAGCCCCGCTGGCGAGGGCGGGGCTCAGGAGGACCAATGTCGCGACGCGCAACGCGAGCTGGAGACGCATCAAGCGCGCAATTTGGGGGCAGCGCGGGGCGAGGGCAACCGGTTGCGGAGCAGGAGGAGGGGGGTGAGGTTTCGCGCCCATGTCTCCGCTCTTGGTCCTGATCGTGGCGGTCTTCGCCACCACGTACGCCGGACCCATCGTGCGGTTCGCGGCGGCGCCGGCGCTGGCGATCGCGTTTTGGAGACTGACCCTCGTGCTCCCGGTAACGGGCGTACTCGCGTTGTCCGAAGGGAGCAGCGAGCGGGGAGCGGTACCCTCCGCTACACCGCCAGGAACCGCTCCCCGCTCCCCGGTCCCGTTGATGATTTTGTCGGGCGCGCTGCTGGCGCTGCATTTCTGGTCCTGGATCGCCTCGCTCCGGTACACCAGCGTCGCCAGCTCGGTTGTCCTCGTTTCGCTCAAGCCCGTCTTCGCCTGGAGCCTCGCGGCCGCGTGGCTGCGCGAGCATCCCACGCGCATGGAAGCCTGGGGCATCGCGCTCGCGGTGGTCGGAGCAAGCCTCATCGGCCTGGGTGACGCGCGGCTCTCACTTGGCGCCCTGGGTGGTGATGTCCTCGCGCTACTCGGTGCCGTCACCGGCGCAGGCTACTACGTGATCGGGCGGCGGGTTCGGCAAACGGTCGGAATATGGCGGTACGCGACGGGCGTGTACGTTGTGGCAGCGGCGGCGCTCGCGCTGCTGGCCTTCGCTCGCCGCACGCCGCTGGTAGGATTCGCGGGACGCGACTGGGCGGTGTTCGGTGCGATGGCGGCGGGACCGATGCTGATCGGCCACACCGGGATGAACTACGCGCTGCGGCACTTCCGCGCCACGACTGTGAACGTGGCGGCGCTGGGGGAGCCGGTGGGGGCCACGCTCTTGGCCTGGATCATCCCGGCAATTCGCGAAGTACCGCGGCTGACGGCGCTGGCGGGAGGAGTGCTGGTGCTTGTCGGCATCGGGTTATCGCTGGGAGCGGGGAACAGGGCGCCCCGGGGCTATCAAGAGAGTGGTACGTCATGAGGGTCGAACAGCTCCGCGGGGGGTGGGTCGAGACGGTTCACGAAGTCCACGTCGCGGTGGTGGACACGAGCGGCCGCCTCATCGCGCGGACGGGCGACCACGAGCTCGTGACGTTCTGGCGCTCGGCGGCGAAGCCGTTCCAAGCGCTGCCGCTCGTCGAGGACGGCGCGGCCGAGCGGTTCGGCCTCACGAGCGAGGATCTGGCGCTCGCGTGCGCGTCGCACTCGAGCGAGCCGGGGCAGGTGGCTCGGGTGCGCGAGCTGCTGGGGAAGATTGGGTGCTCGGAGCGCGACCTGCTGTGCGGCCCGCACCCGCCGTTGTCCGATCGGGTGGCGCAAGACTACCAGACGCGGGGCGTGCGGCTCACGGCCGTCTACTCGAACTGCTCGGGGAAGCATGCGGGCATGCTCGCGCTGGCGCGCTACCATGGCTGGCCCACGGAGTTCTACACGCGCCTCGAGCACCCGGTGCAGCAACGCTGCCTGGCGGAGGTGAGCCGCTGGACCGACGTACTGGCCGCTGAGATCAAGACAGCGGTGGATGGGTGCGGCGTGGTGTGCTATGGGCTGCCGCTGCGAAACATGGCGTCGGCGTACGCGAGGCTCGGTAATGCGGACCGCGTTCGTGATGCCATGCTGCGCCACCCCGAGCTCATCGCCGGTGAGGGTCGGCCCTGTACGGAGATGATGCGTGCGCACCCCGGCCGTGTGATCGCTAAGGTGGGCGCCGAGGGCGTGTACTGCGCTCTGCTCACGCAGGAAAAGCTCGGCGTCGCGCTCAAGGTGACTGATGGGCACGCGATCGCCTCGGCGCTCGCCATGGCGGCCGTGCTCGAGGCGCTGGGCCTCCGGCCCCGTCCGGCCTCGCTCACCGCCCGACCCAACGTGAACACGCGCGGGGAGACGGTGGGGGAGCTGCGTGCAAATGGAGGATTGGAGCAATGAAAAGATGAGGGAGAAGGGAGAGGGGAGAAGTACTATGCCTGGCGGGACCGGCCCGGTGCTCGACGCCCAAACTGCGGCGCTGGTACGCGTGGCGACGGCCGTCGCCCGGGGCAGGGTGCCCGAGCTCGAGGCTCGATTCGCTGCGGCGCGCGACGCGCGAGTCCCGGGGCTGTGGATCGAGGAGCTGCTGTTGCAGAGCATGCTCGTCGTGGGCTACCCATTGGCGCTCGTGGCGTTCGGGGTGTGGCGTGGCGTAGGCGGGCCGGCACCGGCCGAGGGCGACGGCGCGGAGGACCTGGCGCACGCGGACTGGGAATCGTGGGCGGCGCGTGGGGCAGCGGTGTGCCGCGAGGTGTACGGGCGCGCGTATCACAAGCTGCTCGTCAACCTGCGCGCGCTGCATCCGGCGCTCGAAGACCTGGTCCTGGTGGATGCCTACGGCAAGGTGATCGGGCGACCGGGCCTCGATCTCAAGCGACGCGAGCTCTGCACGGTAGCGACCACGGCGTTGCTCGGCACCGGCGAGCAGCTGCACTCGCACTTGCGGGGAGCGTTGAACACCGGAGCGTCGGCCGCAGAGATCGACGCCGTTCTTGGGGCAATCGATGGCGATCTCGACGCCGAGCGGCGCGGGACGGCGCGGGAGCAGTGGGAGGATGTGCGGAAGAGGAAGCTATGATTGCGGATTTCGGATTGTGGATTGCGGATTGACATGACCGGTCCCTTTACGCGTGACGTGCTCCACCGCCGGATGCGGGCGCTCGCTGTGGACACAATCCGATTAACGGATGGGCTCCCCAGGACTATGGCTGCCGACGTCATCGGCCGACAGCTCGTGCGGTCCGTGACCTCCGTGGCCGCAAACTATCGATCGGCATGCCGCGCCCGCTCCCGGAAGGACTTCATAGCGAAGATGGGAATCGTCGAGGAGGAAGCCGATGAGACGGCATTCTGGTTGGAGCTACTCGAGCAGTGCACTCTCGTACCGGCCGCTCCCCTAGCTCCGTTGTCTCGCGAGGCGGGAGAGCTCTTGGCGATCACGGTCGCCTCGATCCGAACTGCTCGAATGGGTCGTGGAGCCAGCCGAGCCAATCCGCAATCCGCAATCCGCAATCCGCAATGTTCATAGACCGCGCCCTCGTGCACGTGGTCGGCGGCCCCGGTGGCGCGGGAGCCAGCTCCTTCCGCCGCGAAAAGTTCGTCCCCAAAGGTGGGCCCGACGGCGGGGAGGGCGGCGCGGGCGGCAGTGTCCTCGTGCGCGCCGACGTGAACCTCGCGACGCTCCTGGATTATCGCTATCGCACCCAGTGGAAGGCCGAGCGGGGGCAGCACGGCAAGGGCAAGAACATGACCGGCAAGTCGGGGGCCGACCTCTACCTCCCGGTCCCACCCGGCACCGAGGTGCGCGACGCCACGACGGGTGAGCTCATCGGCGAGGTGCTCGCGGGCGGGGACACCCTGCTCGTGGCGCAGGGTGGGCGCGGCGGCCGCGGCAACGCGCGCTTCGCCACCCCGACCCATCGGAGCCCGCGGGAATGGGAGCCGGGCGAGTACGGCGAGGAACGACAGCTCGAGCTAGTGCTCAAACTGATCGCCGACGTCGGGCTCCTGGGCGAGCCGAACGCGGGCAAGAGCACGCTGCTCTCCGTCATCTCCGCCGCTCGCCCGAAGATCGCCGATTACCCCTTCACGACGCTCGAGCCGAACCTCGGTGTGGTGGCGCTCTCGGACCACCGGACGTTCGTCGCCGCGGATATTCCCGGCATCATCGAGGGCGCGCACGTGGGGAAGGGGTTGGGCCTCAAGTTCCTCCAGCACGTGGAGCGCACCCGGCTCGTCGCCGTGCTCGTGCCGGTGGACAGCCCGGACCCGCAGGCGACCTACGAGCTGTTGCTGCGGGAGGCGGCGTCATATTCGCCGGAGCTCGGGGCGAAGCCGCACGTCGTCGTTCTCACCAAGCTCGACCTGCTGCCCGCTCCCGGCTCGCCGCTCCCCGCGATCACGACGCAGGCCGGCGCGCCGGTGGTCGCGATCTCGTCCGTGACGGGAGCCGGCGTGCCGGGGCTGCTCGAGACGCTATGGCAGGCGCTGCGGGCCGGAGCCGCGACGAAGTAGCAGCGTACCTGGCGCTCGCGCAGGTCCCGGGGATCGGCGCCGCGCGGCTGGGCACTCTCGTCGCGGCGTTCGAGAGCGCGGCGGCGGCGCTGCGCGCCCCGCACGGCGCGATCGCCGCGCTCCCCGGATTCAGCCGCGCGGCCGCCACGGCAATCCGCGCCGGCTCCCCGCGGGCGGGCCACGAGATCCTCCACCAGTTGGATCGTCTCGGTGCCTGCGTCCTGCTTCCTGACCACCCCGCATTTCCACCCCTCGTGAGCGAGGTCCCCGATCCGCCCGCCCTGCTGTTCGCCTGGGGTGACCCGGCGCTGCTCGCGCGCCCGGCGGCGGGGATCGTGGGCAGCCGCGACCACTCGCCCTACGGCGCGGAAGCCGCGCGCCTTCTCGCCGCGGGTGTGGCCGGCGCGGGCGTGGTGGTCGTGAGCGGCATGGCGCGCGGCATCGACGCGATCGCGCATACGGCCGCCCTGGATGCGGGCGGCGCCTCGGTGGGGGTCCTCGGGAACGGATTCGGCGTGATCTACCCTGCGGTGAACCGCGTGCTGTACGAGCGCATGGTCGCCCGGGGCTGCCTCGTCACCGAGCTGCCGCCGGGCGAGCGGCCCCACGCCGGGGCATTCCCCAAGCGCAATCGTCTCATCTCCGGACTCGCCGGGGTGACCGTAGTGATCGAAGCCGCGCCCGGGTCGGGTGCGCTGATCACCGCCGACTGCGCGCTCGATCAGGGGCGCGCCGTCCTCGCCGTGCCCGGGCCGATCACGAGCCGCACGTCGCTCGGTTGCAACAAGCTCATCCAGCAGGGCGCGAAGCCGGCGCTCGCGGCGGGCGACATCCTCGAGGAACTCGGGCTGCCGGGGGCGGGTCAGGGCACTGCAGAACGAGAGTCCCCGGTCGGTGTATCCGGACGGACTCCACCACCGGACCTGAGCGCGTTGCAGCGCTCGCTGTGGGATACTCTCCGCTCGGAGCCCCGACACGTCGACGTGCTGGTGGCCACTGCCGGAGCCGACACGGGCGCGGTGCTGACCGCCCTCACGGAGCTCGAGATGCTGGGGGTGGTGCAACAGCGACCGGGGATGGTGTTTGGGCTTGCCTGAACGCGCCGGGTTAAGTTTCCGTCGTGCGGCACCTCTATCTGCACGTCCCCTTCTGCCAGCGCCGCTGCTCCTACTGCGACTTCTCCATCGCGGTGCGCAAGCGCATCCCGGCGCGGGAGTACGTGGATGTCGTACTGCGAGAGCTGAGCCTCCTCGGGGTGACTGACCCCGGGCGCAAGCCCGGGGATACCGCAGCAGTTCGTCTCGATACGATCTACCTCGGCGGCGGCACGCCGTCGCTGCTCCCTCCCGACGCAATCTCGGCTCTGCTCACGTCTCTACGTGACGCCTTTCACGTGACGTCGTCCCGTGACGACGTTGAAATCACGCTCGAAGCCAATCCGGAGGATGTGAAGCCTGAGAGTGCCGCGGCCTGGCGTCTTGCCGGCGTCAATCGCGTGTCGCTGGGCGCTCAGTCGTTCGACGACGGGGTGTTGCAGTGGATGCATCGCTCCCACGACGCGACGCGCGTGGGCGACGCCGTGCGGGTGCTCCGGGCGGCGGGGGTCGACAACATCTCGCTCGATCTCATTTTCGCGCTTCCGGCGGAGCTCCGGCGCGACTGGACGCGCGACCTCGACCTCGCCTGCTCCCTGCACCCGGCTCACCTCTCTCTCTATGGGCTCACCGTCGAGGAACGGACTCCCCTCGCCCGCTGGATCTCGCGCGGCGCCGCCTCCAGGCCCGACGAGGAGCGCTATGCGGAGGAGTACCTCTACGCGCACGAGCGGCTCGCCCGCGACGGCTACCGCTTCTACGAAGTTTCGAACGCCGAGCGCGATGGCTACCGCTCACGCCACAACTCGGCTTACTGGTCGGGCCGTGCCTATCTGGGGCTGGGGCCCGCCGCGCATTCGTTCGACGGCCGGGTACGTCGCTGGAATCTGGGCGCGTGGGAGAGCTATCGGCGCGCGGTGGCCGCCGGCCTGCCGACGGTCGAGGCCGAGGAGGTCCTAACTGAAGAACAACGGGAACTGGAGGGCCTCTATCTCGCGTTGCGCACCGATGCGGGGCTCCCGCTGGCCGCCCTCTGCCGCCCGCTGCCGCCCTCTGCCGCCCGCTGGGTTGAGCAGGGATGGGCGGAGGTAAGCGAGGAGCGGCTGGTGTGCACGCCCGAGGGCTGGCTTCGCCTCGATGCCCTCATCCGCGACTTGACCGGCGCCGGTCGAGCGGTCTAAATTGTTAGTAGGTAATAGCTTGGGTGATATGGTAGCATCTCTGAACGACCGCGAGCGCCAGGTCCTCGAAGCCGTCATCGAGACCTACGTGGAAACCGCCGAGCCGGCGGGCAGCCGGACTATTTCCAAGAAGTTCGGTAACGCGCTCTCCGCGGCCACGATTCGCAACACCATGAGCGACCTCGAGGAAAAGGGGTATCTCTACCACCCCCACACGTCCGCCGGCCGCATCCCCACCGATCTCGCCTACCGCGTGTACGTGAATTCGCTGATGCGCCTGTCGCAGGTGTCGGCATCGGACTCGCACCACATCCGCGAAGAGCTCGCGGAGCGAAACGCCGTGGACCAGATCCTCGAGCGGGCGGCGCAGGTGCTCGGCGTGCTCACGAAAGAGCTCGGAGTGGCGGTGGGACCGACACTCGACGAGGCGGTGCTCGAGCGGCTGGAGCTGTTGCAGGCGGGGTCCGACCGGCTGCTGCTGGTGCTCACGCTCAAGAGCGGGGTGGTGCGCACCATCTTCGTAGAAGTACCCTCGCTCATGGCACCCGAGATCGTCGTGCAAGTGGCGGTCGTCCTGAACGAGCGCCTCGCGGGACTGACGCTGCATGAGATCCGCACGACGTTGTCCGACCGGCTGCGCGATGCCGCGCCCGACGTCGGCTCGAACGAGCTCCTGAACATCTTCATCCAGGAAGCGGACGACTTGTTCGACGTGCCGGCCACCACGGCTGCCGGAGGGGGCGTGGTGCTGGGGAGCGCACAGCTGCTCGCCGGCCAGCCGGAGTTCGCCACCAAGGAGCGGCTACAGGGACTGCTGGAGGTGACCGAGCGCCGGGATGTGCTGCGCGAGGCGCTGGCCAGGCGGCTCGGCCAGGGGCTCACCATCACGATCGGCAGCGAGCACCTGGATGCGACGCTCGCCCCCTTCACCCTGGTGACCGCTTCCTACCGGCTCGGCCCGCTGGCCGGGGTCATCGGGGTCATGGGGCCGACGCGTATGCCCTACGACAAGATCGTGGCGCTCGTGGATCACACGAGCCGTCTCGTGGGTGAGCTGCTCGAGTGAAGCGCGACTACTACGCCATCCTGGGGGTCAAGCGCGACGCGGACGAAGGCGAGATCAAGAAGGCCTATCGCCGCCTCGCGATGAAGCATCATCCCGACCGCGTCGCGTCCGGGGAGAAAGAGGCGGCCGAGGAGAAGTTCAAAGAGATCACTGAGGCCTACGAGGTCCTGCGCGACTCCGACCGCCGCGCTACGTACGACCGCTACGGCGAAGCGGGGCTGAAGAGCGGCGCGGGCTCGCGCGGCGCGGGATTCACCCACTTCGACCTGTCGGAAGCGCTCAATATTTTCATGCGGGACTTCGGCGGGTTGGGCGGGTTCGACGCCTTCTTCGGTGGCGGCGAGCGCGCCCGTCGGGAGCGCAACCGCGGCGAGGACCTGAAGGTCACCCTCAAGCTCACGCTCGCCGAGGTCGCCAGCGGCACCACCAAAAAGATGAAGGTCCGCACTCTGGAGCGCTGCACCGCGTGCAGCGGCGCCGGGGCGGCGCCCGGCAGCAAGGCCACGACCTGCGCCACGTGCGCCGGCACGGGCGAAGTGCGGCGCGCCGCGCGCTCGATGTTCGGACAGTTCGTGTCCGTGTCGCCGTGCCCCACCTGCGCGGGGGAGGGCACGGTGATCCAGCAGCCCTGCCCCAAGTGTCAGGGCGACGGACGCGTCCGCGCCGAGAAGGAGCTCGAGATCAACGTCCCCGCGGGCGTCGCCGACCATCACTACCTCACCATGCGGGGACACGGCGTCCCCGGGCCGCGCAACGGTCCGGCCGGCGACCTGGTGGCCGTGCTCGACATCGCCGAGGATCCGCGGTTCGAGCGCCAGGGCGACGACCTGATCTACGACCTCCCGGCCTCGTTCACTCAGGCGGCGCTTGGGGCGGAGGTTGAGATCCCCACGCCGTACGGCGACGCGACCCTCGAGATCCACCCGGGCACGCAGACCGGGGCCGTGTACCGCCTGCGCGGCAAGGGGCTGCCGCGGGTGGGCGAAGCGGGTCGCGGCGATCTGCACGTGCGGGTACATGTCTGGACGCCTGTCAAGCTGACCGCGGAGCAACGCGAGCTGCTCGAGCAGCTCGCGAAGATCGAGAGCAAGCCGCCCGCGGAAGGGCACACCGGGAAGAAGTTCTGGGAGCAGCTGCGCCAGGC
>Ga0137409_10003944_pt1 | contig 15687 bp, 18 predicted proteins | sample CZODoug1_16funga_FD_122059 | JGI IMG/M metagenome (GOLD analysis project Ga0137409, IMG submission 122059) | Vadose zone soil fungal communities from Angelo Coast Range Reserve, California, USA - CZODoug1_16fungal (Hybrid Assembly) | ecosystem: Environmental > Terrestrial > Soil > Vadose zone... | reverse complement strand
GGTGTTACCAGCACCGATCGCAGACATGTTTTTGTTTTGACCAATCTGGTTGAACTGCCTTTCGGAAAGGGCAAGAGGTTTTTAGGAAGCGCCGGCGGGATCGCAGACCACATTGTAGGGCGCTGGTCTATCAGTGGGACCACGACTTGGGAGAGCGGCCTGCCTTTTTCTCCAGAGTATTCAAGCTGCGCTGTCGACCGGGACACTGGTCCCTGCCGGCCAAATCTTGTGGGATCGGTTCACGTCACAGGGAGTCGGAACGGCTACTTTACGACCACGGGTGGCGTGCCGTTACAGCTCAAAGGCACACCTGGCGACACAATCGGACCATGGCAGCGACCTGCCGTTGGCACGTTTGGAAGCACTGCCAGGAATTCTCTTCGAGGGCCTGGCTTTTTCCAGCCCGATGTCTCGGTCGCAAAGGATGTCTTATTGAAAGAAAGTGCCTCAATTCAGTTCCGTACCGACATCTTCAACGTCTTCAATAAGGTCAATCTCGATAATCCGCTCCCCTGTGTGGATTGTCCGGGCGGCGGCATCATTGTTAGCACGGCATTCAGAGGCGCCGCTTTGCAACGGCAGATCTTGTTTTCTTTGCGGCTGCAGTTCTAGGCGGAGGAATAAATCGTCGTCCTTTCGGAATCACGTGGTGGGATCTTTTCGACCGGCTCACCAGCGGAGGTTCTTGAGGGTGATCATCAGAATTCACCATCCGCCAAACGTCGTTGCTGCTTCTGGCTTCGGCTATGAGCCGATCGCCCGCCCGGTGACGGGATCGCGGCCAATATTTCGGGATTACCGAAACAAAGCAGTACTGAAGCGTTGCCATTCGGCGTGACCTTCAGCGGCACACAAAATGAGCTACAAGGCTTGGTCCAGCCCGACGCGGTGGATTAGATTCGCAAAGCGAGGGTCACCGCGCAGGGGATCGAAAAAGGGATGGACCTTGAGGTACTGCAGAATCTCTGCCTTCTCCTGATAGGCCCGCTCAAGCCACGCAAACGCCTGCTCGTTGTCGCCGAGTCCCAAGTAAGCGTTCACAAAGGCGGCAGTTGGAACGTAGCCTGTCTGCTGACGTCGTTTCAACTCATCAAGAAGACGAAGTGCATCGGTGCGTCGTCCAGCATGCGCATACGCCCTCACGAGCACGCCGATCACGGCGGGACTGCCGCCGCTGAGAGAACGTGCCTTCTCCAAGGGGGCAATCGCCTGGTCCGGTTGGCCGTTGGCAATCAGGGCGAAGCCGAGGAACCAGTGAGCGTATGCATCTTCCGGGCTGACTGCTGCTACGCTTCGCAGGTCCCGAATAGCCTCGTCGTAGTGCCGGGCTTGAAATAGAGTCCACCCCATATTACTGTCAACAGTTCCAAGCGGGTCAAGCTCACGGGCGCGCTGAAACCAGACAATCGCCTCCTCGGTACGCCCCTGGACCAACAGCCAGTGCGAAAAGCCGAGGTGCGCGCCAACATCGCTCGGGTTCAACGCGAGCGCACGCCTGTATTCAACCCCAGATCCAGCCCACTGCCACTGATTCCCATAGATTTCGGCGAGCATGAGATTCGCCCCGGGAGTCCCCGGATCCAGTTCCAATGCTTTGCGGAGTGTGCTGATCATTTTTGGACGTACTTCATCGGGGCGAGCACCGACAAAGGGCGATCCGAGTGAGCCGTACGCCGCCGCCAGACCGACGTAAGCCGGAGCAAAAGTCGGGTCCTTCCTGATGGCATCTTCAAAGTAGGCAGCGCGCTGTTCGACGTCAGCCTTGGTGTAGTCTTTGCCGAACATGCCTTTCAGATAACTCTCATAAGCTTCCGGCGAGACATGCTGCGCGGCGGCCAGCCTGGCGCGCTCCTCCCAAGTGACCGAAACCTCTACTTTTGAAGCGATGGATTGTGCTATCGCACTCTCGAGCGCAAATACGTCCTCTAGTTGGCGATCGTAGGTTTCCGACCACAAATGCTCATCGGTCGCACCCCGAATCAACTGAGCATGAACGCGAATCTGACTGCCCTCTCGCATTAGGGACCCTTCGACGATGGCATCGACCGCTAGTGTTTTGGCAATCTCTGGTGCCGAGAGCTGTGTGTGCTTGAAGTGCATCGTTGAGGTGCGGGAAATAACGCGAAGACTGCGGATTTTGGAGAGCCGTCCGATAAGCTCTTCGGTCATAGCGTCGGCCAGGTACTCCTGCGACGGGTCTCGGCCTAAGTTTTCCAACGGCAGCACAGCCAGGGAACGAATCGCCGTGGCTGCAGGAGGTGTGGTTTGATGCCTCCATTGGCGCCAGCCCCAAGCGACAATAGCGACGGCGCACACTGCGATCGCAATGAGCCACAACCTTCCTCCACCAACGGCCGGCGGCGTCTGGGCGACTGCTGGGGTTGGAACAACGGCGGACGCCACGGCGTCACTTTCGACGCCAGCCCCATTCACGGGTGCAATGAAGCGATATCCGCGACGAGCAAGGGTCTCAATAAAGATCGGCGTTTCCGCAGATTCGCCAAGTGCATCTCGCAACCTCTTCACGGCCGCATTCAGACTGTGGTCGAAGTCGACAAAAGTATCGGCTGGCCACAGCTTCCTGCATAGGTCTTCGCGTGTGACCATTTCCCCGGGCCGCTCGATTAGCATCGCCAGGATCTGAAATGGCTGCTCCTGCAGTCTTACTTTGAGGCCATCTCGGCGCAGTTCACCACTCTGCAGGTCAATTTCGAACACTCCAAAGCGAATGATTCGGCCAACCTCACTGCCGGGCATTGTGAAATCTCCCCGGGAAAGTCTAGCACCGTTGTAGGACTCGCCAATCCTGTGTCGCCTGTCCCGGTAAGCAATTGAAATTAAATGGACTTGGTCCGTCACTTGCATTTCCCTGGCTCGTAATCTCCAGAGCATTGAGGTACCTGCTCAGCGGCAGCAGAGTCGGCGTCATCCGTGAGGTGACGCCGTGGGAAGAAAATTCAAGATTTGTTCCGCGTTGACACTCTTGACCGTAGCTTCCTCCGGCAGTGCCCATGCGCCGCCACCAGCCCCGACCAGACAAGTGGTCACTATCTCGGTCTATGACTACGCCCTTGTCCCCGCTGAATTTTTGGCGGCAGCGGAGGGAGAGGCGAGGAGAATTTTTCGGCAGGTCGGAGTTGAGACGGTTTGGATAAATTGCCTTCCTAAGCCGGCGAACATCGAACTCCCCACTTGCTATTTAGTCGATGCCACTCATTTGATGATGAAGATCCTTCCACGTGCGATCAATGCGCATGTCCGTGACCGCAACGAGGTGCTCGGCGATGCCCTAGTGGATGAGAATGCCGTTGGTTTCTACGCCTACGTTTTCTACGATAGTGTGCAAAGAGTCGCTGAAGAGCACAGGCTGGGTCACATCCTACTCGGTGACGTACTGGCTCACGAAATTGGACATTTACTGCTGGGATCAAGATCCCATACCGTCAGCGGAATCATGTCTGCGCACTGGAACGGCGACGAACTGCGGAGAATTTCAGAGGGAACCATGTTCTTCACTCCAAGCCAATCCCGCATGCTGAGAGATCGTGTGGACTCCCGCCAAACTGATTCTCCTACCGTCACTCGTGCGACAGTAAGTGGCTCGGCGGCACCCTTGTGATTGAAGGGTTCTCACTGAATGCTTTATTACAATTCGGTAATCGTCCGAATCGTACGGTTTCTGCGAAACATCAACGCATCTGGAACAAGGTTCCAGCAGCAACTTGTCTGGAGCAGGTCTTATGCCTCTTCTCAACTCTCGAGACTTGACGGATCTCCAATGGGCAGGCCTCGATGCCCTAATCCCCGAGCCACCGCGTCGCAAGGACGGCCGCGGCCGTCCATGGAAGGGTCGCCGTAGCGTTCTCAACGGCATTCTTTGGGTGCTCCGCACCGGCGCTCCTTGGGCTGATCTGCCTGAACGTTATCCCTCCTAACAGACGTGCCATCGCCGATTTCAGGAATGGGTGAGGTCAGGGATCATGCGTGGTGTCCTCGAAGCACTAGCTGAAGATCTACGTATTCAAGGTCGGCTCGATGTCCGCGAAGCCTTCATCGATGGCAGCTTTGCCCCACCTCGTCTATACGTTCTGGGGGCCAAAGCTCTCGCCCCGTGACCCCGCGCTGCAAATCAGCATGAGTCAGATTTCACCTGTCATCATGGAAGAAACAACAATGTGGCGGTGTTGGGTGGGCTTCAATGCCAGCCACAGCAGGGGGCTCATTTTGTTTGGCCTGGTTTTCGGTTTTCTCGCATTGGCTCACGACCAACTCCTCTTTCAGTCCCCGTTCTTGCTCGTTGTCGGGCTGGCAACGCTCGGTGGTTTTGGTGTGCTCTGCAAGGTCTATTTTTTCAGTGCGCCTCTCACTAGTCCGCAAGCTCTCCCACATCCCACCAAAGCCAGCCAAAGTTGAGTGATCAGCCCGTGAAAGCGAACCACGCGCGGTTTTCGGCCGCGCCTTGGTCTAAGCATAGGAGCGGCAAGCGCTCCCGAAAGGAAGTACGGTTATGTTCGGTCACATGAAAGCGGAACCAATTCTCAGAGTGAGGCCTGCCTGCGCCGTGGAAGAGGCGGTCGTTGCTCTCATCAAAGCAACCGACGAAACCCAAGCGGTTCGATGGATAGAGTTTCCAGCAGCGGTACTGGTGTTTGTCATCGTTGCCGGGGATCCACAGTCTGGGGCGTTCTACGTCTTGGATCGGAAGACCGGAACTTGGCTCTGGGTCGACTTCGAGGACGAGCAGTACGGCGGCTACAGCACGGGAGACTTTGAGGTTCTGGTGGGGGAGCACGACTTCCTCAGCCTAGTCGAACGCCCTGGTTTGTTGAGGGGCGGCCACGGGTGGCTGTTACAACCTGGAATGCCAGCCGAGATGGTCGGCGAGAACACGTGCAGTATTCGGGGCAATTGTTGAGCCCGTTTGACAGAAACGGAGTCTTGGCATATCTGCCACACAGCACGCGGGGCCGATGGACCTGCCGGAAAGGAGGAAGAGACCGTGGACCGACGAGTGCGTGCAACTCCCACCCTGGTAAGAGATTACCTTCGGCTTTTCGTAAATCGCCGGGCTTACACCCTTCAGTCCGTACGGTCCCATCCGGAGAGCGGTCGCCACTACTACTTCCGTCCGAAGGAACGTGGTACTGGTGCGCCGCTAGCTCTAACGGAGAAAACGGTCTCGCGACATTTGGAAGGCGAGATCACGATTGGGCTTTACGCGATCAACCCGTCGAGCCAGCGGTGCAAGTGGGTTGCCATCGACGCGGACTACAAGAACGCGATGGAAGACCTGCTGAAGCTGCAATATCACCTCACGCAGGACGAAGTGGAATCTGCACTGGAAATGAGCAGCCGAGGTGGTCATCTGTGGATTTTCCTGGCGACGCCGTTGCTCGCGAGAAAATGCCGGATCTATATCTACGACTTGGCACAGAGACTGGGGGTGCCGTTGAAAGGGTCTGGCTTGTCTGAAGGAATCGAGGTTTTCCCAAAGCATGACGCGATCGCGACGGGGGCCTTTGGCAACGCGCTCCGGGGTCCGTTGGGGATACATCGCGGAGCAAACCGCCGCTTCTGGTTCTATGGCGCGGACTACACCTTGGAAGCGCAAATGGAATTCCTGAAGCGGCTACGAAGGGTCACCGAAGAGGAGTTGGACCAGTTCACCACAGGCAAAGAGCTTCCTGCAGATCTGGACGACCCGCAGTGTGAAGCGAGGCCAATTAAAGCGCAGCCGGCCGGAAGAAATCAGACGACGTTTCGCATTCTCGACCACGTTGGTAAGACAAGAATCGTGGGGAGGAACCACGTGGCTCGGTGTCCATCGTGTGCGGAGGTCGGGCATGACCGCAATGGCGACAACTTGGCCATTCTGGTCTCAGATCCACGGTTCTATCAGTGCTGGGCTGGTTGTACGAAAGAAATGATCCGCGCAGCTCTTGGTCACCCGATTCGCGTTCCGCAGCGGGCGTGAAACAGAAAGGAGTTGACATTCATGAGTGGGCAAGAGTTCACAGGCATTGCAGGACTGCCGCTCTCGCGGCGAGCAGTGAGGGTGCTAAAGGATCGAGGGATCTTTGCGCATTCTTTGGTGAGCATTGAACACCAGCAGTTGGCACAACGGTACGTGGTGCGGGGCTTGGAGTCAGGGGGCTCCGCAGGCGATGTCGGTCGGTATGTCAGCTTTGCTGGCGACGAGGGCGAGCCGCTGGAGTTTCTGCATCCGGTGGAGGCGATCGGAGTGAACGGTCTGCATGCGGTTGTCATATCTCCGGCAGTAGTCCGGGTAGACATGCTCCGCAAAGGCCAGACGTATGAATTGTTGATCACAAAGCATTCGCTCAGTTCCGCGCACAACGGACATCGGCCGCAGCTAGAAACCAAGATCTTCTTTCGCGGTATCCACGGTCGTGTTGACTTGGACTTGTGCGGAAGAGACAAGGCTCAGTCTGGCAACGTCGTACCGACATTCTATTCGCTCGCCGGCGAGGTCATCGCGATTCCTGCCCAGTTTGTAGCTGTCATTCGCGCGACGACAAAGGCAGTCAACTGCGTTGGTTGCTCGCACGCGCATTACTTGAGAAAGCCGCGCCGTCCCAGTGGCGGACCGAGCGTCAGTGACTCAACGCAAGAAGGCAGTCCCGGCACCGAGACCGCTGCCGCCATGCAAGCACTTGCGCGCTAGGCGAATGACGCGAGATGCGGCGGAGACGTGATCGGCTCAGGGCCGAGTTGGAGGCGCACGTGCGAACGAAGATAAAACAGTGCTCGCTGATTCTTTGCCTGTTTCTCTTCTTGTTTGTTGTGATCGGCGGGGGTCTGCACCTTAACCCAGGCGGCGCACTCATTGCAGCGGCTACTGGCACGCCATTGCTGGTTTACGCGTTCAATCGACGGTCGGCAAGAGGGTTTATCGAGCCTGATATGCGCGCCTCAAGGGAAGCCGATGGGGCTATGTGCCGCGACGCCAAGGGAAACACCAATGAGCTTGGCGGCTTGGAGGTCGAAAACATTGCGCGGCGGTGACTGTCGCGGTGTACGCCCATCAGGAATGGCGGAAGTGAGACTTAAAGCAAGTTCACGAGAGTGGAAGAATGTTTGGAGCAGGAACAGAAGAACAGCCGAAGGTGATCGCAAGTTCCACTTCGCTACTCGACTCGTGCGGTTTGTTCCTTCCGTCGTTATCTGATCTGGCCTTCTTGATACCAATCGTGGTGTTGTTCTGGTGCACAACCGGCGTGGGATGGCTGCTCACGGACTCCGATACTGGCTGGCATATCCGCGCGGGAGAATGGATGTTGAACAACGGTCGTGTTCCCACGACTGACGTTTTCTCGTTCACTATGGCCGGGAAGCCTTGGTTTGCCTGGGAGTGGCTCTCAGACGTTTTCATGGCAACGGTCCACCGAAGCGGCGGCCTGGCCGGAATTGTCCTGGCCAGCCTCTTGCTCCTCGGTGCAACGTCGGTTTGCGTCTACAAAAGTATCGTAGCGGAATCCGGGCAGCGCCTGATTGCGCTTGTTTTGACCTCTTTGGCAATGGCCGCTAGCACCATCCACTGGCTGGCCCGACCACATCTCGTAACCCCGCTGATGGCTGCGATGTTTTGCTGGGTTCTCAACCAGGTGGAGAGGGACTCGAAGCCCAGGCTGCTATCGGCTTTGCCCCCACTGACGATACCTTGGGTGAATCTGCACGGCGGTTTCTTCGTTGGAATCGTTCTGCTCATCAGCTATGGAATAGGAGTGGCTGCTGGAGATCTGGTCCATGGTATTAGACGCAACGCATGGATTCGAGGACGACAGTATTTCTTGACGGCAGGCGCATGTGCGATTGCCAGTCTCCTCAATCCTTACGGGTATCGGCTGCATGTCCACGTCGCGCGGTATCTTGGAGCATCGTTCTACTTGCAACACGTCAGTGAATTTCAATCGATCGACTTTCACTCATTCACCGCAGCGTATTTCGAGACCATGTTGGTACTCGCCATTGCCGCAGCGGCATGGCACTTGGTCTTGGGGAGAATGATTCATGTGACGTTGCTGCTGAGTTGGTCCCATCTGGCGTTGTTTTCGTCGCGAAACATTCCGATCTTTGCGGTCGTGACGGCGGCGAGCATCGGCTTGGCGGTGCACGAGTGGTTGGAGTACGCGCGCTCACATTGGCCAGAGCAATGGCCGGGAAAGCTCGCTACGAGCCTCGAAGAGCTGGAGAATGGGCTGCGGACAATCGTGAAGGCTGGTAAGCGAAAGCGGTGGCATCTCGCGCCATGCTTTGTAGTGTTGACCCTGGCGTTGTTGCTTGCCCATCCCGGTCATGTGAAAGCCCTGCGAGCAGAGTTCGACCATAGTCGGTTTCCGGTCGATGCGGCGGGTATCCTTTCCCGGAAGGGAGTCAGTCGGGTGACTCGTTTGTACTCCGGTTGGCAGTGGGGTGGGTACTTGATATACCGCGTTTGGCCTTCGATCAGCGTCTTCAACGACGGTCGAACGGATTTCTACGGTCCTGTTTTCGTGGAAGAGGGACTGCGGGCATGGGAAGCAACTCCCGATTGGAACAATATTCTGGTGCGGTACGGAGCGAACGCAGCGCTCCTTCCTGTGGATTCGGCTCTAGCAAGCGTGTTGCGGGAAAGACGAGACTGGAAGCCGGTTTACCAGGATCAGGTTGCGGTGCTGTTTGAAAAGCGCGAGGACGCGAGATGAGACTTGTGCATGTATGCGGGCTATGAACCTCGCCACCCGTTGAAGAGGTTCGGTATGTCAGCAGCCAAGGAAATTGTGGGGGTTGAGGAAAGCGCATTGCATTCTCGGAATATGAGCGAGCCCGCGGGAATAGCCGGGTCGCCACAGACTACATTTACACCTATCGCAGGTGCCGAAGGCGTGGGAGCAGTGAGGCGACGTCTGCCGGACGAGCGACGCGGGATTACACATCACTTCTCGGTGGGTGGGCAAGAAGGTTACATCACAGTCGGTTTGTACGAGGACGGTCTACCGGGCGAAGTATTTATCGCCATGGCAAAGGAAGGCTCAACAGTTTCCGGACTCATGGACGCTTTTGCAACGGCCGTGTCCCTGGCGTTGCAGTATGGAGTCCCCGTACGAGTCCTGTGCGAGAAGTTCAGCCACATGCGGTTCGAGCCCAGCGGCTGGTCGGGTAATCCAAAGATCGGCTATGCAAAATCGCTGATGGACTACCTGTTCCGCTGGATTGAACTGCGCTTCCTGAAAGGTGAGCAGGGACTTCTGTTTGAAATGCCGAAGCCCACGCAAACGCAGCGTGCGGTGACAAGCGCAGTCGAGGGCCTGGGGCAGGTTGTAGAGCTTGGGGATGCGCCGGTATGTCAATTCTGCGGCTCACTGATGGTGAGGAACGGCTCTTGCTATCGGTGTATGACCTGTGGCGGCACGAGTGGCTGCTCATAAGGTGACGAACTGGAGTACGAGATGGCAAAGAGTGTGAACAAGGTAATTCTGGTCGGGAACGTTGGACAGGACCCTGAGGTCAAGTACACGGCCAGTGGGGTTCCTGTCGCCAAAGTCAGCCTCGCCACGAACGAGCGATTCAAAGACCGAAACGACGCGTGGCAAGACAGGACAGAATGGCACACCGTTGTCGCCTGGCAGCGGCTGGCAGAGGTAGCTCTCCCGACCAAACGGCGGGGCGGCCGGCCGAAGCGCACATGATCATCATGGCCTTACTAGATTACTGGAGAGAGAACCAGTTGAAATTGCCTACCGTGTTGTAGTAGCCGCCGCTATCCATGACGAGTTGCAAGGTGTGAAGACCTTGCGGAAGTTTGACTGCAGGAACCTCGAGCGTCTGCCAGGTCTGCCATCCTTCGGTCTCCGGAACTGAGACCAAGGGCGTCACCCTGTGGCCGTCGACAGCGAGATGGAAGACACCGCCGCCAACTGCTGTCGCGACGCGCACCCGCAACGTATAGGAGCCGGACGAGGCAATATTGACCGTGTAATTCAGCCAATCACCCGGGTTGGTCTGGCCAACGTCGTACCCGCCGCCCGCGTCCGAGCAGTTCTCGATGTACACTGTTTCGCCGGGCCGATAATTGGCACCGCCGCCGTTGCTCGTCGCCCCATTCCAGTAGGCGATGCCCTTCCCGCCCGCGTCGAAGTCTTCTGCCTGAATCAGACCAGGCACCATTGCCGAAGAAGCGGGGGACGCGGTTCCTAGCGTAACGGGCTGGATTGCGAACCAGTTGAAATTGCCCATCCCGCCGCTTGGGCCATTCCCATCGAACGTGAGCTGCATAATGTGTTTTCCTGGTTCGAGCATGAATGCAGGTGACACCTGGGTTGTCCAATTCTGCCACCAACCGGTTGCCGGAACGAACAGGTTGCCGGTCGCGCTCTTGCCGTCGAACGAAACGTGATAGTACCCGCCCTGACCCAAGGAAGCGACACGCGACTGCAGGTTCATAATGCCTCCCTGAGTTACGTTCACCGTGTACCGTAGCCACTCGCCTTCCTTGGTGTACCCAACATCGTACCCTCCGCCGATATCACTGGTTGGTTCGACCCCAACCGATGCGGGGGCTCGATAGCTATTACCGCTTGGGTCCGATGGATCCAGGTTGAAATAGCCGATGTAGTTGCCGCCGTTGTCGAAATTCTCTGCCTGGACCTGACCAGGCAACGTCCACGGTGTTTCCCCGAAGGGCACCTCCGGTTCGCCGACGTTCAGTTGCACCGTTGAAGTCTGATCGACTGCACCTTGCGTCCCGAGGATGGTGATTGGGTACGCACCGCTGGTCAGGTTCGGCTCCGAGTTGATGGAGAGGACCCATTCAGTCGTAAACGGGATGCGCTCCAGGCCTCCATCCGCCCCCGCAGGCAGGCCGTGCACTTGCAGCGCGACGGGAGCATGATTTGATCCGTAGTGATCGACGCCGACCTCGAAGGCCGTCGAACCTCCCGGAGCGATCGTTCGCGACCCGGGCCCGGCGGTCACGTCGAATGTGTTGCCGGTGTAGCCAGCCCACTTTAGTGTTGCAACGGCCCCCGCGGGCAGTGTGTAGCTCACGGTCTTGCTCTTCCAGTTCAGTGAGAAATCACTTGGCGTGGTGGCCGAGTTGTAAACGAGGACAGCAATAGAGCCGTCCGGATTCTTGAATGCGACGTCCTCAATGCTGCCGCTCCCGAAGCTGTTCGAATCAATCCGGTAGGCTCCCGTTTCCACAAATTTGGCAAGATGACCAAGCGCGTAGTACTCGACATTGCGCGAAACCGTCGCGGGAGTCGTGCTGGTGTCGATGGTCACGATGCCGCGGCAATTGCCGCAACCGTGCTGCACCGTCGGGCCGCCAGTGGGATCGAGCGCCATGTTCCACATCACGACGGTCTTTCCCCAGTTGCGCAGCACGTTGATCATTTGTCCCTCGACGTCGTTGCCGAGGTTCGTCGCAAAATCGGGAGCCCAGTTGCCCCCTGTGCATTCAGTGAAATAGATCGGGGTTCCGGGATCGAGGTTGTGAACGGCGTTTTGTGAATCAGCTACGTTGCCTGCGTAGCAATGAAATGAGATGCCGGCGAGATACCGACCAACCCCCGGGTTCTGCAGAAGGAATTCCGGATAGCGAGGATTATCCCAGTTGTGTTCATAGCCCAGGACTCCGGGCGTGGCGTCGCCAGGATCCTCGTTCTGCCCGCTGAAGTTCCAGTTTTGGTTGCGAAAGTGACTGTTTCGAAGTTTCGGTCCGAGGTACTCGGCGATGAACCGGCCCTCATCAAGGGGATTCATAAACATGGTGGGATAGCCGCCTGTCTCGTAGAGCGGCTCATTTTGCACTGCGACGTAATTAATAGGGACGCCGTTCGCCTCGTAGGCGGCAATGAATTTGGCAAAGTACTTGGAAAGGGCTGAAAAGTTCGCGGTGTTGAATCCTCCCCCTCCCAGAGCGTCATTTGTCTTCATCCATGCTGGAGGTGACCAGGGCAGCGCCATAACCTTGATATCGGGATTGGCACCCAGCGCTGCGCGAATGGTCGGCAGGATGTACGCCTGATCGTGAGCGATTGAGAACTGGTTCTGATCCGGATCAGTCTCGCCGGGTGCCAGGTCATCGTAGGTGTAACTGCTCAGTGCAAGGTCGGTGGCGCCCATCGGCTGCCGTAGAAAACTCAAATGAATGCCTTGTCGATTAAAGAGATCCTTCATCAACTGATAGCGTTGCGCAGGCGTGAGCTTGGTCCACACCAAGTATGCAGATGAGTCAGTGAACGAACCGCCTACACCTTCGAGCTTCTGATAGCGAATCGTGTCATTGATGTCGATCGCCAATTGCGCCGCGGTTCCGGAAGCAAAGGTCAACGGCGTCTGCGGGGCAAGCAGCGACGTTTGATCGGGAGTCGTTAAAACCACGCTAACCGATTGCGCGAAAGAGGGCGTGATAGTTTCTGCGAACAACCAGAAAGACATCACAAGTACTGGGAAACTGACAATCGCCTTGCATCGGGGGAAGAGGGAAGTCACCGGGTCCTCCTGGAAGGGGCCTTCAGAGGCGACCTACTTTTTACCACCCGCGCAGTCTGAGTGTCAAACACGGTCATTCGATCGAAATGCGAGTTCCGAGAGGATCGTCGGCTAGCCGTCAATTAGACTTCGAATCAGGCAATGTGGCGGTCAAATGTCCGTGTGGCGCGTAAATAGTGAATCGAGGAGGTGCCACTTTCCGATAACCGGTTTCCCGATGGGCCTTTGCACCGGCATTGGATAGATCCACGGACCAATCAGTTGTCGCTTGCCAACCTGGGCCGCGATAGATAATGCTCCGATTACGAAGGAGTGACCCAGAACGATGCATTCGCGCGACGTCAAATTGACGCTGCAGTTTTACAGCCACGCTGTCAACCAGGACCGCATGGCCGCAGCGGGAGAAATGCTAACTGCGATTTTGAGCCACGCAGTTGACCGTGGGCGAATACGTGCGCAAAGGCTCTAAGCTCTACATCGAAGGCAAACTGCAGACGTCGAGTGGGGAAGACAAGCAGAGTGACGAAAGGAAATATCGGACTGAGATTGTCGCCCGCGACATTGTTTTGCTCGGGTCGCGGCACAGCGGAGAAAAAAGAAGACCGGAAACGCCCGGCGAAGAATCTAACACCGAGCCGGCTGTTTCAGTAGTCGCGGACTCCGACATCCCTTTCTAAACTGATCGTAGTGCGAATGACTCTGCGTTGATTAGGTCCCGCCGTCTGACCCGATGATAATATGTGCAGCAAGGTGCGAGAGTGAACGGCAGCGTCGCAGATGTGCGTCGTGATCAGTTGGAAGGGCTAAACTTGAGGGGCTCAATGTTCACACCCAATCTGCAGATTCTTCCGCCAGCGCAACGACGGCTTTGGGACGAACTGGGCCACACGCCCAGAGAGTTCGTCCTTTACGGGGGGACAGCTCTAGCTTTGCGACTAGGGCACCGCCACTCCGAAGATTTCGACTTCTTTTCCAACAAACCATTTGCTCCCGAAGTTCTCCGCAAAGCGGTTCCATACCTCCAAAATGCCGAAATGAGCCAATTCGAGACCAACACCCTAACCGCCATCGTGGATCGGAGGGGACCCGTGAAGGTGTCGTTCTTCGGGGGCCTGAAGCTGAATCGCGTCCACGAACCGGAAGTAGCCGCAGACAACCGCATTCAGGTGGCGTCCCTGCTCGACGTCGCAGCCACCAAGCTCACGACCATTCAACAACGAGCGCAGGCCAGGGACTACGAAGACCTCTCTGCTATTATCGGCTCAGGAATCAGTTTGGCGGACGCTCTCGCGGCAGCTGGCGCAGTTTACGGACAAGAATTCAATGGGGCCCTCAGCCTGAAAGCCCTGACCTACTTTGCGGATGGTGACCTGCCTAGCCTCAGCGCTGCGACGCAGAAAAAGCTGCGCACATTGGCCAGCGAAGTCAACCTAAAGCAGATTCCGCGGGTGCAGGCCACAGTCGGCTTGACTGGTGAGGAAGGTGTTCAAAGATGAGTCAAGCCGATCTGCGAAAAGTTGCCAAGAGAGTAGTGTGGTTCAAGGTGCCCGATGAGACGCTAAGGGACGTGAAACTGTTTCTCGCGCATGTGATGACATACGGCACTCTTAGCGATATCAGCACGGTACTGCAAGATTTCTCGGAAGATGATTTCGAGGCGACCATAAACGATCCGCCGCCGGGAGTCTTTGACCGCCGTTCCTGGACCTATTGGAACGTGCGGTATCATCGCGAGCCGGTGCCGCCCCTGCCACAGCGAAACATCCCCGCGTAGCGCGCTCCGCAAACCTGATCGCGCGCTAATCGAAGGCGCGAGCGGGATCTCGCACAACCCCGCGAATCCGCCGAGCATTCCCTAACGATCGCATCTTCAACGATTGCATCTTCCGAAATGGTTTTAGCGACCAGACGTTTACATGGGAACAACCACCGCCCACACGCGGTTGAGCCTACTAAAGTTTCGGACCAGGAGATACTCGAGACAAAATGACAAGGAGGGAGAGACGTGTTTGTCGAACTAATGCCAATGCTCAAGGAGCGGACGTTGCTGATAACGGTTGCGCGACTTGAGGAAAAAGTAAAGGTGAACGTGATTCCCACAAAAGCCAAGGAAGGGGAGGAGCAGGCTCTGACAACTCCTCTAAGCTACACCGGGTCACCAGAAGAGTTGGATGCAGAACTGGGCAAGCATCTCGCCAGCTATGTCGACTCCCACGTGCAACTCGGCAACACGCTAGCCGAAGCTAGGGCGGAAATGGATGCGGCGGCGAAGACGGCTCGGCAAAAAGTGAAGGCAGCTCAGCAGATCTCGAAGCCCGACCAGACCGCGTCCAAACAGGAAACAGCAGCTGCAACAGCGACGGACCCGGAGACGACGCCGAGTCTGTTTGCTCCCCAGGATCTCGGAGCAGTACCCGCCCAGGCGGCTAACGCAGAAGAAGGGAGAAACGATACGCTATGATCGACGCAAAGGTGATGTCTCGCAGCTTTATGTACAACGGCGTGAAACTTCCGGACCCAGATCCGAGGATGTCGCCGGAAGAAGCAAAAACCATCTACAGCCATCAATATCCCGAACTGGCTACGGCCGCCATCACGGGACCAGAAGCCTCCGGGGAGCAACTACAGTACAGCTTTGTGAGAGCTATTGGGACAAAGGGGTAGGGCCAATCGTGGCGGGGCTCAGATCCGCAAATACGAATTGATCGCGCACGACGTTCTCGCCGACCGAAACAGGAATGTCGACGCTCAGCATTGGCCCTGCATATACAAATGAATGAAACTCACCCTTCTCCCCGCACGGATCGACTTCATCGGGCAGATCGGCCAGCAGGCTCTCATTAAACTCGCGTCCGGCAAACGAAGCGTCAAGTTTCTCCGTGTCAACACAGGTCAGTTTTGCCCGCATGCCAGACGCAATCATCTGCCCTGCCAGCTCCCGAGTGGGCTGCCCCCACAACGGAAATACTGGCAGCAGGCCAGTGTCTCTCATTTGTTTTTCCCGGTACATACGCACGTCTTCGAGGAACAGGTCTCCAAATGCGATGGCGTCGATTCCACCGGCGACAGCTTTGGCACACGTTTCAGCTATAAGCAGTTCGTACTGCTCATTCGAACAGGGCCAGGGCAACGGGACAGCCCAAAGCGGCAACCCGGTTGCCGAGGCTTGCCGCTCGACCAGTTCGCGACGGA
>Ga0137409_10003942_pt1 | contig 15695 bp, 19 predicted proteins | sample CZODoug1_16funga_FD_122059 | JGI IMG/M metagenome (GOLD analysis project Ga0137409, IMG submission 122059) | Vadose zone soil fungal communities from Angelo Coast Range Reserve, California, USA - CZODoug1_16fungal (Hybrid Assembly) | ecosystem: Environmental > Terrestrial > Soil > Vadose zone... | reverse complement strand
ACTCCTGGGATGATGTTGCGCTAAATGGTTTCTGTTCGGGAGCGGGTATGGGCGGACAAGGAATCGAACGTCGGGAAATCTTGCGATTCATAGGGATTGCGTCGATTGCCGGAGCATTCCCCGGATTCAGCAAATGGTCGTTTGCCTGCGCGCAAGAGCGCGTGCATCAGGCCGCGGCACCGCACAAAGCAAACGAAACTTACAAACCGCTCTTTTTCTCGCCACAGCAATTTCAAATGATTGAACGCCTGGCGGACATGATTATTCCGACCGACGAAACGCCGGGCGCGAAAGAAGCCGGCGTTGCGGAATTTATTGATTTCATGGTGGCCAACAGAGTTCCAGTAACGGCTCGGCGAGAAGTGCGCTGCACGCAAGATGCAATTGAATTGGGGAATGAGGCGCAAGGCCGATTCGTTTCAGGCCTGAATTGGATGGAGGCGCGAAGCAAATCTGAATTTGGACGCGAATTCATGGAGTGTCGGCCGGAACAGCAGAAAACCTTGCTGGAAGAACTTGCGTATAAGGCGAAATTCAAGCCGACGACCGAGAGTGGACGGCAATTTTTTCAAATGGTGCGTGACTACACGGTCGTCGGTTACTACACAACGAGGGTGGGACTTGAAAGCCTCGGGTATCCGGGCTTGCGCTTAGTTTGGCCTTCCATGCCAGGCTGTTCGCATCCGAACGATCCGGAGCACGTTCACCTGAATGAAACGATTAAGCCCGCAGCGGCGGCCTCGGGTGGCCGGGCTTAGGAGCATCGCACAACATGGCAACGAAAATATTTGACGTGATCGTTGTGGGCACCGGCGCCGGCGGCGGAACCGCGATGAAACTTTTGTGCGAGGCGGGGCTTTCCGTTTGCGCGATTAATTCCGGCCCCCGGACCGAGCCGGCGAAAGATTACAAGCTGCACCGGCAAGTCTACGATTTGAAATACCGCGGGTACGGAAATCCAATGCGACTCGAAGGCAAACCGCATCAGGAGCTGTATTCGGTGGAAGAGTCGGAGTACAGCGAGACTAGCGACATTTTTGAGCACGACGTCGCGTATTCGAACGCGCCAGGCACGGATTGGTATTGGAAACGTTGTAAAAGCACGGGCGGCAAAGCGAATTTCTGGGGGCGCTCGTCAGCGCGATTCGGAGATATCGACTTCAAGGCGGCGGATCTGGACGGATTCGGCGAGAACTGGCCCGTCGATTACTCCGAAATTGCGCCATGGTTTAGCAAGGCGGAACGCTACATGGGCGTGGCAAGCACGGTGCAAAACCGGCCGAGCAATCCTGACGGAGAATATTTGCCGCCGATGCCGTGGCGCTGCATTGACTACATCATCCAAAAAGGTGCGGAGAAAATTGGCGTGCCCTACTTGCCGGATCGGTGCGCGCAGCTGACGGTAGCGCACAACGGCCATCCCGCTTGTCACTACTGCGGAAATTGCACGCGCGGATGCGACGTTGGTTCATTTTTTTCGCCGACGTGGTTCACGATTCCGGAAGCAGAAGCGACGAAGAATCTCACTCTGCTTACTAACGCGCTGGTGCGAAGCGTCATCGTCGACGAAACGGGAATGGCAAAAGGCGTGGCGTACGTCGACCGAAAAACCAAACGCGAAATTGAAGTCTACGCAAGGGTTGTGGTCCTGGCCGCGTCCTGCGTTGAGACAGCACACATCATGCTGAACTCGAGATCGCGGCACTGGCCGACGGGCATTGCAAATTCAAGTGGGCAGCTGGGCCGCAATCTCTGCGAACACCTTTATGGCTGCCCGGGCTACGGTTACTTGCCGCAGTTGCTCGGCCAGCCGGCGACGCCGGATAACATTGCCGACTCGACTGTCGCATGGATGCCGCGATGGCAAAACTTGAAAAACCCTCACGAGGAAAAATTCATTCGTGGTTATTCGGTATATATGGGCGGCGGGTGCGGAGAATTTCCTGGCCACTACAATCAGATTGAAGGCTTCGGGTCCGAATACAAACGCGCGATCAAGCGCTACTATCCGACGCCGGTAGGCGCCTTGATTCAGGCCCCGACTTTGCCAAGTTCGACGAACTATGTGGACATCGATCCCGGGAAGAAAGACATTTTCGGAATTCCCCAGCTCCGATTTCATTTCCAATGGAACGCAAACGAACTATTGATGTGGGAGCACTCGAAGCAGGTAATGATCGATCTCTTTAAGGCCATGGGCGGAGAAATGTGGGGAACGGACGACGAGCCGAACCGCCCGGGAACAAGCCTGCACGAAACGGGCGTCTGCCGCTTCGGCAGCGACCCAAAAACTTCAGTCACCAATAAATGGGCTCAGGCGCACGACGTGCCGAACCTCTATATTTGTGACGCCAGCATTTTTCCAAGTTCCACGGACAAAACCACGACGATGCCGATCATTGCGTTCACAATGCGTACGTGCGACAACATGCTTTCCAATTTCAAAAAAGGTGTCCACAGGCGTACATAGCTGGTAGACGACGCGCACTGCATCTAAATTTGCTATCAATTCCTCGGTTGCTGCCGCGTTCCGCGTCAATCGTTTGCTCAACATTTCCTTGTTCCATCGTCAAACTCCCACAGAGCATCAAAATTCCCCCAACGAAGAAAGAGAAGGCTACGAGCATGATTACTCGACGAGAGGTAGTCCGACTGGTGGGATTGGGTTCAGCGTCAGCGATGTTCGCCGGAGTGCGACCTGGTGCGATGCCGATCAACTTGGTGCAATCCGCTCTATTTGGAAGCCAGGGAGCGAAGGTCGCAGACGCGCAAGCCTTTCCGCCGGAATCGCCGCGGTGGGAAGTGGAAGGCGAGGCAAAGGTAACCGATTACCTCGGAAGAAAGTGCATTTATCTCGACGGCGGCGGCGCGACGCTGAAGAATTGCGAATTGCGCGACGGCGTCATCGATGTGGATGTTGCGACCCCAGCGAAGCGCGGTTTTTTCGGCATCCAGTTTCGAATTGCCAGCGACAACGTCAACGCGGAGTGGGTCTATCTTCGCCAACACAAATCGGGGCTTCCCGACGCGGTGCAGTACACGCCGGTACTGAACACCGGACTGAACTGGCAGATTTACAGCGGACCGGGTTTCACAGGCGCAGTAGATATTCCGAAAGACGCGTGGTTCCACCTTCAACTAGAGATTGCTGGCGCGCAGGCAAAGCTCTACGTCTCGGATATGAACAAGCCGGCGCTGGTGATGGACGATTTGAAGAGCGGTATTCAGAAAGGGCAACTCGCGCTGGCCGTCCTGACGGGCGCAACTTATTTTTCGAATTTCGAAGTGCGCGAGACACCGGCAATTCCGTGGGAGCGCCATCTTCCCCCGATGCCCGCAGGTACGTTGACCAAGTGGACGATTTCGCCGTCGTACGACGCACTTGCGCACAATCTGGAGCAGCCGCTTTCACCGTCAGACCGCGCCGCCATTCAGTGGCAGGAAGTTGAAGCGGAACCGCCAGGCTTTGTCGTGCTTTATCGCTACCGTGTGGCGCCGCATCCGCGCGTTACTTTCCAGTCTGACTTTTCGACGAGATTGCAGCCGCAACCGGGCATGCAATTGATCTATGCTCGCACAACCATCGATTCGGACCGTGACCAGACCAAGAAACTCGAAATCGGCTATAGCGACGAAGTGAGCGTGTTTTTGAATGACAAGATTCTTTATCGCGGACGCAGCGCGCAAGCGTTCCGCGATCCCGGGTTTCTGGGAATCATGAATCCGGAAAACGATGCCGTTTATTTACCTCTAAAAAAGGGCCGCAACGAATTAATGCTCGCCGTGAGCGAACTTGGCGGCGGATGGGGATTCATTTGCCGATTGGCAGAAGTCGGCGCGGTCAAATAGAAGAAGGCGTTGACCGTGCGAATACGACCTTAAAACTTTGCCCTGGGAATTCGCCGCCGGTGCTGCCGCGAGAATCGCCGCGCCCGAAGCGTTAACGAGCTTTGGGGTGCCGCAGACGATCAGTGCACTCTGCGATTTCGTCGTCAATCTTCTTGATCTCGAGCGCCATCCGGCTATCTTGAGGGTTCTTCAGGTAGCGTTCGAAGAGGAGGTCCCGTTTGGCCTTCAGTTTGTCGCGTTTACTTTTACATTCGACGAGTGTCTCTTGCATTGTCTTCAACCCCACAACCATTATGAGGCATTCGCGACGCGATTCGCCAGATTTCAGCGCGAATTTTCGTTGAGCTATGTGCGAATGACAGTGCCGCCGGCGGCTCATCTCGACGCATTCGGAGATGGTAGACTTCCAACTGCACCAAATGGAGGCAGTTCTATGCAAACAGGCGATTCAACCGGAGCAGCGATCTTGGTGCAAACGATATTCCTGAAAGACGGCCACCTCCAAGGACTTCTGGGGCAGCAGGCTTCGAAGAGCCCGGAAGCGGCAGTGGAGTTTCTGAAGCCTTATTACGTGGCAGCTTTGGCCATGACCCGGAAAGCAAATCAGGAACAGCAAACGTAGGCAAGCAGGAAGGAATGGTGCGCCCTGAGAGATTCGAACTCCCGACCTTCTGGTTCGTAGCCAGACGCTCTATCCAGCTGAGCTAAGGGCGCTCCGATAAAAATAGTTTAACACAATCATCCGAGAGACCAAGCGGGTGCGAACTTTTGACTGTCTCGTTTCCGCCGCGGGCCGCTTCGTCATCTGGCGCCCTAAAATTCTGCTAATGCCTTTCACCCATCCTCAATTCAGGTATCTCCCCGAGTGATTTGCAATTTGCTGAAGAAGAATAATTCTGGAGCAGCACCGAGGCGAAGCCTTGGGAAACGCCGCCCCCAGTCCTAATTCACGCCTGAAATAGGTGCGAAGCAAAGGAGGAATTGGGTTTTGATTAACAGTGTGACTCCGTGCCGAAGACTGGCCACACGTATCGAAACGCAGGGTGCGGTCTGGGCTTATTGGCAATGTGGCCGGCGCGAGGATGTGTCGCGAGTCCGCAACGTCAGCACCGGCGGAATGCTTCTGGAAATAGAGCAACCACTCGCGAAGGGGCAAACGGCGAATCTGCACTTCCTGGTACAAGAAGGCGCGATACAGGCCGACGCTGTGGTGCGCCGCTTTACGGCGGGCGAGGGACTCGGCCTGAAGTTCGTTGCGATTGAGAAAGAATGTGGCCGCCAGTTTGCCGAATTGTTGACGAGATTGCGCGACATCGCACGAACCAGGAATTAGCGAACGATCAGGCGCATCCGAAATCCTTGAGGGCGTTGCGGGTTAGTGCGCGACGCGCAATTTCTCCGGATGCAATAGATCCTTGAGCCCCGCCCTGCGGTCAATCCACTGAAACACAACTTGCTCGAACATCCATTTTCCGTTGATTCTTGCCAGCGTCGCCGTTACGCGAATCGGCCGCTTATTCGAGGAGAATTCAACGCGTCCATTCAACGCCACCCAAGCGGTGTCCCCTTGTGCGGATATCGTCGCGCCATCGACGCTTAGGATAACGCTGCCCCACTCCGCCCAGTCATTTCGAATGAATTTGGAAACGGCGTCGAATCCGCGGTTCCATTCATTCGCGTCAGCGCCAAACACTTGCACAGAATCCGCATTTGGAAAGAGATCGGTCATGTAGCCGTCAATGGCGTTCACATCTCGTTTCAGGTAACCGTCTCGAAGCGCGCGCAATCGTACGAGAACTTCCTGCCGCGTCGCGTCAGGCGCGTCGCCGTGTGACGCCACGCCGCGTACTTGCTCGGCCTCCCCCGACGAAACGCCAACGCGGTTGCTTGCCATCCAGCCCGCGGCGAAACCAACAGCGAACAGTGCGAACGCCGTGATCACGCGCCGGATCGTTCCGCTCGTTTCGCTACTCATGATGGAAGTTCTTGTTGTGTGCTTCAATCCCACGCCACAAAAGCAAGCTCAGCACAAGGATGGTGCACACTTCAAATCCCGCGAGTGCTTTTTGATACCCGAAGTGACCATGCAGAGCGTATTGAATCAAATTGGTCGGCGAGGCGATCAAAATTCCGAGTTGATAAGCAAGACCGGGCATCAGCCCCCGCGCAGCGGCAGCCGACAATTCATTCAAATGAACGGGAATGACGCCCCAGGCCCCCTGCACTCCCGCTTGCATTAAAAATGCTCCCACGACAACCAAAGGCAAGCCTTTTCCGTAAGCCCACAGCGGAATCACGCACAATGCGAGTAGCAGCGCGGCGACCATTCCTTTTCTGCGCCCGGCTATCTGCGAGAGCTGTCCGAAGATCACGGCGCCGACGACCGCACCGAGGTTAGCCACGATGACGATATTCGCACGGACGCTGTCGGAAATCTTGTGCACTTCCTTCAAGAAGTCCGGGTACAAATCTTGTGTCCCGTGCGACAGAAACATCATGAACGTCATCAACACCACGAGATACGAAAACAGCTTCCAATCGCGTCCGACCGTTCTTAAAACTTGCCCCGTGGTCTCTGCGCGATTTTCCTTCCATGCCGTCGATTCCGGCACCTTGGTACGAATGTAGAGCGCCAATAGTGCGGGAAGCGCGCCGACCCAAAATACGGGCCGCCAGCCCCAGTGCGGCAGAATCGTCTTTGCGGCAAGCGCTGCCAGAAGATTCCCAATCGGATATCCGCTCTGCAATAGTCCGCTCAAAATTCCGCGCAGCCGCTTCGGAGCCGCCTCCATCGCCAGCGACGCGCCGACGCCCCACTCACCGCCCATGCCGATTCCAAACAGCGCGCGCAAAATCAAAAACGTCGTGAAATTCGGCGCGAATCCGCACAGCAGCTCGATCACGGAAAAATAGACGACATTTGCCATTAGCGGTACGCGGCGCCCGTAACGGTCCGCCAGCAAGCCAAAGAGCAGCGCTCCGAACGGGCGCATCGCCAGCGTGGCCCACGTCGTCAGCACGATGTCTTTTTTGGTTACGCCGAACTGATGCGCCAGCGTATCGAAGAGAAATATGACGACGAAAAAATCAAACGCATCCAGCGTCCAACCAAGGAAGCCTGCGAGTACAGCGTGGTGGCTGGCCGTCCCCGCCGTTTTATCGGAAGAAAAATTTGCCATGGGAAGCGCGCAGGATTATGCCACGATTTCCGTTCCGCTTGACGCTTTCTCTTCGCGTCCTGCAAACTGCGCCATGCCCAAACGCCGCTCCAAATCTCCACTTGTCTCCGTCTCGGACTTCGAAGCCGCCGCGGAAACTAAAATGTCGTCCATTGCGCGCGAATATCTGCAAAGCGGCGCCGCCGACGAAATTACGCTGCATCGCAATCGCTCCATCTATGATTCGTTGCTGCTCAAACCGCGTGTGCTTTGTGGAACCGGACATCTCGACACGTCGATCACACTCTTCGGCGCCAAACTGCCGCACCCTTTGTTGCTTTCTCCCACTGCATATCAAAAACTTTTTCACAAAGACGGCGAAATCGCCGCGGCAGCTGGGGCCAGGCAGACGGAGACTATCTACAGCGCAAGCTCTTTCTCGACTGTTTCGATCGAAAAAATTGCCGCCAGTTCCTCTCAACCGGTCTGGTTTCAGCTTTACACACCGCCTGACCGCGCCATTTCGAGCGACCTGATTCAGCGCGCCGAGAAATCCGGGTGCAAGGCGATTGTCCTCACCGTAGACACTCCGGTGCTTGGCACTCGAAATCGCGAAATGCGCAGCAATTTTCATTTGCCGCGTGGCATGATCCGCGAAAACCTGCGCAAGTACGGGACTGGCCTCACGCGCGACGCGCACTTTACGCCGACGGGTGTTGCCACCACCGCTCTCGACGCGTCTCTCACCTGGGACCATGTGGACTGGGTTCGCTCGCGCACAAAGTTGCCGCTGCTCCTCAAAGGTATCCTGGCGGCGGAAGACGCGACACTGGCGATGACGCACGGCGCCGACGGCATCGTCGTTTCCAACCATGGGGCACGCAACCTCGACACAACGTTGTCTACGCTCGAAGCACTCCCCGGAGTGGTCGACGCGGTCGCAGGCAAGATTCCCGTCCTAGTTGACGGCGGCATCCGTCGTGGCACGGACATTTTCAAGGCGCTCGCGCTGGGTGCAACGGCGGCGGCAATCGGGCGCCCGTACATCTACGGCTTGACGGTCGCGGGGTCTGCCGGAGTGGCTCGCGTAATAGAAATACTTCTCTCGGAACTCCGCGCCGCTATGGCCCTCTGTGGACGCCCGACAATCGCTTCCATAGACAAGTCCGTCCTCTGGAACCATCTATCCGTCTAAAAAAAAGCCCGGGCCGCTGGGGGCAGCGGCCCGGTGGGGGTACAACCTGAGGGGGGCTAAGGGAAACTCGTTTAATTCACCGTCTGCGTCGTCAACTCGGAGAGATTACGCAACTCCTCGACCGTAAAGAAATATTCCTCGTGCATTCCGACCAATTCTTTGTGGCCGTAACCGCTTTCCCGGGAAATTCTGCAGAGTTCTTTTTCCGTCATTCCCAAAAGCGTTGCAGCCTTCGACTGGTTGACATACTTTGGTTCAAAAGTGTTCATGCGAATCCTCAGGCAGGAATCAGCGCCATCGCGTCTTCTTCCACCGCCAAGATCATCGCTTTATAAATGTCGACGTCCCAGCCGTCTCCGATTCGCATACGGACGGTCTCGCCGCCGTCCTTCATAACTCGCCCACGTAGCGGCACTTTGATGTCGCCCAGAGCCACTTGCAGCACCACTGCCTGGCCGATCCAAGGCTGGTATGCGATGTCCATTTACTCTCCCTAAAGAGGTGTACTGCCGACGGGGAGAGGATCGCGTGAGACGCTACTTTCCGACAATGGTACACAGAGGGTACCGGACTAGGAGAAAGGTACTGTTTCGCGGTTGGGCACGTTTTTTAGCCCCGTTTCGCTTGCAGTACTTCTGTACCTCTATTTCAGGACGCTCCTCCCATTGGCCCAAACGTTGCCCTGCGACATCCTTGCTATCGTGAATTCAGAGTCCCCAATCCGCGGCAATGGTCCGGCATGTTCCGCCGGGGAGTCTCGTCCGGGCATCGGCGTCGCGCTCGGAGGCGGTTTTTCGCGCGGCTTCGCGCACCTTGGCGTTTTGCAAGTCCTCGAACAGAATCACATTCCGATTTCGCATATCGCGGGCACAAGCGTGGGCAGCATTCTGGGCGCGGCATACGCGAGCGGCGCTCCTCTCGCTAAAATCCTGGCGACTTGCCGCGACATCAAGTTTCGCGATATCGCGCGCTGGCGGGTTTCGCGCCTCGGCCTCGCCAGCAATCATCGCTTGTCCGATTTAATGGACCGCGTCTTCGCGGCACGCACCTTTGAACAATTGCGCATCCCCATGGCCGTCGTGGCTACCGATCTGGCAACATTCGATCCCGTCGTTTTTACGCAAGGGCCGCTGGTCGATGCGATTCGCGCCAGCTGCGCTTTCCCCGGCCTCTTTGAACCTGTCGAGATCGGCACTCGCTGCCTGGCTGATGGAGGCCTCGTCGCCCAGGTGCCCACGGTCGCGGCGCGCCAGATTGGCGCAGACCGTGTCCTCGGAGTTTCGGTTGGAATTCAAGACGGTCGCCGCGGCGCTCCCAAGAACATCTTTCAGGTTGTAGCCCGAGCGGTGTGCGCAGCGCAGAAGCATCAGCTTGAATCCTGGGAACGCCACGCTGACTTGGTTTTGCGGCCGGACGTGCAACATCTTGCGTGGGACGATTTCGAACGCGCCAGCGATGCCATTGAAGCAGGCGCTCTGGCGGCGACCCGAGCTCTCTCGCGCATCAAAAAATTGCTCGATCGCACGCCCGAACCCGAGGATTTGCTCCTCGCCGAGGCGCGCTCCCATCTTTGGCTTTCCGAGGCACACCGATGACCGGCCGCGCATGGTGGTTCGCCGCTGTGAACGCTCTCGTACTTCTGTGGCACGAATGCGGCGAGGATTTGGCAGTTTTTTGTTACCGTATTACCAGGAGCGGCGCGATGTGGATTCGCTCCCGGGCGGAGAACATAGCCGCCTCGTTTTGATCGTGCTGGATGCGGCTGACTCTCTTTGGATTCCATCCTTCATTTCTTACGTTCTCTGTACACTTCAGAAGGCCTCAAACAACTCATTCAATGGGTTGGACCGGCGACATTCTGTGCCATCGTTTCGGGCATCCTGTTTGTCGAAACTGGTCTCTTTGTTGGTTTCTTTCTTCCAGGCGATTCCCTGCTCGTCACGGCAGGAATATTTGCCGGCCAGCAGGTAGTCCCCGTCCACTGGCTGCTCATACCCGGAATGTTTTGCGCCATCATTGGCGATCAGCTGGGCTACTGGATTGGGCGCAGCGCCGGCCCCGCTCTATACAAACGGGAAGACTCGTTTCTCTTCCGCCGCAGCCACGTGCAGCGCGCACATGATTTTTATGCGAAGTATGGCGGCAGGGCTGTGATCCTGGCACGCTTTGTTCCGATTGTCCGCACCTTTTGTCCACCCGTGGCCGGTGCAGCAAAAATGCCCTATTCGAGATATCTGCTTTTCGACATCTGCGGCGGCATTTTTTGGGTAGGCAGCATGGTCCTGGGCGGCTATCTATTGGGTTCGCGGGTTCCGAACATCGGCAAGTATCTCCATCTGGTCATCGGCACAATCATCCTGCTTTCGATTCTTCCGCCCGTAATCGGGCTAATTCGCGCTCGCGGATCTGAGGGCCACTGACAGATGGCCGGGGCGCATCCGCAGGTCCGGACCATCATTTTCGACATAGGGCGCGTTCTTGTCCGCGTGGACGTTTCTCGCGCGATGCAAGGGCTCGCACAGGGCATTTCCCTTTCATCGCAGGAAATCTGGACTGCCATCGAAAAAGATCCGCGTTTTCAGGATTGGCAGGAAGGCCGAATTTCGCCCCGCGACTGGCACTTGCATCTTGCAAAGCGGCTCGGCGGCTCGCTCTCCTTCGAACAGTTTGCCGAAGTCTGGAACCGCGCACTCGATCCGGAGCCTATTCAAGACAATTCCCTGTTCGAATCTCTCACCAAGAATTTTCGCATCGGCCTCTTATCCAATACCGATCCGATTCACGTCGCCCATCTCGAAGCGACCTTCGATTTTTTCCGATTCTTTCCGAAATCGACCCGCACCTACTCTTGCGTAGTTGGCGCCAGCAAACCCTCGCCGCTGATTTTCCGCGACGCCCTGAAATCTCTCCGAGCCAAGGCGGAGTCTTCGGTTTTCATCGATGACATCGAAGCCTACGTGAAAGCCGCCCGCAGCCTCGGCCTGCTTGGCATCCACTACCAAAACCCTGCGCAGCTCCGCGCGGAGCTCAACGGGCTCGGAGCAAGCCTTCCCGTATAGCCCGGCGCTTGGCCCAAAAGTGCTCCTCCCAAAATTTCAGAGTAATTTTAATTTCCGCGTAAAGATTGCAGGGACTAGTACTGTGCCCATTCTCGTCACTCTTCGCTCTCTCTTCGGCTACCCGCTTATTTTTCATGGAGTTACCACAACGCCTCAGGCACTGCCCCTAAGGACAGGTTTGGCTGTTCGCTTGCACTTTTCGGAACCACGAACGGATTCCGCAGTTGGCAAGTGCAGTGGGGTGATAGCCGCAGAGCGGCTTACCCAGAAGAGGAGAAAGACCTAGTCATGGCCGACGAATATACAGAAACGAAGAGTGCGCCTTCCTGGCAGCTTCCCGCCATTGTTGTGTTGGGCCTGGTTGCTATCGGAGGTTTGGCATTTGGTTGGAACGCATCGACCAAGCTTGATGCGACGAAACAAGACGTTGCAACGCAGTTGAAGACCACACAGTCCTCGATTGAGCAAGACATGTCCTCGCTGAAGGACCGTCTGATGCAGACCGAGAAGACGAACACGGACCTTCAGGGCGACCTGAAAGTTGTCACGGGCAAGCTCAAGATTACCCAGGGCCAACTCAAGAAGGCGCGCGAAGAAGCCACCAAGGCGAACGAGGAAACCACGGGTAAGATTTCGGCTCTCGACACTTCGGTCCACACCGAACTCGCGACCAAGGCCGCCACTGAAGATGTCAAGAACGTTGACTCCAAGGTCGGCGTCGTTCGCACGGACCTCGATTCCACCCGCGAAGACCTCAAGATGGCCCGCAGCGAAATGGGCACACTCATCGCGCGCAACCACGATGAAATTGACCAGCTCCGCCGCCTCGGCGAACGCGATTACATCGAGTTCACCATCGCCGGCAAGAACAAGCCGGAGAAGGTTGGCAATGTCACGGTCGAACTCAAGGCCGTCAACGAAAAGAAGGGCCAGTACAGCGTTAATCTGACCTCCGAAGACCGCCTGCTCCAGAAGAAGAACCGCGCCATGAACGAGCCTATCTTCTTCTACCTGCACGGCACGAAGATCCCGCAGGAACTTGTCATCAATAAAGTTGGCAAGGACACCGTCAGCGGCTATGTCAGCATTCCCAAGGCGAATTCAGCTCCAGCCGCTTCGGCTTCCACTTCTGGCAACTAGCTAATTCAACCGAACGCCGGTCGGTACCGGCGAAGCATGAGGGCGGCTCCGGCCGCCCTCTTTTTTTGTCTTCCGTCGTAAGGTGTGCCGCTCTCGTTTCCCGTACAATGAACGGGGTTCCTCGGGAGGCTGCCGCCATTGTTCAGGTCCAAAATCGTCGTCTACTGTTCCGTTGACCCTTTCTTATCCTCCCGCGGCAAGTTCCTGCATCAATTCGAAAACTTCCAATCTGAACTGGATGAGCGCGAAACACCTTGTGTCTGGCTCAGCAGCCGCTCCCGCCTTCAGCTTGACGATCCGCGACGCCGTGTAAGCCATACTGAGCCTTTCGTCGCGGAAAACGGCTGCGCGGTCTACATGCCGGAAGACTACTTCCACCTCAAGTCCACGCAGACCGTTCGCTTGGGGCGTTTTACCTGCATCCCGGTCGCGCAGCAACTGCCCGCAGCCGAGGAGGCTCTGGAATCGCTCAGCGAGGAGTCTGGTGTGCCCGTGGTGCCTCTGCGTTCGCTTAGCCCGCGGGAACTCTCCCAGAACCTTGGCCTGCCGACGCACGAAGCCGAAGTCGTTCGCCAGCGCGACTTTGACGAATTGTTCTTTTTCGCAGGTGCGAGCGATGCGGATATCACGCGTTTCCGGTCCTTGGCCGCAGCCAAGAACTTCTCTCTCCGAGAACAGGGCGTGCTCTGGTCACTCGCGGTGGGCGCCGATTTCCGCCGTTGCATCCGCGAACTAGGCGCTCTATTCGACCGTTCGCTGCACGGCCATGCCAACCGATTCGCCATTGCGCAGCCCGCCGACTCCACTTCCATTTTCCCTGCGTGCGACCGCGGCATTCGCCTCACTACATCGACCAAAGAAGCCCCCGTCGAGTCGCCCGCGGCGCCCCGTTTCGTCGAAACTGCAATCACATCACCGAATCTTTGGGAAACTGTTCTCTCCGCCGTCGATTCGCGCCCCTGAGTCCCGGAGGAAACATTCTGTCTCTTAGCCCCACACTTTTTCACATTCCAACTCTCGGCTTGCAGCACGCGTTCCGCTCAATTGCCTCTTTTCCCACTAATCTGCACATTTTACGGAGGTTTTGCGCAGTGCTTGTCGGTGGCACTTGAATTGCACTTTTTGGCATGTTCGAAGCCTGTCGTGGCGCTATGAACTCGTGGGGTACCTCTCGAAAAACCCCTCGAGTACTAGGAGATTTATACATGTCCTGGCTCATTCGCACCCTTCGTTTGCCGGCGCGAGAAACTCACACAAACCTCGCCCTCGCAATTTGCGTATTCCTCATGAGCCTGATGTCCCTCGGTCTGATTTGGCAAGCCCAAATCATCGCGGATCAGCGCGACGCCATTAGATGGCTCGAATCGCTAAAGTTCGGCAGCTGATTCTCCCGCCTGCGCTGAAGCTTGCTCTCCATCGCTCGTCCACGCGCCAAATTTTCGCTCGACCCACGCATCGCTCTCGACAATTTCTTCCTCATGTGTATTCTGTCGTCACAGGGAAATTCACCGACTAAAGGAAATGAAAATGAAGAAATGGTTTGCTCTCGCGATTCTGGCTTCGATACCCGCAATCACTTTGGCTCAGTCAGCCGGATCGGCGCCATCTACGAACTCCGCCGATTCGACCCTTGCGCCGCAAAGCTCGTCACCCGGCACCACAACTACTCATTCGCGGCATCACCGTCGCCATAGCCCCACCGGCCGCCGGCGCCATCACCGCCGGACAAAAGCTACGCCGCAATAAAGTCTGAAAGCAAATTGGGGAGCCGCTCGGCTCCCCAATTTGTCTATTTGGCTGTATCGGTCCCGAAGCACCGCGAACTTCGCGTGCCGTTTCGGGTCGACGCGCACCGCATGCGCGGTGTGATCAGCGTTTGTTTGGCTCTAAGCCCGGTGGAATCATTCCTTATTCTCCGGAGCTAGCTGAGCTCACACTCTAGCTACGCCCCTGTACTGTCGATTGCAAGCGAAGAAACGGAGAAATCCGAAGATTTCTTGTACCGATTTTGACCCTGTGGAAATCGCCTTTTAGCGGCGTTGGCGTTACTTGATGAACAGCGATTCTCGCAACTGGTCGCGCCCTACGAATGACTTGCTCGTCCTGAACCGGCTGAACAGTTCCTGGATTTCGCGATTCTGGTACACGCGTTGCGCGGGACAGATGGGCGTCGCGGAGATAACCTGCAGCGTATGGGAATCCGCTACACGGTACCTTTGGAAAATCTCTGGTTTCTTGCTGTGAAACATCGCGAACACGATTCCCCCTGGCCGGAGGTACTCGGTTAAGCAAGCCACCGTCTGCTTGGCCACGGCTGGCTCCAGATAGTCCAGTATGTCCCACAGCAACACCGCGTCGAACGCGCCTTCCTTGTATCGAAGATTCTCCTCGATAAACCGTGTCGCTCGGCCCGCAGGCGTTACATCCACGGAATCGGACCCTTCCACGGCATTCTTCAGCCGCGCTTCTTCTTCGATCATGAACTCTTTCCACGAACGCAGGAGGTCGTCGGAAGTCACGCGGAATCCGCGCTCGATGAAAAAACTCAGCGTCGTTTGCCACGCAGGCCCAAGATCAAGCATCGTCCCGCGGCCCAGGCCGTCGAGGTTCCAGAGGAACTCTTTCAGCCCGTTCGACATGCGCGTCGTTTCTTGCATTTCAGGTGCCCTCGGCGCTGCCATAGCGCCGACGGTGCCGTTGGTCGGCGTCGTCCGTCCGCCAATCGGCATCCCCGACGCGGGCCGCGAAACATTGCGAGTCGTCCCCGCGCCAATTCCAATTCCGAGTTTGCTCAAAAGTCCCATTGCTAGACTGCCGTCCCTGCCGCCATGCTTCCGGCTTTCGCAGCGCCGCTTGCGGTCTCAGTACCCTTGCCTGCCGGCTTGCCCGCTTCCACTTTTCCGCGGAGCACCGCCCCATCTTCGATGGCCAGTCGGTCGGTCTGCACTTCCCCTATTACGTGCCCCGTACTCCACAACTGTACTCGGTCACGCCCAATTAGCTTCCCCTCGACGTCGCCTCGCACGATTATTTCGCGCGCATGAATATCGGCTTTCACTTTGCCATTTGGTCCAACCGTTACGCTTCCGCCGCTCATTTCCAGCTTACCTTCCAGCACGCCGTCAACGAACAGATCTTCTTTACCTGTAACCTCACCTTTTATTTTTATTCCTTGACTGATACACGCCGCCGCACGCGAGGAGACGGGCATGCCTGGCGTCGTCGTAGAATTCGATGCGTTTGAATTTCCAGCCGGTGCTGCTCCCGCGGGGGTTGCGGAAATATCCGAAACTC
>Ga0137409_10003940_pt1 | contig 15696 bp, 20 predicted proteins | sample CZODoug1_16funga_FD_122059 | JGI IMG/M metagenome (GOLD analysis project Ga0137409, IMG submission 122059) | Vadose zone soil fungal communities from Angelo Coast Range Reserve, California, USA - CZODoug1_16fungal (Hybrid Assembly) | ecosystem: Environmental > Terrestrial > Soil > Vadose zone... | reverse complement strand
ACGTATCGCATAGACGCTCAAGACCACCTAGACCCAACTCAGCGACCCGGCCCGCGAGGCGCGCGAACCGCAACCGGAGCGCGATGGCCGGGTTCGATGCGCATGTTTAGGCCGCTCGTTGTGTGTCACTGAAATCATCTCTCTGTGTCTGGCTTTGTGGCTAGGTAACGCCGCGACACGAAATCGGTCGTCTTGTATTTCGAGTGGCAGTCCATACACGACTCAATCTTGCCGCGTGCTGTCACCGTGAGGCCACCGGAATCTAAGGTGAAGAACTCCCAATCGCCCAACTCTGGATTGTAGCCCCACTCACGCTTGCGCATGCCCGTATAGAAGTCGGTCTTCGTGCCCGCTGCGTCGAAGAACTTCTGCTTGAGGATAACAGTGCCCTCTGGATATATCCCCTTGCCGGTCACCATCGCGTGGAATTTGTCGAAGAGCCGGTGGATGTCCGATTCCGACTTGCCCTTGATCGCCTCGCTCATGAGCGACGCGGACGCGGTCGAGATCGCGCAGCCGGCGCCCTTCCAGCGGATGTCTTCGACCGTGTCGCCGGACTTCTTCACGGTGATGGAGATCTTGTCGCCGCAGAGGGGGTTGTCGCCGGAGGCGGAGCAGGTCGGCTCCTCGAGCCGCCCCGCGTTGCGGGGCTTCTTGTAGTGGTCGAGGATGATTTCCTGGTACAGGTCGCCGAGATCGTTCATGAGCGGAACACCTCCGCCACCTTCTTCAACCCGTCGGCGAGGGCGTCCATTTCCTCTTTCGTGTTGTAGAGGGCCAGCGACGCGCGGGCCGTCGCCGGAACGCCGAAGCGGTCCATGACGGGCTGCGCGCAGTGATGGCCGGTCCGGATCGCGATGCCCTGTTGGTCGAGGATCGTGCCGATGTCGTGCGGGTGCACGCCCTCGAGCTCGAACGAAAGCACGCCCGTCTTCTCGCGCGCGGTGCCGATCAGGCGCAGCCCCGGGATCGACTGGAGCACGCGCGTGCCGTGTTCGAGGACCTCGTGCTCGTGCGCCGCGATGGCGTCCAGGCCGATCTTCGTCACGTAGTCGATGGCCGCACCGAGGCCGATCACGCCCTCGATATGGGGCGTGCCCGCTTCGAACTTGTAGGGCAGGTGGTTGTACTTCGTCTTTTCGAACGTCACCGACAGGATCATGTCGCCGCCGCCCTGGTAGGGGGGCATCGACTCGAGCAGCGCCTGCTTCCCGTAAAGGACGCCGATGCCGGTCGGGCCGTAGATCTTGTGCCCCGAGAAGGCATAGAAGTCGCAGTCGAGATCCCGGACGTCGACCGCGAGGTGCGGCACGGCCTGGGCGCCGTCGAGCAGCACCTTCGCGCCCTTCGCGCGGGCCATGGCCATGATCTTCTTGACCGGGTTGATGGTGCCCAGCGCATTGGACACGTGCGTCACCGAGACGAGCTTCGTCCTGGGCGTGATCAGCTTCTCGAGCTCCTCGAGGATGACGTCGCCGTGATCGTCGATGGGCGCAACCTTGAGGACGAGCCCCTTCTCGTCGCGCAGCATCTGCCAGGGGACGATGTTCGAGTGGTGCTCGAGGTGCGTGATCACGACCTCGTCGCCGGGCTGGAGGCCCGGGCGGACGAAGCTCTGGGCGACGAGGTTGATGGACTCCGTCGCTCCGCGGGTGAAGATGATTTCCTTCAGGTCTGCGGCGTTGAGGAAGCGCTGGATCTTGACCCGCGCGGACTCATACGCCTTCGTGGCGACTTCGCTCAGATGGTGGACGCCGCGGTGGATGTTGGCATTCTGGCGCGAATAGTACGTCACCAGGCAGTCGATGACGGACATGGGCTTCTGGGTCGTCGCCGCGTTGTCGAGGTAGATCAGGGGCTTGCCGTGCACCTCGGACTTCAGGATGGGGAAGTCCTTGCGCAGCGTCCGGACGTCGAAAGAGGCCATGATCATGCTCCACCGGCAATCAGGGCCAGGCAGCCGCCGATCTGGGAACGGACCGCGTCGGTCTTGACGGTGTCGACGATCTCGCCCGCGAACGCGTGGATGAGCAGGCGGCGGGCTTCGGAAAGGCCGATGCCGCGCGAGCGCAGGTAGAAGAGGACGTCTTCGTCGAGCTGCCCGATCGTGGCGCCGTGCTTGCACTTCACGTCGTTCGCGAAGATCTCAAGCTGGGGCTTCGTGTGGACGAGCGCCTCCTTCGAGAGGAGCAGGTTCTTGTTGGTCTGCATCGCGCTCGTTTTCTGGGCGCCGGGGCGGACCATGATCTTGCCGTCGAACACCGCGCGGGCGCGGCCGTCGAGCACGCCCTTGTAAAGCTCGCGGCTGCTGCAGTTCGGCCGCGCGTGGTCGATGAACGTGTGATGGTCGACGTGCTGCGAGCCCGCCACCTCGTAGAGGCCGAAGAGGGAGCACTCGCTGCCCTCGCCCTCGAGCGTCACCGAGAGGTCGTTCCGCGCGATGCGCGCGCCCAGCGAGATCGAGTGATGGGTGAAGTTCGAGCCGCGGTCCGCGCGGACGTCGAGGCGCTCCACGTGGAAGGCCTGCTGGCTCTCGCGCTGGACCTTGGTGAGGTCGAGCGCCGAGCCGGGGGCCAGGAGCGCCGTCGTCACCGCGTTCATGAGGTAGGTCCCGCCCGAGGGGCCCAGGTAGCTGGTCACCACGGACGCGCGCGCCCCCTCGCCGAGCGAAAGGACCGTCCGCGGGTGCATGACATACGGGTCGCCGTGCAGCGAGGACAGCCACAGGACGTGGATCGGACGGGCGAGCTGGACGCCGTCGGCGATGCGGATCGCGGCGCCGTCCCGGAAGAACGCGGCATTGAGCGCCGCGAAGGGGTCGTCCGGCACCTGGACCAGCGGCGCCAGCACGTCGGGCTCGGTCTTCAGGATCTCGCCGATGCTCGTGACGCCGACGCCTTCGGGCAGGTCGAGCGTCGAGAACGAGGGCGCGTAGCGGCCGTCGACGAAGGTGATCTGGAGCGCCTTGAGGGCGCCCGCCGCCAGGCCCGCGAACTGGTTCGGGTTGGCCGTGCCGGACGCGGGCTTGAACGGGATCTCGGCGATCGGGGTCACGTCGGTGAAGCGCCAGGCCTCCTCGCGGCCGGTGGGGAAGCCCAGGGCGGCGAAGCGCTCGAAGGCCTTGCGGCGCAGGTCCGCGAAGCCCGGCAGCGCCTTGCCGACGCGCTGGAAGTCGGAGCGATAGTGCTCCTGGATGTCGGTCACGGTGTCCATCAGGCGGCCTCGAATCCGGCGTAGCCTTTCTTCTCGAGCTCGAGGGCCAGCTCCTTGCCGCCCGACTTCACGATCTTCCCGCCGAGGAGGACGTGGACCTGGTCGGGCACGATGTAGCCGAGCAGTCTCTGATAGTGCGTGATGACGATCATCGCCCGCTCCTTGGAGCGCAGGCTGTTCACGCCGTCGGAGACCGTGCGGAGCGCGTCGATGTCGAGGCCGGAATCGGTCTCGTCGAGGATCGCGAGGGCCGGCTCGAGCACGGCCATCTGGAGGATCTCGTTGCGCTTCTTCTCGCCGCCCGAGAAGCCCTCGTTGACGGGACGGCTCAGGAGGTTGTCCTGCATCTGGACGAGCTTGGCCTTCTCCTTGATGAGCTTGAGGAACTCGTGGGCGTCGAGCTCCTGCTGGCCCCGGTGCTTCCGGATCGCGTTCAGGGCGTTCTTGAGGAAGTAGGTGTTGCCGACGCCCGGGATCTCGACCGGATACTGGAAGGCGAGAAAGACGCCTTCGCGGGCGCGGTCCTCGGGGGACAGCGCCAGCAGGTCCTTGCCCTTGTAGAGCACGCTGCCTTCGGTCACCTTGAAGCCCTCGCGACCCGACAGGACGTGGGCCAGCGTGGACTTGCCGGACCCGTTCGGTCCCATGATGGCGGCGACTTCGCCGGCGGAGACGGTCAGGGTCAGGCCCTTCAGGACGGGCTTGTCGCCCGCCGTCGCGTGGAGGTTCTTGATTTCGAGCATGGTTAGCCTACGCTGCCCTCGAGAGAGACATTCATGAGCTTCTGCGCCTCGACCGCGAACTCCATCGGGAGTTCCTTGAAGACCTGCTTGCAGAAGCCGTTGACGATCATGTTGACCGCGTCTTCCGTCGAGAGGCCGCGCTGCTTGCAGTAGAAGAGCTGGTCCTCGCCGATCTTCGACGTCGACGCCTCGTGCTCCACCTGCGCCGTCGGATTCTGGACGTCGAGGTAGGGGAACGTGTGGGCGCCGCACTGGTCTCCGAGCAGCAGCGAGTCGCACTGCGAGTAGTTCCGCGCCCCCTCGGCGCGCTGGAGGATCTTCACCGCGCCGCGGTAGGTGTTCTGGCCGTGGCCCGCGGAGATGCCCTTCGAGATGATCGTCGACCGCGTGTTCTTCCCGAGGTGGATCATCTTCGTGCCCGTGTCCGCCTGCTGGTAGTGGTTCGCGACCGCGACCGAGTAGAACTCGCCGATCGAGTTGTCGCCCTGGAGGATGCAGCTCGGGTACTTCCACGTGATCGCCGAGCCCGTCTCGACCTGGGTCCACGTGATGCGCGAGTTCGCGCCCTTGCAATGACCGCGCTTCGTGACGAAGTTGTAGATGCCGCCCTTGCCGTTCTTGTCGCCCGGATACCAGTTCTGCACGGTCGAGTACTTGATCGTGGCGTTGTCGAGCGCGACCAGCTCGACGACCGCCGCGTGCAGCTGGTTTTCGTCGCGCATCGGCGCCGTGCAGCCCTCGAGGTAGCTGACGCTCGCGCCTTCCTCGGCGACGATCAGCGTCCGCTCGAACTGGCCGGTCTCCTTCGCGTTGATGCGGAAGTAGGTCGACAGCTCCATCGGGCATTTCACGCCGCGAGGAATGAAGCAGAAGGAGCCGTCGGTGAAGACAGCGCTGTTCAGCGTCGCGAAGAAGTTGTCGGTGTACGGCACCACCGCGCCCAGGTACTTCCGGACCAGCTCCGGGTGCTCCTGGACCGCGTCGGAGAACGAGCAGAAGAGGATGCCTTTCTCGCGGAGCTTCGCCTTGTAGGTGGTCGCGACGGAGACGCTGTCGAAGACGGCGTCGACGGCGACGTTGGGCGGGGCGCCCGCGGCGGGATCGGCCCCCTCGACGCCGAGGAGGATCTCCTGCTCCTTGAGCGGGATGCCCAGCTTCTTGTAGGTCTCCAGCAGCTCGGGATCGATCTCGTCCAGGCTCTTCGGCTTCTTCTTCAGCTTGGGAGCCGAGTAGTAGTAGGAGTCCTGGTAGTCGATCTTCGGGTACTTGACGTTGGCCCAGGTCGGCTCCTTCATGGTGAGCCAGTGCTTGTAGGCCTTGAGGCGCCAGTCCAGGAGCCAGCGGGGCTCATTCTTCTTCGAGGAGATGAGTCGGATGATCTCTTCGTTGAGGCCTTTGGGGACCCGCTCCTCCTCGATGGAGGTGACGAAGCCGTACTGGTATTCCTGTCCGGCGAGTTTCTCGAGCGTATCGTCTTTGTCGGCCATCGATTCCTATCCCTTCTGAACGGTCGCCAGCCCCGGGCCGCCCCGCCACTGGACGGCGGCCGCCTCGAGGCGGATCGGGTGCGTCATCTCGGCGAGGGTGACGCGGTCCAGCGCGCCGAAGACGACCCGGTTGATCTTCATCCAGTTGCTCTTCACGATGCAGGAGTTCTCGATGCCGCAGTCGCTGGCGGGCGCGCAGCAGTCGGTGACGCCGATCGGGCCCTCCAGGGCGTTGATGACGCTGGCCATCGTGATCTGCTCCGGCTTGCGGCTGAGCGTGAAACCGCCGCGCACGCCCCGGTGGGTCTCCAGCAGGCCGTGCTTGGCGAGCAGCTTCAGGATCTTGCTGACGGTCGGCAGGGGCAGTTTGGCCTCCACCGACAGGTCCCGCGCGCTCTTCATGGGATGCTTGTCGTCCCGCGCGAAGAGCGTGAGCAGCATGATCCCGTAATCGGTCAGCCGCGTCATCCGGATCATCCGAGCGCCCCGTTAAAGAGTACCAACTTGGTACGATATAAGGATATCAAAGCGCGCAAAGACGGTCAAGGGGATACTATGGGACCCTTGCCATCGTTGAGGACTCGTATGGGATGGATCCTCGCCGGCGTCGTCGTGCTGGTCCTCGTCGGGGCGCTGCTCCTCTTCATCCGGAAAGTCGCGGGGATGAAGGGGGAGGTCGACGCCGCCCGGGCCGAGTTCCTCCAGAAGGTCGGTTACGAGTACGCCAGCGGCCTCACGGTGGGGAAGCCGGCCGGCCGCGAGAAGATCACTCCGGACGGCAAGTTCAGCTACCACTACGAGGTGTACAGCGAGGGCGGGAAGCGCATCACCGCCCAGGGCTGGGAACTGGCGGCATCGAAGCCCCCCAGGGTGACCCTGCAGCTCATCGACAAAAGCCTGATCGGCGCCAGGCAGGCGCTGATGAACCTGGTGGGCCCGGTGAAGCGGTCGATGACGGTCGTTTATCCGGGGCCCCATCCAATCGGCGACGCGGAGCTCGACGCCCGCTTCGCCCTCCATTCTCCCAACGCGGAGGCGGCCGCGGACTTCGTCCGAAAACCGGAGATGAAGAAAGCGCTGCTGGAACTGGTTTCGGTGACGCTGCTCGTCAGCGACAGCGGGGCCAGTTTCGGGGATCCGGGGGACGCGAACGTCTACGCGCCCGGTTCGGGAGCCAGCCGCACCGATCTCAATCCCGCCCCGTCGATCCGCAGCGCGGCGCGGGTGCATCTTGCGGTGGAGCGTCTGCTTCGGATCTCGGTCGGCGGAAATCCTTGAAGTCGTCGGAAGCCCGCCGCTATCATCGGTCCCCATGGATTCCGTTCTGACCGAAGCGCAGGTCCACAAGGTCTACGAGCTGACGGACGGCTTGCTGCTCAACCGCGACTGGGTGGTCGTGCCGCTGATCGGCTCCCTCGACGGCCTGGAGATGCTGATGCCGGACGGGAAGATCCTGATCCGGCCGCCGGGGCTGGCGAAATTCGAGCCCTGGTTCGCGGGCTTGAAGACGCGGCTGGAGTCGATGGATATCAGCCGTGCGCTGCGCGCCAGCCAGCTGGAGCGCCACTACGTGCGCACGCCCGCCACCGCCGCGCCGGGCTCCGGCGCCCGCAAGTACGTCAAGTAGTCATCCCTCGAAGGGAGGCTTCTGGATCCAGTGTCCCAAGTGCAAAGAGGCCATGCTCCGCGGCAGGCATGCGGGTGTCGAAGTCGACCTCTGCACGGGGTGCTCCGGGATCTGGCTCGATCGCTCGGAACTTGCCGCGATCACGGGCAAGCCGGTGGATCTGCCCGAGTCCCGGCCGGGGACGGCGACGTCCTTCCAATGTCCCCGCTGCGCCGCCCCCCTGCTGGAACGTCCCTACGGCGGACGGTCCAACCTCCTCGTCGAAAGCTGCGGGGGCTGCGGCGGCATCTATCTCGACCGGGGCGAGATGGTGATGATCAAGGAACTCGCGAAGTCCGGCGGATGAGGCGGTCGTCCGATCAGGCGGCGCGGCGGCCGCTGCAGCCGAAGATCGCGCAGCGCCCCCAATACTCCCAGCAGTCCGCATGGTGCGGCGCCGCGCAATTCGCGCAGCGGAGCGGCGACGGCGCGAGGGTCTGACAGCAGACCGGACAGCGTCCGGCGAGGGAGACGGCCACGTCCCCCTGGAAATCGATCCCCGGTGAGGAGGCGCTGGCCTTCGCCAGGGTGATCAGGCGCCGCGCCAGAGCGCTCAGGCCGAGGATGCCTTCGTGGGAGAGCCGCGACTCCGTCTCCACGGTGACGTGGTCGCCGCTGATCTGAAGTCGACCCGCTCCTCCGGAAACCCGGTGCAGCGCTTCGAGGATCTTCCGCAGACCGGCTCGAAGAACCTCGCCGGACCACTCCAGGTCCGTGGTCACGATGCGAAATCCCTCGAGTGCCGGAAGAGGATGGAAGCGGGAGGAACTGGCGGGATATCGGATCGACCCCTCGGACGTGGCCTGCAGGAATCCCCGGAATCCGGCGCGCACTTCCAGGGTCGTGATCGACGACCTCGTCGTCCGGTTCAACATCCGCCGGTGCAGATAGCAGCGGACGCCGTCCACGGTGAACCGGACGAACGGGGCGTCGAAGGAGGGGTCCCGGGCGACTTCGCCGTCGACGGCGGTCGCGATGTCGGGCAGCCCGTCTCCGCGGTCGATGGCTTTCTGGTAATTGCGGAGTTGCAGGTTCCTCAGGTAGAAGCCGAGGATGATGAGCGGCCAGAGAATGATCTGGATCCACGAGGCGTCATCCCGAGCCATCTTCGAAGAATAGCCGGGATGCCCTCTCTATCCAAGGGAGAGATAGAGAATTACGGCGATCGCCAGGAGGACGAACAGCGCGAGCAGAAGGCGCGGGATGCATTGCGGAGTCGACCGGTTCTCTTCCGCGATCCACTCCCGTTCGATGTCCGGAACCATGAAAAAAGCCCCGAGGTTGGAGAACCCCGGGGCTTCCGGTTCCGATGATTCACGCTAAATCACGCTCGAACCTCCCCGGGGAATTGAAGGGCGTCTCGCGACGCACGGCCAGGACGGGGGAGGAGGAAATGGGTCATACGGTTCTTAAACAGGAGGATCCGGATAGGGTTCGCGGAAAAATTATCCGAGGCGCGATTGCCAGGGCAGGGCGCGGACGCGGGCGGGTTTGCCGGACACCGTCACTTCAGTTCCCGGCGCCTTATACTCCTTGCGCACGAAGCCCAGGGCGACAGAGGGAGCTGCGCTGGTGACGGCGCCGACCTCCTCCGTCCCATGCAGGACCTTGTCGCCCGCGGCGGCGTCGGGGACCTCGAACTGAACGAGGGTCTTCGGCGGCTCGCTGTAGGTTTTCACGCGTTGGATCACTTCCTGACCGATGTAGCAGCCCTTGGTGTAGCTGATCGCGATCGGCTCCAGCCCGGCCTCCATCGGCAGCAGCGACGCGTCCATGTCCGCCCCCCAGCGTGGAAAGCCGTTCTCGATGCGCAGCACTTCGTGCGCCTCGAAGCCCGCCGGCGCGACGCCGTGGCCGAGAAGGGCGTCGGCCTCGCCGGCCTTTGCCGCGGGCACCAGCAGGTGATAGCCTTCGACGCCCAGCGTGCGGTTGCGGCCGACGACGACGCCGTCGCGCATCATGAAGTGGAAATCGGGCAGGTCGCGGATGGCCAGCAACGACTGTGCGCGCGGGCCCCCTAATCCGAGCACGGCCGCGTCGGAGACTTTCATGGCGACGTCGTCGGCGACGATGAACTTGTTGAGATGATCGATGGTCGGGATCAGGTTCGAGCGGTCCATCTCGAGAAGCAGGGCGTTCTCGGCAGCATGCGCGATCAACTCGGCGACCATCTTGCCCTGGCGGTTGACGATCGCGGCCATGCAGCCCTGGCCCGGCTGCAGCTTCTTGATGTCGTTGGTGCACATTCCGTGGAGGAAGCGCGCGCGGTCGCGTCCCGTCATCTCCAAAACGCCGCGCCAGGAAAGGTCGACGAGGCCCGCGCCCATCCGGAGGGCGGCGGCTTCCTTGGCGGCGTCGCCATAATGGAGGGCGACGGCGATGTCCCCCAGGGCGCCCATGACGGCGCCGCGGCGGAGGAGGGCAGGCTCGAACGGGCTCTTATAGGGCACGGTGGAGGAGGGTCGGCAGGGACGCGGAAAACTGGCCCTTGGTGAGCACCTCGCCGCAGCCGGCGGCGAGGGCCTGGACGCGGAGCTCGATTTCCTCATGCGCGAGGTAGCCGACGACCGGGATGCCCTCGAGGGCGATCAGGGTATCGAGCGGCTGCAGGGCTTTCGCCTGGAGGTCCATCAGGATCAGGCGCGGTTTCTCGACCCGGATCTGCTGGAGCAGCTCGTCGGCGTCGCGGGCCACCTCGACCGGCACGCCGAGGGTCCTGGCGGTCTCGAGGACTTTCGCGCGGAAGAACACGTCGGGAATAGCGGCAATCACCTGGGCCATACGGGTTACTCTAACACCGGGAGGACGGAGAACAAAGAACCACCACAGGGCTCGAAAAAGCGGCAGGAGCCGACGCCGTCGACGCGGATCCCGGAATCCGAAGCCTGGTGGACGTTCAAGCTGAGAAGAATGGGTTTCGACCCATAAGTGGTCCTCGTGGGGCGACGGTGATCTGGGGAATAGCTCCTTCGAGGCCGACGTTCAGGTAACGTCATGGGCCGCATCTACTTGGATCATCATTCCACGACGCCTTGCGACCCGCGGGTCGTCGACGCGATGCTGCCCTATTTCACCACCCACTTCGGGAATGCGGCGAGCAAGAGCCACGCGTTTGGCAAGGTCGCCGCCGAAGCCGTCGAGAAGGCCCGCGGCCAGATCGCCGCCCTGATTCATGCGGATCCGGCCGAGATCGTCTTCACCAGCGGCGCCACCGAGAGCAACAACCTCGCCCTCAAGGGAGTCGTCGACTTCTACAAAACCAAAGGCAACCACGTCGTCACGGCGGCGACCGAGCACCCGGCGGTCCTCGATGTCTGCCGCGGTCTCGAGAAAGCCGGCAAGATCCGCCTCACGGTCCTGCCCATCCATCCCGACGGCTTGATCGACCTCGCCGCACTCCAAGCGGCCATCACATCCGGGACGATCCTGGTTTCGGTGATGACGGCCAATAACGAAATCGGCGTGATCCAGCCCATCGCGGAGATCGGGAAACTCTGTCACGACGAGGGCGTGATCTTCCATACCGACGCGGCCCAGGCCTGCGGCAAGATCCCGGTCGACGTCCGCGAGATGGGGATCGATCTGCTGTCGATGTCCGCCCACAAGCTTTACGGTCCAAAGGGCGTCGGCGCCCTCTATGTCCGGAAGCGGAATCCGCGCGTCCGCCTGACCCCGCTGATCGACGGCGGCGGGCACGAGGGGGGCCTGCGCTCCGGAACGCTGCCGGTCCCGCTCATCGTCGGCTTCGGGGAAGCCTGCGACATCGCCCGGCGTGACATGGTCGAGGAGTCGAACCGCGTCCTGGCGCTCCGCGAGCGGCTGCGCAAGGCGATCTTTGAAGCGTTCGACCACGTCCGCCTCAACGGCAGCCTGGAGCGCCGGCTCCCGGGCAACCTGAACGTCAGCTTCGAATACGTCGAGGGCGAGAGCCTGATCCTGGGGATGGCCGACATCGCCGTCTCCTCGGGCAGCGCCTGCGCGAGCGCCCGGCTGGAGCCGTCGCACGTGCTGCACGCGCTGGGGCTGAACGAGCCGCTGGCGCGGTCGTCGATCCGCTTCGGCATCGGGCGCTTCAACACTTCGGACGACATTGACCGGGCCTTGACGCTGCTCCAGCGGGAGGTCCGGCGGCTTCGCGAGATTTCGCCGCTCACCAGTGTGGCGCGGCACGGGGAAAATAGGTAAGATACTGAGGACTTGAAGGAGGTCATTCATGGGCTGCTGTGGCGAGAACAACGGCGGACACGGTCACGAATCCCAGGGCAACGGTCACGGTCACGAGCACGGCGGGCACGGACACAGCCACGGCGGCGCGCAGGCGCAGCCCACGGCCACGGCGGTCCAGGCGCCCTCCCGCTTTTCGGGCCAGATCGTGGTGACGGACAAGGCCGCGGAAAAGCTCTGCGAACTGATGGTCGCTGAAAAGAAGGATCCGGCGGTCTACGGCCTGCGCCTCGGCGTGCAGGGCGGCGGCTGCTCGGGCATGACCTATTTCATGGACTTCGACACCGTCCGCGACGACGACAAGGTCTTCGCGAACAAGGGCGCGCGGGTGCTCGTCGATCCCAAGAGCATCCTCTACGTCAGCGGGTCGATCCTGGAATACAGCGAGGGCCTCATGGGCTCGGGCTTCCAGATCAAGAACCCGAACGTGAAGAGCTCGTGCGGCTGCGGGAGCTCGTTCAACACGTAGTCGGAAGTCGGGAGGAGAGGGCCATGGGCGACGAAAAGAAGGCCGTGGATTCCAAGCCGGCGTTCTCGCCGATCTCGGATCTGTATCGTCGCGTCGACGAGGTCCTCGACCGCATCCGGCCGTATGTCCAGCTCGACGGCGGCCACGTCGAGCTGGTGGACGTGAACGAGGAAGACGGGATCGTGCATATCCGCTTCCAGGGCTCGTGCCAGGGCTGCCCGTCGAGCGCGATGACGCTGCAGATGGGAATCGAGAACGAGCTGAAGACGTCGATTCCGGAAATCAAACAGGTCGTCGCCGTCTAGGCGGCGCCATTCCCGGGGGAGCTTCATGGCAACCAACGTCACCCAGATGCACCGCGCCCGGGAGGGCGAGACCACGCCCGAGATGCGCCGGGTCGCCGAGCGCGAGGGCCTCGAGGCCGAGTTCGTCCGCCGCGAGGTGGCCGAAGGCCGGGCGATCATCCCCGCGAACGTCGTCCACCTGAAGGCGAAGCTCGATCCGATGGGCATCGGCATCGGCCTCACCTGCAAGATCAACGCCAACATCGGCAACTCCGCGGTGACGTCCGACGTCGACTCGGAGCTGAAGAAGCTGCATACCGCCGTCCACTACGGCTCGGACACCGTGATGGATCTGTCGACCGGCGGCAACATCGACGAGATCCGCCAGGCGATCATCGCGCAGTCGACGGTGCCCATCGGCACCGTCCCGATCTACCAGATGATCCAGCACGTGAAGGAGGTCGCCGACCTCACCTGGCAGGACATGCTGGACATGATCGAGCGCCAGGCGAAGCAAGGCGTGGACTACATGACGATCCACGCGGGGATCCTCCTCGAGTACCTGCCGATGGTGAAGGACCGGATCACGAAGATCGTTTCGCGCGGCGGTTCGCTGATCGCCGAATGGATGGTCCGTCACCGCACGCAGAACCCCCTCTATACCCACTACGACGAGATCTGCGAGATCCTCAAGCAGTACGACGTGAGCTTCTCGCTGGGCGACAGCCTGCGGCCGGGCTGCCAGCACGACGCGTCGGATGCCGCGCAATTCAGCGAGCTGAAGACGCTGGGCGACCTGACCCTGCGCGCGTGGAGGCACGACGTCCAGGTCATGGTCGAGGGCCCGGGCCATATCCCGCTGGACCAGGTCCCGTTCCAGGCGATCAAGGAGCAGCAGGAGTGCCATGGCGCGCCGTTCTACACGCTGGGCCCGCTGGTGACGGACATCGCGCCCGGTTACGACCATATTACGAGCGCGATCGGCGCCGCGGTGATCGGCCAGTTCGGCTCGTCGATGCTCTGCTACGTGACGCCGAAGGAGCACCTGGGCCTGCCGAAGGAAGAGGACGTCAAGCAGGGCGTGATCGCCTACAAGATCGCGGCGCACGCGGCGGACATCGCGAGGCACCGCGTCGGCGCCCGCAAGCGCGACGACGAGCTGTCGAAGGCGCGCTTCGCGTTCGACTGGAACAAGCAGTTCGCGCTCTCGCTCGACCCCGAGACCGCGCGCAAGTACCACGACGAGGACCTGCCGGCAGACTATTTCAAGAGCGCCGAGTTCTGCTCGATGTGCGGCCCGAAGTTCTGCTCGATGAAGGTGTCGACCCGCATCGACCAGCTCGAGGAATCGCCCACCAAGGGGTAGGGGGCGAAGATCCCCGATCCAAAATCCCAAACCCCAACGGCGGCGGCGAGGGTTGGTCGGGAGGAAGCAGGGCGGTCCCTCCATGACACTCCAGATGGCGCAATCAAGTCCAAGTTCCGGATTGGGATTTGGGGTCGGGGACTTGGGATTTCCGGCCCGACGTCGGGAGGGCCGGCCATGATCCACCAGGCGGTCGCCGTCGGTCCGCTGCAGTGCAACTGCCACATCCTCGTGGACGAGGCCTCGAAGGAGGCCGTGATCATCGACCCGGGCGACGATGCCGACGAGATCCTGCGGCGGGTGAAGGGCTATAAGGTCCTCGCGCTGCTGCACACGCACTGCCACTTCGATCATATGACGGGGACGCGCAAGGTCGCGGAGGCGACGGGCGCGGAGATCCTGATCCACAAATCCGACAAGGAGTACTACGACTCCCTCGCCGGCCAGTACCGGATGTTCGGCATGCCCCGGCCCGTCGACGACCCGCTGCCGGTGAAGCGCTTCCTGAAGGACGGGGAGCAGATCGAGTTCGGGAAGCACGCGGTGAAAGTGATCCATACGCCGGGCCATACGCAGGGCAGCTGCTGCTTTCACGCGGAAGGGCTGCTGATCTCCGGCGACACCTTGTTCAACCGGAGCATCGGCCGGACGGACCTGCCGGGGGGCAATGCCGCGCAGGAACTGGAGTCGATCCGGAAGCGCCTCTTCACCCTCGACCCGGAGACGGACGTCTTCCCGGGGCACGGCCCGCAGACGACGATCGGGGAGGAGCGCGCCGAGAACCCGTTCCTCGCGGGTTAGTCCCAGCGCAGGCGCCCGCGCAGCCAGGCCAGCCCCAGCAGGGCCGGCACGGACAGTTGCAGGGCGATCTTGGCGTAGGTCCACGCGTTCCGCTGGGGCACGGGGACCGCGTTGGTCACCATCGAGGGGTCGGTGCCTTTCAGGAGGTTCAGGAACGCCGGCCACAGGAAGAGCAGGTTCACCACTCCGGCGCCCCCGAGCAGGATCAGGCCCATGAGCAGGGCGAGAGGGCTGCGCCGCCACAGGCCGATCATCAGGCCGACGTAGATGAACAGGAAGAAGAGGGCGCCCACGCCGCTCCCGCTGTCGCTGATCCGGTACTCGGAGTTGCCGTGGTACTTCGGCGCGAAGGGGCCGGCTTCGGTGAAGTTGAAGACGTCCGTCGGACTGTTCAGGACGTAGAGGGCCAGCTCCCGCAACATCTCGAGGCAGAGGAGACCGAGGACGGCCATGGCGGCCCTGACCTCCCAGGGAAGCGGGGGACGCGCGTCTTCCATCGATTCACCTATACGCTTTGGCGGCGGAGAGGGGGAGCGAATTGTTGCAGCGACATGGCGGGGAGGAGTATCATCATCCCTACTAGGAGGGCAAGGGCATGACGACGACCCGGATCAAGGTGGGCAGCAACGACGCCCGCGTCAAGGAACTGAAAACGCTGGTCGAGCGGGATCCGCTCAACGTCAACCAGCGCTTCGCTCTCGCCCAGGCCCTCGAATCCAACGGCAAACTCGATGAATCGGTCAAAGAGTATGGAGTTGCCATCGAAAAGGGCCGCCGCAACCTGGGGGTGGCCCACTGCAACTACGCGATGTCGCTGATGAAGGTCAACAAGCCCGAGGAAGCCCTGCGCCACTTCGACTTCGCCATCGAGACCGACCCGTCCAATGCCAGCTTCTACCTGAACAACAAGGCGAGCGCGCTTACGCAGGTCGGGCTGCACGACAAGGCGCGCGCCATCTACGCGCAGATCCTGGACCGGAAGGATCTCTCGAAGGAGACGCAGCGGATCGTGATCAAGCGCGTCGCCGACATGCGGACCAGCCCGCCGAAGAAATAGCGCAGTTGCCTGCACTACGTGACTCAGGGTCACCTATTGCGCCTTGATCATCCCCTTCTTGAGGAGATCGTCCATCGTCTTGGGACGAAGGGCCTCGACGCACTGCCAGAAGATCGCCCCCGTGACCTCGCAGTCGCCGATGGAGCGGTGCCGCTCCTTGAACTTCACCTTGAAGTGATAAGCCAGATTGTCCAGGTTATAGGTCGGCAGTCCGGGCTTCACCTTTCGCGCCAGCAGGATCGTGTCCAAGGCGGGCATCGCCAGCTTGGACATCCCCGCCCGGCTGAACTCGTTGTTCAGGAAGGCCACGTCGAACTCGGCGTTCTGCGCGACCAAGATGCTGCCCGCCATGAACTTGCGAAGGTCCGGCGCGATCTTGTCGAAGG
>Ga0137409_10003939_pt1 | contig 15697 bp, 14 predicted proteins | sample CZODoug1_16funga_FD_122059 | JGI IMG/M metagenome (GOLD analysis project Ga0137409, IMG submission 122059) | Vadose zone soil fungal communities from Angelo Coast Range Reserve, California, USA - CZODoug1_16fungal (Hybrid Assembly) | ecosystem: Environmental > Terrestrial > Soil > Vadose zone... | reverse complement strand
GATCATGCCGACGCGGATGGGCTTGCCCTGCTCTTCCCTGGCCCTCAGAGCCTTGTCCACCAGAATCATGGTCGCCTCACGCTCGCAGTCTCTTTCCCGCCTGGAAGCGAGCGCACTCTTACTGTAGGAGTGTATGCACGGTTGCGCCGTAAACACGGACCCAGCGTTCAGTTGGAGCGACCGGCGCAGTCGCCGCCAAATATCCAACAGATGATCTGCCCGCCCCTCCCTCGGGTGCCTTGCGGTCGTTCAGGCGAGGACATGCCTGGCCGCCGAGAGGGTTGCCGGCGGTCCCCTGCTGGCATGACCATGCACCCCGTGAAGCCCCCACGCCGTGCGCGCACGACAGTCAGCCTGTTCGGAAATTTTGGCACCCACAACCTGGGCAACGAATACACGCTGCAAGCCACAATCCACAACATCCACAAGTACCTGCCGCAGGCGAAGGTCAGCTGCATCTGCACCCGGCCGCGTGAAGTGACGGCGAGCCACGAGGTGCCCGCGTTCCCGATCTCCGATCGCCTCGTCAAGGCTTCCGCCGGCGAGAAACGGCGTGGTGGGAACGGCGCCGTCGCGAAATTCTTCCGGCGGCTCCTGGTCCGGCTACCCAGGGAGCTGGCCAGATGGATCGAGGCATTCCGGACGCTCAAAGGCACCCGCATGCTGGTGATGACCGGGACCGGGATGCTGGGGGATTTCGGAATCGGCCCCTTTGATTTGCATTACGAAATCCTGAAGTGGTCCCTGCTGGCGAAGGCGCGAAGGTCCAAGTTGCTGTTCGTCGGCGTCGGCGCCGGCCCCATCGCGAATCCGTTGAGCAGGTGGATCGTCCAAGGGGCGCTCTCGCTGGCCGACTACCGGTCGTACCGCGACGATTTTTCGAAGCATTACCTGGCGAGCATCGGGTTCGATACGCGGAACGACTTCGTGTGTCCGGACCTGGCTTTCAGCCTGAAGCCCGAGCTTCCCGCGCAGCCGGGCCGAAACGGGGGCAACCGCGTCGTTGGCCTCGGTTTGATGGACTACTACGGCAACGATTCGACGGATGGCTCCGGTGAGGCCACGTATCAGCACTACCTGGAAGACATGACGACGTTCCTGGCCTGGCTCCTGGAGCGCAACTACACCGTCCGGCTGCTGATCGGAGACGCGACTTACGACACGCGCATCAGAGGGGACGTGGTCAGGAAGCTGCAAGAGCGAGCGTTTCGGTACGACCAGCGGCAGATCGTGGACGAGCCGATTGGTTCGGTCGAAGAGCTCATCGACCAGTTGGCGGCGACTGACACAGTGGTGGCCACGCGCTTCCACAACCTCGTGCTGGCCTTGATGCTCAACAAGCCGGTCGTGGCGCTCTCCTACCACGAAAAGATCGACTCCCTGATGGCGGGGGCGGGAATGGCGGACTACTGCCAGAGCATCCATGGTCTGCAAGTCGACTCGCTGGTCCAACGGTTCTTGAAGCTCGAGCAGAATTCCCAGATTCTCAAGTCGTCGCTCGAGCAGACGGTGGAGAAGTACCGGGAGATACTGGACCGACAATACCTGCGCATCTTTCGTGACGCGGTCGAACTGGAGCAACCCCCTCATGGACCAAACGGTACTGGCACGGATGGCTAGCTTTCAGATCCTCGGAAAATCCCCCACGGGCGCGTATTTTCGCTTGAACGAGTGGATCTGGGATCGCCTGCCCCGATCGGTGACGGCGCGCCGCCCCGTCCGTTCGCTAGGTCATCTGGTCCACTCGTTGGTCCTTCAGCAGGATCGCCGGATGCATCTGGGCACCTTCTTCCTCCGGAACCGCCCCGAGCTCGAACTGATCGGGCGCCTCTCGAGATCGAAGGGGAAAGACCGAGCGGTGAAGATCGCAATCCTCGGCCCCAGCAACGGCGCCGAGGTGTATTCGGTCGCCTGGGCAATCCGTTCCGCGCATCCGGAGGTCGAGCTTCGGATGGAAGCTGTGGATCTTTCGGCGGAGGTCGTGGAGGCCGGGCAGAAGGGCGTCTACCAGGTGGGAAGATCCGAGCTGGTGGACGAGCCGATCTTCGATCGGATGACGGCGAAGGAAATGGAGGAAATGTTTGACAGGGACGGCGATTCGCTCCGCGTCAAGCCTTGGATCAAGGAGGGGATCGGCTGGCGCGTCGGCGATGCGGCGAATCCCGGCCTCGCCGCTGTCTTGGGTCCTCAAGACATCGTCGTGGCCAACCGGTTTCTCTGTCACATGCGGCAGTTGGAAGCAGAGGAATGCCTGCGGAACATTGCGCGACTCGTCGCGCCAGGCGGACATCTCTTCGTTTCGGGAGTCGACCTCGACTTGCGCACGAAGGTGGCGACCGCGCTCGGCTGGAAACCCGTCCGGGACCTGCTGGAAGAGATCCATGAGGGCGATCCCTCGCTTCGGAAGAGCTGGCCCCATCGCTATTGGGGCCTGGAGCCCATCGACAAGGGACGACCCGACTGGATCATCCGGTATGCCTCGGTCTTTCAGCTGGGGGGCGAGTCCCCAGGTCAGGATGGAACGACCGCCGCCATTCGCCAGGCGTGAGTTAAAACGCCACGATCGGAAAGACCTTGTATCGGAAGGGGGCGATGGACGACGACCAGGCACCCGGGAGCGGCCCCGCCACGATCGCGAGGAACGCCCTCCACCTCGTACTCGGGCAGGTGGCGACGACCGCGCTGGCGATCGTGTTCAGCGCGGCGATCGGGCGATCGCTCGGCGCCCGGGACTTCGGCCTCTATTTCCTCATCACCTCGTTCGCAAACTTCGCCTACGTGCTGGTGGACTGGGGGCAGATCTTCTACGTGATCCGCGAGGTGGCGCGTTCTCCGGAGCGCGGCAACGGGCTTCTCGGGACCGCCCTCTCCCTGCGAGCCGCCGGCGCGGTCTTGGTATCGATTCCCACCGGGCTCGTGGCCTGGGCGCTGAAGTACGACGCACGCACCTGCTGGTTCTCGGTCGCCTTCATCGCGGTGGGCCTCCCGTTCTTCCTCGCCCAGGGCTACGGGATGGTCTTCCGCGGCCGCGATCGAATGGGCCTGGACGCCTGGGTGTCGGTGGTGAACAAGGCCGCCTTGCTCGCGCTCGCCCTCGCCGCGCTCGCGGTCGGCGCCGGCCTCTCCGGCGTGGTGATCGCGCAGGCGCTGGCAGGCGTCCTGGCGGTCGCGCTGGCCGCGCGGTTCTATCGCCGCGTCTCCCCTGGCGCGCTCCACTTCTCGAAGCAGATCGCGCGGGAGCTGCTGGTGGGGGGCAGCGCGCTGGTCACGATGATGGTGGCCGTCTCCGTGCAGCCGTACCTCGACGCGATCCTCCTCTCCAAGCTCGCTCCTGCGGACGCGGTGGGATGGTTCGGCGCCGCCAAGAACATCATGGGAACGCTGCTCGCGCCGGCGCTGATCCTCGGGGCGGCCGCGTTTCCCCGGCTCTCCCGGGCGGCGGCGGACCTCAACGTCTTCAAGGGGGAAGTACGGGCGGCGCTGCGGCCCATGCTCTGGATCGGCGCGCTCGGCTGCGTCGGCACGGTCCTCTTCGCGGATCCGGTGATCGAAATCGTCTACGGGCAGCGGCAATTCGCACCCGCAGGGACGATCCTCAAGGTTTACGGGCCAGGCCTTTTCCTCCTCTTCGTCGACGTGCTCTTCGCAAACGCCCTCACGGCGCTGGGGCGGGCGACCGCTCTCTCCCTCGCGAAAGCCGGCAGCGTGGTGCTGAGCACCGGGCTGGCTCTGATTCTCATCCCGCTCTTCCAGAAGAGCGCCGGCAACGGCGGGATCGGCGTGGTCGTCGCCTTCGTCGCGAGCGAGGTCGTGGTCTTCGCCGGCGCGCTGTTCCTGCTCCCGCGCGGAAGCGTCGGGCCAGCCGTCGTCCTGGACGTGGGACGGGCGCTCGGCTCGGCGGCCGTCACGGCGCTTCTCTTCCGCTGGATGCCGCCGCTTCCGTTCTACCTCGGCTTGCCCGCCTGCGTGACCTCGTTCGCGCTCTGCTCGCTCGCGGTGGGGTTGGTCCGGCGCGGCGACGTGCAACTGCTTCGGGCCGTTCTACGTCCGGGCAAGCCCCCGCCGCAGCCTTACCCACTGGCGCTCAAGCGAAACGGTTGAGGAAGGCTACCAGCGCAGGCCCATCATCTCCGAGTAGAGACCGTCGATCATTTCGGCAGTGATCTCCTTGCGCGTTGGACGGTAGAGGCGCGGCGCCGGCCAGCGGATCGCGAGAGGGGTCCGGTGCCCTGCGGCGAAACGACGGTCCACCCAGAGGCCCACTGCCCGAGTCGAGCGCACCAGAGCGGCGTGGGCCAGGATCCGGTTCTCCCAGAAGAAGTCCCGGTCGCCGATGTACTGGATTTCGGCAAAAGGAAGCCCCTTGCGATGGATCGGGGTGGCGACCAGGTAGCATTTTCGCCCGCCCCGGCGAAGCAGGATGTGCTGCGCTACCGGACTCGACGAGAGGTCGCGGTAGATGGCCCGCTCGTCGCCCGTCAGCTCTCTTTCCAGGACCTCCCGCGACCGGACGATGGAGCCTCCGAGAGCACGCGCCGCCTCGGCGGGGCCCGGCAGCGGCGGCACGATCAGCCGCTCGCTCTCGAGCGGCTGGAAGCCCAGTTTGTGGAAGATCTCGTAAGCCACCGGCGACGGCGTCGGGTTGAGGATGGTGCAATCCCGCAGCTTCAGGATCGGGGTGACGAGCGACAAGCTGGCGTGGCGGTACTCCTTCATCACGATCCAGGAGGAGAGGTTGCAGACCCGCTCCATGCGGCCCGCGAGCGGCCGGGTGCTGAAGATGGTGCCGAGAAACCCGACCGCCTTCCCCTCCGCGTAGATGGCGTAGCCCCGATGGGGGCTGTCCGACCACGGATAGGTGAAGAGCATCCAGCGCCAGTCCTCCTTGGACATCTTCTTCGTCGGGAAGCTGAGCAGCAGGGGATGGATGTCGTCGAAGGCTTCGACGCCGACAGGCCGCACTTCGATTGCCATGGACCACCTTTCCGCGCGTACGTGACTTTGGCTACTCTAGACTCTCGAGTCGAGCGCGCATGAGGGCGGCGAGCGCCCGGCTCGATTCATCGCCGCGCTCGAGCCATGCAACCACACGAGCCTGGTCCGTGAGCGAACGGTTCTGGCTGATCTTCCACTTGCCCTCGAGGTGCTCGAGCGAGATCTCGAAGCCCGTGATCGCACCCAGCTTGGCACGCACGAACTCCTCGGGTGCTTGCAGGCGCCAGCCAGTGGCGTCGAAGCGCTTCACCATGTCGTCGAGGATCCCGCGCAGTCCGGGCTCGTCGACGAGTCGCGACCGCCCGCGCGCGTACACGACCACGTAATTCCAGGTTGGCACGCTCGGCTGCTCCGTGTACGCCGAAGGCGAAACGTAGCCGTGAGGACCATGGAAGATCGCCAGCACTTCCGTCCTGCCGGCAAGGTGCGCCAGCTGCGGGTTCGCGCACGCGAGGTGTCCCCGCAGGAGGTCCCGGCCGGCGTCGACGAGGAGAGGAAGGTGGCTCACGGCCAGGCCTCCCTCGCCGTGGGTGATCACGGTCGCAAACGGGTACGCCTCCGCATGGGCGAGCAAAGCGGCGCGATCGTCGAGGCGAAATGAGTCCGGCAGGTACATGCTCGTCCTCGAAGTTGGACGATCGATCTTGGCCACATCCTGGATCGAATGTGGTCCGACGGCCCCATCCGCTTGCTCGGTGTCTTACGCTGGACAGCGCGGCTCTGGTGCGGCGTTGACCGGATGTCATGTGCTGCTTAGTTTGAATCAAATTGACTTAATACCTTGGTCTCAGGTTGCCCATGGCGTCGCTCAGCTCCCAATACCGTGCCAAACGCGTTTATGAAATCACCGGCTCCGAAGGCCGTCGCCAGCTCCGCTTGAGCGACCGGGTGGTCGAGCTCGGAGAGCGGGAGTTCGACTGGTACCAGAAAGTGGAGGCTTGGCTACCCAGCCTGCGCGGTGTGGCGGACCTCTCCCGCGAGCTGGGGATCGACGAGGCCAAGGTGCCGAGATTCATCGATGCGCTGGAGAAATCCGGTCTTCTCTACCGCGTCGACAATGCGCCGAAGACGATCACCGGCCTCGAGTTCCACGCCCGCTTCTCGTCGGCGCTCGACAGCTGGCTCAGCCAGGCGTTTGCGCATCCGTTCTGGGAACGGATGATGAGCGGCCGGGGGTCGGCGCGGCTCTTCTCCGGCTGGCTCATCGAGCTCTACCACTACACCAAGAACGCCAACCGGCACATGCCTCTCTCCTGCGCGCACGCGCACGAGAAGCCGATCAAGCAGCTGCGCGCCAAGCACTATGCGGAGGAATGGAACCACTATCACTACTTCATGAAGTCGTTGAAACACCTCGGCTTCACCGAGCCGCAGATCGCCGAGTCGGTGCCGCTGCCCATGACGCTCGCGCTCTCGAACTTCATGCGCCAGGCCGCGCGGCAGGACATCCTCGCCTACTCGATTTGCTCGGCGGTCCTGGAAGGCACGACCGTCAATCGCAAGACGTACAGTCCTTATTACGACAGATCGGGCGAGCTGTACGGCATCCCCAAAGAAGCGATCGCGCCCATCTACCAGCACCTCGATCTCGATGTGCAGTATCAGCACTCGGATCTCTTCAAGGACATCCTCGAGCATGTGTCCGAGATCTCCGCACAGCGCGCCTCGATGATCCTCGATTACGGGCACCAGCTGGTCGAGCACGTCTGGCAGTGGACCGACAACATCGAGAAGTACTACCAGGTCGAGTCGAATCCCGTTCCGCGGCCCCCGTTCGACTTCGCTCGCGACTAGACCGCGAGGGGAGGGACCCATGCCCACGACCGCGCGCGCGGCCGAGCTCCGGACTTCGAAGGATCTTCCACTCATGCGCCGCACCACGACGGTTGCGGGCACGGGCAGCCAGGTGGTGATCCGCCACTTGAACGACGAGGTGGTCCTCGAGAACGATGCCGCGCATCTCTTCAACAAGCTGCGGCCCGAGCTCAGTGGGGCGAGCGCCATCGCCTCGATCGCCGAGAAGGTCGCCGAGAGGCCCGCGCGGGTGCGCGCGCTTCTCGAGGAGCTGGAGAAGGCGGGCGTCGTTTCCTTCCAGGCCGGCACGGACGAAGGGGCCCTGATCAGCGGAATGGAGTTCTACGAGCTCCATCGCCGGCTTTGCAAAGCCTGGCTCGAGGAGGTCTACGTCCATCCGCTCTGGGAAAAGATCACCGCTGGGAAGGCCAGCCGCGCCCAGGTGCTGGGGTTCGCCTTCGAGAAGTACCACTACATCGAGGCGGCGTTCGAGCACATGGGGACGGCAGCGGCCAACGCGACGCCGGAGATGATGCCCCACCTGGCGCGCCATTTCATCGAGGAATACACGCACGGCGACATCTACCGGAAGGGCCTGCGCACCCTCTTCCCCGACGATGTGATCCTGCGGTCGCAGCCGCTGCCCTCGACGCGCGCCTTGGTGAACTACCTGAACGAGACTGCCCAGCGCAATTCGTTCGCGTACTACTCCGGCAACGAGCTCTTGCAGATGACGGAGAACACAGGCGACCAGGGTGCGGCCGACGCCGTGAACGACTTCTACGATGCCATGCGGAAGCACTATCCGTACACGGACAAGCTCATCGACTCGTTCATCGCGCACACCCGTGCCGATCAGGCGCTGGACCACCAGGATGCATTCCGCCTGATGTGCGAGAGCGTGCCGCCGCTCTCGCGTCGCGAGCTGAACGACGCTCTGAACGTGGCCAGGAACATGGCCGAACATCTCCTGCTCTTCATGGACGGCATCGACACGTTTTACGCGACATTCGCCACCGTCCCCCGGCTGCCGTGCGACACCCTCTCCGAGTAGCGCGACCCGAGCCCCGCGCGATGGTCGAGCAGCTCGGGTACACGGAGGCCGACCTCCGTCGCTTGCAGGAGATGGTCGGCGCCGTGCCGCTCCTGGCGCCGGGAGATATCCGACACGTCATCGACGGCTGCCAGTACCTGGACGACTGGCGAGCGAACTATCGCATCCAGTCGGTGCGCTCGTCGTTGCAGAGTGCGCGCATCACCTGTATCGACGCCGCCATCCTCTCCTACGGCCTCCTCGAGCTTCTCTTCTCCGGCACAAAACGGCGCCTGTTGGCGATCCACCGGCGGGATCCGAGAAAGGACGAGGAGTGCGGGCACTGCGTCACCCTCTACTGGGAAAACGACGGCCGCGTCGGCGCGATCTCGAAATCGAGCTTCAAAGGACTGGGCCATCGCGAGCCCGTGTTTGCTGACGAGGCTTCGGTCGCTGCCAGCTATGCCCGGGCGTACCTCGAGATGGGGTTCCAGCCGCTCTACTTCGGGGTGACTACGCTCGAGGAGGCGGCGCCGGATCTCGACTGGCGCTTCCACCAGGGTGACCTGAACGAGATTTCCGGGCGCCTGCAGGCGGCCTACGCCTACGGCTTCGTGGTCGACTATTGAAACACGTGATGACGGATCCTCCGGCACGCGACTTCCCGAGCCTCCTCAGCCGGCTGGCGCAGCACGGGCAACGGGCCGCGCTGAGCTTCTATCGCGGCAAGGCGCTGGAAGGGCGCCTCTCGTACGAGGAGCTCGCCGCTCGAGTAGAGGCGCTGGCGGGGGGACTTCACGGCGAATTCGGCGTGCGTGCCGGCGACCGCGTCGCCATCCTCGCGCCCAACCGGATGGAGGTTCCGGTCCTGGCGCTAGCGCTCTTGCGTCTGGGCGCCGTGGTGGTGCCTCTCAATCCCGGCTCGGCAGCCGAGGACTGGACCTACGTCGTCGGCCACTCGGGCGCGAGCGGCTTGTGCGTGACGCGAGAGCTCGATGTCCGCGTTCCGCGGGCCGCCCGACCGCCCTTCACCTTGCATCTCGAAGACGCGTTTGCGATCGCCGGGCAGGCCCCTCGGGTGCCAGGCCCGCTCGAGGAGCAGATGGCGGTGGTCCTCTATACTTCCGGCACCACGGGCGACCCGAAAGGCGTCGCGCTCCGCCAACGCAACCTGCTCGCGAATGCCTGGAGCATGGCACGGAACTTCCGCCTCCACGCGACGACACAGCTGTCGGTGCTGCCGCTCTACCACGCGCACGCCTTCGGTTTCGGTCTGATGACCGCTCTCGCGACCTGCGGGCATCTCGTCTTCACCGAGCGCTTGGAGCCGTTCAGCTGGGCCCAGGTGATCCGAGCGGAATCCGTGGAGGTCTCGAGCGTCGTGCCCTCGCTCCTGCCGATGCTGCTCGCTGCGGGCGTCACGCGCGAGAAGGTACCCACCCTGCGGTATCTAATGGTGTCGTCCGCGCCTCTGCCGCTCGAGTTGGCGCGCGACTTCGAGGCGCGCGCGCGGATTCCGCTCATCCAAGGCTGGGGTCTCTCCGAGTACACCAACTTCGCCTGTTGCGTCTCGCCGGACGAACCGGCCGCCGAGCGCGCGCGCCTCATGTTCGATTGGGAAGTTCCGTCGATCGGGCCGGCGCTCGAGGGCACCGCAGTGCGGGTGGTGGACGGCAACGGCGCTCCCGTGGAAGAGGGAGCGGGCGGCGAGCTTCTCGTCCGGGGGCACTCGACGATGCTGGGTTACTACAAAGACCCGGAGAACACGGCGCGCGCCTTCGCCGCCGACGGCTGGCTGCGGAGCGGCGACGAGGGCTTCTTTCGCCAGCACCGGGGGCGGCCCGTCTATTTCGTCACCGGACGCCTGAAGGAGATCATCATCCGCGACGCGGACAAGTACAGCCCGCTGCGCCTCGAGCGCAGGCTCGTCGATGCGCTGCCCGAGCTGTCCGGGCGTCTGGTGGTGCTGGGTTTCCCGCATCGCGAGCACGGTGAGGAGGTGGGCGCCTACCTGGAGCTTTCCTCGCTCGACGAAGCGCTGCGCGCGCGGCTCTCGGCGGCGATCGAGTCCATGCCGGTGGCCGAGCGACCGAAAGTGTTGTTGTATGGCGCGCATCCGATCCCGCGCACGCACACCGGGAAGATCCAGCGGCGGAGGATGCAACCGTGGTTCGCCACCTTTATCGCGCATCGCGGCCGGACGGTGATCGACGAGGTGCCGGCCGACCGTCCGGTCAGTTGGTGAGCACCATCCGGTAGCGCACGCGGTTCTCGCGCACGCGTTGGAGGGCGGCATTGACGTCGGCCAGCGGCGCCGTCTCCACCTGCGCGACGATGCCGTGTTCGGCCGCGAACGCCAGCGTCTCGCGGATGGCGCTGCGGCTGCCGATGTCGCTTCCGCAGATGACGCGCTGGCCGGTCAGGAGCTGCGCGGCGGGAATCTGCAGGAGGCCGGGCGGAGCGCCCACTAGACAGAGGACGCCCCCGGGTTTCAGCGTCTGCAGGTAGGTGATGAAGTCCAGGCGCGCAGGCGCAGTGCAGAGGAGGAGTGCGAACCGGCCGCCGTTGGCCCGGATCTCGCGCACGCTGGTGGAGGAGACGACGTGCCGCGCCCCCAGGCGCTGGGCCGCCGCGCGCTTGTCCGGCGACGAGGTGAACGCCGTCGTTTCACAGCCCATGGCGCGGAGGAATTGGAGCGCCAGATGCCCCAGCCCGCCGATGCCGATCACGCCCACCTCCGCTCCGGCAGCCACGCCCCAGCGGCGAAGCGGAGCGAACACCGTCACGCCGGCGCACAGGAGCGGCGCAGCCGCAGCCGCCTCGAGCGATTCCGGCAACGGGAACACGAAGCGGCCGTCGAGGCGGATGCGTCGGGCGAATCCACCCATGTATCCGACGCAGGTCGCTTCCTGCCGCGCGCACAGGTTCTCATCGCCCGCCCGGCACTGCTCGCAGTCGAAGCAGGCCGATCGCTGCCAGCCAATGCCGACCCGCTGGCCGACGGCGAGCCGGCAGTCGTCGCCGACGGCGGTCACCGTGCCGACGATTTCATGGCCCGGCACCAGCGGGTAGGTACTCGAGGACCAATCGTTGTCGATCAGGTGGAGATCGCTGTGGCAGACCCCGCAGTGCGAGATCTCGACCTCCACGTCCTGCGCCCGGATCGCCGCCGGCTCATACTCGTACGGCAGCAGCGACTGCCTGGCCGCGAGCGCAGCAAAGGCGGCGAACTTCACCTGAGCCGGGCAGACGCCCGTCGATTCCGGTTCAAGGGCGTACCTGATCCGGTCACCCGTCGGCCAGAACGCCGCGCGGCCGGACCGGCATCTCCAGCTTGCGGACGGTCACCTTGAACTCGCCAGCGTCATCGGCGGCGGCGGCGTCCTTCGTCTCCTCGGTCTGCTCCTCGATCTCGTCGCCGGCCTTGTTGAGCTTCTCTTCTTCGTTCATGTTCGTCCTCCCTCACCGTGGGTCGACTGCTGCTTCATGGTCCGCGCCACATCCAACAGGTCCCCGAAGGTCTTGATGGCGCCCAGCTCGAGGCCCATGTCCACCACGTTCACGCCGAATTCGTCGCCGAGACGCAAGGCCAGCGAGACGAGCGAAAGCGACTCGATGGCCAGATCGTTCTGGAGGGAGAGCCGCCGCTCCAAGGGCCGCGCCTTGGGGACCACCCGCGCATATTCGAGAACGAGTCGCTCCACCCGCAGCTCCATCGTCTCTTCGACCATCAAAGACGAGAATCTAAACAGCATGTGTAGAATGGCAAGCCCGTTGTAAAGCTATCTACCCTCATTGTATTATTTAACGCAGACGCATCGTTCTGGTTGGCCCTGATGGCCTGGCTTGCTGCTGCGTTTTGCCCAGGAATGGCTATTCTCCCGCCGCGACCGTCCGCCTTCTCGACTGCCATGGTGTAAGGGAGGCTCATGGAGCCGATCGAGATCCGAACCGCGTCGGGGATCAAGCAAGCGATCCATTTCGGCGCCACGGAACGCCCGCTGTTCGGTTTCTATCACCCGCCCAAGCCCGGCCCGTGGCGCGCCGTCGGCGTCGTCCTCTGCCGGCCGATCGGAACCGACCAGACGCGGTCGGATCGGGTGTACCGCCACCTCGCCGAGCGGCTGGCGGCAGCCGGTTTCGCCTGCCTGCGCTTCGATCTCTTCGGAACCGGCGATTCAGGGGGTGACGAGCGGACAGAAAGCCTCGTACGAGCCTGGCTCGACGACATTGCCCTGGCGGCGGCCGAGCTTCGCGCCCGCTCGGGGGCCCGGACCATCGCGCTTTTCGGGCTCCGCCTCGGAGCGATGCTGGCGTTCGTGCATGCGGCCGAGCGAGGCGACGTGGACGCCCTGGTGCTCTGGAGTCCGTGGGTCTCGGGGGCGAAGTTCGTCGACGAGGTCACAAAGCTGCACAAGCTCTACCTGAGCCTCGATCCCCAGATGGCCGCCTCCTTCCCCTCGCGAGCCGACGGGGAGGAGGCGCTCGGCCTCTTCCTGCCCCGCCGGCTCATCGAGGACCTGTCGAGGATCGATCTCCTCCGCACGACGCGCCGGCCCGCCCGGCGCACGCTCTTGATCGACGGCGGCAACGTCGCAGGCCGCGACGCGCTCATGTCCCACCTGGGGGAGCTCGGCGCGGAGCCGGAGCTGCGCTCGCATATGGGGCACAAGTTCCTCATCACGATCTCGCACGGGGCGCTCCTGCCTGACGAAGTGATCGACTCGATCGTCGGGTGGCTGAGGGACGTGTATCCGGCGACCAGCGAGGCGCCCAGGCCGGAGTGCCGCGCATCCGGTCCCGCGCCGGCGGGCGAGCGCTCCACCCGGATCGGCGCGGAGCAGCCGCTCTTCGGAATTTTCACTCCGGCCGATCCGCTGCGGGCGAGGCCGGGCCGCCCTCCCATCTTGATCAGCAACGCAGGCTCGGTGAACCGCGTCGGGCCGCACCGCCTCCACGTGAAGATGGCGCGCAGGTGGGCGGAGCTCGGGTTCGACGTGCTGCGCATCGATCTCTCGGGCATCGGCGACAGCCCCGTCGGACCGGGTGCGCGCGAGAACCTGACCTATCCGCCCGACGCTCTCGAGGGCCTGGACAAGGCCATCCGTGCGCTCGGGTCCGAGCGGGTGATCGTGGTCGGTCTCTGCTCGGGCGGCGACTACGCCTTCCAGGTCGGCGCGCGCGAGCCGAGCGTGGCGGCCGCCTGCATGCTCAACCCCCGCACCTTCTGCGTGCTCGATCTAGCCGCCGTCGATTCGGCCGATGATGCACCACCCAGCACACCTGTCGGCGAAGTGCCACGCACATTGCGCCGGATGGCCGACCGCGGCGTGGACACGCTCCTGGTGGTGAGCCGCAACGATCCGGGGGTCGCCTACGTCGACGCCCACGCCGGCGAGGCGATGCGCTCGCTCGCCTCCGTGCCCGGCTTCCGGCGGATCGATTTCGGCAGCGCGGACCACACCTTCACGCCCATCGGGGCGCAGGAGGGTCTGACCGAGGTGGTGATGGAGCACCTGCTCGCGCGCTACTGAGCGAGGGGCGAGGCGGGCTCCAGCCACGCTTCCCGCCAGAAGAGATATTCGTGCTGCGCGCAGAAGCGCAGCAGCTCACCGGACGTATCGACCCCTTCCAGGACGATGCAGGGAGTCTTCATCTCCAGCATCCGGCCGTTCTTCTCCAGGATCCGTTCGATCCGCATCGCGACCCGGTACCGACGGCCGCAGTGCTTCATCATCTCTTCGTCGAACGACAGCCCGCGGTTCCGGTTCTTCTCGTCGAGCGTCGCGGCGATCGTCTCGCCTTCGAGCACCCGCACGGTGTCCCCGGGAGCGAACCCGTGCGCCACCACCGGCGTCTTCTTGAGCCTGCCGCGCGCCAGGGACGGGTAGCCCGCGCCCCCCCACAGCCGCTGGAAGCCGTTGAAGACCCGGGTCGACATTGCCACGCAGAACGCCGACACCGTCACGTTCCCGCTGAGAAGCGGTTCCAGCTCCTGCCGCAGATCCCAGCGGCTCATCGGAGTCGAGGCCTCGGTCAGCTGCGTGAACTGGCAACTGTGGCAGGAGGGAGCATCAGGTTTGGCCAGGACCGACAATGGCAGGCGCGCCTCGCCATCTCCGTGACCAGTGCCCTGCCCCGACTCGTCGCGGACCGGTTTCAGCCATGCCGTCTTCCAGAGAAGGGAGCACGAGGCTTGACATCCGCCGTGAGCGCCGCCGTCGCATCGCAGCCCGGCGAGCAGGACCGTATCCTCGAGCCGTCTCAGTCTCCAGCTCCGGCCGAAGTCGAGGATCTTGTCCACGCAGCGAAAGACGCGGATACGCCGGCCGCAGAACCTGCCCATCTCCGGCATGAACGGCAGCCCCTCGAAACAACCCGAGTCGTCGAGGGTGCTCTCGATCTCCTCGAGAGGCCGTACTTCCACCAGGTCGCCGACCAGCGGATGAGACGCTCCCGACGCGAGTCGGATGAGCTGGCGAACCCGGAGTCCCCAGTCGGATCCCCCGCGGCTCACGGCCTCGGGATCCCTGCTGGCGTTCAGATCGAGAAAGAGATCCCGGCGTCCTTCTGCCTGGCGCTTGCTCCGGAGCAGGGTGACGGCCCCTGCCAGGGCCACGCACATGCTCGCCAATCCAACCAGCCACCCGGCGCTTTCGACGAAGGCCCTGGAAAGACCCGTCAGGTCGCGCGCGGCGACGAGGCTGAGCCCGATGACGAGTGCGCCGGACGAAGCGGCCAGGACGGTGGTCTTCAGATGGCTTGCGCTACTGGGGCGCATGTCCCGTCACCACCTCGGCTCGCAAACATCCAGGCAAATTGTAGCAAGCAGGCGTGCCGCGCAAGCCCGGCGTCAAGGCCCCGACTTGAATGCAACCGCGATCGCAAACCAACCCGAGGTCGGGGGATGGTTGGTCTGGCGCCAGCCGAACGAGAGCTGGCTGGTGTCGGAGTTGTAGATGTGGGCGGTGCCGTCCCCCATGTCCATGATCGAACCGTCGGTCTGACCCGCGTAGTAGACGTGGTCCGCGACGTAGCCGGCGCCAATCATGCTGGTGGGCGGTCCGGTGTACTCGTTGACCAGGCCGAACACGAGGCCGTGGGCCGTGGACGGCGTGATGACGGGAGCGTTGGTGATGTCGTCCCCGGCTCTTGCCTGCGCCCCGGTGGCCTCGATGAACTTGTCGAAAGGCGCGGTCGAGGCACCGGCGATGTCCCAGGCCATGACGATGATTCCGGTGTTGTTGGCCATGTTGAAGGAGATGGTCAGGTCGCTGCCTGGACTCGCGTTGGCGGCGTACCACACCTGCGGGCTGAAGGAGCTCTCCCCCGCCACCTTGGTCCAGGCATTGCCCTTGCTGTCCCTGACGCTGGTGATCGCGTCCTGGCCCGTGTTTACCGGCGCGGTCAGCACCATTAGGTTTCCCGACGATGGCAGGTTCACCGTGGACGAGCCCGGCCAGGGGTGGAACGTGTGCTGTACGTTCTGGATGCGGATCGCGCTGCTGGCGGGGGCCGTTCCCGCGGCTGCCGCCTTGAAGGCGATGGCGATCGTGTTGAACCGGTCGCTTCCCGACCCCTGGGCCACCGTGATCGTCGGGTTGATGGCCGCCGCGGTGGTCTGGACGGTGTACTGCGAGATCGAAGCGAGCTGCCGGTTCGCCGACGCGAGCGTGAAGCCGGCTCCGGCGGTGACGGCGGTGACGGTGCTCGAGAGGTTGCCGAGAGCACCGACGCCCGGGATGGCGATCGCGTGCTGGTAGATGAGGTTTCCGCCGTTCGCGTCGTTGTTCCCTGGCGTGAAGCTGCCGGCGGAGATGGGGCTGGCGACGCCGGATGCGCCGCGGCTCCCGCTCACCGCCCCGGCGGTCGCGA